>Ga0187892_10011637_pt1 | contig 10699 bp, 3 predicted proteins | sample MA1701073metaG_FD_139345 | JGI IMG/M metagenome (GOLD analysis project Ga0187892, IMG submission 139345) | Bio-ooze microbial communities from a basaltic lava cave in the Kipuka Kanohina Cave System on the Island of Hawaii, USA - MA170107-3 metaG ...
GATTCGTCGAGGGGCTCAACAACAAGATCCGCGTCATCCAGCGCCGAGCGTACGGCCTGCGCGACGAGGAATATCTGCGACTCAAGATCCTCACTTGCATGCTCCCCGAGCTCTAGAATGCCCAGAATCACCCACTCGATTTCCTGAAGAGCCTTACAAAAGTAGCTGGTCAGTTTAGCTCCGCTAAGCACAGTCAGGACATGGATCCGGTTGTGGAGGCGGACAAGGGCCTACTGGCGGGAACCCAAAGAGATCTTCGGGAAGATTCTCGAAGAACTTCCTGATCTGATCCCACAAACGCGCCGCTCCTCCTGCGGGATGATCGGAAGGCGAACGCGGAGGCCGTTGAACCGATGGGTGACGCACCTCTGCTGCGCCTTGAGGTTGAGACTGCCGCCACTCCTGCATCCTGTGCGCGTACTGAGCGGCAGATTCGCCTGCCCGAGGAACCGGCACCGGTCGCGGTGTGACGGCAGGCCGTACTATTGGCTCTACGATTGGTGACGGCCGTGAGAAGACAACGAAGCTACCCCAAAGCCCTAGAGGATCAATCAGGCTAACTGGATTGCCCTCGACGTAGGCGTACGGATTGACCCCGCCCGCCAGTCCAATCGGATCTTCGGAGACGAGGAACTTGTCGACTGGGTGGTAGTTGCGGCTGGACTGCGAGCACTACGAGCCGGGAAACATGCCGTAAATAATCAAGACCAATCCGATCGAGTATCCAAGGAGGTGCGCGACCAACGATATATATCGACTAACCCTCGTTCGAGAGTCGGCGTTCGCGGAGAAGCCCACAGCCCCTGGATGGAGGACAGTTCCATAGCTGAATAGCGACCAAGCCGAGAAGACGAAAGCGATGTCCAGTAGGCCGATCCCGCGCCGTAAGGGCACGCTTTGAATGACATTCCAGCTCCCGGGCCACACAAGAAAGCCAGCCGACCCGACAGCCAATAGCAGAAGGATGGCGGCGAGGAACAACCTCGCGGTAGACGTCTGGAACACGGCCTTGGCCCTTCTCACGGACACGGCCGGCCGTTGGGATCGCCCTGTGCTTCCTTCGTCGGACCGAAGAAGGCGCCAGCGAACGCTGGCGCAGGGCTCTTGGCCGCGGCAGTCGCTCCCTCCCAGAAAGCCCTAGCAAAGGTCGTTGCCGCGGAGGGCCCGAAGGCAGCAACACCGCCGCCGACGATGGCGCCCGCAACCGCTCCCTGATAGATCGCAGGGTTCACGGGGGCGTCGGTTATGTAGGCCATAACCGCTCCTGCCATCGCTCCAGTAATGGCACCAGCTACCATGCCACCGACGATTCGACCAGCAGCTCCAATCCAGGATTTGCCTTCGGGATCGACATATAGCACTGGGTTGCCGTTGACATAGGCGTACAGATTGGTCCCGCCGTCGAGTCCAATCGGATCTTCGGCCACGAAGCGCCCAAGTTGAGGGTGGTAATAGCGCGCCCGGTAGTAGTACAGCCCGGTGCCGTCGTTCTCCCGGCCGGTGTACTGCTGCGTGTTCTCGTTCGCCGCCCCCGACTGGGTGGTGGCCCCGTAGGGCTCGTAGGTGTACTCGGTGGCGATGCCGGCGGAGGCGTTGGCCAGCGCGATCACGCTCCCGAGCGCGTCGGTCAGCATGTGACTGGTGGTGCTGCTCTGGGTGCGGGCGAAGACCTCATCGATCCCGAGCCCGGCCAGCAGCTCGGCTTTCACCGATGAGCCGCTCTTCTCGCGCACGACGTTCGCCCCGTCGTACACAAAACCCGTCTGCGCGCTGCCGATGGTCTTGCTCTGGCGCCGCCCGAAGGGGTCGTAGACGAAGCTCGCGCTCGCCCCGCCCGAGATCGAAGCAAGCCGGTTGCGCGCGTCCCAACCGTAGCTGTTGGTGCCGTCGCCCGTGAGGTTGCCGTTGTCGTCGTGGGTCGGGGTGGTGGCGCCCCAGGCGCTCACCCGGTTGTTGGCGTCGTAGCTCGCCGAGGCCAGTGCGGCGGGCAGGTTGGTGCGCGCGAAGCTGCCCCCCACGCTCACCCGCCGGCCGGCCAAATCGTAGGTGTAGCTCAAGTTGCCCAGGCTGCCCCCGCCGTTGGCGTAGGCGATGCCGGTGAGCTGGCCGGCGTTGTCGTAGCCGTAGGTGAGCAGTACCCCGTTGGCCAGGGTGAGCGTGCTGCGCCGGTCGGCCGCGTCGTAGGCGATCGACACGCTCGCGCTGCCCTGGCTGATCTGGGTCAGCCGGTCGGCGACGTCGAAGGTGTAGCTGACCGCGCTCTGGCCGCTCACCGTCATGCCAGCGCGCCGGCCGGCCGCGTCGTAGGTGTAGTCGACCTGGCCCTGGGGCGTGACTTCCTGCGTGAGCGCATCGAAGCGCGCGTCGTACTGGCGCGTGAAGCTGCCGGCGATGGAATCCACCGCCTGGGTCAGGCGGTTGGCGTCGTCGTAGGTATAGCTGATGGTGTCGCTGTAGGCGGTGGGGTTGCCCGTGGTCGCCCCGAACCCGGCGCTCGTGCGCCGGCCCAAGGCGTCGTAGCCGAACCCGGACACCTGGCCCTTGCGGTCGGTGAAGCGCTGCAGCCGCCCGCCCGCGTCGTACACGAAGCTCTCGGTCTTGGACAGCGCGTCCTGGCGCGTCACCAGCCGGTTCATCGCGTCGTAGCTGTACTGCATGGTGTTGTTGCGCGGGTCGGTGTGTGAGGTGAGGTTGCCGTTGGCGTCGTAGCCGAACTGCACTTCCCCGCCCAGCGCATCGGTGATCTTGGTGACGCGGTCGAGGGGGTCGTAGGTCGTGACGGTCGCGTTGCCCAGCGCATCCCGGGTGGCCACCACGCGCCCGAGCGGGTCCACCGAGAAGTTGACCGTGCGACTGAGCGCATCGGTAATGCTCACCAGGTCGCCGAACTGGTAGCCGAAGGCGGTGGTGTGGTTCAGCCCGTCGCTCACCGATGTGACTTGACCGACGCCGTTGTAGGTCAGCGTGGTGGTGTGGTCGAGCGGATCGCTGACCTCGAGCAGATTGCCGGCTGTGTCGTAGCTGTAGGTGGTGGTGTGGTCGAGCGGGTCGGTCACGCTGGCCAGCTGCCGGAAGCGCGGCTCGTAGGTATAGGTCCAGGTGGTGGCCTGGCCGGTGCCGTACATGCGTGTGAGGCTGGCGAGGTTGCCCTCGCTGTCGTAGGTGTAGTGCGTCACCCGCCCGACGGCGTCGGTCTCGTCGGTCAGGAAGTTGGTCCCCGACTGGCGGGTGAAGGTGTAGACCTGCTCCTCGCTCTGCCCGAGCGCGAAGGTGTCGGTCGATACGTAGCCGTAGGCGTCGAACTGGAGGCGGCGCACCTTGCCGCTGCGATCGGTGACGTCGGTCTGGGTCACCTTGCCGTTGCCGTCCACGGTGTAGGCGAACTGCGTGGTGGTGGCGTCCGGGTAGGTCTGCTTCTTGACGCGCCCGTCGGTGTAGTACTCGTTGGTGATGGTGAAGTTGCCGCGCGGGTCCTTGTAGGTCAAAAGGCGATGGGAGGTATCGTAGGTGTAGTAGCGCACGCCGCCGTTGGGGTCGGTGGCCGTGTACAGACGCCCGCTCGCATCGTAGCTGTAGGTCCACGCCCGCCCGGTGTGGTCCTCGGCACGCGTGACCCGGTTGGACCCGTCGTAGGTGAGCGCGATCGAGCGGCCGTTCGGGGAGACGATCTTGGTCACCGGCCCGTTCGTCGTAGCCCGCACTAGCGTGGTCACATTGCTGTGCCGGTCGCTCATCGATTGCAGTAGGGTCAGCGTGTGAGTAAACGTCCAGACGCTGCCGTCGCGTCGGGTCAGATACCAGCGCGTGTCGACACCGTATTTGATGATGGCCTTGTAGAACGGCCCCGCGAGGTCGCTGTTCTCGTACACGGCGTCCAGGTAGGAGGTGCCAGAAATGCGGGGGAACGTGATGCGGCCGCCGTTTGGCAGCACCAGCTGCACCTTCGACCAGTTCCACGCGGTTTGCCAGTAGAGGTAGATGTCATAGCCGTGATTCCAGCCGATGCCGAAGGCGCGGCTGACGGTGTCACCGCTGACGTAGGTTCGGTTCAGAGAAATCGGGACCACGTCGGGCAGCGTGAAATCCGTTTCGCCGTGCACGAACAGCCCGGTGCTCGTCGTCACTGGCTCCCCTGCCTGCTCCTTCCCAGCTTGCTGTGGATCGTTGCCTTTGGGGTCCTTGCAGGGACAGGGCATGCACGTCAGAGGATCCGTGCAAGGCGGCGTGCCGGGGGGGCTACCCGGCGTCGTACCAGCGCCGGTGAATTCGTAGATCCCCGTTCCAGGGGCGGGGATGATCTGGCGACCGTCGTCACCAACCTCGGCAAGTCCATAGGCGTCCCACCCTTTGTCTGGCTCGTACAGGTGGAAGATATAACGGGAGCCGGGCTTGTCTTTGTTCCAGTTGGGGTAGTAGATGCGGGTGCGCTGATAGCTGTGGTTGTAGAGCGTCGCTCCCCCCGGCTGAATCGTGTAGTACGCCTTGAAGGGGTAGTTGGGCACCATCGGGAATGGGATCTTGCCGAACGGCACGGGCGTGAGACTCACGCTCGCCACCGGCTTGCCGTCCCGGTCGGTGATCGTGGTCCCCTTGGGAATGCGAACCTCGAAGTCGGGCAGCGCTGGATGCGTGACGACGACCTCCGCTGCAGTTGGTGAGGCGACGTTCACCGCGTGCTTGGTGTCGATCTCCGGCATCCACATGACCTGCGGATACTCGGTGACCTCACCGGCCTTCAGATCCACCCCTACCAGGAAAGTGCCGTAGGTCTTACCCGCACGATTCGCGCTGCGAGCGTCGATCCAGACCTCGGTGCGTCCGGCCGACAACCCCCGTATCGTGAACTTGCCGCCAGCGTCCGAGCGCGCCTTCTTGCCTTGCACTTCCAGCGTCACGTTCGCCAAGGGTCGATCGTCCAGTGTCTTGAGAACCCCAGTCAGCCCCGTCTTCGACCGGAGCGCTTCGGCGAGCGCCTCGTTCCGCGCATCCTCCCCCGCCGCCGCCCTTCGCGCCGCGGCCCTGGCGGAACTTCCGCCGGCGCCGTCTGCACTGTCCTGAGCCAAGTCGGCGGTGCGAAACGTGAACCTGGCGGCGGGCACGAGGAGCCCCGTTGCGCCTCGGACATCGCGGATACTGACCTGATACTCGCTCCCCGGCGCGAGCGGTTTGTGCGGCGCCAGAAATGCGAGTCTGCCGCCTTCGGCGCCGATGACCGTCGCCTTCACGGCGCCCCCGGGGCCCGAGAGCAGCACGGTGTCCGGACCGAGCGTATCGATCCGAACCGGCGCGTTGAATCGGACGGCGATCACGCCGTCCACCGGGGCAGCCGATTCGCCCTCCGCGGGGACCGCACCGGCGAACTGCAGGAGCGTAGCGCCTTCTGCAGCCGCATTGTGTACGGTGAGCAGGCCGGAACTGGGGTCGTAGCGTTCGATCCCGGGTACGGACTTGCTGTTCGCGTCCGTTCCACCCGCGATTTCCACCGTACCGTCGGCAAGCAGCCTCGCCTGGGGATCGATGCGTGGCACCGCGAGCGTGGTCGACGAAGCGCCGACGGCCTGCGTCCTCCAGTCCCAAAGCTCGATCTCCGATACAGGTGCGTTCTTGGCCGTCACGCCGCCGATGATCAGCAACCTGCCGTCGGTGAGCAGCGCGGCCGCATGGTGGGCGCGTGGCAGAAGACCGGCATCGGGCAACGCCGTGAAACTTCTCGAGGCCGGATCGTAGAGCTCGGCTGACGACAGCACGCTACCCGCCTGGTCGATGCCGCCGTACAGGAGCACCGCGCCGTTCGGAAGCACGGTTGCGCTGTGCCAGGCGCGCTCGCTGAGTGGCCCAGAAGGCAACCCGGTGACAGTTCCGGACACGCGATCGCGAATCGCTGCACCGGACGCAGGAATCTCGCCGCCGCGTGGCCCCGTAATCAGCGCATCGCCGCTGGGCAGTAGGACCTGGCGTTGACCAGGGCGCAGCGGCTCTGCCGCCTCGGAAGGCACAAGGAAACCGGCGAGCGTACATAGCCAAGCGACCGCCAGGCCGGCTCTGAGACGGTCCCGCCCGAGGAGGGCCGGAGTGGGCGCCCGCATTGCTCCGCGGCGCATGATCAGCATCTCAGGCCTTGCGCAACTCTTCGTCATTTCATGCCCTCTGGACGCGATCCGTATCAATGAAGTGTGAGCGAGAAGGTCACGCTGCCCGTTCCGGGGCCGCTCGGCGTCACCAGCACCTTGTAGGTGCCCGTGGTCGGGAACGTCGCCGAGTTGAACGAACTGGCGCTGCTGAAGAACGATCCCGAGCTCAGCACCGTGTTGTCGGGCTTGATGATCTGGATCACACCGCCGCTCGGGAACGTGCTCCCGGCGGACCAGGCGACCGTGACGTACTGGCCGCTCGTTCCGCTGAACGTATAGCGGCCGTTCTGCCCTGAGCGCGTGGTCGAGTAGGTCACCTGGGTGCCGTCTGTGGCTATGGCGCTGTTTGGCGTATCGGAGGACAGCGTCAGCGTGAGCGTGCAACTGGCGGTGCCGTTGGGATCGGCGACGATGGTGTACGTGCCCGTGTCCGGCAGGTTCGACAGGTCGAAACTGCCGCCGCTGCTGCTGAAGCTGGCCTGGGTGACGAGCGCCCCGTTGGGTCTGTACACGGCTACGGCCACGGTCCCGCCGCCGCTGATCGAATTGACCACTACACCCAGGCCGAGGTTGTTTCCGGCGGTGGCGCTGAAGGTGTAGCGCGCGTTCTGCCCGACCGCCAGGCTGGGATTCTGGCTCGCGCCGTCCACGGCGATCGCGCCCGTGATCGTCGATACCAGGTACACCGTGGCCGAACCGGTATTCGGGCCGTTGGGTGTGACCAGCAGGGTGTAGGTGTCCGTCGTGGGCAGCGCGGTGGTGAAATCGCCCGTCTGGACGGTCCACAGGCCAACCGTGCTGCCCACCTGTGTGCCGTCGGACTTGAGCAGCTTGTAGTTCACGGTGCTGCCGAACGAGAGGCTGCTTTGATACAGGCTCATCAGCTGTCCGGCCGTGCCGCTGAAGGTGTAGCGGGCGTTCTGTCCGGAGCGTGTCGTGCTGAAGGTGACCGCCGATCCATCCGGCGTGATGCTGCCGGTGGCATCGGTGGACAGCGTCAGCGCGAGGCTGCCGCTTACCGTGGAGTTGGGATCGACGACGATGGTGTACGTGCCGGTGGCGGGCAGATTCTGGAAATCGAAGCTCATCCCGCCGATATAGATCAGGGTCGGGCTCAACAAGGTGCTGCCGTCGGGCTTGAGCACGGAAGCGCTTACGTAGCCGTTGCTCGGCGTGAGGGACGTGACGTTCACCCCCAGGCCGAGGTTCTGTCCGGTCGTGCCGCTGAAGGTATAGCGGGCGTTCTGGCCGCTGGCAAAGTTGAACGTGACCGCGGAGCTGTCGACCGTGACGGTGCCGGTGGTGGTGGTGACGAGCTTGAAGGTGGCGGCACCCGTGCTCACGCCATTAGGCGTGACGAGCAGCGCATAGGTGCCGCTGGCCGGCAGTGCAGTCGTAAAGTCACCAGTCTGAGCGCCGGAGAGGCCCAGCGTGCTGCCCACTTGCGTGCCGTCGGATTTGAGCAGTTTGTAGTTGACGAAACTGCCGAACGAGGAGCTGCTTTGATACACGCTCATCAGCTGGCCGGCCGTGCCGTTGAAGGTGTAGCGGCCGTTCTGGCCGGCCCGCGTGGTGCTGAACGTAACCGCCGACCCGTCGGGTGTAATGGTGCCGGTGACGTCGTTGGACAAGGTCAGCGCCATGCTCCCGGTGGCCGTCCCGTTGGGATCGAGGACAACCGTGTACGTGCCTGTGGCCGGCAGGTCCTGCAGATCGAAGCTGGCGCCGGGGCTGAATAGGGCCTGGTTGTACAACAGGACGTCGCCGTCGGGCTTGAGCACGCTGAAGTAGACCGACCCTCCGCCGCTGATGGAGGTTATGTGCGCGCTCAACCCCAGGTCCTGTCCGATGTTCGCCGGGAAAAGGTAGGCGTTGTTCTCGCCCGAGCGCGTCCAATTGAACGCACTGACCGCCCCATCCACTTCGAGCTGACCGATGCTGTAGAGCGACAGGGTCAACGAACCGGTGGACCCGCCCGATCCGACGAGGATCGTGTAGGTGCCCGTGACCGGGAGGAAGGGGGTGATGATCGTCCCTCCACTGACCTGTGTAACGTACTGACCTAACGTGACGCCATACGGGCTCAGGATCGAGATCGTCCTAACCGAAAGGGATACATTGCTCACCACCAGCCGCACCTTCTGGCCTTGGCTGGCGTCGAACAGGTACATGGCGATCTTGTTGGCGGTGCTGATCGTCACGTTCTGGTCCGGTCCGTTCACGGTCATGCGACCTGACGCGACCAGATCGGAAGCGCTGACGCCGCTGGGCAGCACGTAGAAGTCGCTGGTGCTGGTCGCCGAGCCGCCAGGCGTGGTCACGGAAACACGCCCCGAGGCTGTCGCGGTGGGTACGCTTGTGCCGATCTGGGTGCTGGTCGCAGAAGTCAACTGGGTCGGGGTGAGGTTGAGGCGCACCTGGTTCTGCGCCATCGTCGGGTGGAAGTTCGTCCCGCTGATGGTGAAGGCGGTACCGACGGGACCACTCGAGGGCGTGAAGCTCGAGATCGTCGGCACACCCAGCACCGTCGTGACGGTGAAGCTCGTCGCGCTCGTGGCGCTTCCATTCGGGCTGGTGACTGCAATGGTTCCTGTGGTCGCGGATGCGGGAACGGTGACGACGAGCTTGTTCGCGGTGGCCGAGGACACCGTGGCCGAGGTGCCGTTGAACTGCACCGTGTTCTGGCTCGGCGTTGTGCTGAACGCCGTGCCCCAGATGGTGACCGTGGTGCCTACGGCGCCGGCGTTGGGGGAGAATTCGAGCACCGACACCGTGGTGGAACCCGTGCGCTCGATGCTGGTGATGTTGCCCGCGGCGTCGTAGTTGTACCGAGCCGCGTCACCGTTGGGGGCGATGACGCCAGTCAGTCGCCCGGCTTCGTCGTAGACGTACTCGATGCTCTGGGCGCAAGCGGAGGAAACTCCAAGGCTGACGGTGCCGGCGTCGGGATCGCGGTACCCCTGAAAGAACCACATCGTCGCGCCCAGCACGAGAACAGGCAGCTTGCCGAAGATCGTTGCTGTGAGCGGTCGGCGATGCCTTGAACAGCGCATCGCAGCTATACAAGCCCGCCAACAACACCGCGCAATAGCGCCAGTCATGTTTGAATCCTTTCCACTCGGAGTCGATCCGCAAATGTCCGATCAGTCCGGTCGCCGCGAGGCACACAGGCGACTGCTTAGTATGCGGTTCGGATCAAGGGCACCACGGTGACTGCGTGGGCGCGAGTACACGTTCACGCAAGCATGCGATGGATACTGCTCCCCAATTCTGTGCGCGCGACCTCCCCCGGGCGGGCATGCATGCCCGCTTCAAGCCAAACTCGATGCGCTTAAGACAACAGAAGGGAGCGGCGACAACAGCGTCGCGACGCCTGCCAGGCAGCGGCAGTCGTCGCGCTAGTCACTCCGAGATTAGATGGAGAGTCCCTGACATCAATACTGCAGTCCTGCGACAGCTTCACGCAGTCTCCGCAGTGCGAACTACTTTCCACCCCTGTCCCCTTTCCTGTAAGGATGGTTTCCACACTCTAATAACATCCCTGGAACGCTCATGTCAAGCGCCAGGCCGCACGACCCGTGCGTCACGGACTCGTCACATGCTGGCCAACGATCATGTGAAGGGACGTTCGTTTGAAGGAATCCCACGAGTCATGATCGCAGGGTTCAGCTAACAGATGACGTACAGATGCGGGCTTCGCGCTTCGGACAGGTTTTTCGCTTCACCGCTTAAGGAGCGCCAACAACTGTGGATGGGCCGAGTCGTTCGCCGCGATGAACTGGAGGAACGCCTGCATATCCGCAGCCTCGTATTGTCCATCAACTTCGCGAAGGTGACTCATCAGCTCGGCGTAAAGCTCTGGCGGAAGCTTGGGTGGATTGGGATTCATGTGGATTTCGCTCTTGAGAACACGTCAGTGCATCTTGAACCGACAGTACGAGTACCGGCCTACCGCTTTCCCGGTCTGCCAATGAAGGACGTTGAAGTTGACGCACTCGCCTTGCTTTCCGGCCAACAGGAAGCAGTTTAGGGTCTCGACAAAGCCCTCCTTGGCGTCGATCGGCACCTCGAAGAACGTCGGGCCGACTACTACCTCCTGATCGCCGGCTCCGCCTGGGCGTACGCGGCGGCGGAGAAGCTCGTGAAGGCGCAGAAGCTGGACGTGCTCGCGCCGAAGCCGGTAGGCCACGCGAGTCCACCGAATCGCCCACCGGCCGCATGATTAGGGCTTGCACCCCAGGTCGGCCACCACCCGCCCTGGAAAGCCGCGCCAGATATAACTCCTGGCGATATCAATCCAAGATCAAGTTCGTTCTGATTCCTTGCGCCCGGCGCTATCTTTGCTCGCCTGGCGCGGCCAATCGGCTGTAGTGCCGGCATCCCAAGCGCTGCGGCGATTGCAGCACCCGTGGTCAGCACGGAACGGGATCGAACCCGGGCGAGAACCACGTGGAGTGCATGAGTGCGCAGATTTCTGACGGTCGCGACCGTCGCGGGGTTGATCGCCTCGGCCGCCGGCTCGCCCGCCGCCGACGCCCCGAGGGCCGACGCGAAGGTGACGCTGCTCA
>Ga0187892_10011638_pt1 | contig 10698 bp, 7 predicted proteins | sample MA1701073metaG_FD_139345 | JGI IMG/M metagenome (GOLD analysis project Ga0187892, IMG submission 139345) | Bio-ooze microbial communities from a basaltic lava cave in the Kipuka Kanohina Cave System on the Island of Hawaii, USA - MA170107-3 metaG ...
CCCGACCCTGCGCAGCACCGTGCTGTCGCCCAGCCGCTTGGTCAGCCCTTCGACGGTGACGACGACGTCACCCGAGCGCTTGGGCTCGGGGAACCGGACCTTCAGCGCCCGGCGCCTGACCGGCGGCAGTGCGGAAGCCTGCTTCTCGGCGATCCTCCCGATGCGGGTCTCGAGATTGTGGCGCTTGCGGGCCGCCGTGGCGTTGCCCTGCCGGAACTTGTCGGCCGTGCGTTGGAGGCGGGCGATCTCCCGCTGGGCGTTGGACGCCTCACGGGCCGCCGCCGCCTCCCGCTCGGCCCGCTTCCCGAGGAACGACGAGTACGTGCCCCGGTAGATGGCCAGCTGCCCGCTCTCCAGCGCCAGCACCCGGTCGATGGACTCGTTCATCAGCTCGATGTCGTGGCTGACGACCAGGACGGCGCTCGCCGTCGTGCGGAGGAACGCCATGACGAACGCCTTGGCGTCGGCGTCGAGGTGGTTGGTCGGCTCGTCGAGGATCATGAGGTCGCCGCCCGCCAGCAGCAGGCGGGCCAGCTCCAAGCGGCGGCGCTGGCCGCCCGAGAGCGAGCCCACGTCCTGCAGCAGCCGCTCGTCGTCGAGGCCGACGCCGTTGGCGATCCGCTCGGCCGCCGACTCCAGCTCATAGCCGCCGCTCAGCCGGAACCGGTGCTCCAGCTCGCCGTAGTCGTGCAGCGCCTCGTCGAGCGCCTCGGCATCGCCGCCCGCGTCGTGCATACGGTCGTGGGCCTCGGTGATCTCGTGGCGCAGGTCGGTGAGGGGACTGGCTGCGAGCAGGTAGTCGAAGACCAGTTCCTTCTCGACGCCGGGCTGGGGCGTGGTGTCCTGGGGCAACCAGCCGATCCGCTCCGGCAGGCGCACGCTGCCGGCCGACGGCAGCACATCGCCTGCGATCGTGCGCAGCAGCGTCGTCTTGCCCGCGCCGTTGGGCCCGACCAGCGCCACCTTCTCCCCCGGGAGGATCTGGAACGCGGCGTCGTCGAGCAGGAGGCGCGCGCCGATCTCGATCCGGAGTGAGTTGACCTGGAGGGACATTTGCGCGCGTGGGTACCACGGAAGAGGGACGGGGACGACCGGATTCTACCGGTTCGGCAGCGTGAAGGCGTGGGCTTGACCTCAAGTTCACTTGAGGTCGTACGGTGGGCCCATGACCGACATCAACCTGTGGATGGCCCTGGAGAGCGCCATGCAGGAGGGCGCGCCCGGCAAGGCCGTCACCCGGGCGACGCTCCGGCGGGTCCTCGGCTTCGCCCGCCCCCACCGCCGGGCCCTCATCGCCTTCCTGGGCCTGAGCACGGTGGCAGCCGTGCTGGGCGTAGCCACGCCCGTGCTGGCCGGCCAGGCGGTCGAGGCCGTCGTGGAGGGACGCCCGGCGGCGACGGTGGTCGGCTTCGCGGCCCTGATCGCCCTCGTCGCCGTGGTCGGCGCCGCCGTGGGCATGCTCGAACGGCTGCAGTCCGCCCGCATCGGCGAGGGGATCATCCTCGACCTGCGCCGGGCCGTGTTCGACCACGTCCAGGCCATGCCCGTGGCCTTCTTCACCCGCACCCGCACCGGCGCCCTCGTCAGCCGCCTCAACAACGACGTGATCGGCGCCCAACGGGCCTTCACCTCGGCCCTGTCGGGGGTGCTGACCAACGCCATCGCCCTCGGCCTCACCGTGGTGGTCATGGCCCGCCTGTCGTGGCAGGTGACCCTGCTGGCGCTGGTGTTGCTGCCCGTGTTCGTCGTGCCGGCGCGCCGGGTCGGCCGCAAGGTGGGCCACCTCGAACGGGAGGCGGCCGACCACAACGCTGCCATGACCACCCAGATGACCGAACGGTTCTCGGCGCCCGGCGCCGTGCTGGTCAAGCTGTTCGGCCGGCCCGCCGACGAGTCGGCCGAGTTCGCCCGGCGGGCCACCCGGGTGCGCGACATCGGCGTCCGCTCGGCCATGGCCATGGAGGTCTTCATGCGGGCCCTGATCCTGGTGTCGGGCCTGGCCCAGGCCCTCATCTACGGCCTGGGCGGCTACCTGGCCCTGCGGGGCGAGCTGGCGGCGGGCACGGTCGTCACCCTCGCCCTGCTCCTCACCCGCCTGTACACGCCGCTGACCGCCCTGGCCACCGCCCGCCTCGACGTGACCACCGCCCTGGTCAGCTTCGAACGGGTCTTCGAGGTGCTCGACGTGGCGCCCCTGATCCGGGAGGCCGACGGTGCGGTGGCCGTGCCCGACGGCCCGGTGTCGGTGGAGTTCGACGACGTTCGCTTCGCCTACCCGCCCGCCGACAAGGTCTCGATCGCCTCCCTGGAGGACGTGGTCCGCCTCGACGACCGTGAGAGCGGGGACGTGCTGCGGGGTGTCTCGTTCACGGTGCCCGCCGGCCACACCGTCGCCCTGGTGGGCTCGTCCGGAGCGGGAAAGTCGACCCTCGCCTCCCTGGTCCCCCGCCTCTACGACGTCGACAGCGGCGCGGTGCGCCTGTCGGGCATCGACGTGCGCGACCTCACGTTCGACTCGCTGCGCGCCACGGTCGGGGTGGTGACCCAGGACGGCCACCTGTTCCACGACACGATTCGCGCCAACCTCCTGTTCGCCCGCCCGGCGGCGGCCGACGCCGACCTGTGGGACGTCCTCGAACGGGCTCGCCTGGCCGACCTCGTCGCCTCCCTGCCCGACGGCCTCGACACGGTCGTGGGCGAGCGGGGCTACCGCCTGTCGGGCGGCGAGCGCCAGCGCCTGACCATCGCCCGCCTGCTCCTGGCCCGCCCGAGGGTCGTGATCCTCGACGAGGCCACCGCCCACCTCGACTCCCGGTCGGAGGCAGCGGTGCAGGAGGCGCTGGCCCAGGCGCTGCACGGACGGACCGCCCTGGTCATCGCCCACCGCCTCTCCACCATCCGGGCCGCCGACGAGATCCTCGTCGTGGAGGCCGGCCAAATCGTGGAGCGGGGCACCCACGCCGAACTGGTGGCCCTCAACGGCCGTTACGCCCGGCAGTTACGAGCCGGCGAAGTCGACCAGCACGGCGTCGGACAGGCGGGGCCAGGCCTCCTTCATCCAGTCGGCGAAGTCGGTGCCGCTGAGCACGGCGAGGGCCAGCTCCGGCTCGGGGTCGACCCACAGGAACGAACCGCTGCTGCCGAAGTGGCCGAACGTCCGGGGCGAGTTGTCGCGGCCGGTCCAGTGCGGTGACTTGAGGCCGCGGATCTCGAAGCCGAGGCCCCAGTCCTGGGGGTCGTGGCGGACGAACCCGGGCAGCTTGCCGGTGAGGTCGGGGAAGGCGGGCGACGTGGCCAGGGCCATGGTCTCGCGCGACACGAGCGTCGGCGCCAGCAGTTCGGCGGCGAACTTGAGAAGGTCGTCGAGCGGGCCCTCCATCGAACCCGCAGGTGACGGCCCGGGCACGGCGCCCTCCATGCCGAGCGGCCCGAGCACGCCCTCGGTCAGGTACTGCTCGAACGGCATGCCCGCCGCTGTCGCGACGGCGTCGGCCAGCACCCGGTAGCCGGTGCTGGAGTAGATCCGCCGCTTGCCGGGTGGGGCGTGGACGGTGTCCGTCTCGAAGTCGAGCCCCGAGGCGTGGGCCAGGAGGTGGCGGATGGTGGAGCCGGGCGGCCCGGCCGGGTCGTCCAGCCCGACCGTGCCCTCCTCGACGGCGACGAGGGTGGCCATCGCCGTGACCAGCTTGGTCACCGACGCCCACGGGCGGCGTTCGGTGGTGTCGCCGCGTGTCGCAACGACTCCCCGGCCCGCCACGACCGCCGCCGCGGCATCGCCCGACGGCCAGCGGTCGATGAGTTCGAGGGCGTTCACGCCGGCGTCAGGCGCACGACCGGGATCGGCCGGGCCGTCCTGGCCTGGTAGCGCGAGTACCGGCCCTTGTTGTTGCGGTCGACGATCCCCCACAGCCGGGGGAAGTCGGGGTCGTCGTGGCCGACGGTGCTCGCCCGGGCCGGGAACCGCCGACGACCGATCTGCACGCCGACCTCGGGCCGGGCCTCGACGTTGCGCAACCAGGCCGGCGCCTCGTCGGCGCCACCGACCGAAGCGACGACCAGATAGTCACCATCGTCACGGGCATAGACCAGGGACACGGAACGAGTCTTTCCCGTCCGCTGCCCCGTCGTACGCAGCAGCAGGCACGGGACCCCCAGCAGGCGGTGCCCGACCAGGCCGCCGGTCCAGTCGTAGATCGCATGATGGACTCGTAGAAGCGCGAGCCCGGCGCGAATGGAGAGGTCCAGGCGCGCCACCGTAAATCCGGTTGTACGGTGACCACCACTTTCGAGAGGCGCGGCGCGGCGTCACGACGGCGCCCGGCCCGACACGGTCCAGTCGAACGAACTCGGCGCCTGGCGCGGCCGTTCAGTCCGCCGCCACCGCTTCGAGGGGGTCGAGGCGGGCGGCCCGGCGGGCGGGCAGTGCGGCCGCCACCAGGCCGGCGGCGACGGCCAACGCCATCCAGCCCGCCAGCTGGCCGACGGGGACGACGAATTCGGTCACGCCCTGGCCACGCATGGCCGAGACGAGGGCCCAGCCAAAGACCACCGCGACGACCACGCCGAGGACGGCGCCCAGCCCCGAGATGATCGCCGCCTCGAACTTGACCATGGCCCGCAGCTGGCGCCGGCCCATCCCGATCGCCCGCAGCATGCCCAGCTCGCGGGTCCGCTCGTGGATGGACAGCGACAGGGTGTTGGCGATGCCCAGCAGCGAGATGGTCACCGACAGGGCGAGCAGGGCGGTCACCGGCACCAGGTAGGACTGCACCCGGTCGTTCTGCTCGGCCAGCACCTGGCTGCGGTTCAGCACCGCCACGTTGGGCACGTCGGCCAGGGCCTTCTCGATGCGGGCCCGGCCCATCTCGGCGGCGGTGTCAGGCGCCAGCTGCACGCTCACCTGGAGGTCGAGCTGCTGGGCGTAGTTCGCCTCGTAGGCGCCCACCGTGATCACGTAGTCGGTGCGCACCGACGGCGCCGAGAACGTGCCCTGCAGCTTGAGCTTCCTGGTCCCGGTGCGGGCGAAGGTCATCGAGACCTGGTCCCCGACCTTCCACTTGTGGCGAGCGGCGACCGTGTCCCGCACCAGCACGCCCTTGTCGTCGAGCCCGCGCAGGGCGTCCGCCGAACCGCGGTCGAGGGCGTACATGGCGGTGACGGTCGCCGGGTCGACGGCGAGCAGCGTCACGGTCCGGCCGTCGAGGCCCCACTGGCCGCCCTTGACCGGCGAGACCAGCTGCACGCCGTCCACCTGGCGGAGGCGTTCGGTGACCAGGGGCGGGACGCCGGCGCCACCGTCGGCCGGGTTCACGACGAAGTCGGCCCGCAGGACCTCCTCCACGGTGCGGGTGGCCGACGCCCGCATCGACGCCGCCATGATCGTGACCACGCCGATAAGGCCGAGGCCGATGGTGAGGGCGGTGGCGGTGGTGGCGGTGCGGCGGGGGTTGCGGGTGGCGTTCTCCCGGCCGAGCTTGGCCGGCTCGCCGAGGACCCGGGTCAGCGGCGCACCGACGGCGTGGGCCACGGGGCCGGCGAGCAACGGCGCGAGGACGGCCAAGCCGGCGAGGACCGCGGTGGCGCCGGCGGCGATGGCGAGCAGCGGGCGGGGTACCGAACCCCCGACTCCCAGGACGAGGGCCACGGCGCCCGCAGCGGCGACCGCCGAGCCCGCAGCCAGCCGGCGGCCCCGGGCCATCGCCGCGCCCGGTACCGACTCGCCGCCGACGCTGGCGATCCCGACCACGGGCGCGACCTGGGTGGCCCGCCGGGCGGGGATGCTCGCCGCCAGCACGGTGACGACCACGCCCGACACCAGCGCGGCCACGACCATGTCCACCGTGAACGCGACCGGCTCGGGCGGCACGTCGAAGCCGGTCGAGCGCAAGATGGCAAGGAGGCCGCCGGCGGCGAAGTACCCGGCGGCGACTCCGCCCGTGGAGCCGGCGACGCCGACGGCCAGGGCCTCAGCCAGCACCGACGCCGTTACCTGGCGGCGGGTCGCTCCGAGAGCCCGCAGGAGGCCCAGTTCGCGGGTCCGCTGGGCTACGAGGATCGAGAACGTGTTGAAGATGATGAACGCGCTCACCAACAGGGCGATGGCGGCGAATACCAGCAGTCCCGTCGTCAGGAAGCGGAGGGCGTTGGTCCACGACTTCTCCGCCTCGCGAGCGGCCTGGGCGTCGGTCACGGCCTGGTAGCGGTCGGGGAGCACGCCGGCGATGCGGGCCCGCAGTTCGTCGGGTGTCACACCAGGCTCGGCCCGCACCGCGATCTGGTCGAACCTGCCCGCCTCCCCCATCACCGTCTGGGTGGTCTGGAGGTCGAAGCTGGCGAACGTCGAGCCGATGAAGTCCTTGGCGCCCTGGAGGCCGCCGATCACGAACTCCCGCACGACCCCCTCGAACAGGATCTTGACCCGGTCGCCCACGCTCAGGTGGTTGGCTCTGGCCGTCCCCTCGTCGATCACCACCTCGTCGGGGCCCGTCGGTGCCCGGCCTGCGACCACGGAATCGGCGGGCGACCACGACGAGCCGATGACGGGGAGGCCGTCGCCGGCGATCGCCTTGCCGTCCGTGCCCACGATCTGGGCGTAGCCCCAGACCGTCCCCCACGCCTCCTGCACGCCCGGCACCCGCTGCACGGTGGCGAGCAGCGACTGGGGCACGGGCTCGCGCTCGGGAAGGCTCGTGGCCTGGGGTGAGAACTCGGCCGCCGAACGGACGACGACGGCCACGCCGTCCGGGTACCTGGTGGCCGCCTGGTGGAACGCCCGGTCGATGGTCCCCGCCAGTGCGAACGTGCCCGCCACAAGCGTGACCGCCAGCGCCACGGCCACGGCGGTGTGGGTGAGCCGGACCTTGTGGGCCAGCGCTCCCTTCAGCAGCCGGCCCATGGTTGCGTCAGCCGCCGAGCAGCTGCATGCGGCGTACGACCGACCGCACGGTGGGTGTGTCGAGGTCCCCGACAACCCGGCCGTCCCGCAGGAACACGACCCGGTCGGTGACCGACGCCGCCTTGGCGTCGTGGGTGACCATGACGATGGTCTGGCCGAACTCGTCGACGGCCAGGCGCAGGAAGGCGAGCAGTTCGCTGCCGGCCCGCGAGTCGAGGTTGCCGGTGGGCTCGTCGGCGAAGATGATCTCCGGCTTCGACACAAGCGCCCGAGCGGCGGCCACCCGCTGCTGCTGGCCTCCCGACAGCTGGGTGGGCCGGTGGTGCAACCGGTCGCGCAGCCCGACCACGTCGACGATGCGGTCGAACCAGGCGGGGTCCGGACGGCGGCCGGCCAAGGCCAGCGGCAGGGTGATGTTCTCCGCCGCGGTCAGCGTGGGTAGCAGGTTGAAGGCCTGGAACACGAAGCCGATGCGGTCCCGCCGCAGGCGGGTGAGGCTGCGGTCGTCGAGCGAGCCGAGAGGCGTGTCACCGATGAACACCTGGCCGGCGGTGAGGGTGTCCAGCCCGGCGAGGCAGTGGAGGAGGGTGGACTTCCCGGAGCCCGACGGTCCCATGATGGCGGTGAACCGGCCCTGCCCGAAGTCTGCGGTCACGCCGTCGAGGGCCCGGACTTCCAGGCCGTGCCCGTCGGTCGTGCGGTAGAGCTTGACGGCGTCACGGATGGCGGCGGCTGCAGGAGCGGTGGGGACGAGGGAGGCGTCGGGCGCCTGCCAGGGCGTGGCCAGGGCGACAGCTCGCTGGTTCATGCCGGCAGCTTCGAGGCGTAGGACGGGCAGAACAGCTTGACGGCGATCCTGAGGATGAAGTCGGCGTCCGCCGACGAGATGCTGATGAAGGGCACGGCGGCGACCTGGGCCAGGGCGGCCGACTTCACCTGGGCGTAGGTCTGGCCGGCGTCGAAGGCGTCGCACACCATGTCGCCGAACTCGCGAGCCTGGGCCTCGGTCGGCGAGAAGAACGGCACCCGCGTCCTGAACTGGGAGATCGCACCGAGGACCTCGGGCGTCGACGGGTTCGGCCGGGCCGGGATCGTCGCGGTCGGCGCGGTGAGTGGCGCCGTGGCCGGAGCGGCGGTGGCGGGCGGCGCCGTCACTGCCGTGGAGGCCGGGGCCGCGGGCGTGGCCGGCGTGCTGCTGCGAGATGCCGCGGCCCGGACCGTCGTGGAGGGAGCCACCGTCGGCGGCACCGTCGTGGCCGGCGCCTCCGTGGTGGGGGGCTCGGCGGGAGCGGGAGCGGCGTCCGCGATGCTGGCCGCCTGGACCGGCTTGTCGCCGCCACCCCCACCGCCGCAGGCGGTACCGAGCAGAAGACCTAGTGCGACCGTGCTGCCCAGCGCCAGGCGCGCCGGCTTCGAGTACTTCGACATCCTCGCTCCTTCTCACAAGCCACCCCCGAAAGGCGGCTCTGACCCGAGGTGAGTGTCGGCGGCGAGGCCCGGAGCCTGAAGCAATCCGCGACATTCGGAACACGAGTGGTCCGAATGACCTATGTGCAACCGTCGCGGCGTCGCCGGGATCGGCTCGGTGGATCGGACGTCCGGCGATGGCGAGGTCACCCTCGATCAGGCGCACGCCCTCGATGTCGAGGGCGTGGGGTCGGGGCCCGGTCCTCCACCCGACGCGAGGTTGGCGTGGTTTTCTACGCATCACGTGGAAAAGCACGCAAACCTCGCGCGACGGCGTCGAGGAGAGCCACGTGGTCCCGCGGTATCAGCGCGGCGCCGTCACCGTCTTGCACAACTGCACACGGTCAGGTGCCCTTGTAGTTCAGGACCTGGTGCAGCGAGTGCAGCACCTCGACCAGGTCGCCCTGGTCGGCCATGACCTGGTCGATGTCCTTGTACGCGGCCGGGATCTCGTCGAGCAGGGCGTCGGCCCGGCCCGCCAGCCACACCTTCCCGGCCATGGCCGTGGCCAGGTCCGACGAGGTGAACAGCTTGCGCGCCTTGGTACGGCTGTGCCGGCGGCCGGCGCCGTGCGAGCACGAGAGCCAGCTTGCCGGGTTGCCCCTGCCCCGGACGATGTAGCTGCGCGTGCCCATCGAGCCTGGGATCACGCCCAGGTCGCCGACGTCGGCCCGGATGGCGCCCTTCCGGGTGACCCACAGCTCCGTGCCGCCGTGCACCTCCGGCTGCGTGAAGTTGTGGTGGCAGTTGATCCGCCGAACCTCCCGGCCCGTGCCGATGAACTTCAGGACGTCCTGCATGGCCCGGTCCATCATCTGATCGCGGTTGGCCTTGGCGTAGTCCTGCGCCCACAGCATGTCGGCCACGTACGCCGCGAACTCCGGCGTGCCCTGGACGAACCAGGCCAGGTCGGGGTCCTCGAGACCCAGTTCCAGCCGCTTGGCCAGCCGGCGGGCCTTGGCGATGTGCCTCTGCGCCAGCTGGTTGCCGATGCCGCGACTGCCCGAGTGGAGCACGACCCACACACGCGCCCGCTCGTCCAGGCACAGCTCGAAGAAGTGGTTGCCCGAGCCCAACGTGCCGAACTGGGTCGCCGCCTTCCTCGCCTGCTCCCGGGACAGGTCGGTCGCCGGCCTGTGGTTCGCCAGCCACCTGTCAGCCCGGTTGCCGATCACGTCGTGCGCTCGGCCGACCCCGGCGGGCACCGCACGCTCGATGCGACTGAGCAGTGGCTCGAGGTTGTCGGGCAGCTGGCTCTCGGTGACGTCGAGCTCGGTGGCAATCATGCCGCAGCCGATGTCGACGCCGACGGCCGACGGGATGACGGCGTTCCTGGTCGGGATCACCGAACCGACGGTGGCGCCGATGCCCACGTGGGCGTCAGGCATGAGGGCCACGTGGCCCTCGACGATGGGCAGTCGAGCCGTCTTCTCGGCCTGGAGGATCGTCTCCGCCTCGATGTCGCTCGCCCAGGAGACAAGCTTCGGGTTGATCGTGGTGGGCATGACGTGAACCTCCTCTCTTCGCGAACAGTGTGCCGGCCACAGATGGACGCCCGGGAGGGATTCTCACCCCCGTGATCGCGGTCTGCAGCCGCGTGCCTTGATTCTCGGCCACCGGGCGGTGGCTGCCAGGGAAGGGGTCGAACCTTCGTCAACCGGGTAACAGCCGGCTGTCCGTGCCGCTGGACCACCTGGCAGGGTGATTGCGCACCGCGACGGGGAGTCGAACCCCGATCGCCGGGTTGAGGGCCCGGCGTCCTGACCGTTGAACGATCGCGGCGTGTACGCAGAGAGGAAGCGGGGCGACTCGAACGCCCAAGAGCCTCGCGACTCCTACCTGTTTTCGAGACAGGCTCCTCATCCAGCCGGGTCGCTTCCGTGAGTGAGTGGAGGGAGTGGGACTCGAACCCACACGAGCCGAGGCCCGCACCCAGCAAGCGGGGTCCTGATCCTGCCGGTTCCTCTCCTTGTTCCGGATCGGGCGACACGTGGCCTCGCCGGCACGAATCGAACGTGCGACTTCCGCCTTCGGAGAGCGGCGCTCTGTCCTCTGAGCTACGGCGAGATCTGCGGGGCGTCGACGGCAGGGGTCGAACCTGCACTCTCCGGTTTCGTAGACCGGCGCCTTCTCCATTGGGCCACGTCGACAGTGACTCGGTACGCGCCCTGCCTCGAACCCACGCAGGCGTGCGGCGCGTGAAGTGGGCCGGGAGGGAATCGAACCCCGCGCGTCGGATGACGTCTGGTCTACCGCCAGGTGCGCCCCATTGCGCGACCGACCCGTGCGGGGCCATGTGGCATATGACCCCGACTTTGGATGCCTCTGAAGTTATC
>Ga0187892_10011639_pt1 | contig 10697 bp, 6 predicted proteins | sample MA1701073metaG_FD_139345 | JGI IMG/M metagenome (GOLD analysis project Ga0187892, IMG submission 139345) | Bio-ooze microbial communities from a basaltic lava cave in the Kipuka Kanohina Cave System on the Island of Hawaii, USA - MA170107-3 metaG ...
CCGACGATGAACGTGTGCGGAAACTGCTGGTAAGCGATCGCGACCGCCACGGAAACCTTGTCGCCGGCCACCGGGCCCAGCGTGTTATAGGCCTCCACAAAGTGCACGATCATCCAGTAGCTGGTCCACAGCGCGAAGGCCAGCAGCAGCAGGCCCGGCAGGATGAAAAACATGAAGGGCCGGAAAATGAAGCCCGACAGCACGGTCGCGAACATGTGACGGACAATGCGCATGCTCGAGCGCCGCTTCGGCGTGGCGTTCTGACGGCTCCAGTCCAGGTGCGCGGGCACCTGCTCGATGCGACCGCGCAGGATCATCGACTTGTAGATCGTCTCCGGCATCACTTCCATGCCGACGGAGCGCAGCACCAGCGATCGTGCAAACGGGCCGTCGTAGACGCGCACCATGCACGTCAGCGTCGAGAGATTGCCGTGCGCGAAGAAGGAGAGGAACCGGTTGGCCCAGATGCTCAGCGTGCGCCGCAGCCAGGGCACGTTCGAGATGCGCCCTTCCTTCATGTACGGCGAGGCCAGCACGAGCTGCGCACGCGTCGCACGGATCTTCGCCAGCAGGACGCCGATGTGACCCGGCGAGTAACTGAGATCGATGTCGAGGATGGCGACATAGTCGCCGTGCGAGTGCGCGAACCCCGTCTTGAACCCGGCGCCGAGACCGAGATTCACCGGGTGATGGATCACGCGCAGGTTGTCGTACTTCGCGCGCTGCGCCTCGGCGATCTGCCCCGTGGCATCCCGGCTGCCGTCGTTGACGATCAGCACTTCGAAGCGATACTCGCCTTCGAGCGTGCGCAGATATGACTGCACGACTTCGAGATTGGCCTCGAGAATCGCCGCCTCGTTGTAACAGGGCAGCACGATTGAGACGAGCGGTCGGGCGTCGACGCCGCGTGCCGGATTGGCGGGCCAGGATTCGCGTTGGGTTGCCATCGATCGGGAGTCTGCGGGGAGGAAGCCCTTGGGGGGTCGTGTTTCCACCGGGATTCTGTCGGATTCGCCGGACCCCTGCGCGGCGCGCGGCAGTCTACTGGATGCGCGTCACACTGGGCAATTCGCGGCTGGCGTTGGGGGCGCGTTTCCGCTAGATAAGGGCGTTGCGGATAACAATGCTCCAGAAAGGCTCCCCAGCCCCAATGCTCGCGCTACTTCCCGAACTGGTCCTGTCCGGGGCTGAGGCTCGCCCGGACGCAACCGCCCTGCGCTTCAAGGGCCAAGCCTTGACTTATGCCGACCTCGCCAGGGCAACTCGCCAGCTGGCGTGCGGACTGATGCGCCTCGGCCTCGACCGATCCGAACGCGTGGCGGTCTACCTGCCCAAGCAGTTCGAAACGGTTATCGCCTTCTTCGGCACCAGTCTCGCGGGTGGCGTGTTCGTTCCAGTCAATCCGCTGCTGAAAGCCGACCAGGTCGCGCACATTCTCACGGATTGCAACGTTCGCATCCTCATCACCTCGCCGGAGCGCGCCGCCGATCTCGAGGCCGTGCTGGCGACCTGCCCGGATCTCCGCCACATCGTCCTGGTAGGCAAGGCAGGCAGCGTCTCGCGGGCAAAGAGCCTGGGATGGGCAGAGCTGCTCGGAAGCGAAGATCGCGTGGGGCACCGCGTCCTCGACGTGGACATGGCGGCGATCCTTTACACCTCCGGCAGCACCGGTAAGCCGAAGGGCGTAGTGCTTTCGCACAGGAACATGATGACGGGCGCCAGGAGCGTCGCGGAATACCTCCGCAACGTTCCCGCGGACCGCCTGCTTGCCGTGCTGCCCTTCAGTTTCGATTACGGTTTCAGCCAGCTCTCGACTGCGTTCCTCACCGGCGCCAGCGTGACGCTGATGGACTACCTGTTTGCGCGCGACGTGATCACGATGGTCGCGAACGAGCGCATTACCGGCCTCGCGGGCGTTCCTCCGCTGTGGGTGCAACTGGCGGAGCAGACCTGGCCCGAGCCTGCACAAGCGAGCTTGCGGTACATCACCAATTCCGGCGGCGCGATGCCGCGCAGTACACTCGCACGGCTGCGAGCCTCGCTGCCGCGCACGAAGCCGTTTCTCATGTACGGCCTGACCGAGGCATTCCGTTCGACCTACCTGCCGCCCGAGGAAGTCGATCGCCGGCCGGACTCCATGGGCAAAGCCATTCCGCAGGCGGAAATTCTCGTGGTTCGCCCGGATGGCACGATCTGCGACACCGATGAGCCCGGCGAACTGGTCCACCGGGGATCGCTGGTGGCGCTCGGCTACTGGAACGATGCGCAGAAGACTGCGGAGCGTTTCAAGCCGCTGCCGGGCCAGGATCCCGGCCTGGTGCTCACCGAGATGACAGTGTGGTCGGGCGATACCGTGCGCCGCGATGCCGAGGGCTTTCTCTACTTCGTCGGCCGGCGCGACGAGATGATCAAGACCTCGGGCTATCGCGTCAGCCCGACCGAGGTCGAGGAAGTGCTTTACGCGACTGGCCTGGTCCGCGACGCCGTGGCCGTCGGCGTAGCGCATCCGACGCTCGGACAGGCGGTAGTCATAGTTGCGTCCGCCGCCGAAGGCCGCTCGAATGATTCGGAGACCTTGCTGAAGGAGTGCAGGCAGCGGTTGCCGACTTTCATGGTGCCCTTGCATATCGAGTGGCAGGATTCGCTGCCGCGCAATCCGAACGGCAAGTTCGACCGGCCGCGCCTCGCCAGCGAAATGGCCGGCCTGTTCGGTGGCGCCGGGAAATGAGTCACGCGCCTCTGTCGTGGCCGGTCGTCAACGATTGCCTGCAGGTCGGCGGGCGTCCGCTCACCGATGTTGCCGCGCAGGTCGGGCAGACACCTTTCTACGTATACGACAGCGCGAGGATCTCGGAGCGCGTTGCGAAACTGCGCAGCGCCCTCCCCGATGGCGTGCACCTGCATTTCGCCATGAAGGCGAACCCGATGCCGGCTGTCGTACAGCATCTCGCGAAGCTGACGGATGGACTGGACGTGGCATCCGCCGGCGAACTGGCCGTGGCGATGACCACCGGAGCCGATCCACGCACCATCAGTTTTGCAGGCCCCGGCAAGTCGGTCGACGATCTGCGCGCCGCGATCCTCGCGGGCGTCACGATCAACCTCGAGTCCGAGAGCGAGATGCGGCGCGCCGCGCGGCTCGGGCACGAGCTGGGACGCCGGCCGCGCACCGCGATCCGCGTCAATCCGGACTTCGAGCTCAAGACCTCCGGCATGAAGATGTCGGGCGGGCCCAAGCAGTTCGGCGTCGACGCCGAGCGCGTGCCCGCGATGCTCAGCCAGCTGCGAATGCTGCCGCTCGAGTTCGTCGGCTTCCACATCTTCAGCGGCTCGCAGAACCTGCGGCCGGAAGCGATCTGCGAGGCACAGCAGAAATCGGTCGCGCTCGCCTTCGATCTCGCGCAATACGCGCCGGGCCCGGTGCGCCTGCTCAACATTGGCGGCGGCTTTGGAATTCCCTACTTCCCCGGCGAGCAGCCGCTCGACCTCGCACCGATCGGAGCGAACCTGCGCACGCTGCTGCCCGAGGTCCGCGCAAACCTTCCGGACGCCGAGCTGGTGCTGGAACTCGGACGATACCTGGTCGGCGAGGCCGGCCTGTACGTCTGTCGCGTCATCGAGCGCAAAGTGTCACGCGGCCAGCTGTTCCTCATCACCGATGGCGGACTGCACCAGCATCTCGCTGCCTCGGGTAACTTCGGACAGGTGATTCGCAAGAACTACCCGGTAGTGATCGGCAACCACGTGCGCGGCCGCGAGCGCGAGATCGCATCCGTGGTCGGGCCGTTGTGCACGCCACTCGACCTGCTCGCCGATCGCATGGAACTCGCGCGCGCCGACGAAGGCGACCTGGTCGCAGTCCTGCAATCGGGCGCGTACGGCCTCACAGCCAGTCCACTGCGGTTCCTGGGCCATCCGCCGCCCGGCGAAATCCTGCTTTGAACGAGAAGAGCATCGCACCCATGAACCGTCTCCAGCTACCGAGAATTGCCTTGCTCGCGCTGGCGTTCTGCGTCCCTTCACAGGCCACCGAGCTCTCCGACGTTGCCGCGTCGCTGCAGCCCGGCCAGTGGGCGGAGCTCACGACGTCGAACTTCAACTCCGCGACTCTCGCGGACGGCGGAGCGTTCTCGGTGTTCTGGTTCTCCGAGGATATCGCCTGGGATCCCGAGCGCGGCCAGCTCCTGTTCGTCGGCGGTGGGCACGGGTCGGATGCCGAGTTCGTCACCTACACCGAGAGCACGAATTCATGGACTCGCACGAAACCGCAGGGCAGCCAGTGGCACGAGTCGTTTTCGCATGCGTACGATCACCTCGCGCTGATTCCCTCCCTCGACCGCCTCTACTTCCGCCAGCCGGCTTCCGATCACGTGGACGTCCTGGAGATCTACGACATTCCTTCGGGAACGTGGTCGCGCTCGGCACGCATGCCTTCGCGCCCCGAGTGCTGTGGCGCAGTCGAGTATTTCCCCGAACTGGGCGGACTCGTGAGCATCGCGGGGCCAGGACCCATCCTGCTCTACACGCCGTCGGCCAACTCGTGGCGCCAGCTTGCCCCGGGCTCCCAGATCGGCGACTACCACAACTTCGCGCAGCACAGCCCGGTGCATCGCGTGCTGATCTTCGGCGGTGGCGAGGGCGCCAACGGCCGCGAGCTGTATCGCATGAACTCTCGTGGGCAGCTCACACACCTCGGCGACGCGCCACAACGAATGGGTCAGACGTATTCGGTGGTGACCACGGACCCAGTGCGTGGCGCCTTCCTGGTGTTCTTCGACACGGCCGCTTACAGCTTCAACCCCGTGACCGACACCTGGACACCCTTGCCCGGACCGCCCTGGCGAACACTCGGCACCGCGGGCATCTTCAATGTGGTGGCAACGCCAGTTCCCGAGCGTGGCGTCATTCTCTTCGCCAAGTACGCCGGTGACGATTCGCGCGTGTACCTGTACCGGCACAGCCCGCCTTCTGCGTCACCCACGGTGTCACTGGACGCGAATCCGGAGTCCGTCGCTGCGGGCGGGTTCAGCGTGCTCTCCTGGAACACGAGCCGTGCAGATGACTGCGAGGGATATGGCGGCGCACCGTCGTGGCCAGGTGCGAAGCCAGTGCCCGCCAGCAGCGAGAACGCAGGGCCCCTGACGGCGACAACCAGTTTCGGGCTGTCATGCTCCGGTCCCGGCGGCGCGGACCATCGTGACGTGACAGTCGATGTGCAGGGTGCAGCACCCGCACCGACGCCCATACCGCCCACTCCACCCACACCAGCGCCCCAAGCCTCGTCGAGTGGCGGCGGAGTGTTCGACTGGCTTGGCCTGGCCCTCCTCGCGTCAGCAGCCGCAAGGCGCGCACGCAACCACTGATCCAGCGCGCCCAGCGCTTCCTCTCGTTTTTTCTCCGGAAGCCGGTGCTGCCGTCCGGCGCCGCCGCCCGTCCCACCCTGACGAAACGCCTCAGCAAATCGTTGCAAGTGTGCGAAGGAGCTACGCGTGCGAACGCACATGGCGCACCGCAGGGACTATGTGCGAGGGCAGCGCCCGTGCAGACAGAGAGGACATGTAACGAGGCTGAATAACAAGAGTAGACTCGCGAGCAGCCTGGTTGAATCAACAAGCACAACGCACGAGCAGGCAGCAGTGGGATAACGACGCGTCCCGTCCAGACTCTTCCCCAGGTATGCCTGCGTTTGATCAAGCGCTCACGAGCATCGCCTCGCGCCACAGGTGATCCATGAAGAAAGCGCGCGCAGTATTCGCACCGGCCGTCCTCTGCTCATTGCTTGCCGGCCCGGTCCAATCCACACCGCTGTCTGACGTGGCTGCCGCGCTGCAGCCGGGGCAGTGGGCGGAACTGCCAACCATCGGCTTCGACGCCGCGCTGCTCGACGACGGCGGCGCGTACGCCGTGTTCTGGTATGCGGAGGATCTCGCCTGGGATGCACAGCGCCAGCAGCTGCTCTTCATCGGCGGCGGCCATGGCTCCGACCCGGAGTTCCTCACCTACAACGAACTGACCAATACCTGGTCGCGCCGCAAGCCCGCGGGCGGAATTCCATGGGACACGTACTTCTCGGAGGCGTACGACCACATTGCGCTCATTCCGTCGCTCGGTCGCCTGTATTTCCGCCAGCCGGCGTTCACGGAGAGCGATCGCATCGAGATCTACGATATCCCGACCCAGACCTGGACGCGCTCGCCGCTGATGCCGGCGCGCCCGGCCTGCTGTGGTGCGCTCGAATATTTTCCGGAGCTGGGTGGGCTCGTGAACCTGGCCGGCCCCGGGCCGCTGTACTTCTACGATCCCAACGCCAACGCCTGGAGCACGCTGGCCGGCAGTGTCGCGATCGGCGACTACCACAATTTCGCGCAATACACTCCGGTGCACCGCGTGATGATCTTCGGCGGCGGCGAGGGCCCGAACGGACAGGCGGTGTACCGCATGAACGCGGACCGGTCGATCACACGGCTGGTCGACGCTCCGCAGCGCATGGGGACGACTTACTCGATCGTCTCCACCGACCCGGTCAGCGGCAACTTCCTCGTATTCTTTGACACGGCCTCCTATGAGTTCAATTCGATCACGCAGGTATGGACGCTGCTTCCGGGTGTTCCGCCGTGGCGCCCGATTGGCTACGAGGGCGTGTTCGTCGCAGTGGCAACGCCGCTTCCCGAATACGGCGTGATCCTGGTGGCGAAGTACGCAGGCGACAACTCGCGCGTGTACTTGTATCGCCACACCGCTACCTCCGGACCGCCGCCGACGGTGGAACTCACCGCGCAGCCCGCACAGGTCGTCTCGGGCACCACCAGCGTCCTGTCGTGGAACGTGACGGGTGCCAACAGCTGCACCGGCTCCGGCGGTACCGGCGCATGGCCCGGCACCAAGTCGACGTCGACCGGAAGTGAAACGGTCGGGCCCATCACGGCCGCGACCCCCTTCACGCTGTCATGCGCGGGTTCGGGTGGTGTTACGCAAAGATCGGTCACGGTGAATATCTACCCCGCCCCGGCAGTCACGCTCAACGCGAATCCGCCTTCGGTGCCCCTGAACGGCACTTCGCTGCTCTCCTGGACGAGTCAGAACGCCGACAGCTGCCTGGCCTCCGGCGCCTGGGCGGGAACTCGCGCCCTCTCCGGCTCCGAGACGACTCCCGCGTTGCAGAGCAACTCGACCTTCACGCTCGAGTGCACCGGCACAGGCGGGACTGCCTCCCGGTCGGTGACCGTCAACGTCGTCCTGCCGCCACCCGCCACGCTCAGCAGCCTCAATCCCGCATCGGCGATTGCCGGCGGCGGGAACTTCACGCTCACGGTGAACGGCAGCAACTTCGTCGGTGGCTCGGTCGTGCGCTGGAACGGAAGTGATCGTGCGACGACATTCGTGTCGGCGAACCAGGTGACCGCGGCCATTGGCTCGGCCGATATCGCGGCGCCAGTCACGGCGCAGGTGACCGTGTTCAATCCCGCGCCGGGCGGAGGCTTGTCGAATGCCCTGAACTTCGTAGTGTCACCGGTTGGCGGTCCGCCTGCACCGACGACTTCTGGACTCGTTCCTGCCTCGGGCACAGCAGGTGGAGCAGGCTTCACGCTCACGGTCAACGGTAACAACTTCGTGGCGAGCTCCGTCGTCCGCTGGAACGGGGCGGATCGCGCAACGCAGTTCGTGAGCGCAACGCAACTCAACGCCACCATCCCGGCCACTGACATCGCCAACGTCGGCACCGCCCAGGTCACTGTGTTCACGCCGCCACCGGGCGGCGGCACTTCGAACGAGCAGGTGTTCACGATAGCGGCGCCAACAGGTGGTGGCCTCGTGGCCGCGTGGGGCTTCAATGCCGGCACCGGCACGGTGGCCGCGGACTCGTCCGGCAACGCCAACAACGGTACGGTCAACGGCGCGACGTGGACCACGGCCGGGCGGTTCGGCAGTGCACTCACTTTCAACGGCACCAGCAACACGGTCGTGGTGCCCGACTCCAACTCTCTCGACGTGACGCGCGTGACGATTTCGGCGTGGGTATTCCCGACCGTGGCACCCTCCGACTGGCGTTCCATCGTCATGAAGGAGCGCGGAACCGGAGTCGCGTGGTATCTCGAGGCGAGCAGCTCGAGCACGAATCGCCCGGCGACGGGCCTGTGGGTAACCAACGAGCAGGTGCTGTATGGCGGGACACGTCTCACGGCCAACGCGTGGACGCACCTCGCCACCACCTACGACGGCACGACCCACCGCCTTTTCGTGAACGGCACGCAGGTGGCGAGCCGTGCACAGACGGGCAATCTCGTCACCACGACCAGCCCGCTGCGGATCGGCGGCAACGTCTTCGGCGAATTTTTCCAGGGAAGAATCGACGAGGTGCGGGTTTACAACCGTGCGCTGTCGCAGGCGGAGATCCAGGCAGACATGACCGCGCCGATCACTCCGTGAGGAGTGACCGGGTGCGGATTCCGGCCCATGCCGGCCACTGATTCTGCAGCATACCGGGCCAGCGTTCCGGTCCACGATTCCGGAGCATGCCGGGATAGGGTGGGGGCCGGTTAACCCCGGCCACCATGGCCTCTTTTCCGAACAGGAAGGAGGCCTACAGTGGCGCAGCAGAAGTTGCCCGTGCGCAAGATTCGCGAGGTATTGCGGCTCAAGGCCGCGCGGTCTTCCGACCGCAAGATCGCCGCGGCGATCGGGTCGGCGCGCTCGACGGTGCAGGAGTGCTTGCGCCGTGCGCCGCAGACGGCCTTGTCTGGCCGCTCTCGGAGGATCTGGACGAGAGCACGCTGCAGGTGCGTTTGTACCGGCGCGAAATGCCTTTGTCGCGTCGTCCGCGCCTGACTTTGCGGCGCTCACGCGGAGCTCGCCCGCTACGGCGCCATGCAGAAGCGCTTCGCACTCTATTGCCAACGGGCTAAAGCCGATCTGCTCGTCATCGATGACTTCGGCCTCACGCCGCTCGGGGATCTGCTGGAGATCTTCGACGCCCGCTACGACCGTTGTTCCGCACTGATCACCAGTCAGCTCCCGTCGATCAGTGGCATGCCTACCTCGCCGATCGCACCGTCGCATACGCCATTCTCGATCGCTGATCCACAACGCCTACAAGCTCGCCCTTTCCACGCCCTGGGCGCCGCGGCGCGCTAACGACCGCAATGACGAACCAGAACACTCCAACCCTTACTTGCTCAACCGCTCTCACGCAGAGCGGCGGATAACTTTCCTTACAAACGCCCCCCGCCATGCCTTCGCGGCCTGAGAATCCCGACGCACAGCCTTCGCTCGGTCTACGCCCGCCACGGCGGGGAAGAGCACAGGCTGTGAGAAATCCAGATTAGTCGGGCGCTATTGCACGAACCGTGATCTCCAGCCCGAGTCCGTATTCAGCGAGTTCCTTCAATAAGCCCGCCGGGTACGAGTAGACGTCAAGCGTAACCGCTATGCCGGGTTGAAAGTCAGCCCTGGCATAAACCCCAGTGTCGACTATTGCGCGATCCCCGCTATTCGCAGCATGTGTCAGAACCTCCTTCAACGAGGCAAATGCGGTTGAGATTTCCGCCAGATGAGCCTGCCACTCCTTGTTCGTTGAGAGATCTGCAACAAGCCGCCCGTGACGATCAACGTGTGCTTTGGCTGACAAGCTTCGCTGGTTGATGAGACGCGCATAGTCTGCCAAACGCTGGCTTGGGCCCTCGATGCGAAGAACTGTAATCACGTTAGCCTCCGCCTCCGGTGATTTCTACCCACTCCTGATACGCGTCGGCCAGGTCGCCATCGGACAAGTCAGGATTCAGTCTGTCCTTGGACGTCGCCTTTACGTCAGGTTTGTACTCCCTATTGCGGATTCCGGTCCATGTCCGGCCACCGTTTTCGCTCCTCAAAAGCCGCCCTCCGGACGCGTCATCAGGTGCTCGGACCACGCCGCTTTTCGGGATCCAAGTCGGGATACTGACGAATGATGGGAATCATCAGGTCCGTATACAGCCTTCCGATAGTCTCACCAATGACTCTGCGGACAGCCTTCTGTTCTTCCGGATCAGGAATCTCAAGACTCAATTCGGTGGCTTTTTGCAGTGGTCCGTCGAGCATGAGAGCCAGATCCATCAACTGTTCTGCGATTTTTCGGTCCATGCAGTCACCCTTAGAAATCAAAGCAGTTCTCAGCTTCCATGCATTCGCGAATGCACCGTCGTAGACGACCTGGCATATCAGAACCCATGCCGGGCAGAGAACCAGGATCGTCGACAAACATATCTGTGCATCTCTTCCGGCAGTTGTCGAGAACTTTCTTGCATCGCTCCTCTTCGCTCTCTGTGCAGAGATCGCGAATGGCGTCAACCAGATTCTGGAAGGCATTCTGAATCGCCCAAGCAAGGTCTGTGTTCTCTTTCGAGCCCACCGGCCACGGATTGAGAATGGGCCTGGGAATTACATAGCCCGGAGCTGCTCTGTCCGTGAGTCCAAATGGATCTGTGCGGCTCAGCGGGTTCCCACCGACGTAGGCGTAGGTGTTGATTCCTCCCCGCAGGCCAATCGGGTCCGACTGCGGGTACCTGCCGATCTGCGGATCGTAGTCTCTGAAGTAGTTGTAGTTCAGCCCCGTCTCCGAGTCGTGGTATTGACCCGGGAAACGCGGGTTGAACGTGAACGCCACCGTGTCGCCATCGGCATCTGCATTCGCCGCATCGGTACCGAACGGATCGGAGTCCCAG
>Ga0187892_10011640_pt1 | contig 10697 bp, 11 predicted proteins | sample MA1701073metaG_FD_139345 | JGI IMG/M metagenome (GOLD analysis project Ga0187892, IMG submission 139345) | Bio-ooze microbial communities from a basaltic lava cave in the Kipuka Kanohina Cave System on the Island of Hawaii, USA - MA170107-3 metaG ...
ATCGGGGTTCGGGTTCGACTTCACACCCGAGGAGCTTCCTCTTTTTTTCTCCCCTCGTCCAGCCCTGGGCGACCTTCCTACCCCAGGGGAGAAAGAGAACTACACAAGAATAGGGACACTACCCGGGTCCTCCGGGTGGGAAGCGCGGCCGATTCAGCGTTCCCGGGTGCGTCGCTTCGGATCTATTCGCTCGACGTGAGCCCCGCCACCGACCGGGTGCTGACAACCAGCTCACCGATGGAGCTGGAGCCGAGCACCACCGATGTGGTGCAGCTCTGGCGTCTGTCCGACTTGAAGCTGCTCAAGACCGTGGCCGTGCCGAAAACCGCGCCCGACTCGACCTCCCGCTACCCGTTCGAGATCCGCTTCCTGCCGGGTGGACGCTCGGCCATCCTCAACACCTATTACTGCGGCATCTATTATCTGTCCGAGCTCGACGGGGAGGCACCGATGCTGGAGCCGGTGCTCGCGCTCGAGCAGCCAAGGAACCTGTATTGTGCGGTGCCGCTGCTGTTGGGAACGTGGTGGCTCCTCCCGATCGAGCAGCGGCGCGAGATCGTGGTGTACGACCTGTCCGACCCCCGGAAGCCCCGCGAGGCCGGTGTGCTCGCGGGCGACTCCACCTTCGCTCCGCACTGGCTTTCCCGGGAGCCGGGGACCGACCGGATCGCGGTGACCACCGACTACCCGAGCCCGGCCGTGCGTCTGGCGCGATTCGATTCGACGACGGGCACCCTGACCTGGGATGAAAGCTTTCGCGATCGACCCGACGGTCCACCGGGGGTGAGCTTCGACCGCGCGGCGTGGCCGCACGGGAAGACCGGGAAGGCGCTTCCCCATGGGACGGTCTTCTCGCGCCCGTGAGCGGTGGAGTGCTAGTCTGCGGGTATCCCCCGGGCGTCGGAACGAGCTCCGGGAATCCTTACCTCCAGCATCCGATCAGTCTCGGCTGGCGGCGGCTCGGGCCTGAGCGAGCAGATCGTCGAGATCCTGGCGGACTAAGAGCCGACCGTCGGCCACCACGGCGTGAATTCGACGAACGTTGCCGATATCCTGGAGCGGGTCGGCATCGAGGAGCACGAGATCCGCGAGCTTGCCCCGGGCAACGGTACCGAGTGAATCGGTGGCCCCGAGGTACTCGGCTGCGCCCAGCGTGGCGGCGCGGAGCACGGCGAGGGGCGAGAGGCCCTGGAGGGCCAGCAGCTCCATCTCCCGGTGGAGCCCGAACCCGGGCATCACGTACGGATTCCACGCGTCCGACCCAACCAGCAGTCTGACGCTGGAGCGGCCCGCGGCGCGGACGATATGCTCCCAGAACCGTTGGCGTTGCAGCCACGTGGCCGTCATTTCTCGCGACTGATGCATCCCGGCCAACCGGTCGCTCCAGACTTTGCGGACCTGCTTCGGGGTGTACATCGCCAGCCGGACAGTGTCGCTCCCGACCGAATCGAGCGGGAAGGTGAGCGACCGAAGGGCGACCAAGGTGGGATCAAACCACGTCGCCTTGCCGGCGAGCGCCCTGGTCGCTCGGGCCAGGCGGGTCGAGTCGAAGGTGGCGAAGCGCGCGGCCGCCGGCCGCCCGGAGCGAATCGACCGCCCGGCGGGCGTCGGCCGGCGTCGCGAGCGCCAACGTCTCGGGCCAGTACGGCTTCGGCCCATCAAGGGCCACCCCACCGGCCACGATCCGCGGCCCGAGCATCGTCCCCGCCCGGATCGCCGTGCGCCAGGTCCGGAGCGAGTCGAAGCGGATGCCCCAGTTACCCGGGGGCGGGTACTGGGTCGACCCACCCATGTCGCGCACCCCGGTGACACCGTTGGCGATCTCCATCGGGAAGTCGAGATCGTGGCGGATGGTATGGACGTGCATGTCCCAGAGCCCAGGAATGACGAACGTTCCCGATCCGTCGAGCACCCGAACGCCACCCGGGATGGCCACCGTCCCGGTCGGGCCGACGGCGCGAATCCGGTTGCCGACGACGAGGATGGTCCGGTTCGGCAGGCGATTCCCGGTGGCGACATCGATCACGGTCGCGCCGGTGATCGCCAGATCGGACCGCGCTCCGATGGTCTGCGGCGTGGCCGCGGAAGGCAGCAGGATCGCGATCGCAAGCAGTCTGGTGATTTGCATCAGGGCTCCGGTGGGCAGGGGCCGCCACAGGCGGGGAGGATCCAACACGTTCGCACGGGGATACAAACATAACGAGTACAGCCGCCCTCCGCCCTCACAATCATCGATCCACGACTTCCAGTCATCTCCCTGCGTGGTGAGTGAATCCGGATCATGCGGCCCTCGTTCGTGCGCCTGCGGCCGGCGGCCCCCAGATATCGAACCGGGCGTTTTTCGCGCCATTGGGACCGGCGCCGGCTAGAGGCGCCCTCAGTCCCGCGTGGGGACATAGCTGATTGCCTCCCGCCAGAGGCGCCGATCCGGCGTGACTGGGCCGATACGGGACCGCCCCCGGACCTCAGGGCGGCGCTAACCCACAATTCTGCAACGCTTTGGCGTCCGTCGGCCTTGACGCCTCCTCGTCGTTGTTCAGCTCGCGAAGCCGGAGAACACGAACCGCTTGCTTGGTACGCCTCAACGGGTTTCGACCACTGCCCACCCACCGGCGGTAGGCCGGCCAAGTTGTTGTCTCCAAAGGCGATGCCGCCGGGGCGCGGCGTCGGGGGACCGCATCAGCATTCGATCTCCGAGCGGCCGGAAGATCAAGGGATCTTTGGACAAAGCAAGGTTTTTTCCTAACTTGAACGAGAGGAGCCGAAGCGATACTGTGTGGGTGCGTCTCGCAACGAGGTACCGATGCGAATCCCGCGACTAGCCCGCGGCATTGACACGGCACGCCGCCCCGGAAAACTCCGATCCTCCTCGCGGTGGCGCCTCTGCGCCGAACCAAGGGAGTGCATCCTCGCCCGCAAATCGCCAACCCGGAACGGACCTATCGAAGGGAGTCCTCGAAAATGGGCAGTCAACAGTTCTCCAAGCCGAAGCTGCCAGTAGTCCGATTGGTGGCCGCCCTGACGATCGCGACGGCGTGTACGGGAAGTGACGAGCTAGGTGAGCCCACTAGGCATAGCTCTCCGAACACGGCGCCCGCCGCGATCCCCGTGTTCTATGACGGGAACGGCAACCCGAACGTGACCTACGTGGCCCTGAACACCCAGCTGCTAAGCACGTTCAACGGCTACACCATCGAACGGCGGTATCTCGAGGAGTACTCTTGGCTTTCGAGTCCGCATGTCTGGGACCACCAAATGACCTTCGCGCTGCCCGACAAGCCGTTCACGGGAACCGCGTCGGCTGGCCGAGACATCGCGTACGCTCGGACCGCGTTGACTTTCGCGCAGTCAATTGTCCGAAACCGGGCCGGAGTAAACCTGACTGTTCCAAGCACTCAGCCCCCGATCACCTTCCGTCCGTTGGGACCGATCGCCGGTCCGCCACGGGGCCCGGCTGCCGTCATCGACGATCGGCCCCAGCCTACCGCCCGCGACGCTCGCGCCGCTGTCGTCAGCAGCTTTGCTCCCTCCCCCGCGATCTCATCCTTCGAGCTTGAGAAACTCCGCCGCACATTCACCGAACGCAGGGACGCTCGGGGACGCCACGTGTTCAATCGCCGCGTTGGCCTGATTGAGGCAGAGATCGTGTTTGACTCGCTGCTGGGTGCCGTGACCGAAGAACGGACCTTCGAGAACGGCAAGTTGCGGGCGGAGACACAGTACCAATTCACCAACACGAGTGGTTTCGACGTGCTGAGCCGGAGGGTTACCACACTCTTCGATGACAACGGTCGCGTCGAGATGGCTTCGACCGCCAACTACTCCAACTTGGTCATGAAATGAGGCGTCTTATGACCGTCCGATCACGACGTCTCGCCCTTGTTGCTGTTTCGCTCGTCGGTGTCATCCACGTACCGCCGACCGCGGCGCAGGACACTCAGGTCGGCTTCTTGCACGGGCTGTTTTCAGATTCGACGACTTGGCAATACGGGGCCGGCGTTCTCGCGAACTCGAATCGGCTTATCCCGATTCGCCCGACGACCGATTGGCGCCAATACTTGACCGGCCAAGCGGCGAACCTGTCCCTGCGCCTGTCGACCACCGGCGTCCCCGCCATCGGCCACAGCAACGGCGGCTTGGTTGCCCGGCAATACGTGCTTACGTACGGTGCCTCGTCCAAACTCAATCGCTTGATCACGATCGGTACGCCGCATCAAGGCGCGCCGATCATCACCAACGCGAAGAACGGCACCGCGAGCGGGCTGCTCTTGCAGATTCCGAACCTCATTGGCAACGCGATCGGCTTCTACACTAGCTACGACCCTTCATTGGCTGGCCCAGGATTCGGTCATACGTTCCTGAGGCTCCTCGGCGATGCGCTCACCTACATGTCGGCGCTCTTGCAGCTTGCGCCGCAGATCCTTCAAGTAGCGGGCGTTCCGATGCAGGATCTACAGGCCCCGATCACCACCAAACCTCGCGCTCAACAGCGCAGCCAATTTGACGACCGAGCAGAGCCGCTTGACTGCGCGCGATGGTATTTCTACCAATGTCCCAACATACGAAACGTTGCTGCGCCAGGTGTTGGACGCACCAGAGATTTGGATCGAAATCCGGTACGTTGCTCAGTCAGGCCTCTTGGCGCTTTACAATTACTACGCAGCGCACCCAGATCCCCTTCTTCGAAACAACGCGTGGCGCTGGGCTGCCGCGTATGATGCCCTGGCCGGGCTGGACCTGCGTTGGCATATCATCACGGGGTCAACGCTGCCACCAACGACCGAAAACGGATTTAATCGGACCCCTATCGCCAACAACGACGGGTTGCTCCCCGCTTCCACCACACAGTATCCGGGTGGGGTCAATTTCCCGATCCCCCTGTCGGCCGGCGCCATCCCGCACCGATGGCAGCCGTTTAGTACGATTGTGCACAATCAAGTGTCCAGCAGACTCGCGCTGATGGGGGTCGGTCTACGGGCCGGCCCGACGTCGACCATCATCGGTCCCTCGTCCGTGCGGTCAGCTGCCACTTGCATGTGGACCGCCAATCCCAGCGGCGGCGCGCCGCCCTACACCTACGCCTGGTTCGTGAACTCGGTCCCTCAGACCGAATCGGGCAGCAGTCTGACCTATTCCAATAGCGGTTCGGCGTTCCGAGTCGACGTGACCGTTACCGACAGTCATGGGCTTCCAGTCCAGGTGGGAAAGAATGTCGCCATCACTGGCACCGCGCCGTTCTGCACGTTCTGACTCCGAGGGGCCCGCTCGCCCTGGGATGGGGCCGTCTGCCCTGAGGTGGCTTTTCCCCGTGGCCAGCATCGTGGCGGCCACGGGGCTGGCTGGGTGCCGAAACGACCCGACGGACCCCCCGGGACCCGGCGGCGATCCGGTCATCGCCTGGCAGAAGGCCGATCAGCGAGGCGGCTGGAACCGCCCCTACGCCGATGCCAGCATCGCGGTGTTCACAGTCTTGCGCGAGCCGGTCGCGGTGGCGCTCGATGCCAAGACCGGGGCGCCCCGTTGGGAGGCGCGGCTGCCCGTCCCGGGCGGCGCCCTCGGTGGCGGGATTCCGCCCGAGGGATCGGCGACAGGGGTTGATGATCTCATCCTCGTCCCCGCCGGCGATCTTTTCGCCCTCGATCGGTCGACCGGGCAGATCCGGTGGACCTTCACCAAGGCCGACGACTTCCCGGGTTCGGGGAAGGTCCTGGTTCACGGGGGCCGGGTCTTCACCGTCGGCCGCCGGTTGTACGCGCTCGACCCCAGCGGTGGCCAGCCGCTGTGGCAGCGCGATCTTGGCGATCGCGCGGCCAACCCCATCGGCGCCGGGGACACGCTGTTCGTCACGTCGAGCGATCTGGTGCCGGGGACCAACGTGCTCGGCAACGGTCATCTTCACAGCCTGCTCGCCGCCACCGGGACGGAGCTCTGGCGGGCCGAACTCGCCGTGCCGGCCCCTGGGAGGGGGGGACCGTTTCGTGAGCCGGCGGTCACTGACAGCTTGGTCTTGATCGCGACCGTCGACGGGCGGGTGGTCGCGTTCGACCGGTTCACCGGGGCCCACCGCTGGACTCACTCCACCGGCGACGAGCGGGATGGCGGCGTGGCCGTCTTGGGAAACGTGGCGATCACAACAGGCCCCAATGGCTATGTGCTTGCCCTCGACCGCCGGTCGGGGGCGACGGTGTGGTCGGTTCCGTTCTTCCCCCAAAGCGGTGCCGTTGTGAACCCGGTCACGGTCGTTGAATCGACTGCGTATGTCGCCCAGTTTTGGGTGAAGGCGTATGCGGAGAACGGGACGGTATTCTGGACCCATGGGGGTGCGGACCGCGGCCAGCCGGTGTACTTGACGCCGCCCTTCGTTGCGAATGGCTTGGTCTACATCGGCGGCGAGAAGGGGCTGTACGCCTTAGACCCGACGAAAGCCAAACCCTAGCCAGACCATGTTCGGTCGCAGGCTGTTCGGGCAGTTCCTTCTCGTCTTGCCTATTTCCGGCTACCAATTCGCGGAGGCACAGCAGACCGCCCCTCTTTCGTCGATCTTCCTGATGGCCGGCGTCACGGAGGCTGATCTTGAGGGTGTCCACCCAGGGCCGACCCTCGGGGCGGTTGTGCGGTTCGGAGCCACCCGGACCGACTATCCGATGAACTGCAGCAACTGGTTCGTCTCGATCGACGGCAGCCGCTCGAGCACTCCGCCCAGCGCGACGTGCGCGTCATCCGCCTCGGCCTCGAGCCCCTGACCGAGCGCTCGAGCCCGCTCGACGCAGAGCGCGGCGAGGTGGGCCGTGAGCTCGGCGGCCCGGGGAAGATTCGGGTCCGTCGGCCCGACCATCGAAATGAAGGGACGCATCGAGGGCATCGACGGGGAGCGCATCAGACTGCCCACCCCCACTACCGAGTCGCCCCGGAACGCCTGAACCGCCTAGCCCGGGATGATCTGCGGCCCAAAGGCCGCCGAGACCTCGCTGGCCGACACCGGCCCCAGGGGATTCCAGTCCGCATGCATCCAGTCGTACAGGTCGCGGATCGCGCTCCCCACCCGCGGATTCGTCGACTCGACGGCGTCGTCGATCCGATATCCGTGCGCTCCCTCCATCGCCCGGTCTGCCCAGGCCCGGATGGCCGGATCATCGGGATCGAACCGCCACATCCGGCTCCGCATCACGTGTCTAAACCCCCGCGCCTCGGCGAATGCCCGGCCGCCGACGGAATTCGGTCGGATCTGGCTGAAGAGCTTCTGGTTGCCCGCGGAACGAGCCTCGGTCCGCACCTGCGCGAGGAGTGCTGTGCCGATCCCCCGCCGCCGGACCGCCTCGGCCACCATGACGTCAGCCAGCACGATACGGGGGTGCCAGGGCATCCCTATCGCCGAGCCGACGCCGACCACCCCTCCGTCTTGATCCGCGACGAGCGTGCGATGCCACGGGCCGCCGTCGGGGCTCGGGAGATGGAGACTCAGGCTCCGCTTGATCATCAACGGGTGATCGGTCCCGAACCGCGCTCGAACCAGCGCCTCGATGGCCGAACGATCCGACTCGGCATACGGTCGGATCGTCGGAGCACCGGCGGCCCGGAGCCATCGGGGTATCGACGGCGCCACGCCGAACGAAGGAAATGTTTGCCGGGAATAATCGGGCATGGGATCCGCGGGCCGAGAGGTCGACTCAATAGTAGCAGCCGCGGTCATCGGCGTGCGACGTCCCGGGCCATGGCGTGGAGGCCGGACCTTCCAGAGGGACGATTCCGGCGAACTGTGGTTGATTCGGGCGCCATCCTTCGGTTTCTTTGCCGGGGCTCGTCATGTCGTCGTCTCGCGCGGCGCGCGGTGATGCAACTCGGAGGATGGATGCGACTCCTCGTGTGCTTGGGCTTCCTGCTCGCCGCGGCTTGTGGCCGGCCGACGAGGTCACCAGCCGCCCCGGGCTCCTGGCTTTTCGTCTTTGCGGGAGACGCGGACCACGCTCCGCCCGGCGGAATGGCGACTGCCATGAAGCCTCACTCCGGCGGCGACCGCGACTTCCTCGCGGTGATCGACGCCGATACCGCGAGCCCTACCTACACCCAAGTCGTGGCGACCGCGCCGATCGCCGCCTCGGGCACGATGCCGCACCACACCGAGTCGGAGATGCCCGCGGACGGCCGCCCTCTGCTGGCGAACGCGTACATGGAGGGGCGCACCTACCTGTTCGACTTCACCGATCCCCTCGAGCCCCGGGTAGCGGGTATCCTCGACAGCGTGCCCGGCTACCGGAAGCCGCACAGCTTTTACCGGCTGGCCGACGGGAACGTGGTCGCCACGCTGCTGTTCGGCGACGGAAAGCGTACCGGAGATCCCGGGGGCCTGGCGCTTTTTCTCACCCGAGGGGCGGGTGCTCCGGGTGGGAAGCGCCGCCGATTCGGCGTTCCCCGGTGCGTCGCTTCGGATCTATTCGCTCGACGTGAGCCCCGCCACCGACCGGGTGCTCACCACCAGCTCACCGATGGAGTTGGAGCCGAACACCGCCGACGTGGTGCAGCTCTGGCGGCTGTCCGACTTGAAGCTGCTCGAGACCGTGGCCGTGCCGAAAACCGCGCCCGACTCGACCTCCCGCTACCCGTTCGAGATCCGCTTCCTGCCGGGCGGACGGTCGGCCATCCTCAACACCCTCTACTGCGGCATCTACTACCTCTCCGCGCTCGACGGCGAGGCACCGATGCTGGAGCCGGTGCTCGCGCTCGAGCAGCCGAGGAACCTGTATTGTGCGGTACCGCTGCTGGTGGGAACGTGGTGGATCCTGCCGATCGAGCAGCGGCGTGAGATCGTGGTGTACGATCTGTCCGACCCCCGCAAGCCCCGCGAGGCCGGGGTGCTCGTGGCGGATTCCACCTTCGCTCCGCACTGGCTTTCCCGGGAGCCGGGGACCGACCGGATCACGGTGACGACGGACTACCCGAGCCCAGCCGTGCGGCTGGCGCGGTTCGATTCGACGACGGGCACGCTGAGCTGGGACGAGAGCTTCCGCGATCGACCCGACGGTCCACCGGGAGTGAGCTTCGACCGCGAGGCGTGGCCGCACGGGAAAACCGGGAAGGCGCTTCCCCATGGGACGGTCTTCTCGCGGCCGCGGGCGGGGGAGCGTTAATCCGCGGGCACAGCGACGGGTGCCATCGATCCGCCTGGAGGAACCCTGGGCCGACGGGTACAATTCGGGCACTCCCCTTGCCGGGACAGCATGTCGTCCAACGAGATCCAAGTCACTTCGAGCGCCAGCCCCGAGGTTCGCCGCTTCGCCGAGACGGTGCGGGTCGGCCGGACCGCCACCAACGCGGTCGTGGTCGACCACGACCTGGTGAGCGCCGAGCACCTCGAGCTTCGCCGCGAGGGGAAGGACTGGGAGGTCGTGGACCTCGGCAGCGAGCATGGCACGTTCGTCGGTGGCGAACGGGTCACCCACGCACCGGTGCGGGGTGCCCTGACCGTTCGGTTGGGTAGGGAAGGACCGGAGCTTCGACTCGCCATCCCGCGGCTCTCCACCAGGGGGTGGACCCCGCTGACTTTCGCGACGGACATCGCCGGGCGGTATTTCTCGGACGAAGATCCCGAGAACATGTCGAGTCGAACCGCGATGATCCGGGCGGCCTTTCACTCCCACCGCGACGTTACGACGCGCTCCTGGCTACAGCGGATTCGGTCTCTGCGCGTGGCAGTGGCCGTCGCGGTCCTGGTGGCGGCGGTGGCCGGGGCGGCGGCGGTTTGGCAGGGGCGGCGGGTTGGGGCGCTCCGGGCGACCGCGGGCGCCATCTTCACCACGATGAAGTCCCTCGAGCTCGACATCCGCCGCCTCGAGGCCACCGCCGGTCCCGACCGGACCATCGCCGAGCGCCGGGCCAGGCTCGAGTCCCAGTACGACGACTTGATCAAGACGCTCGGCATCTACAGCGATCGGACCCCGGCCGACGTGCGGGTCATTTACCGGACGATCCACCGACTCGGCGAGTCGGAGGCCACGGTGCCGAGCGGCTTCATCAAGGAGATCCAGCGCACGGTCACGCAATGGCGGAAGGTCGATATCGAAACCGCCTTCGCCCGCGCCGCGGCCAACGGGCTCGGCCCGTTGGTAACCGACATCTTCCACCAGCACCACCTCCCGCGCGAGCTCTTCTATGTCGCGCTCCAGGAGAGCAAGTTCGACCCGCGGGCCATCGGCCCGTCCGGCAACTCCGGCGTGCCCAAGGGTCTCTGGCAGTTGATCCCGTCGACGGCCGAGGCCTATGGGCTCCGACTCGGCCCCCTGCAGGGTGACCGGACCTTCGATCCCCAGGACGAGCGGCACGACCCGGCTCGAGCGACCACCGCGGCCGCGCGGTATTTGGAGGACCTCTTCTCGACGGATGCCCAGGCGTCGGGCCTCCTGGTGCTCGCGTCCTACAACATGGGGGACACTCGGCTGCGGCGGCTGCTTCGCTCGCTGCCGGAGTCGCCGGCCGAGCGGAACTACTGGGCGCTGCTCGGCCGTCACCGGGCCCAGATCCCGGCGGAGACGCAGGATTATGTGCTCCGGGTCATCGCCGCGGCGGCGATCGGAGAGGACCCGAGCCTCTTCGGATTCGAGGTGGCCGGCCCCCTCGGCCCGCCGCCGGCGGTCGGAGTCCGTGACGGATCGAGGTGAGCTGGTCGCGCAACCTGTCCTCTCCCGTGTCACAGCCTGTCATCC
>Ga0187892_10011642_pt1 | contig 10693 bp, 13 predicted proteins | sample MA1701073metaG_FD_139345 | JGI IMG/M metagenome (GOLD analysis project Ga0187892, IMG submission 139345) | Bio-ooze microbial communities from a basaltic lava cave in the Kipuka Kanohina Cave System on the Island of Hawaii, USA - MA170107-3 metaG ...
CGGAAAATTTCTTCCACTTCCTGCGGAGCAAGCCGTGTTGATCTCGCCATGCGGAAGTGGGTAGAACGGGATCATGGAGGAAGGCAACAGCAAAACCTGGGCGGTGACGCTGACCCCGCACCGCTCCCTCGGCCGGGGCGGGTTCCTCGCCATCATGCTGGTCATCGCCGCTGTCAATTTCGCGATCGGTCTTTCCTTTTATCTGCTGGGCGCCTGGCCCGTCGCCGGTTTTACAGGCCTCGACGTGATCCTGATCTGGTGGGCTTTCCGGGCCAATTTCGCCGCTGCCCGGCGTGCCGAGCGGATTGAAATAACGCCCCATGAGCTGGTGCTGGAGCGCAGGGCTTACGGGCGGAAGAGCCAGATCATCCGCTTCGTCCGGCGCTGGCTGAGCGTTGAACTGGAAGTGGACCGCGACCGCGATCTCACCGGCGGGCTTTATTTGCGCACACACGGCTCACGCACCGAAATCGGCAAATTCCTGGCACCCCATGAGCGTAAGGAACTGGCGGCGGCGCTCAGGTCGGCGCTGGCGGCTCCATAACAATCACTATTTGTCATCGCCGGATTCATTCCGGCGACCCATTCATCCGCACACCGCAAAATTGAAAAATGGGTCCCCGGGACAAGCCTGGGGATGATAGAATTAAATTAAGCCGTAAGCATCTCCACCGAAACAGGCCGTGAGTCGGCTCCGAGCCGGTATACCACCGGAACGCCGGTATGGAGTTCGCGTTTCAGAATCTCTTCCGGCGATAGGCCTTCGATCGCCATGATCAGGGCACGGAGGGAATTGCCATGGGCGGGCACCAGAACGCGTTTGCCCCTCAGCACATCCGGTAAAATCATCTTTAGATAGTAAGGCAACGCCCGGGCCAGCGTATCCTTGAGGCTCTCCCCGCCAGGCGGCGGTACGTCATAGGAGCGCCGCCAGAGAAGCACCTGCTCCTCGCCCCATTTCTTGCGGGCGTCGTCCTTGTTGAGCCCCGTCAGTTCCCCGTAGTCGCGTTCATTGAGCGCCTGATCGCGAACGGTCTCGAGCCCGGTCTGCCCAAGCTCTTCAAGCATGAGGCTCAGCGTGTGCTCGGCACGGATCAGAACGCTCGTATAGGCGATGTCGAAAGTAAAGCCCCTGGCCTTGAGCATCTTTCCAGCGGCTTGCGCTTCGGCCACACCTTTTTCTGTGAGATCCGGGTCTTTCCAGCCGGTGAAGAGATTCTTCAGGTTCCATTCGCTCTGTCCATGACGGATGAGAACCAGCAGCCGTTCCATCGCTATTTCAACCCCAGCACATCGGTCATCGAATAGAGGCCCGGCTTCTTGTCTTTGGCCCAAAGTGCCGCGCGCACCGCGCCCCGTGCGAAAATATCGCGGCTTTCCGCCCGATGGCCGAGCTCGATCCGCTCGGCGGGGCCGGCGAACAGCACCGTGTGCTCGCCCACCACGGAGCCGCCGCGTAGCGCTGCAAAGCCGATGTTGCCAGTGGGCCGCGCGCCCGTGTGACCATCGCGCGAGCGCACCGCGCGGGCCTTGAGGTCGACGGCCCGGCCTTGCGCGGCGGCTTCGCCCAGCATCAACGCGGTGCCCGAAGGTGCGTCGATCTTGTGGCGATGATGCATTTCCAAAATCTCGATGTCGAACTCCTCGCCAAGGGCTGCCGCAACCTGGCGCACCAGCGCAGCGAGAAGATTGACGCCGAGACTCATATTGCCGGATTTAACGATGCACGCATGTTGCGCCGCAGCCTTGATTGCCGCCTCGCCCGCCGCGTCAATGCCGGTCGTGCCAATCACATGCACGATGCGCGCCTTGGCCGATTGCGCCACCAGCGCCAGTGTAGCCTTTGGCACGGTGAAATCGATGATGCCGTCAACCTTCTTGAAAAGGGCCGCGGGGTCGTCGCTGATCGCCATATTGAGCGCGCCCAATCCGGCAAGCTCCCCCATGTCGGCGCCAAGGTGGGGGGAGCCCGGCGCCTCAAGTCCGCCCGCCACCTCCGCTCCTTCCGTTTCCCGCACGATCCGCGTCAACACGCGGCCCATGCGGCCGGCAGCCCCGGCAATGGCAAGTTTCATCGATGTTTTCCTTTCGGGACCGGTCATAGCAACGTGACTGCGCCATGAAAAGCGCCCAATCCTGCCCGATGGATGAAGTCGAGTTGAATAACGGATGGCGGTTTTGCGCAAAGTGTTTCGATGGATATGGTGGCTTGTGCTTGCGGCTATCATCTTGCCGGTTTCGGCGGGTGCGGTGCTCGCCTATTCCCACGGCTGGGCCGCGAGCTGGCGCACCGCGAACTGGTCGTCGTCGGGGCTGTTGCCCACGCCCCAGAGCACCCAAGAGGCCCGGGTCTTCGTCCTTGCCGCCCGCACCGGCAACTGGAAGTCGATCTTCGCCGAACACATGTCGATCATCGTGAAACCCGCCGGCGGCGAGGAATGGACCAGATATGATGTTGTCGGCTGGGGCGATCCGGTGCGCCGCAACGCCTTTGCCGCGGACGCCTTCTGGTATGGCAACCAGCCCTATGTGGTTCGTGATATTGGCGGAGCGGAAGCCGCTGCATTGATCCCCCGCATCGAGGCAAGCATCGCGCGCTATCCCTATGCGGGAAGCGGCACCTACAGGGTTTGGCCGGGACCCAATTCCAACAGTTTCGTGGCCTGGGTGGTCCGCAATACGGACGGATTTGCCGCTGAGCTTCCCGCAACCGCGATCGGCAAGGATTTCATTTCGCCGGGTCTTGGCCTCGCGCCTGCGGCAAGCCGCACCGGTTTTGTAATTTCGCTGTGGGGTGTGGCTGGCGTAACCGTAGGGCTTCGCGAAGGGTTGGAAATCAATTTGTTCGGCGGCGTCATCGGCATCGATCCCGACGACTTGGCCATCAAGCTGCCGTCGCTGGGAAAACTCAGCCTGCTGAATGTGCTCGGCTAATCCACGCCTTCGACCAGCACGACGTCAGCTATGCCCGCACCCTTCCGGTGAACCTTGGCCGATTGGTATTCCGGCGAATTGTAGCAATCGATCGCGGCCTCAAGCGAGGGGAATTCGATCACCACATTGCGGGGCCGCCCATCGCCTTCCACCTGTTGAGCGTTGCCGCCTCGCGCTAAAATAGTCGCGCCATATTTCTTGAAGGCGAGCGGCGAGGCGCTGACATAGAGCTTATATTGCTCGGGGTCCGTTACAGTGACGTGGGCAATCCAATATCCCTTGGGCATAATATTTTCTCCAGTTCAACACTGCGATGCCACGAGGCGGGCGACAAGTTCCGGGTCGCGCCAATGCGGCAGATGGTTGGCGTTTGGCAGAAAGCGCACCGCCACATTCGGCGGCAAGTTGAAAGCGTGATGTGACGGCACAATGGCATCGTCGCGCATATAGATTGCGTTCACCGGAATGGTGAGAGCCGCCAACCGCGCCAGGATGGAAATGGTTTGTCTGTTGCCCTCCGCCACGGAGGCAACGATGGCCCGTAGTTGAGCGGCATTGGCTGAGAGATGCTGTTCGAGTCTGGTTTCTGCTTCTGGGGGTAATTTCTCACCCAGATAGCGGAGCGCCTCTCCGACATTTCCACCGAGCATGGCGGCAACAAAATCTGCATTGATCTCTTCGCCGGTGCCAAGGGGTGAGAGCAAGGTGAGCGATTGCGCCCGGTCCGCGAGATACGCCGCCACAATGGCGCCCAAAGAGTGCCCGGCGATATGCAGCTTTCCCGGCGGCAGCGCCGCTGAGATCGCCAAAATAATATCCGCCACCGTTGATGCCTTTGACCGGGTTTCGCCATGTCCCGGCAGATCCACCGCCAGAGTCCGGAACCCTGTGCTTCCCAGCATGCGGCCCACCGTTACGAAGGACTGCGAATCCGAGAAAAGGCCATGGATGAGAAGGGCCGTGCCCTTGACCGCGCCTTGTGCGGGCCATTCGCGAAAGAAAATGCGGCCATGTGATGTGTCCACATGATAAGTGGCGCGGGTTTTCTGAACTAGATCGGCGCGAGTGATACGGCCGTTGCGCCCTGAACCTGCAAGTGTTGCGAGATCGATTCCCGACTTGCGCGCTGCGGTGCGGGCCGCAGTAGAGGCGCGGGGGCGCAGGGCTGGCTCCCGTTGTTTCGTAATAGACGCCCGCTGCAAGGGCAAGGACGAAAGTCGTTGCGGAGCTGGGTTTTTCACTTCCGCCAGGGCTTCACCCTCGATCTCGATGCGGGCGATGGCGCTGTCAACCGGAACAATGGCGTCAACCTTCACCAGCCATTCAATGAGCACCCCATCCTGAAGGGCTGGCACCTCGACGGTGGTCTTGTCGGTCTCGACTTCGAGCAGCGTTTCACCCCGCCGGAACTTCTCGCCCGGCTGCTTGAAATATTGGCCGATGCGGCCCTCTTCCATGGTCTCGCCCAAACGGGGCAATGGCATTTCAACTATGCGGCCCATGATGGCGCAATCCGTTTAACCAGCCAGAGACCCGTTTCGGCGACGAGCCGCGCATCCGGCACGGCGGCCCGTTCAAGGTCCGGCGAAACGGGAATCGGAATGTCCTCCCCGGCCACGCGCACCACCGGCTCCTCGAGATAATCGAAGCAGCGTTCGGAGATGCGCGCCGAAAGTTCCGCCGCGAAGCCGCCGGTCATCACCGCTTCCGAAACAATCATGGCGCGGCCGGTTTTTGCGACCGAGGCAAACATCGCCTCGTCGTCGAGGGGATTGAGAGTGCGGAGATCGATCACCTCCGCTTCAACACCCTTCTCCGCCAACGCCTCCGCGGCAGCGAGCGACTCATGCACCATTTTCGAATAGGCGATGATGGTCACATCCGTGCCCGCGCGCCGAACGACGGCCTTGCCCCATTCGCCATCGGGCTTGGCTGCATCCATCCGGCCTTTCCGCACATAAAGCCCCTTGTGCTCGATGAAGATCACCGGGTCCGGGCGTTTCAACGCCATGCGCAGCAAATGATAGGCATCGTTCACGGTGGCGGGCATGACGACGCGAAGGCCCGGTACATGGGCGAACCAGGCTTCCAGCGATTGCGAATGCTGGGCCGCCGCCGAACGCCCGGTGCCCCCTTGCGTGCGGAGCACCATGGAAACACCGGTCTGGCCGCCAAACATGTAGCGGCTTTTGGCTGCCTGGTTGGCCATCTGGTCCATGACAAGACCGGCGAAATCCACATACATGAGTTCGGCCACGGGGCGGGAGCCCGTCATGGCGGCACCCACGGCGGCCCCGATGAGGCCGGCCTCCGAGATCGGCGTATCGATGACGCGAGCTTCGCCGAACATCTCGAGCAGGCCTTTGGTCACGCCATAGGCGCCGCCATAGCGCCCCACTTCCTCGCCGATAATAAAGATCGACGGGTCTTCCTGCATGGCATCGATCAAGGCCTGACGCAGAGCGTCGCGGTATGTGGTTTCAACCGCCGCCATCAGTGTCCCCCGAGGATTCCGGAGAGATGTTGGCGCAGAGGCCGAGGTTGGGGTTCGCGCGGGGCGTAGACATCACGGAACATCGAATCCCGCGCCGGTGCTGCCGCGGCGACCGCATGGTCCACGGCGGCATTCATTTCTCTGGTCACGGTTTCATCGAGTTCGTCGAGTTCCGCTGATGAGGCCGTAGCAAGTTTCGCACGCGCATTGGCGACAGCGTCTTTCCGGCGGCCTTCGGTTTCTTCTACGGGATCGCGGTAGGGACTCTTGTCGAGTCTTGCGTGGCCGAAGAAGCGGTAGCAGTTGAGAGCGATGAAGCCGGGCTTGCCATTCCGCGCACCGTTAATCATGCGCTCCGCCGCTTCGTGCACCTCTTCCACATCGCGGCCATCGATGGTGACGCCGTTCAAACCGAAGGCTAAGGCGCGCTCGTGCAGATTGGTGTTGGCGGTGGCGCGGTCGATGCGCGTTCCCATCCCATATTGGTTGTTGATGCAGCAGAACACCACGGGCAACTTCCACAGGGCCGCCATGTTCATCGCTTCGTAAAGAATTCCCTGTTGGGCGGCGCCATCGCCGAAGAAAGCCACCGAGACATGGGAAAGCTTGCGGTTGCGATAAGACAACCCGGCACCCACCACATGGGGAATGCCGCCGCCGACAATGGCATTGGCGCCAAGATGCCCCAACCTCATGTCGGCGATATGCATGGAGCCGCCCTTGCCGGAGCAATAGCCATCTTCCTTCCCGGCGATTTCCGCCATCATGCGCTTGGTGTCGGCGCCGCGCGCGATGAAGATGCCGTGGCCGCGATGGTGCGTCGTAAAACTGTCGCCCGGCTCCATGGCCTTGCACACGCCAGCAACCGATTCCTCGCCGATCGACATGTGCAGCATGGAACCCGCCGACTGGCCCCGCACAAAGAGCTCGTTCACCCGCTCCTCGAAGGTGCGAATGCGCCGCATGGTGCGGTACAGATCGAGAAGAAGCCTGTTGCCGCCGCTGGACATGCTATTTCTGACAGTTGCGGCAATAGAAGGTGGAACGCCCGGCCTGCACGATCCTCTTAATTGCCGTACCGCAGACGCTACACGCCTTGCCCTCACGATCATAAACCGCAAAACGTTCCTGGAAATCGCCGCTGTCGCCATTGGTGTGCGCAAAGTCCTGAAGCGTCGAGCCACCGGCGTCGATGGCTTCGTTCAGGACATCGCGGATATGGCGCACCAATGTTTCAAGACGGGGATCGATGCGGGAGCCTCGAACCAGGGTCCCAGCCTTGCGCAAGGGCGAGAGTTTCGCCCGGTGCAGCGCCTCGCACACGTAGATGTTGCCAAGCCCTGCGATAATGCGCTGGTCCAAGAGCGCTGCCTTGAGGGGCGCCTTTTTGCCGCGAAAGGAGTCCGCCAGAAAGCCTGCATTCAAGCCGTTGCCAAGGGGCTCGACGCCAATGCTCCGCAACAGCTTGTGCTCGTCCGCTTCAGCGAAGAGGTCCATCATGCCAAAGCGGCGCGCGTCGGTGTAGATGATGCGGGTTCCATCATCGAGGCTGAAGACCACGTGATCGTGCGTTCCATTGCCGCGATCCCCGGCTTCGAAATAGTATCGATCGAGACTGCGCGTGGCTCCCGACGGCGTTACAACCGTAAAGCGCCCGGTCATGCCGAGATGGATCAACAGGCAGTCGCCGCCTTCCAGCGAGCCGAGAATATACTTGGCCCGCCGCGACAGTCCGGTCACACGCTTGCCGGTAAGCCTCGCCGCAAAATCCTTTGGAAAAGGAAAACGCAGATCCTTCCGCCGCTGCGCAACGGCGGTAATGCGGCGGCCCTCCAGCACCGGCTTCAATCCGCGCATGACGATTTCAACTTCAGGCAGTTCCGGCATGCTGTTGAGTTAAACCGCCATAGGTCTTTCAGCAAGCATGAGGACATTTTATCTTTCCTCACCCTGAGGTGCCCGGCAAAGCCGGGCCTCGAAGGGTCTATCTAATCCCGGCAAATGCTTCGAGGCTCATGGGCCTTGCCCATGAGCACCTCAGCATGAGGGTTTTCGGAGAACTCTTTCCAGCCGCGCCGTTTGCGGGCATAAGCGGCGCCAAGTTTTTCGAGGGATCACGATGCCCCCATTCGTTCCGCGCGTCTTCTCCGGCATGCAGCCCACCGGCAATCTGCATCTCGGCAATTATCTCGGCGCCATGCTGAACTGGATCGCCATGCAGGACACGCACGAGTGCATCTATTGCGTGGTCGATCTCCATGCCATCACCGTGTGGCAAGAGCCTGCGGAATTGCGCAAGGCGATCCTCGATGTCACCGCCGCCTATCTCGCCTGCGGGCTGGACCCTAAGAAAAGCATCATCTTCAATCAGAGCCAGGTCGCCGCGCACGCCGAGCTTTCCTGGATTCTGAGCTGCGTCGCCCGCATGGGCTGGCTCAACCGCATGACCCAGTTCAAGGAGAAGGCGGGCAAGGACAAGGAAGCCGCCTCTATTGGCCTTTTCGTCTATCCGATCCTGATGGCCGCCGACATTCTGGCCTACAAGGGAACCCATGTGCCTGTAGGCGAAGACCAGAAGCAGCATCTGGAACTCGCTCGCGACATCGCCAACAAATTCAACCTCGATTTCGCCGATCAAATCCGCGAGGCGGGTTATACCGACGGTTTCTTTCCAGCACCCGAACCCTTCATCACTGGGCCGGCAACCCGCGTCATGAGCCTTCGCGATGGCAACAAGAAAATGTCGAAGTCGGACCCCTCCGATCTTTCGCGCCTCAACCTCACCGATGATGCCGATACGATCGCCAAAAAAATCCGCAAGGCCAAAACCGATGCCGAGGCGCTGCCTTCCGAAACAGCCGGCCTAAAAGGCCGGCCAGAAGCGGACAATCTCGCCGGTATTTATGCGGCACTCGCCAGCGAAACGGTGGACAAGGTGCTCGCGCAATACGGGGGCGGACAGTTCTCGGTCTTCAAGAACGCCCTTGCCGATTTGGCGGTGGCACGGCTCGCGCCGATTGGCGAGGCAACCAAGCGCCTGCAAGCGGACGGCTCTTATGTCGAGAACGTGCTGGCCGATGGTTCCGCGCGAGCCCGCGCCATCTCAACACCGATCCTCCGCGACGTGCGCAAGATCGTGGGTTTCGTGGTGTCTTAGTTCCTTCTCCCATAGGGAGAAGGAGGGGCCCGCGCCGCAAGGCGTGGGAGGATGAGGGGTACGGTCTCAACCATTTCACACCGTAACCCCTCACCTTCCCAAGCTTCGCTTGGGCCCCTTCCTCTCCCTCTGGGAGAGGAAAATCTACTCCTCAGCCACTGCCTTCATATTCGCAAGGCCCTTCTCGAAATCCTTGCCCGCCATTTTGTCCATGTTGAAGAACAGGTGCATGAGCTTCACCATGAAGGATGCGGGGCCATGCATGTCCCAGGCCACATGGGTTGAGCCGCCCCGCTCTTCCAGCGTGAACACCGTGGTGTTGTGCGCCTCGAAAGGCTTGAGGAAATCGAGCTTGATCGCCAGCCTCTCTGGCGGTGTCGCCTCGATGATTTCCATGCGGCCCTGGCCCACTTTCTTGTTGCCCTTCCAGGCATAGATCGCGCCTTCACCGCTGGCAGCACCGCTATGGACCCGGGTCATCGCCGGGTCCATCTTTTCCCACGGGGACCATAGCGCCCATTGCTGGAAATCGTTGAGGAGCGCGAAAATTTTCTCGCGCGGTGCCGCAATGTCTGTCTCGCGCCGGACTCGGAAGACATCCGATTTCATGGCGGCAAGGCCAAGGACCGCCGTAATCGCAAGTGCGATGATGACAATGACGGTCGTGAGCATGTCGCGTTCCTCCAAAGGCTACCCGTGGTAAAACCGTGCGCCCTGTCCACGGCGCTTTCGTGGCGGTAACTTCAGCTCTTCTTCTGAACGGTTGCCAGATAGGCGGCAAGCTGATCCATGGTTCCGCTCCAGCCCTGGGTCATGCTAGCGTGGCCCTCTGCGAAGGTCGCGCGCTCTTCTTCGCTGGAATTGTGCGGCGACCATCTGACAGTGAATCGGGTCTTGCCGCCGGCGATCTCCTCGAACGTGAAGATCGACAGCATCTCCAAGGGCCAAGTCATCATCATCGGATGATGAGTGGTGCCGCCCTGCTCGTCGGAAAAGGAACTGGTAAGCACCACACGCTCCGGCGCCACGATTTCACGATAGACGAACTTCCCCCACATGGGGACGCCGTCGGGCGCGCACAGGCAATAGTGGTAAATGCCGCCCGGACGTAAATCCATCTCCGACTTGACCACCGTGAAGCCTTTGGGCCCCCACCAGTGCTTCATGCGCTCGGGGTCGGTGAATGCTTTGAACACCAAGTCGCGCGGCGCGTCGAAAACGCGGCTGATGACAAATTCCTGGTTTTGAGCTTCTGCCATGATTGGATCCTTTTGAAAAAGTCAGGCTGATTTGTTGAGATAGGCGGCGAGCCGTTCCAGCGTCTGCTGGCCGCCTTCGACGGCGCCGAACTTGACATAGTGATCGCGCTCCGCGGCGCCCACGATCATCCGTAAGCCGACCTGCGTCCCCGCGCCCTCAGGCTTGAAGGTGATCTCCGCCTTGAATTCCGATGGATGCTGGGCGTTGCTGCCATGGTCATAGGCGATGCGTTTGGGTTTTTCGATCCCGGTATAAGTCACGTAGTTGGGATAGTCGGTGCCGTCCGGTCCGTGCATGGTGTAGCGCCAGATGCCGCCAACGCGGAAATCCATCTCATGCGTTGTGGTGGTGAAGCCGTTGGGACCCCACCATTTGCCAATATGCTCCGGATCGGTGAAGGCTGCGAAAACCATTGCAGCCGGCGCCGCGATCACGCGCGTGATGACCATTTCGCGGTCGGAATATTTGAGCGCGTCGATGAGGCTGCCAAGTTTTACAAAACTTTCGCGCCAGCCGCCCTCGTGGCCATCGCGCGCAATTTCGGAGGCAAAGCCCGACTGATGGAACGTCATTTTGGTTTTTCCGCCTTGCTCGGTCAGATTAACCGTGACCAAGGTTTCGGGACCGAGTTTGCCGCTTTCATCGAGCCAGGCATGGGTAAAGACGATGCGCTCCGGCTCCACGATCTCGCGGTAGGTGCCGACAAGATGCAAATCCTTGCCATCGGGCGAGCGCATGACGGCGCGCCAGCGGCCGCCTTCGCGGAAATCCATTTCGCCTTCGGTGCTGGTGAACCCTTCGGGGCAGGACCAGCGCTGCATATGATGGGGCTCCGACCACATGCGGAA
>Ga0187892_10011643_pt1 | contig 10693 bp, 10 predicted proteins | sample MA1701073metaG_FD_139345 | JGI IMG/M metagenome (GOLD analysis project Ga0187892, IMG submission 139345) | Bio-ooze microbial communities from a basaltic lava cave in the Kipuka Kanohina Cave System on the Island of Hawaii, USA - MA170107-3 metaG ...
GGCGGCCATGGTGGCCGCCGCCGCCTCGGACATCTCGGTGAAGGCGTCGGAGCCGGTGCCCGAGCTCACCGTCGTGGGTGACCGGCGCCACCTGGCTTCGGCCCTTCGGCACTTCGTCGACAACGCGGTGCGGTTCTCGCCCCCGGGCGGCATCGTCACGGTGCAGGCGAGCGCCGAGGACGGCTGGGTGCTGCTGGCGGTGAGCGACGACGGGCCCGGTGTGCCGCCGCACGAACGGGACCCCATCTTCGAGTCGTTCTACCGGGCCGCCGGCGACCGCAGCCCCGGCGGCGGTGCGAGCGGTCTCGGACTGGCCATCGCGGCCCGGGTCGCCGCCGCCCATGGGGGCGAGATCCTGGTCGACTCCTCGCCCGGCGCCGGATCTGTCTTCACGCTCAAGCTGCCGGCCGGGCCCTGAGGACGGGCGGCCGGGGCGCGGTCGACTGTTGCCACCCTGCCCTTCTGGTCCGCAGATCGCGCCCGGACCGGGCGCGATCTGCTGACCAGAAGGGCTACTTGCCAAGCTGCCGGCCGGGCCCCCGGAGGTTGGCCCGTAGTATCCCGGCGTGGGGAAGGACGAGGGCTGGCGGCCGCTGGCCCGGCCTCGGGCGCCGCTGGCCATCCACCTCCCCGCCAGCCCGTTCTCCCGCCTCGCGGTGGCCCATGCGTTGGCCGTCGCGGGTGACTCGCTCGTCACCATGGCGCTGGCCGGATCGCTCTTCTTCAGCATCTCGCCGGGAGAGGCCCGCGGCCGGGTGGCGCTCTCGCTCGTGCTGACCATGGCCCCCTTCGCGGTGGTCGCGCCGTTGCTGGGGACGTTGCTGGACCGCGTCCGGGGCGGGCGCCGGCTCATCGTCGTCGGTGCCGGCGCCGGGCGGGCGGTGGCCGCGCTGATGGCGGCCCGGGTCATCGACGGCCTGCTCCTCTTCCCCGCCGCCTTCGTGCTGCTCGTGCTGTCGAAGACCCATGCCGTGGCCAAGAGCTCCCTGGTGCCCACGGTGGTCGATTCCAAGGAGGAGTTGGTGGAGGCCAACTCCCGCCTGGCCCTGCTCGGTGCTGTGGTGGGACTTGTCGTCGCCCTCCCCGGGGTGGCCGTGCTGAAACTGGTCGGCAGCGACTGGGTGATGCGCCTCGCCGCGCTGTGCTTCGCCGGAGGCGGGCTGGCCGCACTGCGGGTGGTGCAGATCCGCCCCGACGACCCCACCCGGCGGGCGGCGGCGAGTACCGAGGTGCGCGACGCCGGCATCCGCCTGGCCGGGACGGCCATGGGGGTGCTCCGGGGCGCGGTCGGGTTCCTCACCTTCCTGCTGGCCTTCGGGCTGCGGCGGGAGGGAGCGCCTGCGTGGATCTTCGGCGTCGTCCTGGTGGCGAGCATCGTCGGCACCCTGGTCGGCAACGGGCTGGCGCCGATGGCCCGCACGCGGCTCCTCGAGGAGCACCTGCTGGCCGCGTCGCTCGCCGTGGTGGTGGCGGGGGCTCTGGGTGCGGTGTACGTCGGTGGGCGGGTCGGCGTCGCCCTGGGCGCCGGGGTGCTGGGTGCATCGGCCAGCGCCGGCAAGTTGTCTTTCGACTCGCTGGTGCAGCGCGATGCTCCCGACGCCGCCCAGGGCCGGTGGTTCGCTCGCTTCGAGGCCGTTTTCCAACTTGCCTGGGTGGCGGGCGCCCTGCTCCCGGTCGCCCTGGAGATCGCCATCGAGGTCGGCTACGTGGCCCTCGCCATCGCGTGTGGCGGTGCCGGCGCGGTCTACCTCACCGGCTTGCGGGCTGCCCGCGGGCACCGGGCAACTGGCCGTCCCAGCACCCGATAACCGCCCCTGTTCCCTACGCGGTTCGCCGGGTCAGGCGTCGGGGATGTCGATGCGTTCCAGCCAGAGGCCGGGGGCGTCGACCTCGGGGGGGGTGGGAAGCTCGTGGGGGGAGTGCCACAGGCGGGCCAGGCCATCCTCGCCGGCCCGCTCCACGATGCCCTTGACGAAGGTGCGGCCCCGCTCGAACTGGTCCTGTCCGAGCTCGAGGCCGAACAGCCGCTCGACCACCCGCTCGCCTTCGTTGCGCTCCACCCGCCGGCGGCGCCGGGCCTCGGTCAGGGCGTCGAACGACGTGATCAGGCCGTGGCCCGCCACGTCGACCACGTGGTCGACGTAGCCCTCGAGCGCGGCCACCAGGGCGCTGATGCGGGCCAGGAGCACACGCTGCTCGGGTGTCTGCATGACGCCGAGCAGCTCGGTGGGGTCACCGATGGCGGCCTGCATCGACATGGGGTCGCTCGGGTCGAAGGCGCCGAGCCGCTCCTCCAGGGCGTCGGGGTCGGGACGGAAGCCGCGTGCGTACTCGTCGAGCAGCGCGGTCAGTCGCTGGCCGACGTGCGGGCGGCCGAGCACGGCGTGGGCCGTGATCTCGGTGAGGCACACCCACAGCCGGACGTCGTCGAGCGAAAGGCTCCAGTCGCTGGCGAACGTGGTCACGTTGGCCGGCACGACCAGCAGCTCGTCGGACGGAGGGCGGGGGACGGGTAGGTCGTACTGGCCGAAGCTGTGGCCGGCCAGGTGGCCGACCATGGAGCCGGCCTGCATACCGAGCAGCAACGGGCCCACCATCTGGGTGACCCCGCCGAGCAGCTCGGCTGCCGCGTCGGTCTCGCCGTCGCCGTCGTCGCCCGACGTGCCCGCCAGCCCGGCCGCCGCCAGCCCGGTGGCGAGGGACTCCAGGAGCGGGCGGTAGGCGTCGAGGGTGCGAGACGCCCATTCCGCCCGGCCGACGGCGCGCACGCGCAGCAGGCCGCCGGCGACGGCGGTGGCCAGCCCGGTGGTCTTGGCGACGTGGAGGTCGGCGGCCCGGAACAGCTCTTCGAAGCGGATGCGCTCCATGGGGTCGACGTTGACCTCGGGCTGGCCCTGCAGCGCCATCCACTGCGCCATCTGGCGCGCCATGTCGAGATTGACGGGTCCCTGGCCCGAAAACAGCTTGGCCAGCTCGCCGAACAGTCCTTCGAACGGGTTGCCGCCGCCGAAGGGCCCGGGCGTGCTCACTCGGGCCAGGCTATGGCACGCGGCGGGCTACCGGGGTGGGGCCGCCCGCTCCGCGAGACGGACACGCACCGACCGGGGCCCGGCCGCCCCCAGGACCGAGAGGCTCACGACCCGGCCCGGCTGGTGGCTGCGCAACAACGTCTTCAGCCCGCTCAGTGATCGCACCGGCCGGCCGTCCAGTGAGGTGACCACCTCGCCTGCGGCGAGGCCGGCCCGGCTGGCCGGGCTGTCGGCCGTCACCGCCTTCACGCGTGCCCCTCCGGACAACCCGAGCGAGTTCGCGGTCAGGGTGTCGAGATCCTCGCCCTCGATCCCCAGCCACGACCGCGCCACCCGACCGGTGGTGATCAGCTGCACGGCGACGTCGCGGGCCACGTCGATCGGCGTGGCGTAGCCCGCCCGCCCGGTCTCGGGCGTGCTGCCGGCGAGGTCGGTGGTGATCCCGATGACCGCGCCCGCCGCGTCGACGAGCGGGCCGCCCGACGACGCCACCGTGACGGGCAGATCGGTCTGGATCATCTCGGTCAGCGGCGACCGACCGGGCGAGATCACGTCCATGCCGACCGCCCGCACGACGCCCACCGTCATGGTCGGCCGGCCCCCGTCCCGAGACGCACCCAGCGCCAGGGCCATCTGGCCGATGCGCAGCGTCGACGCCGAGCCGATGACAGCCGTGGCGAGGCCGTCGATGGCCGTATCCAGCTTCACGACGGCGATATCGGTTTCGGCGTCGCTGCCCACCACGGAGCCGGCCAGGTGCGCACCGTCGGCCGTCACCACCGTTACTCCGCGGGCGCCGCGCACCACGCGGTGGTTGGTGAGGATGTGGCCGTCGCTGCGGAAGACCACGCCGGTGCCCTCTCCGGGTCCGCCGATGCCGTCGGCGCGGACCTTCACGACGACGGCCCGCAGGTGGTCGGCGATGCTCACGACGACCTCCGGCGGCGCCGTCATCGGGCCCATCGAACCTGGGGCGACGACCAGCTCGACGGCCGGTACCGAGACGGTGCGGGCCGCCCGCCCGACGCCACTGAGCGATGCCAGGAGGGCACCCGCGGTGGCGCCGGCCAGGAGCCAGGCCGCCACGCCGGCCGGCCACCACCGGCGCCGCGGCGGGAGGGTCGTTCCCGCGACGTCGACCCTCGGCGGGCCGTGGCCGCCGACCTCGGAGGGGTGGCGCCAGATCCGATCGTCGGGGGGCAGCAACGGGGAGCCGGGCTCGTCGTCCCCGAGGCCGTCGTCACGCGCCACCGGCGAAGGATATCGACGGGGACCGCTGCGCCGATGTCGGGGTCCTACGATGGGGGGGTGGTGCTTCCCCCGCCGCGCGACGGCGCATGCGACTGGACCGGCGTCGGCCATGATCCCCTCCCCCTGGCCGAGGCGACGGTGTGGGCGATCGGCCCGTCCGAGGGTGCCGTCGTCGTGTTCGCCGGGACGGTGCGCGACCGTGCCGAGGGTCGCCCCGGCGTGACCGCGCTCCACTACGAGGCCCACGAGGAGCACACGGCGTCCCGGCTGGCCGCGCTCGCCGGTGCCGCCCGCGCTCGATGGCCCGGCCTCGGGCGCGTGGTGCTCCTGCACCGCGTCGGCGATCTCTCCGTGACCGATGTGGCCGTCGTCGTGGTGGTGAGCGCCCCCCACCGGGCCGAGGCTTTCGAGGCGGCGCGGTGGTGCATCGACACGGCCAAGTCCACGCTGCCGATCTGGAAGCGCGAGCTGTGGTCCGGTGGCGACGACTGGGGCACCGGCGCCGTCCCGGTCGGTCAGGTCGGACCGTGAGCGAGCACCGAAGCGCCGCGGAGGAGCGCAGCTCCATCGGCATTCGTCGGTGCACCATCCTCCGGATGGTGCACCGATGAGCTCGCTGGTCTACGTGCTCGTCGCCGTGGCCTTCAGCGTGGCCTGCTCGCTCCTGCTGTGGTTCCGCCGCAACCGGCCGCGGTCGGTGGAGTTCGGGATCGACGAGTTCCAGCGGGAGCTCCGGGCGTTGGCGCCCGAGCGCCGCGATCCCTCCGGCTAGCACGTCGTTGGCCCGCGATCTCGCCATCGACCTGGGCACCGCCAACACGTTGGTGTACGCCCGCACGCGCGGGATCGTCCTCAACGAGCCGACGGTGATCGCCCTCAACGAGAAGACCCAGGCCGTGCTGGCCATGGGCCATGACGCGTGGCAGATGATCGGCCGGACGCCGGGCTACATCGTGGCAGTCCGCCCGCTGCGCAAGGGCGCCATCACCGACTTCGACATCACCCAGCGCATGATCCGGCTCCTGCTCAAGCGGGCCGGTGTGACGCGGCTGAACCGCCCTCGCGTGCTGATCTGCGTCCCCTCGGCCATCACCGAGGTCGAGCGGCGAGCGGTCGAGGAGGCGGCCCGGCGGGCGGGGGCGGCCGACCCGTACCTCATCCACCAGCCGATGGCCGCCGCCATCGGTGCCGGCCTCCCCATCCACGAGCCGCTCGGCAACATGGTGGTCGACGTGGGCGGCGGCACCACCGAGACGGCGGTCATCTCGCTGGGCGGCATCGTGGCCCTGCGCGCCATCCGCGTCGGCAGCTTCGACATCGACACCGCCATCCAGACCTACGTCCGGCGTGACTACGGCATCGCCATCGGCGAGCGGACGGCCGAGGAGATCAAGCTGGCCATCGGCAGCGCCTACCCGGTGGACGACTCGGTGAAGGCCGAGGTGCGCGGCCGGGACCTGATGACCGGCCTGCCCAAGACCGTCATCCTGGCCCCCGAGGAGGTGCGGGCCGCGATCGACGAGCAGGTCAGCGCCATCGTCGACTCCGTCGTGCAGTGCCTGGGCGACGCGCCCCCAGAGCTGGCGCAGGACCTCATCCTGCAGGGCATCCACCTGGTCGGCGGCGGCGGCATGTTGCGGGGCCTGGACCGGCGCCTGGCCGAGGAGACCGACATCCCGGTCCACCTGGTGGACGCGCCGCTGGAGTGCGTCGTGCTCGGCGCCGGCAAGTGCCTGGAGTCCTTCGAGTCCTTGAAGGTGATGTTCATGGGCTACGACCGGTGAGGCAGCTGCTCGACGCGGCCGCCGCGGCGGTGATCGACGAGGGCCGGAACCTCACCCTCGACGAGCTGGCCGTCCTGGCCGACCTGCCCGACGGGCAGGTGCCGGCCCTGGCCGCCGTCGCCCACGAGGTGCGCCTGGCCCGGTGCGGGCCAATGGTCGAGGTCGAGGGCATCGTGTCGGCCAAGACGGGCGGGTGCATCGAGGACTGCGGGTTCTGCAGCCAGTCGGCCCGGACCGGTTCGCCGGTGGCGGCGACGGCCCTCCTCGACCCGGCCCAGGTCCTGGGAGCGGCGCGGGAGACGGCGGCGCTCGGCGCCTCCGAGTTCTGCATCGTGGTCGCGGTCCGCGGGCCGGACGAGCGTCTGCTGTCCCGCCTGCTGGAGATGGTGCGCCTGGTCCGGCACGAGACGGCACTCAACGTCTCGGTGAGCGCCGGACTGCTCGGCGACGGCCAGGCCGAGCGGCTCGCGGCCGGTGGCGTCCGCCGGTACAACCACAACCTCGAGACGGCCCGTTCCCACTTCCCGGCGGTCGTGTCGACGCACACCTGGGAGGAGCGGGTCGACACCTGCCGCCGCGTGCGGGCCGCCGGGATGGAGCTGTGCTGCGGCGCCATCCTGGGGTTGGGGGAGTCGGTGGCGCAGCGCGTGGAGCTGCTGGGCGACCTGCGGTCGGTGGCCCCGGCCGAGGTCCCGATCAACTTCTTGAACCCCCGCCCCGGCACGCCGATGGCCGGACGACCGCTCGTCGAGCCGCTCGAGGCCCTGCGCTGGATCGCACTGTTCCGCCTGGCGCTGCCCGGCGTGGTGCTCCGCTACGCCGGGGGCCGGGAGGTCACGCTGCGGGAGCTGCAGGCACTCGGCATGACGGCCGGGATCAACGCGCTCATCGTCGGCAACTACCTCACCACGCTGGGCCGCCCGCCCGACGCCGACCTGACCATGCTGGCCGACCTGCGCATGCCGGTGGGCGCCCTGGCCGCCGCGCTGTGAGAAGGATCCTCGCCGAACCAGGGGTTCGGCGAGGAACGTGAGGCACTGTCCGGGCTGCGGCCGCCCGGCCACCGGCTGCCAGGGGTGCCTCCCGGCGCTCGACCCGCCCCGGTTCTGCGACTTCTGTGGTCGCCGCCTACGCGTCCAGGTCACCCCCGCCGGCTTCACCGCGCACTGTGATCGTGGCCACGAGAGCCTCGACGGTCGTCACGACCGTCAGGCCGTCGCGGTCGCGGAGCCACGCTCGGTTGGCCGTGTGGGTGGCGTCGGCGGCGTCGAAGCGGTTGAGCAGCACGACGACCGGCGGCGGGAGGGCGGCGACGGAGAGGCGGACGGCGTTGATGGCGCCGAGGCCGGCGTCGCCCACCAGCACCACGAGGTCGGCGCGGAGAGCTGACGCCAGCGCCGCGGTGTCGCCGTCGCCGGCCACCGGGGACGCCGGACCGCCGACGCCCTCGACCAGACCCACCTCGATGCCGTCCGGCCAGCCCAGCTCGTCGACCAGGTCGGCCAGCAGGAAAGCCGGCCGGCCGAGCGCCGCGGCGGCCATCGGCGGCGCCAGCGCCACCTCGTAGGAGCGACGGGGCAGGCACACCTTGCCCGCGTCGTCGTCGGTGGCCCGGGCGAGGATCTCGCTGTCGGTGGGCCCGGAACCGGGATGGAACGACTGCGCCGGCTTGCGGGCCGCCACGGCCACGCCGGCCGACCGGAGCTGCCTCGCCAGCGCCGCCGCCACCCAGGTCTTGCCGATGGCGGTCGCGGTCGCGGCCACGAACACCAGCCGCTCAGGCCGGGACACCGAGCTCCCGAAGAGCGGCGGCCAGGGCGTCGAGGTGGGCCTCGGTGTGCCGGGCCGACAACGAGATCCGCAGGCGGCTGGTGCCCGCCGGTACCGAGGGAGGCCGGATGGCCGGCACCAGCAGTCCCCGGTCCCCCAGGGCAGCCGAGGCGGCCAGGGCCTCTGCCTCGGTGCCGATCACGATCGGCAGGATCGGGCTCGGGTGGCCGGGCGCGAGGCGGTCGATGTTGGTTCGCAGCCGTCGGCGGAGCGTGGCGCCCTCCTCCGATCGCGCCACGCGCAGCGCGGCGAGCGCGGCGGCCGCCGCCGCCGGAGGCGAGGCCGTCGTGAACACGAACGAGCGGGCCCGGTTGACCAAGAGGTCGCACAGCGGCCCGGGGCCGGCCACGAACCCACCGAGCGAGGCCAGTGCCTTGGACAGGGTGCCGACGCGAAGGAGGAGCAGCCCGGGCGCGGCGGCGAGGTCGGGGCCCAGCACGCCGTGCGCCTCGTCCAGCACCAGCAACGCACCGCGGCGGGCGCACATGGTGGCGAGGTCGTCGACGGGCGCCGCGTCGCCGTCCATCGAGAACACCGTCTCGCTCACCACGATCACCCGCTCGGCCCCCGCCATCGCCTGCTCGGCGGCGGCGACGTCGCCGTGGGGGAACACGGCCACGTTGGCCCGCGCCAGCCGGCAGCCGTCGACGATGGAAGCGTGGTTGCGCTCGTCGCTGACGATGCGGGCGCCGGCATCGCCCAGCACGGTCAGCACCCCGAGGTTGGCGTGGTAGCCCGTCGAGAACAGCACCGCCCGCTCGGTGCCCTTCCAGGCCGCCAGCTCCCGCTCGAGCTCCCGGTGGACGGGCCGGGCCCCGGCCAGCAGGCGGGCTGCGCCGGCGCCGGCGCCCCAGCGGTCGAGCGCCTCGTGGGCTGCGGCGACGACCGCCGGATGGCGGCTCAGGCCCAGGTAGTCGTTGCCGGCGAACGAGATCCCGGCGGCCACGGTGTCCGGGCGGGCGAGCGTGATCTCGGGACCGGGCCCGTCCAGGTCACGAACCTCCCGCCACCGGCCGGCCCGGTGAAGGGCCGCCGCCTCGGCGTCGGCCCAGGCCGCCCAAGTGGTCACCGGCGTACCCTCCTTCGGAGGGCACGCCAGTGAGTGCTGATGGACCGGCCTCCCGGGCCGGTCACCGGCGTAGCCTCCTTCGGAGGGCACACCAGTGAATGCTTGATGGACCGGCCTCCCGGGCCGGTCATACCGACACCTCGGCGATGGCCGAGGCCAGCACGGTGACGATCCGCTCGACCTCGTCCGCGGTCACCGTCAGGGGAGGCATGACCACCACGACGTCACCGAGGGGACGCAGCAGCACCCCTCGCGCCACGGCCGCCCGGCAGACGGCGCGGCCCAGGCCGGCGTGCGACCCCGCCAGCTCGACGCCGACCATCAGGCCGCGTACCCGGACCGCTCCGACACCGGCCAGCGGGGCGACCACCTCGTCGAGCCGCGCCGAGAGCTGGGTCGACCTGGCGGAGACGTTGGCCAGCACGTCCCACTCGCCGAGGAGCCCGAGGTGGCGCAGGGCGACCGCGGCCGCCAGCGCGTTCCCTCCATAGGAGTGGCCGTGGAGGAACGCGTGCGGGCCGGGGTCCGGCCCGAGGAAGGCGTCGAACACCCGGCCGGACGCCACGGTGGCCGACAGCGCCAGATAGCCGCCGGTCAGGCCCTTGCCCAGGCACAGCAGGTCTGGTCGCAGGCCACACTGCTCCGAGGCGAACAGCGTGCCGGTGCGGCCGAACCCGGTGGCCACCTCGTCGCAGATCAGGAGCACATCGTGATCGGCGCACGCCCGGCCCAGCGCCTCGAACCGCTCGGGCGGGGCCATGCGCATCCCGGCGGCGCCCTGCACCAAGGGCTCGACGACCACCGCGGCGAGGCTGGCGGCCGAAGCGGCCACCAGTTCGGCGGCGACCTCAAAAGCGCGAGGATCGTCGAAACCGGGAGCCCGCACCACGGGGAAGCGCAGGGCCGAGAAGGCGCCGGAGCCGAGACGGTCGTCGCCCAGCGACATGGCACCGATCGTGTCGCCGTGGTAGGCGCCGCCGAAGGCGAGGAACGACGTACGGCCGCGCACGCCCTTGTTGGCCCAGTACTGCACGGCCAACTTGAGGGCTTGCTCGACGGCCGAGGCGCCGTCGCCGGCGAACAGGACGTGGGCTCGGTCGACCGGTACGACGCCGGCCAGTGCCTCGGCCAACTCGGTCACCGTCGTGTTGCCATGCCCCAGCAGGGTGGAGTGGGCCACCTTGCCCAGCTGCACCCGTACCGCTTCGTCCAACTCGGGCACCCGGTGGCCGAGCGTGGTCACCCAGAGCGACGAGATGGCGTCGAGGTAGCGGCGGCCGTCGGCACCGATCAGCTCGTGCCCCTCGGCGCGCTCGACCATGATCGGCGATTCGTCGAGGTAGGACGCCATCTGGGTGAACCCGTGCCACACCACGGCGGCGTCCCGCTCGGTCCAGTCCATCGAGCCGGTCTAGCGAACTTCGCCGCCCGCCTGCACGAGGTTCTCGGCCGCTACGGCCCCGCCCCGTCGCGGCCGGCCCGGGCCACGGCTAACTCGCCGATCTGGCGGCCCACGGCCAGGCCCGTCTCGTTGTCGGCCCGCCAGTGGATCCCGCCCCACAGCCGCGAGCTCGACGCCTCGTCGGCCTTGGCGGTGAAGTCGGCGACGTCGCCGGGGAAGAGGAACGACAGCACCGCCGCGGCCGCGCCCGAGTAGGTGGCGTGCCCGGAGATGTAGGACGGGAAGAAGGGCGTCTCGATGAACGGCGTCCACTGGGGGTCCAGGCCCA
>Ga0187892_10011644_pt1 | contig 10692 bp, 14 predicted proteins | sample MA1701073metaG_FD_139345 | JGI IMG/M metagenome (GOLD analysis project Ga0187892, IMG submission 139345) | Bio-ooze microbial communities from a basaltic lava cave in the Kipuka Kanohina Cave System on the Island of Hawaii, USA - MA170107-3 metaG ...
CCGCCTGCTAGGCGGGGCGGCCCGCTCCGACCAGGTCGCCGGCCCGCCAGCCCCGGTAGCGGATGGGCACGCCGGTCTGGGAGGCCTCGACCATCTGGCCGTCGCCCACGTAGATGGCGTTGTGGTGGATGCTCTCCACCCCGTCCTTGCCGAAGAACAGCAGGTCGCCGGGCTGGACCTGGTCGACCGGCACGCGCGTCGTCTCGAAGTACTGCAGGTAAGCGGAGTGCGAGAGGGTCACGCCCGCCGCCTTCCATGCGTAGGCGGTGAGGCCCGAGCAGTCGAAGGAGTCGGGCCCCGAGCCCCCGTAGACGTAGGGCTTGCCGATCTGGGCGATGGCCGTCTCGACGGCGATGGCGGCCTTGGACGAGGGCGGCACTGACGAGGAGGCGGCGGGCCGGGCGGCAGCCGCGGCGGTGGTGGGTGTCGCGGCAGGGGCCCGGGAGGTGGGGGAGTCGGCGAAGGTCGGGGCGGGCCCGGCGGCCGCGGCCGCCGCCGTCACCGGTGCGGGGGCCCGGGCTGCCTCCTCCTGACGCCGGCGGGCGTCCTCGGCGGCCACCAGCGTGGCCAGCTCGCCCTGGACTTGGCCCAGGATGGCCCGTTGCCCGCTCTCGGCCGCCACCGCCTCCCGCCGCAGGCCGTCGGCCTCGCCGGCTGCGACCTCGGCCGCCCTCTTCTCGCCGTCCAAGCGGCTGCGCAGGGAGGTCAGGTCCTCCCGGGCCGCCCGCAACTCGCCCAGGATCGCCCGCTGGTCGCTGGCCGCGATCTGGAGGTACTGGCGGCGGATGAGGAAGTCGTCGCTGCTGCCGCTACGGGCCAGGCGGCTCAGGGTGGCGTTGGTGCCACCGTGGACGTAGGCGGCGACGGCAGCGTCGGCCAGCCGACCCTTCACCTGCCGCATGCGCTCGCTCGACTTCCCGAAGTCGGACTCGGCCCTGGCCAGCGAGGCCCGCACCCCGTCGAGGTGGAGCTGGGCCCGGTTGAACCGCTCGGCGGCGATGCTGACCCGTTCGCCCTGAGCCTCGAGGTCGGCCTGGATGCGGGCCGCCTCGGCCCGCTTGTCGTCGGCGGACTGTCCCAACGCCGACTGCGGGGCGGCGACGGGGACCAGGAGTGCGATCCCGACGAGAACGCCGAGCCGCCGCAGGTTCCGTAAGGTCAAGCGGAAACCTCACTGCCTTTGGGGTCGGTTCGGCCGGGAACCGTAACCGTGGACGGGAGCCGCTGCAAGCTCTCCGCTAACTTCCGCCCTCATGGCCGGCCCACGCATGGAGCGGGACTCCCTGGGCGAGGTCGCCGTGCCCGCCGATGCGGCGTGGGGAGCGCAGACCCAGCGGGCGGTGGAGAACTTCGCCATCTCGGGGGAGCGCATGCCGGGCGAGGTGATCCGGGCCTTGGCCCGCATCAAGGGGGCGGCGGCGGTCGAGAACGCCCGCCTCGGCGTCATCGACGACGACCTGGCGGCGGCCATCGCCGGCGCCGCCGCCGAGGTGGCCGGCGGCCGCCACGACGGCCAGTTTCCGATCGACGTGTTCCAGACCGGCTCGGGCACCTCGTCGCACATGAACGTCAACGAGGTCGTCGCCCACCTGGCCGCGGGTCGCCTGGGCCGTCCCGTCCACCCCAACGACCACGTCAACGCGTCCCAGTCGTCCAACGACGTGTTCCCGTCGGCGGTGCACGTAGCCGCCCTGTCGGCCCTGACGGCCGACCTGCTGCCTGCGCTGGCCGCCCTGGCCGCCGCCCTGCGGGACAAGTCGACCGAGCTGGCCGGCGTGGTGAAGTCGGGCCGCACCCACCTGATGGACGCCACCCCCGTCACCCTCGGCCAGGAGTTCGGGGGCTGGGCTGCGGCCGTGGGGCACGGGATCGAGCGGGTGGAGGCGTGCCTGGGCAGGGTGGGGGAGCTGCCCCTGGGGGGGACGGCGGTGGGCACCGGCATCAACACCCCTCCGGGCTTCGCGCCGGCCGTCATCGCCCGCCTGGCCGCCGAGACCGGCCTGCCCCTCACCGAGGCCCGCGACCACTTCGAGGCCCAGGGGGGGCGGGACGCCCTGGTCGAGGCGTCGGGCGCCCTGCGGACGGTGGCGGTGTCGCTGGTCAAGGTGGCCAACGACCTGCGGCTCCTGTCGAGCGGGCCGGCCACAGGCCTGGCCGAGATCCGCCTGCCCGAGCTGCAGCCGGGTAGCTCGATCATGCCCGGCAAGGTCAACCCCGTCATTCCGGAGGTGGTCATCCAAGTGGCGGCCCAGGTGGTCGGCAACGACGCCGCGGTCGGTTTCGCCGGCGCCACCGGCACCCTCGAGCTGAACGTGGCCATCCCCGTGATCGCCCGCAACCTGCTTCACTCGATCCGCATCCTGGCCGGCGCCTGTCGGGCCCTGGCCGATCGCTGCGTGGCCGGCATCACCGCCGACGCCGAGCGGTGCCGCCGCTACGCCGAGTCGTCACCGTCGATCGCCACCGCCCTCGCGCCCGTTCTCGGGTACGACGTGACCGCCTCCGTCGTGCATCAGGCCTTGGCCGAGGGACGCACCCTGCGGGAGGTGGTCCTCGAGCGGGGCCTCATGGACGCCGCCGCCCTCGACGAGGCCCTCGACGTGGCCGCCATGACTCACCCGGGGGTGTAATCCCCAAACTGGGGCCGTTTTGCCCAGCTTTTCCCTTCTTGTGCTCCACAGGAGGGAAGGCGGAGGCTGAGGACGGTGAGGTGCAGGGAGGCCGTCCGATGGTCGTAGACGGACCGATGCTGGCGACGGAGCTGCGTCGGAGGCGCGTCCGCCCCCGGTCGGTGGCCGACGGTGTGCAGGCCGTGAACCGCGAAACGTGGATCGCCGGCGACCTCCGGGCCGCCCCCACCGCGCTGCTCATTCTGGCGGCGCTCACCCTCACTCCCGGGAACCCCTCGGCCGAGGCCGGGGGCTGACCCGCCTCCGGCCGCTCCCCCCGCGCCGCTCCCGCTCGATCCGCCTATGCCGGCGGGAGCGGCGCGCCCTCGAAGGGCGCCGGGTCGCGCGGACCGGGGATCAGCGGGTGGCTCCAGCGCACGATGCGTGACAGCTCCTGGGTCAGGGCACGCCACGCCGGGGGGTCCCAACCCTCAGCCGAGTTGACCACGCTGCCGTCCATGCTCAGGTGGACGGCGGACGGCAGCGTGGTGATCCCGAAGGCCTTGACTGCGACCAGGTCGGGGTCGACGAAGGTGAGGATGTCCCTGGCCCACCGGCCCAGCAGGCGCCGCGCGTCGTCCGAATAGCCGGCCACCAGCCACGCCACCCGGCAGTCGGCCTGGTCGTAGTTGGTCAGGATGCGGGCCGCCGTGGGCACCAGCCACGCGCTCCGTTGGTTGCGGGGGTTGACCGCCACCAGGAACAGGTGGAACGTCGTCAGCCACCCCCGCACCGGCCGCCCCACGCCGCTGATGGGCGTCAGGACCAGGTCGGGAGGCGGATTGGTCACCATGGCGGGCGGAAAACTAGCGCGGTGCTTGCTGGGCGGGCCTCTTCGCGGGCCCGCCCCCGGCCGGGGCCCCAACCCCGGCCTCCTCCGGAGCGTGGGGGCCCCTGCCCCACGCCCGGCCGTGCTTGCTGGGCGGGCCTCTTCGCGGGCCCGCCCCCGGCCGGGGCCCCCCGTCGCTCTCAGGTTCGGTAGGGCTATCGTCCCGCCATGGGCGTGAACAGTGGCATCTACAAGTTCCTCTTCGTGATGCACCTGATGGCGGTGATCGCCGGGTTCGGCCCCACGCTCCTGGCCCCCGCCTTCGGGGCCCAGGCCAAGGCCCGCAAGGGCCGCGAGGGCCTGGCCATCGCCGAGGCCACCTTCGATGTCATGTCCAAGTATGCGGAGTGGATCATCTACTCGGTGCCGATCTTCGGCATCCTGCTGATCCTGGTCAGCGACGACGCCATCCAGTTCGGCGACACGTGGATCTCGGCCTCCCTGGGCCTGTACGTCGTCGCCCTGGGCCTGGTGCACGCCGTGCACTTCAAGAACCTCAAGCGGATGAACGTCCTCATGGGCGAGCTGGCGGCCGGTCCCCCGCCCGGCGCTGGCGGCGGCGGTCCGCCGCCCCAGGTCGCCGAGCTTGAGGCCCGGGGCAAGCAGGTCGCCCTGGTCGGCATGATCCTCAACGTCATCTTGGTGGTGATCGTCGCCCTCATGGTCTGGAAGCCGTAGGGGACGTCGCCTCGCCGCATGCATCCCATCGAGCGGCTGCGGATGGTGGCCCGGGCCGGCCGTGCGGACGCCACCCTGCTCGGCCGGGAGGCGGCCTCCGCCCTCGCCTCCTTCGCTGGCGACCCCGCCGGCCTGGTCACCGCCTGCCGCCGCCTCGTCGCCCGCCAGCCCACCTGCGGCCCGGTGTGGTGGGTGGCGGCCCGGGTGCTGAGCGCCGCCGATCCCGCCACCGAGGCGTGGCGGGCGGGCGACGACCTGGCCCGCGACCCCACCGCCTCGGCCCTGGCCTACGAGCTGCCCGAGGACGTCACCGTCGTCGCGGTGGGCCGGCCCGAGGTGGCGAGCGAGGCCCTGCTGCGGCGGGGGGACGTGCGGGCCCTGGTGGTCGACGCCCTCGACGAAGGATCGTCGTTGGTCAGCGCCCTGCGGCGGGCCGACGGCGACGCCGTGCTGGTGCCCGAGTCGGGCGTGGGCGCGGCCGTGTCGTGCGCCGCCATCGTGGTGGTGGAGGCCGCCGCCATGGGGCCGACGGGGCTGGTCGCCACGGCCGGCTCGGCCGCCGCCGCCGCCGTCGCCCGCCAGCGGCACGTGCCGGTGTGGGCGGTGGCTCCTGCCGGCCGGCTCCTGCCCGCCCCGCTGTGGGACGCGCTGGCGGCCTCCCTGGCTGGCAGCGGCGACGCCCCGTGGGACGAGCTGGAGGAGGTCGTCCCCCTCGACTGGGTCGACGCGGTGGTCGGGCCCCACGGGGCGGCCGGGCCGGCCGAGGCGGTGGCCTCCCCCACCTGCCCGCCTGCGCCGGAGTTGGTGCGACCCCTCCGCCGGTAACGTCTGTCCCCCATGGGGGACGTCGTGGAGTTCCCGGCCGGCGGGTCGGCGACCGGCGGGTACCTCGCCTCGGGCGAGGGGGCGGGGCCGGGCGTGGTGGTCATCCACGAGTGGTGGGGGCTCGTCCCCCACATCCGCGACGTTTGCGAGCGGTTCGCGGGGGAGGGGTTCACCGCCCTCGCCCCCGACCTGTTCTCCGGCCGCACCATCCCCTACCGGGAACCCGACGAGGCCGAAAAGGCGATGATGGCCCTCGGGCTGGCCCAAGCGGCGCGCCACCTCTCCGGCGCAGTCGACTTCCTGCTCGCCCACGCGGCGGTGCGGGGACACGGCGTGGGCGTGGTCGGCTTCGGCATGGGCGGCGGCCTGGCCCTGTGGCTTGCCAGTCTGCGCCCCGAGGAGGTACGGGCCGTCGTCCCCTTCTACGGGTCCATCCCGTGGGACGACGCCCAGCCCGACTGGGGCCGGGTCACGGCGCCTGTCGAGGGCCACTACGGCGAGCACGACGACCGGGCCACGCCCGCGCTGGCCCGCAGCTTCGAGCAGGAGCTGGAGGCCCGGGGTACCGAAGTGCGGCTGTTCTTCTACCCGGAGGCGGGCCACGCCTTCTTCGACGACAGCCGGTCCGAGGCGTGCGTGGAGGACGCCGCCCGCCAGGCGTGGGTGCGCACCCTCGAGTTCCTCCGGGCCAAGCTCGGCTGATCGGGTGGTCGTCGACGCCATCATCCCGGCCCGCAACGAGGCCGCCACCGTGGCCGCGGTGGTGGAGGCGTGCCTGGCGTGCGCCTACACGTCCGAGGTGATCGTGGTCGACGACGGGTCGACCGACGGGACGGCCGAGCTGGCCCTGGCCGCAGGCGCCAAGGTGGTGCGGCGCGAGTCGGCGGAGATCGGGTCCAAGGCGGCGGCCATGGACGCGGGCGTGGCGGCCAGCGGCGCCGACGCCTTCCTGTTCTGCGACGCCGACTGCATCGGCCTCCGGTCAACCCATCTCGACGCCATCTGCCGGCCCTTCCTCGAGGGCCGGGCGACGATGTCGCTGGGCTGGTTCGACTACGGGCTCTGGAACCCGGTGGTGGTGCGGCTGGCCCCCACCAGCGGCGAGCGGGTCGTCCCCCGCTGGGTGTGGGAGTCGGTGCCGCCCGCCAAGCGGCGGGGCTACGACATCGAGGTCATGATCAACGAGGTCGTCTGCGAGGGACGCCTGCCCACCACGGTTCGCATCATGGACGGGGTCACCCACCGCACCAAGCGGGAGAAGTACGGCCTGGCCAAGGGCCTCCGGGAGACGTGGCGCATGTGGTGGCACCTCTGGGGGCTGCCGGCCCGGGGTGTCGTCCGGTGGCGGACGTACTGGTTCTACTGGCGGGGCCTGACCATCGAGCGGTAGCCGTTCAGCCGGTGGCGTGGCGGGCCACGACGGTGACCAGGGGCGGGAGGACGATGGGGTCGTCGCCCGGGTCGGCCCCGGTAAGGTGGGCCAGGTAGTCCCGCACCGGCCCGTCGCCGCAGCCGGCCTGTGACTCGGCCCAGGCGTCCACCACCGCTAGCCCCGCCTGCACGGCGAGGGCGGGGAGCAGGGCCCCCACGTCGGGGTGGCGCGCGTCGGGCATGGTGAACGGCCGGCCCCCCACCCGTCCCGCCGACGTCACCGGCTCCTGGGCCACGACCCAGCCTCCGGCGCGCACGGCGGCCCCCATGCGGGCCAGCACCCGCAGCGGGTCGGCCACGTGCAGCAGGAGGAACCGGCAGAAGGCGAGGTCGACCGGCTCGGGCAGCAACAGCTCCTCGGCCGCCTGGGTGATGGCCACGACCTGGCTGTGGGCGGCGGCCGCCTCGGCCACCGCGTCGCGGGCGCGGGGGTCGCTGTCGACGGCGTACACCCGGCCGTCGCGGCCCACCACCTCGGCCAGGGCCACGGCCACGTCGCCGCCACCCGCCCCGACGTCCACGCACCGCCAGCCCTCGCCCAGGCCGAGGCGGTCGAGGGCGGTGGACAGGGGGCGCCGGTAGACGTCGTTGCGCAGGCCGAGCTCGATCACGGTTACCAGCACTCTCCGTCGGAAAAAAACCACGCAGAGTCTGGCGCAACGACGCCGGCCTCGCTCACAATGAGTCGAACGACCTATTGACACCCCGGGTCGGACCACACAGGGAGGCTGGGTAGCGGTGCGAGTGGCAGAGCTTGAGATCTGGGAAGTGCCCCGCGAGCTGTTGCTCCGATCCATGCTAGCGGTGTCGATCCTGGTCCTCAACGTCCTCGACGTGCTGACCACCCACACCATGCTCGCCCGCGGCGGCACCGAGATGAACCCGGTCTCGGCCCGGCTCATCGAGATCGGGATCCTGCCCCACACCAAGATCTCGCTGGCCGCCTTCATCGCCGTGGCCTCGCTGGCCGCCGCCGGCCACCGGCGCGTGTCCAACCTGCTGATGATGGTGGCCTGCTTCTACCTGGTCGTCGTGGCCGGCAACTCTCTGCAGTTGATCGCTCACGGCTAGTCCGAGACACCCGGCCGCGGCCGGGTTCGACTCCAGCGCCGGTGCCTACGAGCGGGCCCGCCCCTCGTACCCGCCGGCCGCCGTCGCCGACCTCGTCGCTGAGCTGGGGATCGGCCCGGGGCGCACCGTCGTCGACCTCGGCGCCGGCACCGGCAAGCTGACCCGCCTTCTCGTCCCGACGGGCGCCCGTGTGGTGGCGGTCGAGCCGTCGGGAGGGATGCGGGCCGAGCTGCGGGGGGCGGTGCCGGGGGCCGAGGTCGCCGACGGCACGGCCGAGGCCGTCCCGCTCGACGACGGGGCCGCCGACGCGGTGGTGGTGGCCCAGGCCTTCCACTGGTTCGACGGCGACCGGGCCCTGGCCGAGATCGCCCGGGTGCTGTCGCCCGGGGCGGACGGCGGCGGCCTCGCCCTGATCTGGAACGTGCGGGAGCAGACGGCCGACTGGGTGGTCCGGATCGCCGAGATCACCGAGCCCTACCGTGAGGGCGTGCCGACGTACCGGGGAGGGCAGTGGAAGGCGGCCTTCGGGCGCGCCGACCACTTCGGGCCCCTGCGGCGGCGGTCCTACCCCTACGAGCACGAGACCGACGCCGCCACCATGGTCGAGCGCATCGCCTCCATCAGCTGGATCGCCGCCCTTCCCGGGGGGGAGCGGGCGGCGGTGCTCGCCCGGGTGCGAGCCGTGGTCGACGGGCTGGCCGACCGCTTCCCCGTCCCCTACCGCACCGACCTGTGGTGGTGCCGGCTCCGCCCCTGACCTTCGCCGAGGCGCTCCTCGGGTGGTGGACGGGCGGCGGGCGGCGCGACCTGCCGTGGCGGCACACGCGTGACCCGTGGGCGGTGCTGGTGAGCGAGGTCATGGCCCAGCAGACGCAAGTCGCCCGGGTGACGCCCGCCTGGCGGCGGTTCGTCGCCCGCTTCCCCACCCCGGCCGCCTGCGCCGCCGCGCCTGTGGCCGACGTGGTCACCGCCTGGCACGGCCTGGGTTACAACCGCCGGGCCGTCAACCTCCACCGGGCGGCGGTGACCGTGGTCGAGAGCCTCGGGGGGCGCCTGCCCACCACCCTCGACGGGCTCCTGGCCCTGCCCGGCGTGGGGCCCTACACGGCCCGGGCCGTGCTCGCCTTCAGCGGCCAGGCCGACGTGGGCGTGGTGGACACCAACAGCGGCCGGGTCCTGGCCCGGGCCGTGGCCGGCGGGCCCTTGGAGGCGGCCGCAGCCCAGCGACTGGCCGATTCCGTCGTCCCCACCGGTGAGGGATGGGCGTGGAACTCGGCCGTGCTCGACCTGGGCGCCACCTTCTGCACCATCCGCTCGCCCCGCTGCGGCCCCTGTCCCGTCTCGGCGGCGTGCGCGTGGGCGGCGGCCGGGGGCCTCGCCGGCGCGCCCGACCCGGCCCGTCCCCCGGCCCGCCAGTCCCGCTTCGACGGCTCCGACCGCCAGGGCCGGGGCCGGTTGGTCACCGCCCTGCGGGCCGGCCCGCTGGCCATGGCCGAGGCGGCTGCGGCCGCGGGCTGGCCCGGTGATCCCGCCCGCACCACCCGGGCCGTCGCCACCCTTGTCGCCGACGGCTTGGCCACCGTCGAGGACGGTTGGGTCCGCCTGCCCAACCACTAGCTTCGGCGGCGTGACCGGCGCCGTCGAGGACCCACTCGGCCCCGAGGCGACTGGTGGTGCGACGTTCGGTGAAGCCCGCTTCCGGTCGGTGCTCGGCCACTTCGCCACCGGTGTGACGATCGTGGCCGGGGTGCACGGCGACCAGCCGGTGGGCCTGTCGGTCAACTCATTCACGTCGGTCTCCCTCGATCCGCCCCTCGTGGCCTTCTGCGCGGCCAAGGCGTCCTCCACCTGGCCTCGGCTGCGTCGCGTCGGTGCCTTCACCGTCAACGTGCTGGCCGAGCACCAGGAGCACCTCAGCCGGCTGTTCGCCACCCGCAACGTCGACAAGTTCGGCGACCTGCGCTGGTGGCCGGCGCCGTCGGGGGCCCCGGTGATCGACGGGGTGCTGGCCTGGATCGACTGCGCCATGGAGGCGGAGTACGACGCCGGCGACCACGTCATCGTGGTGGCCCGGGTGCGGGATCTCGACGTGGCCGACGAGGGCCGTCCGCTGCTGTTCTACCGAGGGGGATATGGGCGCTTCGAGCCTTGAGATCGAGCCGTGCGCGGCGATCGAGGGGGTGGCGATCGTCCGCCCCGTGAGCCACGGCGACAGCCGGGGCCGTTTCACCGAGACGTACCGCCGCTCGTGGTTCCCCGGCGGGCGGGAGATGGTGCAGGGCAACCGCTCCGACAAGCAGGCCGGCAGCCTGGTCGGGCTCCACTACCACCTCCACCAGGCCGACTACTGGTACGTCACCATGGGCGTGGCCCGGGTCGTCCTCCACGACCTGCGCCAGGGCTCGCCCACCGAGGGCGGCACGTTCACCCTCGACATCGGCGACGGCAACGAGTGCGGCGTGTACATCCCGCCCGGGGTGGGGCACGGCTTCGCCGCCCTCACCGACCTGACTGTCACCTACCTGGTCGACCACTACTACGACCCCGCCGACGAGCTGGGAATGGCCTGGGACGATCCCGAGCTGGGGGCCGACTGGGGCGTGGCCGAGCCGGTCGTGTCCCAGAGAGACCGCACCAACCCCCGGCGGGCCGACATCCAACCCGACCGGCGGCCGCGCTACCGGGGGGAGGCGACCAGGTAGCGGTCGATGGCCTCGGGCCCGACGAGCCGCGCCTGCACCCGGCCCCGGTGGTCGGCCAGCACCACGGTGGGGGCCGGGCGCACCCCGAGCGACCCGGCCAACTCGCGCTTTCGGTGGCGTCGACCTTCACGGGAGTTTGCTAGAGCGTTAGGTGAAGTGAGGTGTGTCTGACTCTTCCGCACGACGCGTCCGTCCAGTAAGCGGTGTCGTCTGGGAGTCTGACAGGGGGGCCGCATCAGCTCTGCCCGAACCGGCCGTCCACCGCCATCGCTGCGCAACATACGGCACAGCTGCAACAGCTCCGCGGATGGTGTCACATCACTCAGTTCCTTGGCTTCGGCTGGCACAGCAGGTGCACTCCATCGGGACTAGAAAAACGATGCTGGCTCCCTGGGTCTTGGGCTCGCAGCCGCTCCTCGAGGGGACGTCGGGTCGTAAATTCCCCCCATGCTCAACGGCAAGGTCGTGATCGTGCCCCTGGGTGTCG
>Ga0187892_10011645_pt1 | contig 10692 bp, 7 predicted proteins | sample MA1701073metaG_FD_139345 | JGI IMG/M metagenome (GOLD analysis project Ga0187892, IMG submission 139345) | Bio-ooze microbial communities from a basaltic lava cave in the Kipuka Kanohina Cave System on the Island of Hawaii, USA - MA170107-3 metaG ...
CCGAAATAAAAGCGGAGGCCACCCATGATCGAGGTGTAGTCATCCGATCCCACCATTCCATCGACAAATACCGCCGCCGGAATGATCTCCGGCTGGAACTCGAATCCAATCGCGCCGGCGTCGATATCCAGGAAGCGGCGATAGCCGCCGTAGAGCTTGAAATCGTCGCTGATATAGTAGGCCGCCTCGATCTGCGCCACCACATCGTCTCTTCCGAAATCATCCGCGCTTTCAAAGCCGGCCATGGCGCTGAGTGTGATATCGCCGAGATAGAGTTCGGCTTCGGGCCCGAAACGGAAGATGTCGTCCCCGTCCAGGTCGATATACTGTGCATGAACGCCCAGCAAATAGCTTGAGGGATCGCGCATGAAGAAATGACCGCCGGCGCCAAAAAACTCATCGCCGTCGAGATCACCGCCGCCAAGGTCAATCTGGATGCCAAACAGGCAGCCGACGGGCAAGCTTAGAGAAGCCACGCCTTGAAACCGCGCGCCGTCGTCCACCTCGTCTTCATAGTATCCGCCCGCGCCTTCGATCTTGCCGTTGAGAGCGGACACCGCCGCGACGCAGCCCGTATCGGCGTCGGCGGCGAGAGCGCCCGTCAGCATAATGCCGAACCCGAACGTGCCCGTTACAATCGCGCCGGCAAATTTATAGCCGAAGGCTGTCATGGGGATTCCCTGCAATTTTGCTTGTTATTTGAGGAGAGAATAGACCGTTGATCCGCCCCCCGCAAGTTTCAGGTGCTCTCCCATGGGGCGGCGGGCACATTCGGTGAGGAGTGCGGCCAATCCGCCACAGGGGTCAATCCGATTACGCCATCTTTTCAATCAGCTCGATAAAACGGTCAACGTCCTCCTCAGGCGTAGCGAAGGATAGGACGAAGCGCACAAAAACCTCGTGAGGCTTGATCGTATCGCCAAGGCTGTCGGGCATCCAGTCGAAAAACTTTACACCCGAAGATGCGAGCCGGTCCTTCAGCGTCTTGGGCACGATGGCGAAAACTTCGTTGCCATCAACAGGATTGGGCAGGCGCACCGTGGCCGCACGCCTCAGGCCTTCGGCGAGTTTCCGCGCCAGCCCATTCGCCTGGCGGGCATTCTCGAGCCATAAATCGTTTTCGAGATATGCCAGCATCTGGGCGCCGAGATAGCGGCTCTTCGACACAAGTTGACCGGCGCGCATGCGGCGATAGAGGAAATCCTCCGCGAGCGCCAAGTCGAAAAAAATGGCCGCTTCCAGCATCATGGCGCCGTTCTTGGTGGCGCCGAAGGACAGGGCGTCAACCCCCGATCGCCAGGTGATATCGGCGGGCGCGCAACCAAGGCTTGCCACCAGATTGGCGAAGCGCGCGCCATCCATGTGCAGCTTCATTCCGCGCGGCTTGATGAACGCCGAGATCGCCTTCACTTCCTCCGGTAAGTAAATGGTGCCGAGCTCGGTGACATTGGTGATCGACACGCCCTTTGGCTTGGGATCATGTTCGCCTCGGATGAGGCCCTGGAGCGTCTTGTCGACCATCGCCGGCGTGATCTTGCCGCCGGGTGCTGCAAGCCCAATGATCTTGGCACCGCCTGTAAAGAACTCCGGAGAATTGCACTCGTCCAGCGATATATGCGCTTCCGCATGGCAGATAATCGCGCCGTAACCTGGAGTGATTGCTGAGAGTGCCAGCCCGTTGGCCGCCGTTCCCGTCGTCACCAGAAAGGCCCGGAGGTCCTTCTCGAAAACCTCCGACAACTTCTCTTCCGCCTTGCGGCTCAAGTCGTCTGAACCATAAGACGACGCGGTGCCCGAATTGGCGTGGGACAAGGCTGCAAGAATGCGGGGGTGAACGCCGTAGACGTTGTCGGACTCGAAATTCATAGGGATGCGGGGCTCCTCGGGCGGGAGCTCTCTCTAACGCCTTGCAATCACATGGTCTAGGGAGATCTCCCCCGGCCCGTATTTGACCAGCATCAGCAGCACCGCCGCCCATGTTGCGTGCAGGACATAGGCCTCGGGATAGACGAATATGCCGATCACCAGTGTCATGCCGAACAGGGCCAACGTCGACAAGCGCGTGGCAAGACCGATGAACAGCAGCAGAGGGAAAACGTGTTGTCGCGATAGTGCTCGGCCTTGAGGCCGATACTGGCGCGCGGCACTATATCAGCTTCAACTCGCATTAGACCGTCGTTCAGGCTGGACGCTCGATCGGTTCCAGCGAGCCCGGCCCGTGCGGGGTTTCGGTCGAGACGCAAGTGCCTTTCGGCACAAGGGTCCAGGCGTTACCTTGATAGTCGACGGTCGAGGTTCCCGCACAGGAGGTGCCTTCACCGGCCGCACAATCGTTCTGGCCCTTGAGCGAAATGCCATAGCACTTCTCCATGTCGGCTACCTGAGCCGCAGTCGCCTGAACTCCCGCGATAGCCGCTGTCATGGCTCCCGCAATCGCCAGCAGTGTCGCACGCTTCGTTTCGTTCATTGGGTTTCTCCTCGAAGTTTTGTTCAGTCCATACTACCGATTGCCGATACCTCTCTAATTGGAAATCACTTGGCTGTTATCATCACGAGCCCGTGATGGATGGAACACATTCGAGATTAACGCGTTGTCAAAAACGCCATCAGCCAAACCCGGAGGATTACCATGAACCGCAAGCTGTTGAATGCCGCTTATGCCGGAATCACTTGCCTCGCCCTCATGACATCGCCCGTGCTGGCGGAAATGCTGAATTTCAAATCGGAGCTGAAGGGGACGGCGGAAGTGCCTCTCAATGACAGCGCGGCGACCGGCACGGCGGAGGTCAAGGTCGATACCGCGGCGAAACAGATATTCTGGACAGCTTCCCATAGCGGGCTATCGGGCGACCCGACGGCCGCCCACTTCCATGGTCCAGCGGGTCCTGGAGAAAATGCCGGCCCGATCGTCGATATCACCGGAAAGATCGAAAGCGGCTCCGCCGACTTGACCGACGCGCAGCTGGCCGACCTGCAAGCGGGAAAGATTTATCTCAATATCCACACCGCGAAATTCCCCGACGGTGAAATCCGCGGTCAGGTGGAGAAACAATAACCTTCTCTTCGCCCACCCGGAAATTGGGTGGGCGGGCCCGTTTCGTGTATACTGCCTTGCCCAGCGTCCTCTGATATGTAATAAGAGAAGGGACAGCACCGCTGTCCTTTCTCTTGGGCTACCTCGATAGGACGACGGCCATGGCCGCACACATGTTGCCGGAGGGAGTTTTTCCCGCGCAGGGGCTCTACGATCCCCGGAACGAGCATGATGCCTGCGGTATAGGCCTCATCGCCAACATCGATAATCTCAAAAGCCATCGTATCATCTCCGACGGCCTGTCGATTCTCAGAAACCTTGAGCACCGGGGTGCGGTCGGCGCCGATCCCAAGGCGGGGGACGGTGCGGGCGTCATGGTCCAGATTCCCCATGAGTTTTTCGCGGGCGAAGCCAGGCGCATCGGCTTCGAATTACCCGCTCCCCAGCGCTATGGCGTAGCCTTCCTGTTCATGCCGCGGGAACCGGTTTACCGCCAGGACATCGAGCGCATCTGGTGGGAGACGGCGCGCGAGGAAGGCCTCAAGGTTCTGGGCTGGCGTGATGTCCCCGTTGATTCCACCGTCCTCGGGACATCGGTGAAACCTACCGAACCGGTGCACCGCCAGGTGTTTATCGGCAGGGGACCGACGATCCGCGACGAAACCCACTTTGAGCGCAAGCTCTTCGTCTGCCGCAAGGTCGTGTCGAACCGCGTCCTCGAGGTCTTGGGCAGCAAGGGGCGGGCGTACTACCCGGTTTCCGTCTCAACCCGTACCCTTGTCTACAAGGGCCTGGTGCTCGGCAAGCACCTCGGCCATTATTATCGCGACCTTACCGATGCCAGGTTCGAGTCGGCGTTCGCCCTCGTCCACCAGAGATTTTCAACCAACACCTTTCCAAGCTGGCCGCTTGCCCATCCCTATCGCTTTGTCTGCCACAACGGCGAAATCAACACGGTGCGCGGCAATTACAACTGGATGGCGGCGCGCCAGGCTAACATGAAGTCGGAGATCCTGGGCGAAGACCTGTCCAAGCTCTGGCCCATTTCCTACGAAGGCCAGTCGGATACCGCCTGTTTCGACAACGCGCTCGAGTTCCTCAACATGGGGGGCTACTCCCTTCCTCATGCCATGATGATGCTGATCCCCGAGGCCTGGGCCGGCAATCCGCTGATGGACGAGGATCGCCGCGCCTTCTACGAATATCATGCCTCGCTCATGGAGCCTTGGGATGGCCCCGCCGCCATGGTTTTCACCGACGGCAGGCTCATCGGCGCAACGCTTGACCGCAACGGCTTGCGCCCCGCCCGCTATCTCACAACCAACGACGGCCATGTATTGCTGGCCTCCGAAATGGGCTGCCTGCAATTCGCCGAAGAGACGATCACCCGCAAATGGCGCCTGCAGCCGGGCAAGATGCTGCTCATCGACCTTGAGCGGAAGCGCATCATTACCGACGATGAACTGAAGAAATCCCTGTCCACGGCCAACCCCTATAGGGAGTGGCTCAAGCGCACCCAGGTCGTCCTGCGCGACATGCCGAAAGCCGGGACGGCACGTCCGAAGATCGCCGTACCCCTGCTCGATCGCCAGCAAGCCTTCGGCTATACGCAGGAAGACCTCAAGATACTCATGGCGCCCATGGCCCAGACGGGACAGGAAGCCGTGGGGTCCATGGGCAACGACGCGCCGATCTCGGCACTCTCCGACCGGCCCAAGCTGCTCGACACCTATTTCAAGCAGAACTTCGCCCAGGTGACCAACCCGCCCATCGATCCCATTCGCGAAGACCTGGTCATGTCGCTTGTTTCCTTCATCGGCCCGAGGCCGAACCTGCTCGATCTCAAGGGCGCCTGGAAACACATGCGGTTGGAAGTCTCGCAGCCGATCCTCACCAACGAGGAGCTTGAGCGTATCCGCACCATTGGGACGGTGCGCGACAATCCGTTCCGCACCGCCACCATCGATATTACCTACGATGTCGCCAACGGCCCCGAATACATGGAAGCAGCGCTGGATTCCGTGTGCGGCCTTGCCGAACGCGCGGTGAGGGACGGCTACAACATCATCATCCTGTCGGATCGCGCCGTCTCCGCCGAGCGTGTGCCCATTCCCTGTTTGCTCGCCACGTCCGCCACCCACCACCATTTGATCCGCAAGGGCCTGCGCACCGCTGTAGGCCTTGTGGTCGAATCGGGCGAGCCTCGCGAAGTGCATCAATTCTGCGCGCTCGCGGGCTATGGCGCGGAAGCGATCAATCCCTATCTAGCCTTCGAGACGCTCGAGGCTATGCTCCCCACGCTGGAGGAGAAGATCGCAAGCCCTGAAGCGGCCAAGCGCTATATCAAGGCCATCGACAAGGGCATTCTCAAGGTCATGGCCAAGATGGGCATCTCGACCTACCAATCCTACTGCGGCGCCCAGATTTTCGATGCCGTTGGCCTTTCCACCAGCTTCGTGAAAAAATATTTTACCGGCACGGCCACGCAAGTCGAAGGCGTGGGGCTGGCGCAGATCGCGGGCGACGCCTTCCGCCGTCACGAGGATGCCTTCGGTGAAAGCCCGGTGTTCCGCTCAGCCCTCGATGTCGGCGGCGACTACGCCATGCGCCTGCGCGGCGAAGCCCATGTGTGGAATGCCGAGACGGTCTCCAGCTTGCAGCACGCGGTGCGCGGCAACTCGAAAGAAAAATACCTGATCTACGCCAAGCTGATCAACGAGCAGTCCGAGCGTCTCAAGACCATGCGCGGGCTGTTCCGGATCAGGCCCACGGACGAAATGGGCAGGAAGCCGATCGCCATCGAGGAGGTGGAACCGGCGGCAAAGATCGTCAAGCGCTTCTCGACGGGTGCCATGTCCTTCGGCTCGATCAGCCGCGAGGCTCATACCACACTGGCGATTGCCATGAACCGCATCGGCGGCAAGTCCAACACCGGCGAGGGCGGCGAAGAGGCGGACCGTTTCAAGCCGCTGCCCAATGGCGATTCCATGCGTTCGGCCATCAAGCAGGTGGCCTCGGGCCGCTTCGGCGTGACTGCGGAGTATCTCGTCAACTCCGACATGATGCAGATCAAGATGGCCCAAGGCGCCAAGCCAGGCGAAGGCGGGCAGTTGCCTGGCCACAAGGTCGATAGCGTCATCGCCCGGGTGCGCCACTCGACACCAGGCGTAGGGCTCATCTCACCGCCGCCCCACCACGACATATACTCCATCGAAGATTTGGCCCAACTCATCTTCGATCTGAAGAACGTAAATCCCGATGGCCTCGTTTCGGTGAAGCTCGTTTCCGAAGTCGGCGTCGGCACCGTTGCAGCGGGTGTCGCCAAGGCTCATGCCGACCATGTAACCATTTCGGGCTACGAAGGCGGCACTGGCGCCTCGCCGCTCACTTCGATCAAGCACGCGGGTTCCCCGTGGGAAATCGGCCTTGCCGAAACCCAGCAAACGCTGGTTGCCAACGATCTCCGCGGCCGCATCGCCGTGCAGGCGGATGGCGGTATCCGCACGGGGCGCGACGCCGTGATTGCCGCTCTCCTCGGTGCTGATGAAATCGGCTTCGCCACGGCTCCTCTTATCGCGGCAGGCTGCATCATGATGCGCAAGTGCCATCTCAACACTTGTCCCGTCGGCGTGGCGACGCAGGACCCGGAACTGCGCAAACGGTTCAAGGGCCAGCCCGAGCATGTCATCAACTTCTTCTTTTTTGTCGCCGAGGAAGTTCGCGAATATCTGGCGGCGATGGGCTTCACCTCCTACAGCGAGTTGATCGGCGCCACCGAATGGCTCGACCAGCAGGAAGCGATCAGCCACTGGAAAGCCAAGGGCCTAGACTTCACCAAGGTATTCGCCAAGCCCGATGTCACGGGCCCTGTCGCCACCCGAAAAACCTCGGCTCAAGATCACGGCATCGATCGCATTCTCGATCGCAAGCTGATAGCGGAGGCAAAACCTGCGCTCGAACACGGCAAGCCTGTCGAGATCGTGACGAAAATCCGCAATGCCGATCGCACGGCGGGCGCCATGCTCTCGGGTGAAGTGGCCAAGCGCTACGGCCATGCAGGCTTGCCCGAAGATACCATTACAGTGAAATTCACCGGCATCGCCGGCCAGAGCTTCGGCGCCTGGGCCGCACACGGTGTCACGCTGGAACTGGCCGGCGAGGCCAACGACTATGTCGGCAAGGGTCTCTCCGGCGGCAAACTTATCATCAAGCCGCACGAGCAAATCGGCTTTGCGCCGGAGACCTCAATCATCGTGGGCAACACCGTGCTCTACGGCGCCATCACCGGCGAGTGCTACTTCCGCGGCGTCGCGGGCGAACGCTTCGCCGTGCGGAATTCGGGCGCGGTTGCTGTCGTCGAAGGTGTTGGCGACCACGGCTGCGAATACATGACCGGCGGCTGCGTCCTCGTCATCGGCGAGACCGGCCGCAATTTCGCCGCCGGCATGTCGGGCGGTGTCGCCTATGTCCTGGACGAGGCGGGCGGCTTCGCCAAGCGCTGCAATCTTGCCATGGTCGATCTTGCCCCCATACCGGCGGAAGATGCCACCATCGAGCGCCTCCATCACCATGGCGGCGATCTCGAACACCATGGTCTCGTCGATGTCACCGCCCGCATGGATAAGCACGACGCGACCCGCATCTGGGAACTGCTGTCGCGGCACTACAAATATACGGGATCATCGCGTGCCAGGACGATCATCGGCAATTGGGAATCTTGGCTGCCGAAATTCGTGAAAATCATGCCGGTGGAATATGCCCGCGCCCTTCAGGAACTGGAGAAGGCACAGGAAAGCAGCGACGGCATGACCATCGGCGTCAAGAGGAGCGCGTGATGTTTGAAGCTTTCCTCACCCTGAGGCGCCCGCCGCAGGCGGGCCTCGAAGGGTTCTTCGGAGCTTGCAGCCATCCTTCGAGGCCCGGCGTTGCCGGGCACCTCAGGATGAGGAAAGTGTTGGCGGAACAATAATGGGCAAAGTCACAGGCTTCCTCGAAATCGAGCGGCAGGAGCGCAAGTACAAGCCTGCCTCAGATCGCATCCGCCACTACCGTGAGTTCGTGATCCCGCTTTCGGAGGAAGCGACCGCCGCGCAAGCTGCGCGCTGCATGGACTGCGGCATCCCCTTTTGCCACACCGGTTGCCCCGTCAACAACCAGATCCCGGACTGGAACGACCTCGTCTATCTCGGCGACTGGGAAGAGGCCTCGCGCAATCTGCACTCCACCAACAATTTTCCCGAGTTCACCGGCCGTGTCTGCCCGGCTCCTTGCGAAGCCTCCTGCACGCTGAACATCGACGACAACCCCGTCACCATAAAGACCATCGAATGCGCCATCGTTGACAAGGCCTGGGAGAACGGCTGGCTGAAGCCGGAAATCCGTGCTGAAAGAACCGGCCGGAAAATCGCCATCGTGGGCTCTGGCCCCGCCGGGCTGGCCGCGGCACAACAATTGGCCCGCGCCGGGCACGCCGTGCACGTTTTCGAGAAACAGCAGAAGGCTGGCGGCCTGCTGCGTTATGGCATTCCCGACTTCAAGATGGAAAAGTTTCTGATCGACCGCCGCATCGCGCAGATGGAGGCTGAAGGTGTGACGTTTCACTACGGCGTCCACGTGGGCGTAACCCAGGATGCCAAACAACTCGCCGGAAGTTTCGATGCGCTGCTGATCGCCGGCGGTTCCGAGAAGCCGCGCGACCTGCCAGTCCCTGGGCGGGACCTGAGTGGCATTCACTTCGCCATGGATTTTCTGCCGCAGCAGAATCGCCGTGTCTCTAAGGAGCCGGCCCTCGACAACCGGCCCATTCTAGCCTCCGGGAAACATGTCGTGGTGATCGGCGGCGGCGATACCGGCTCGGATTGCGTCGGCACGTCCATCCGCCAAGGCGCCCTTTCCGTAACCCAGCTTGAAGTCATGCCGAAACCGCCGGAGGCGGAAAACAAGCCGCTCACCTGGCCCAACTGGCCGCTGAAGCTGCGCACCTCATCGAGCCATCAGGAAGGTGCGGAGCGCGATTTCTCGGTCGTTACGCGCTCTTTCTCGGGCGAAAACGGTGAGGTGAGAAAGCTCAACTGCATCCGCGTCGATGGAAGGATGCAGGAGATCGAAGGCAGCGCATTCGAAATCAAGGCGGGCCTCGTGCTCCTTGCCATGGGTTTCGTTCATCCGGTCCAGGAAGGCATGTTGGCGTCTCTCGGCGTCAAGCTCGACGCGCGCGGCAATGTCGATGCGAATGTGAAGAACTACCGGACCAGCCTCGACAATATCTTTGCGGCGGGCGACATGCGCCGGGGCCAGTCGCTTGTCGTGTGGGCCATTCGGGAAGGCCGTCAGGCGGCGCGCGCCATCGATGAGTTTCTCACGGGCTCAAGCGACTTGCCGCTCTAGCTATTTGGGCAGGGTGAAATCGTCCGCCCGCCCCGCGGGCGCCGCCACCGTTTCTCCGGCGACAAACAATTTTTCCGCGGCACTTCCCGGCTGGGCGATGGCCTGCAAGGCGGCAAGCCCCGTGCCGAAGGCTCCTTGCTCGACGAGGAGGGCAACCGCCGCCGCATCGAAATCCTCGGGGCGGAACGAAATTTCCAGACCTTCGGGTCCCTGCTGCCCGAACAGCGGCTTGTCGGGTTCGGAAACAATCGTAGCCGGTGGAACCCCGGTCTTGGCGATGCGCGGTTGCGATGTATCCGGCTTCTTCTGCGTGCCGCCGCGTTTGATGGCTCCCAGCACGAGCTGGCCCATGCGGTTATTGCCCTGCTTGAAGAAGCTGACGCCATCGCGCGCCCTGAGCTTCCGCACCGTGCCGGTGTCGTCGGGCCCCAGGTCGGTATAGGTGCCATCCGAATTGAGGAATGCCGGACGGATATCGACGAAGACAGCGCCCTTCGCCTCAACCCGTTCCTTTTGTATCCCCAGAATAACCTGCATCGCCGCCTCGTATTCGGGATCCGCCATGGGCGGAATGCTCACCCAGTAGACCTTGAGTCCGGCGCCGTCGAGCGCATCGAGAATCCGGTCGGTCTGAGCTTTGTAAGCGGTGATCCATCCCGGCGTGTTGAAGGCAAACCGCAAGACGTTCGAGCGGATCATCTGCCGGTCGTTGGCTCCCAGTAGCACCACGGCGGCATCGTAGGATTTGCCTTTGAGTATCTTCGGAAGCGACTCGCTCCAATCATAGAGTTCAGGCCGCGCTATTCCCGATTCCTCATTGAAGCGTACTGTCACGTTGAAGCTTTCCTCAAGCTCCGCCACGCGCGTCAGGCCAGCGCCAAGTCCCCCGCTCAGCGCATCGCCAATGACCAGAATGCGCACCTTGTCGTCCTGCGGGTCGCCGGTGTCTTGCGGTTCAGCCGCCGTTACGTTTGAACCGAAAAGCGGCTGGCCGGAAATGACCTCCTGCGCTCCGGCCAAGGACGCACTGAAGATCAGCACCGTCAGAGCCGCGATAAGCCGGGAAAGCTCCATGCTAGCTGCCCCGGCGCATCCGTTCGAGCAGCTTGACCGAGGGCACGCCGTCAAGCGGCAGGCCTGCACTCTTTTGATAGGCGATAATTGCTTCATAGGTTCGCGCCCCGAAGCGGCCGTCGCTGCCTCCGGTTCCGAAACCAAGCCCGCTCAGCCGCTTCTGCAACTCCACGCGCTGCTGGAAGCTCAGATCGTAG
>Ga0187892_10011646_pt1 | contig 10692 bp, 9 predicted proteins | sample MA1701073metaG_FD_139345 | JGI IMG/M metagenome (GOLD analysis project Ga0187892, IMG submission 139345) | Bio-ooze microbial communities from a basaltic lava cave in the Kipuka Kanohina Cave System on the Island of Hawaii, USA - MA170107-3 metaG ...
AGAACCGCCAAAGAGGCCGCTTGCTAACCGATTGAGCGCCTGCAGCAAAATCAACTTGGACAAACTGCTCCGATTCCTCTTCAAAAAAGGGGTACTTCGCTCTTAAGGCTTCCTGGAAGCCCGCTATAAATGACCTCTCACCCAGCTTAACAATTGGCGTGAATCGAACTTGCGCAATCACCCGCTCCAGCGGTGCCTTCGCTAACTGTATCTCGTTGGGCGGGGGTCCGCCCAGAGGTGGAGGAAGATTAAGTGTCATAAGAGTCGCACTTTCGCTATATGTGAAATAGAGTGTGAAGTGGCCTTTTGCAACACGATTGCGAAAAATGGTTGTTTAAATCTTAACGCCATTTGGCGCTGCTCGTGGAGGTTGAACGCTCGTTCCACCTTCGGCGACAGGGTTTGATACGGGTGGCCTGCGGGATCGGGTCCGTTGCCCACGGGCACCTCTCGGCAATCCCGCCGCAAATGAGTTGGACTTTAAGGTCTCCGCGGCCCGGTCGGTATCTCTTCCGGAAAGGGATTGGGTTCCGGTTCGGGTCGAGGTGGCTGCACCGGTATTGGCCGGGGATTGGGTTGTGGAATCGGACGAGTACCCATCATCTTGGTCATTTGGTTTCACCCTCATCCTATGGGAGTGCCCGCCTGGTCGATCTAGCCGGGTCACCTGACCCATTTGTGGAGTATGCCCTCTTATAGCCCAGAGAGCGTACGGTGTCAAGGGTTATTTTCCTGTGATATGATTTTTATCAAACCCACCATCAGGCCGCATCGGCCCTCACCGCCCGTACCAGCGGCGCCGACTCTTTCACCAGTTGATCGAAGCCCTCGCCGCCCTTGGCCATGTGTTCGAAGAAGGCTTTCCGCATGCGGGGCGCCCAGAAGCGGTTGATGTGCTCGGCGGTTTCCTTCACCGCATCGTCATGGGGATAGCCCCGGAAGAAATCGGCGATCTGGTTGGCCATGCGCACCATGTCGTGGGTTTCCATGGCTCTAGTCCTCGTCGAAGATCATGACGCCGCGCTGCGACAGGGCGGCCAGTTTGAGATGCGCCTGTTTGGCCAGAGAAAGCGCCAGGGCAGTGGGGGCCGACACGGTGGCGAGCGCTCCAATGCCGGCGATGGCGCATTTCTGCACCAGCTCGAAGCTGCAGCGGCTCGACATGAGAACGAAGCCCGAAGCGGGATCGATTGCCTTGCGCGCCATAGCGCCAATGAGCTTGTCGAGCGCATTGTGGCGGCCCACGTCCTCGCGGGAGAACAAAATTTCTCCGTCCACGGAGCACCAGGCGGCGGCATGCACCGTGCGGTTCACCGCATTCATGGGTTGATGGCGGGGCAGCGCTTCATAGGCCCGCGCCACGGCCTGCTGCGAAAGCCCGGCCTGCCGCACTTTTCCAGAAGGTATGCGGATCGCGTCCTTGATGTCCTCGATGCCGCACAGGCCGCAGCCGACGCGGCCTTCAAGGCTGCGCTTCACCATGCGGTCGCGATTGAGTTTCTCCTCATCGACCGCGAGATCGACGGCGAGGCCCTGTTCGGAGGGAAGGGCCAGAATGCCGCGAATGTCGGACGCCCCCGCAACAATGCCTTCGGCCAACGCGAAGCCGGTGGCGAAATCGTCGAGGTCGGCGGGTGTGGCCATCATCACCGCATAGGGCGCGGAGTTGAAGAGAATGGCGATCGGCACTTCCTCCGGCACCTGCCAGGTGACGCGCGCGGGACCGCCAAGCGAATGCAGCGTGCCGGTCACGGGCTTGGATGTTCTGCTGGCGCGGAGAGATGGGTTCCGGCTTTCGCCGGAAAGACGGGACTTGGAAATTTCGCGAATACTCACTCCGCCGCCACGAGGGGTTCGGCGATGCGCTTGTTCTCTTCCTCGCGCTCGTTCCATTCCTTTTGCCAGTCGGACTGCATGTTGGAGAGCGTCACCTGCACCGCCGTCACCTTGTATTCCGGGCAGTTCGTCGCCCAGTCGGAAAATTCCGTGGTGATGACATTGGCGCCCGTCACCGGGTGATGGAAGGTGGTATAGACCACGCCCTGGGGCATGCGCTCCGAAATCGTAGCCTTCAGCGTCGTGGCGCCCATGCGGCTGGCGAGGGAAACCAGTTGCCCCTCCGCGATGCCGCGGACTTCCGCGTCGTGCGGGTGAATTTCGAGCACGTCTTCCGGGTGCCAGACCACATTCTCGGTGCGCCTGGTCTGCGCCCCCACATTATAATGCGAGAGAATGCGGCCGGTCGTGAGGATCAGCGGGAATGAACGATTGGTGCGCTCGGGGGTCGGCACGAACTCGGTGATCATGAAGCGGCCGAGCCCACGCACGAAGCGGCCCACATGCATGATGGGCGTTCCCTCGGGCGCGTTGTCGTTGCATGGCCATTGGACGGAGCCCAGCCGGTCGAGCTTGTCGAAGGAGACGCCGGCGAAGGTGGGCGTGACGCGGGCGATCTCGTCCATGATCTCGGCGGCGTTGTTGTAGCTCATGGGATAGCCCATGAGGGTGGAGATTTCGCAAGCCGCTTGCCATTCCTGCTTGCCCTGCATCGGCTCCCTAACCATCCGCACGCGGTTGATACGCCGCTCGGCATTGGTGAAGGTGCCGTCCTTTTCCAGGAACGAGGTGCCCGGCAGGAACACATGGGCGAAGGCCGCCGTCTCGTTCAGGAACAAATCCTGCACCACGACGCATTCGAGCGCTTCGAGCGCGTGGGTCACATGATTGGTGTTGGGGTCCGACTGGGCAATGTCCTCGCCCTGCACGAACAGGCCCTTGAACGAGCCTTCGACGGCGGCATCGAACATGTTGGGAATGCGCAGGCCCGGCTCGGAGTCGAGTGCCGTCTGCCATACGCTTTCAAACAGCTGGCGCACCGTGTCATCGCCGACATGGCGATAGCCCGTGTACTCATGGGGGAAGGAGCCCATGTCGCAGGAGCCCTGCACATTGTTCTGCCCGCGGAGCGGATTGACGCCCACGCCGTCGCGCCCGACATTGCCGGTGAGCATGGCGAGGTTGGCCATGGCCATCACCATGGTGGAACCCTGGCTGTGTTCAGTCACGCCGAGGCCATAATAAATGGCGCCATTCCCGCCGGTGGCATAGAGGCGGGCCGCGTCCCGTAACTCCTCGGGCCGGACGCCGGTAATGCTTTCAAGGGCTTCCGGCGAGTTCCTGGGATCGCGGATGAAGGTTTCCCAGCGACCGAACTCAACTGGATCACAGCGCTCTTCGATGTATTTGCGGTTTTCCAGCCCTTCGGTCACGATGACATGGGACATCGCGTTGATGACGGCGACGTTGGAGCCCGGCTGCAAAGGCAGGTGAAAATCGGCTTCCACATGGGGCGAACGCACCATGTCGATGCGGCGGGGGTCGATGATGATGAGCTTGGCCCCTTCGCGGAGCCGCCGCTTCATGCGGGACGCGAACACCGGATGGCCATCGGTTGGATTGGCGCCGATGATGACGATCACATCGGATTCATCGACGGATTTGAAATCCTGGGTGCCCGCCGAGGTGCCGAAGGTCTTGGAGAGGCCATAGCCCGTGGGCGAGTGGCACACCCGCGCGCAGGTATCGACATTATTATTCCGGAAGGCGGTGCGCACCATTTTCTGCACCACATAGACTTCCTCGTTGGTGCAGCGCGACGAGGTGATGCCGCCGATGGAGCCCCGGCCATGCTTCGCCTGGATCTCCATGAAGCGCTTGGCGCTGTAGGCAATGGCCTCCTCCCAGGTGGTCTCGCGCCAGGGATCGGTGATCCGTTCACGGATCATCGGCTTGGTCACGCGGTCGCGGTGGGTGGCATAGCCCCAGGCGAAACGGCCCTTGACGCAGGAATGGCCTTCATTGGCGCCGCCCGCCTTGAGAGGCATCATGCGGACGACCTCATCGCCCTTCATCTCGGCCTTGAACGAACAGCCGACGCCGCAATAGGCGCAAGTGGTGACGACGGAACGCTCCGGCTCGCCGAGCTTCAGCACCGACTTTTCAATGAGCGAGCCCGTGGGGCAGGCCTGGACGCAGGCACCGCAGGAGACGCATTCGGAATGGAGGAATTTTTCATCCATGCCGGCGGAAACGTGTGAATCGAAACCGCGGCCGTCGATCGTCAGCGCGAAGGTGCCCTGCACTTCCTCGCAGGCCCGCACGCAGCGCGAGCAGACAATGCATTTGGCGGCATCGAAGATGAAGTAGGGATTGCTCTCATCGGTGCCCTTGAAACGGGGGTTGGGCGCGCCATCGGCGCGAACCGGCTCCACATGATTGTCGCCCTCGAAGCCATAGCGCGAATTGACGAGGCCAACGGCGTCCGCGACGCGGTGCATGTCATTATCGCCCTGCGGGTGGTCGGAGAGGTAGAGTTCCATGACGCCCTGGCGAAGCTTCGACAGCCGGTCCGTCTGTGTACGGACTTTCATGCCGTCCTGCACCCAGGTGGTGCATGACGCGGGCGTTCCCTTGCGGCCTTCGATTTCGACCAGGCATATGCGGCAGGAGCCGAAGCTGTGCAGCGAGTCCGTGGCGCAGAGCTTCGGAATCTCCGTGCCCACCTCCATGGCGGCGCGCATGACGGAGGAGGTTTCCGGAACCGTGACGGTTTTCCCGTCGATCTCCAGCGTCACCATTTTTTCGGATTTGACTTTCGGCGTGCCGAAGTCGGTTTCCTGGATGAGTGTCATGGGGCTACCTCGATAATTTTCTCTTCTCCCATGGGGAGAAGAAGGGGCCCATCGCCAAAGGCGATGGGAAGATGAGGGGGTACAGTGCATCAATCGAGATACTGTAACCCCTCACCTTCCCATTGCTGCGCAATGGGCCCCTCCCTCTCCCTACGGGAGAGGTAAAATTGGAATGGGTTCGGTTACTAAGCATCTCTTACTCCGCCGCCTGCAAATTCACAGGCCGGTCGAAATCCTCGGGGAAATGTTTGATGGCGCTTTGCACGGGCATGGGCGTCAAGCCCCCCATGGCGCAGAGCGAACCGTCGGTCATCGTCTGGCACAGCTCCTCGAGCAGTTCGAGATTCTGGGTGCGGTCGATGCCGGCCACGATCCTGTCGATCGTTTCAACGCCGCGCACCGCACCGATGCGGCAGGGCGTGCACTTGCCGCAGGATTCAATGGCGCAGAACTCCATGGCGAAGCGCGCCTGCTGGGCCATGTCCACGGTTTCGTCGAAAACGACGAGGCCGCCATGGCCGACCATGGCGCCTTCCGCCGCGAAGGTTTCATATTCCATGGGGAGATCGAGCTGCGCGGCGGGGAGATAGGCGCCGAGCGGACCGCCGACCTGGACGGCGCGGATGGGCCTGCCCGAATGGGTGCCGCCGCCGAAATCCTCGATGAGCTGGCGGAGCGTTACGCCGAAGGCTTTTTCGACGAGGCCGCCATGTTTGATGTTGCCGGCGAGCTGGAAGGGCTGGGTGCCGCGCGATTTGCCCATGCCGTAATTCTTGTAGGCAGCACCCCCTTCGGTGATGATGTAGGGGATGGCGGCGAAGGTTAGAACATTGTTGATGAGGGTGGGCTTGCCGAACAGGCCGAAGAGGGCGGGGATGGGCGGCTTGGGCCGCACCATGCCGCGCTTGCCTTCGAGGCTGTCGAGCATGGAGGTCTCTTCGCCGCAGATATAGGCGCCGGCGCCGCGGCGGACTTCGAGGGTGAAGGATTTGTCCGTACCCTGAATATTTGTGCCGAGCCAGTTTGCGGAAACCGCGGCGGCGATTGCCTCCTTCATGGTGGCGATGGCGTCGGGATATTCCGAGCGGATGTAGATGAAACCCTCATTCGCCCCGGTGGCGATGCCGGCAATGGTCATGCCTTCGATCAGCATGAGGGGATCGCCTTCCATCACCATGCGGTCGGCGAAGGTGCCGCTGTCGCCCTCATCGGCGTTGCAGCAGACATATTTCTGGCCCGGTGGCGTATCGTGAACGGTTTTCCATTTGATGCCGGCGGGGAACCCTGCCCCGCCCCGGCCGCGCAACCCTGACTCGGTGACTTCGGCCACCACCCGTTCGCCCGTCATGGCGAGGGCCTTCTTCAGGGCGGCATAGCCGCCATGGGCCATGTAGTCTGCAACGGAAACGGGATCGATGATGCCGCAGCGGACGAAGGTGAGACGTTCCTGATTCTTGAGATAGGGATGGTCCTCGATATTGCCGAGGGTGAGCTTGTGCTTGGCCCCCTCATGAAACTTCGCCTTGAACAGCGAGGCGACGTCCGCCTCCTGCACCGGCCCGTAAGCCACGCGGCCCGAGGCGGTTTCGACTTCGACCAGGGGTTCAAGCCAATAGAGGCCGCGGGAGCCGGTGCGGATGATCTGTACACTGAGCTTTTGGCTCGCGGCCTCGCGGGCGATGGCGGATGCCACCTCGTCCGCTCCCATGGAGCGGGCGCCTGAGTCGCGCGGCACATAGACCTTGATCATGCCCTGAGCTCCGCGGCCAGCTTGCCGAACTTTTCCGCATTGACCCGGCCAATCGTCTTGCCATCGACCTGGATATTGGGCGAGAGGTGGCAATTGCCCAGGCAGTATACCGCTTCGAGCGTAATCGCTCCATCCGATGTGGTTTCCCCGAAGCGGACCTGCAAGGTCTTTTGCGCCTCCGCCACGAGCGCGCGGGCGCCCATCGCCTGGCAGGATTCGGCCCGGCAGACCTTGACCACATGGCGGCCGGCGGGCGTGCGCCGGAACTCGTGATAGAAGCTCATGGTGCCGTAAACCTCGGCCCGCGACAGGTTCAGCGCCTTGGCGAGCACGGGGAGGGCGGCATCGGGAATGGCGCCCAGCTCATGCTGGATGTCATGCAACATTTCGAGAAGGGCATCGGGGCGGTTGCCATAGCGCGCGGCAATCGCCTGCGCGGCCTCCGTGCCCTGCGGCAAGGTATTGATGAGCGTGCGTTTTCCAGCCATGCAACATTATGACTCAAAGGCTGGGGAAAAACCAATTGGCGGCGGCTATTGAGTCATAGAAGGGCTTTATAGCAGAAGGTTTGGCGGTGGCACCCGTGGAGAACCTGAAGGCCGAGTACGAGGGCCCAGATAGCGGTGTATGATAGGCGCGTAAGGGCGGAAATATGGACAAGGAATTGGTGAACTTAGATCAACCTCCAGCGGTAAGCATTCTTGTGCGTGGGGCCGAAAAGACTTTTGAGAACGCGGAGAGCCTCTATCGAGAAGCAGAAATCCTGAGAAAAGCTGCCGCACCCGCACGGGCATTCTGTCTGCATCAGTTTTCGTTGGAGGAATGTTCGAAGATTGAAAATTTAGCAGCTTGGGCAGTAGGTCTTCTTCTAGGCGATCAGGTCGATCAGAAAAAAGTTCTCGCCGCGTTCGCACGCCATTCCGCTAAGAACAAGACGAACGCCTACATGCTCGAAAGATCAGAGGCTGAGAAAGATGCTAAGGCACGCGGCGATTGGAAAGCGGCCTTAAATGAATTCAAGAAGTTCCAGTTGGAGTTTCACGAGAAATCAAACGATGCGAAAAACGCCTCGCTCTACGTTGACTGGATCGACGGAGAGTTCGTTGCTCCGAAAGAGCGGATTACGAAGGAGGTGCTGACGGAGATTAGCGAGAGAAACCAGTTCTTCCTCGGCTATGCCCACAACGGCCTGCGCATGCTTCAACGGTTGGAGAAGACACCCGAGGAGATGAGAGATTTATTTGTCGATTTTGTTGAGAGCGCTGAAAAACTTCGCGAGGAGAAGCCGGATGACCCGTTAGGGGCGATGAACGAATTGCTGAGCAGATTCTTGGATGTGGGTCGGCACAAACGAAAGAGCTAGGCCATGTTTACAGAATTGCATAGCGTTCACGTCCACCGATAAAACCTCGAATTGATGAACGGCGTGGATCTCAGGCGATTCCGGTCGTTAGCCCCGCCGCCTTACCATCTGTGACATGGCGGGCCTGTACCGCCTCACCGCAAAGGCCGCAGAATCAATGGCGAGTGGACCGCCGTGTCCCGCAGATATTATGCGCGCGCCAATAGATGCGTTCGGCTCAACCTTCGTCCCGGCATCTGTGACTTTAATGCCGCCCGCGAGATCAAATGCCTCATCATAGAAACGCAACGATATCGGCTCGGCCTCTGAATAGGTACCGGTCAGCGTGTCGGTTCTTGATACAAATAGTTGCGATGGATACGACGGCCATACTCCTATGCTGAACGAGACTTCGACGATTTGTCTTTTCGTTTCCTTCCGCTTTAGCAGAAAGCGCAGCTCTTCACCTCGTTGGCGAACTAACTGATCTGCATTTCGTATCAAATCCGATTGATCCGGCCTTATAGCTAAAAGCGCCGCAACAGTGCCGCTCATTACGCACTCTTGAGCATCGTCCACATTCGGGAAGTCAGGCGGGACCCCCACGTGCGTGTAACGTTGCCACCAATCGCCGCCATAGTCCGTGACCTGGATCGTCCCTGGTTCCAGTGAAGGCGTGAATAGTAGATAAAGCGCGGGATATGCACCCAAACTGAATCCTTCGCCGTTCAAGAACCAGGCGAGGCGGCGGCCGAATGCCACGCCTTCCTCCTGTCCGTCCAAATATGTGTGAGTGTGAGATTGGCCAACAAAGTGTCGGATATCAGTAATTCGAGAGGGGCGGCCGTCCTTAGTCATGGCGCTTTGTTAGGGCTGAGACGCAGCGTTGCCAAGGTACCTGAATAAACTACAAGGACGCTTGATACCCTAGGTTGGCTTCAAGCCTTGAATTTCCTCGCCGCCGCGAACAGCGCGGTAATCAGCGGCGACGGGGTTCCCGCGACATGGCAATGAGGCCGACCGCGTGCTCGGCCTTGGACGCCGTCAGCGGAAGGGCCAATCGATCACGCGAGTCCTAACCTTTCGCGCGCCGCGCTGGCGAGAAGGCGGACCTTGTGAGCCCGCGCCGGGTGGCTTCGGCATCGATCGCCGCCAGCAGGCCCGCGTCGAAGGTGAGATTGGCGCGGACGGTGCGGCCCGCATCGAGCACGACGGGGATGATGACGGCAGCCTCATTGCCGGCTGTATCGATTTCGCCCTTTTTTGAAATTTGAGCGATAGTGCGCGGCTTGGGAGGAGCCTCGCCTTTGGTTTCGCGGTGGCCAATCCAGTCCCGCGCGGCGGACATTGCATCAGCGATTGCCGCTTCGGGCGAAGCGCCGCCGCCATAGCAGCCCGGAAGGTCTGGAATGCGAACGCCCCACGCCTTTCCGCTTCCGTCCAGAATGCCAACATACTGGGTCATCTCAACCATCCTGTTTTCTTCGCGATGTCCCGCGCAACACCGGGCGAAAGCTCCCTGTGGCGCGGCACGATCAATATTACCATCTCAGTGAACGGAAATCTGTCACTAGAGCGGATTTGCTTCTGATTGAAGCGGCGGCGATCTTCCGAAAGGCCCTCATCCGGCCTTCGGCCACCTTCTCCCATGCCTCGCGGCACGGGAGAAGGCGCATCAACGTTGTGCCTTCTCCCGCGCGGTTAGCGTGGGAGAAGGTGCCCGATAGGGCGGATGAGGGCCTTTCGCCGCTTCAATCAAAAGGGAATCCGCTCTAAGCCTTAAATTTCCGCGCCGCCGCGAACAGCGCGGTGATCAGCGGCGACAGAGGCTCCCGGCTCATGGCGATGAGGCCGACGGAATGCTCGACCTTGGGCTCCGTCAGCGGGATATTACTTCACCGGGCCACGTGTGATGGTCGTAAGTTCCGCGATCACGTCAAACGCCTTGATGCTCAACGTCGGGTCACCTTTCATCTCCGCAATAATTGGCCCGTCCACGAAGGCTTTCACTGCGGCGTCATCGTCGAATAGGTAGATCCCGCCGGCTTCGCTTTGGGCCTCATTTATGATCCAGACCTTCCAGCGCAGGCCAGGTATGTCCGCGATGGGTTGAGCATAGGGCAGGTTTTCTCTCTCATACTCGGCCCTCGGCCCGTTGAGCTTGTAGTTGATTTGCAGGATTTTGGCCGACATGTCTTTCCTCCCTTATTCTCTGTAGTAGACGTTGCACGGCCACACGCGACCCTCCATGCGTCCCTTGTTGCGCCTCTTCAAGATACCACCTTAAGTGGCACCGTGGCGAGGGTACATCGGTGTTCCGCTCGCGCATCTTGCGTTGGATTTCCGTTGCGCAGGCCACCGCGTTCACCACGGACTGCCAGCCATCAAGCCTTAAATTTCTTCGCCGCAGCGAAGAGCGCAGTGATCAGCGGCGATAGCGGCTCCCGCGTCATGGCGATGAGGCCGACGGAGTGTTCGACCTTGGGCTCCGTCAGCGGAATGGCCTTGATGCCCTGCATGGGGCCCAGAATATTCAGGAAATATTCCGGCATGATGGAGGCCAGGCCCATGGAGCGAACCGAGGCGAAGAGATTCATGATGGAATTGGTCTCAAGCCGGGGCGAGGGGTGGGTGTTGATGGCGAGGAAGGCGCGGTCGATGATGCGGCGGTTCTGCATGTTGGGGGTGAGCAGGCAGAGCGGCTCATGGGCGGCTTCGAGCCAGGTGACGGACGTGTGCCCCGCGAGCGCGTGGCCTTCGGCGAGGAACAGGCAATAGCGCTCCTTGTAGAGGGCGGCCGCGAGCAGGCCTTCCACCGGCTCGTTGTCGAGATAGCTGACGCCGGCTTCGATCGAGAAATCATGCAGTCCACGGATGATTTCCTCGGAGCTGTGGGAGAGGATGGCGAA
>Ga0187892_10011647_pt1 | contig 10691 bp, 7 predicted proteins | sample MA1701073metaG_FD_139345 | JGI IMG/M metagenome (GOLD analysis project Ga0187892, IMG submission 139345) | Bio-ooze microbial communities from a basaltic lava cave in the Kipuka Kanohina Cave System on the Island of Hawaii, USA - MA170107-3 metaG ...
CCGGTGCCTGGCCGACGGAGAGCTCACGCGGTGCGGCCGCCCGCCGGGCACGGTCGTCACGAACGTCTACGCCTACCCGCTCCTGCAGTACCTCCCGGCCGGCGCGCTGGTGGGCCTGGGCCTGGGCGACGACGCGGTGGCCCGCGGGCTGGCGGTGGTGAACATGTCCGCCTTCCTCGGTGCGCTCGGGTGCGTCGCCGTCCTCGGCCGGCGCGTGCTGGCCGGATGGACGCCGGTGCTGCTGGCGGTGGTGCTGTGCAGCCCGCTGCTCTACTACGCCACCGCCGGCTTCGGGGAGATGCTCGCCGGCTTCCTGGCCCTGACGTTCGTCGCCGCCGTCGCCTGCCGCCGACCGGTGGCCGCCGCGGTGACGCTGGTCCTGGCCTGCCTGGGCAAGGAGGCCTTCGCCCCCGTGCTGGTCGGCCTGGGGCTCGCCTGCGCGTTCGCCCCGGCCGGGCCGGGCCCGGGGCGGCGGCGGATGGTCGGCGCCGTCCTCGCCGGCGGCGCGGCCGGAGTGGCCGTCACCATGGCCTTCAACGTGTTCCGGTTCGGCTCGCCCCTCAACCTCTTCTATCTCGACGACCGGCACCGCCCCACGGGCCTGCGGTGGGTGCTCAGCTCCTTCGGCGGCCTGTGGGCGGCACCGGGTGGCGGGCTGGCGTGGTTCTGGGCACCGGCGGTGGCGGTCCTGGCGCTCGCCGCGGTGGTGGCGGTGCGCCGCCGGCTGCTGCCGCTGGGCGCCGTGCTCGGCCTGTTCGCGGCGTTCCAGGCCGGGCTGGCCCTGTGGCCCTACCCCTTCGGCTGGATCGCCTGGGGGCCCCGGCTGACCGTCCCGCTGGTGCCGGCGGTCGTCGTCGCCGCGGCCTGCACCGGTAGCGGTCCGTTGCGCGCCGCGCTCGACCGTGGCGCCCGCTCCCTCCCGGCCGCCGCCGCGGTGGGCGCCGTGCTGGTGGCCGGCGCCGCCGTCCACGCCGGCGCGGTATGGAACTACCCCAAGGCCGTGCACGCGCTGGTCAGCCCGGCGGCCGGGTGCCCACCGCTGCAGTCACTCCCTCCGCCACCCGACGGCCGGTTCTACCGCTGCCAGCACGAGGTCATGTGGCGATGGCGGCCGTCGTTCCTGGCCGGTGCCGCATCCTCGGACCGCCTCCCCGCCCGGGCCGCCCAGGTCGCGCTGGCCGCCGGGCTGGTGTCCCTCGTCCTGGTCTGGCGGGCCGGGGCTGTCGCTCAGGGGGTCGGCGGCGGTGGCGGGCAGGGGTTGGCGACCGACGCGGCGATGCGGGCGGCCGCCGCCGGGTCGGCCGGCCGCGGCGGGCCGGCGTCGAGCACGTGGGGATAGAGGCGGTGGCCGACCACCTCGGCACCGGAGAACCGCACCTCCAGCACGCCGGACTCGCCCACCGGGCCGCGGCGGCGATGAAAGACGAAGTTGCCGAGCGAGTAGGCGATGACGCCGCGGTCGTCGGCCCGGATCGGTTGCAGCACATGGGGATGGGAGCCCAGAACGACGGTGGCGCCGGCGTCGAGGAGGGCGGCGCCGAGGCGCTCTTGTGCCGGCTCGGGGCAGGGGCTGCCCTCCCGGCCCCAGTGGACGGCGACGATGACCACGTCGGCCTCGGCCCGGGCCGACCGGACGGCAGCCAGCAGGCGACCTTCGTCGTAGGCCGAGGCGAGCCCCGGCCCCGAGCCGGCCGCCCAACCCGGCCGGTGGAAGACGCGGCTGGCGCCCAGGACGGCGACCCGAGTCCCGGCCACGTCCCGCACGGCCGGGGCGTAGGCCTCCGCCGCCGACAGGCCGGCGCCCACCGGCGCCACGCCCGCGGCCCGCAGGTGCCCGATGGTCTCGGCCAGCGCCTCGGTGCCGAAGTCGAGGCTGTGGTTGTTGCCCAGGTTCGCCACGTCCACGCCGGCTGACGCCAGCCGGGTGGCGGCCGACGGTGGTGCCCGGAAGGTGAACGACTTCTCCTCGGGTGCCCCGGTGACGGCGATGGCCATCTCGGCGTTGACCACGACGAGGTCGGCGCCGGCCAGGGCGGGGACAACGAACGCGAACGGGTCGACCCCGGCCGGTTCGGTGTCGTCCATCAGCACGTCGCCGGTGGCCAACAGCGTCCACTGGCGCGACGGCGCGGTCGTCGTGGCGGGCGGCGCGGTCGTGGCGGGCAGCGCCGTGGTGGTGGCGAGCGCGGTCGTGGCGGGCGCCGACGTCGTGGCCACCGGCGGGCGGGCCGGCCCGGCCACCGCCGCTTCCGTCACGGCGCCTCCCCGGCCGCCGCCGGCCCGCCACCCCGCCGCGACGGCCACGCCGGCCCCGAGAACCATCACGATGCAGGCGGCGGCGAACCGCGACGGCCACGACGCTCGCCGCCGATGCGCCCCCCGCCCGAACAGCACGAACGGCGAACTTAGGTCATGGGCCGGCGTCGGGTGGGGACGGGTGCATCATCAGGTCGACGGCGGCCCAGATCGTGCGGGAGAACGGATAGAAGACCAACGGGGCCGTCACCGCCGCGGCCACCGCGACGGCCGCGAAGGGGGCGGGGTCGGGGGCCCGGCCGGCGGCGTTGAGGGCGATGAGCGGGATGATCGAGACGACCAGCAGCAGGCCCTCGGTCACCGCCAGGTTCACCACGAACGCGCCGAGGAAGAAGCCCTCCTCCCGCACGAACCGGTAGTGGCACCGCGGGCACCGCTCCACCATCGTGAACCAGCGGCGGAACAGCCGCCCCTGGCCGCACCGGGCGCACCGTTTGGCCAGGCCCCGGGCCAGCAGGCGCGCCGGCCGGTCAGCCATCGAAGACCATCGGCAGTTCCTCGGGCAGGACCCGTTCCGCCGGGAACACGATGGCAAAGCGCCCGTAGCCCTCGACCCGCCAGGAGATCCCCCGCTGGTCGAGCGCGGCGAGGAACTCCGCCAGGACCGGCGACGCCCGGACGAACGCGTACGGCGGCGACGGCTGGGCCCGCACCAGTTCGTCGTAGCGCCGGTAGCGGCTGACGATCGTGGGGGCGACGATCACCCGCTCCTCGGTCGCGAACGTGACCCGGTAGGACAGCCAGTAGTGGCCGAAGGCGAACCGGGCGCCCTCGGCCTCCAGTCCCCGGACCAGCGGGCCGATGTCGGCCGGCACCGGGACGTCGGCCGCGTTGGGAGCCGGGAAGCGACCTCGGTGGACGATGACGACCGACGACGCCGTCCAGGCCGCCAGCAGGGCCACCGTGGCCACGGCGCGCCGCGTCGGACGCCACGCGGTGGCCGCCCATCCGAGCAGGAGGGCCACGAAGGGCGAGAGGAACAGCAGGTAGCGCGGTTCGACGACGTACCACGACGCGCTGGGGACGGCGTAGAGGAACGGGTACGCGGCGGCCACGGCCAGCAGGGGTGCGGCCGGCGACCCGTCGCGGCCACGGGCCCACCGGACGAGCGCCACGGCGAACAGCGCGAGCAGCCCGAGGTACACCGCCACGGCGACGAGCCGGCCCGGGAGCCAGTCGCCGGTGTAGGGGACCCGCAGGCCCAGGGCCATCGGCTGCACGATCCGGAAGAAGCCCTCCAGGTGGTCGAGGTACGAGCTGCCCAGGACGCCGGCGCGCGGACCGCGGAGGGTGACCAGCCCCCGGGCGGCGGTGGCGGCCAGCCACGGCGCGGCACCGGCGGCGGCGCCGGCCCCGAGCCACAGTGGCGTGCGGCCCGTGCGCAGCGGCCCCAGACGGGTCAGGGCCACCGGGACGACCACCGCGGCCGACAGCGGGTTGGCCCACCAGGCCAGCCCGGACAGGGCGCCGATGGCACCGGCGCGGCGCGGCGACAGCTGCTCGGGCGCCTCGACCAGCAGGACGACCGCCCCCAGGACCAGGGCCAGGCAGGCCCAGTACGGCCCGGGGTGGACCGACCACCACAAAAAGGCGCCGGGCCCGGCCGACACGAGCGCGGCACCGACCAGCGCGCCCCGGCGGCCGACCGTCGCCAGGCCGAGGCGGTAGGTGAGCAGCACGACGATGAGACTCAACGCGACCGGCAGCAGGCGAAGGGTCAGCTCCGAGGCGCCGGCGACGAGGAACACCAGCGCGGCGAGCACCGGCTCGACGTTCCCGCCATAGGACTGGGCCCAGTAGAACGCCGGGAGCTCGCCGGTCCAACCCCGCAGGGCGATGAGCCCGACGATGGCACCGTCGGAGTCGAGGGCGCCGATGTCCGAGTACACCACCCACAGGCGCAGGACCAGGCCGGCGGCGACGATGGCGGGCAGTGCCCACCGGGCGCCGATCCCGGGCCGGTCACGCCGCGGAGCGGGGATCGCCTCCGGGGCCCCGGGCGCCGGCCCCGCGACGTCGCGGTCAGCCAGTGCCGTCGGGTTGCCACCCCCGCTCCGGGCGGCGGGCGGCGCAGAAGAGCGACTGGCCGACGGGCGGCGGCCGGCGGCCCTCCAGCCGCCGGAGCACGGGCACCACGCCGCGGTCGTAGAAGCGGACCGCGCCGGGGGCGGTGGGCACCTTGCCGAGCTGCTTGGCCACCAGCCACCACGCCAGAGCCCCCACCGAGTTCACGTACCGCAGGTCGACGACCTCCAGCCCGGCCGCCACCACCTTGCCCCGGAGCTGCCGGCGCCGGTAGCGGCGGAAGTGGCCGATGCGCCGGTCGAAGTCGCTGTAGAGGGCCTCGAAGGCGGGCACGAAGAGGAGCACGTGGCCGCCGGGCCGCACGCTGGCCGCCAGCCGCCGCAGGGCCTTGTCGTCGTCCTCGATGTGCTCGAGGACGTTGACCAGTACGGCGGCGTCGAACTCGTCGGGGCCGGCCACCGCTTCGAGGTCGCCCTGCTCGACCTCGACGTCGGGGTGGCCCTCGAACCGCACCCGGAGCCGATCGGCGCAACGTTCGGACAGGTCGGTGGCCACGACGGCGGAGCCGCGGGCGAGCCGTTCGGTCAGATCGCCGTGGCCGGCGCCGATCTCGATGACGCGGGGCCCGAGGAAGGGCTGCACGAGACCGTGGATCCAGTCGGTGTAGTTCGACGCGCCCTCGAGTGAGTGCAGCACACCGGCCAGCTCCTCGTCGGCGGCGTCGAACGCGGCGGCCCGGTCGGTGGCCGGCGGCTCGGTCGCCTGCCGGAACCGCTCCCCCACCGTGGAGTACCGCACGACGCAGTAGAGGGCCCGGAAGCCGTCCCGCCAGCCGATCTTCTTGCCCTCGGCGTAGGTGCGGCCGTTGTAGGAGACGCCGACCTCGTAGATCCGCCAGCCGCCCCGGGCCAGCTTGGCCGTGACCTCGGGCTCGAAGCCGAAACGGTCCTCCTCCAGGTCGATGCCCTGGATCACCTCGCGGCGGAACGCCTTGTAGCAGGTCTCCATGTCCGACAGGTTCAGGTTGGTGAACATGTTGGAACCGGCGGTCAGCAACCGGTTGCCGAGGGCATGCCAGAAGTACAGGACGCGGTGGGGCCGCGCGCTGTGGAAGCGGGAGCCGTAGACCACGTCGGCCTTGTCGGCCAGCAGCGGCGCCAGGATGGCCTCGTAGTCGCCCGGGTCGTACTCCAGGTCGGCGTCCTGGACGATCACGAAGGGGGCGCGGCACGCCGCGAAGCCCCGCCGGAGCGCGGCGCCCTTGCCCCGGTTCACCGCCGAGCGGAGGACCTCGACGCGAGGGTCGCCGGTGGACCGGGCGATCTCCAGCGTGCGGTCGGTGGACGCGTCGTCCACCACGACGACCTGGCTGGTGTAGGGCGAGGCCAGGACGCTGGCCAGGACGGACTCGATGGTGGCGGCCTCGTTGAAGCAGGGGATCACCACCGACAGGCACCGGGACACGCCGAAAGGGTAGTAGCGGGCCCGGCCGGCGCGGAGGGACGCGCTGCAAGTGCTGACCGGCGGAACTACGCACGTGTTCGCCGAAGGCGCACGAGTGCGCCGAAACCAAGGCTGGAACCGTGGCGCGATCACGTGCGTAGTTCCGGAGGGAAGCACTAGCGTGACCCGACCTCGGAGGAATCGTTGACCCTGGTGGCCGAGCCGGAGCATGAGGCGGGATCTCGCGCGGCATCTCGCAGCCCGTTCGCCGGCGCGGGTCCCGCCGCCGCGACGGCGCGCCTGCTCGGTCTCTTCGCCGCCTACGCGGCCGCCGCCGCCTACTCGACCTGGCCGCTGGCCCGCACGGTGGCGCGGCGGGTCGCGTTCGACGACGGCGACCCCGCGCTGAGCGCCTGGATCATCGGCTGGGTGGCCAACGCCGTCGTCCACCAGCCGCTGCGGCTGTTCTCGGCCAACATGTTCAGCCCCGAGCCGCTGGCGCTGGCCTACTCCGAGAACATGATCGGCCTGGCGCTCCCGGTGGCGCCCATCTTCTGGCTCACCGGCAACGCCGTGCTGGCCGAGAACGTCGCCCTCCTGGCCTGGCTGGCCACCGGTGGCGTCTGCACCTTCCTCCTGGTCCGCCGCCTCACACGGTGCCGGCCGGCCGCCTTCGCCGCCGGGCTGGCCTTCACCATCGCCCCGTACCGGCTGGCCCAGATCTCCCATCCGCACGTCGTCGGGGCCGCCCTGGCACCACTGCTCCTGCTCCTGCTGCTCCGCCTCGGCGAGCCGGCGCCACCGGCGGCGCGGCGGCGCCAGGTGCTGGCCGCCGCCGCCGTGCTGGCCGCGCAGTTCTGGGTGTCGCTCAACGGCGGCGTCTTCGCGTTGGCCGCGGTGGCCGCCTGGGCGATCTGGGAACTGGCCCGGCGCGGCCGCGGCGCCCGGCCGGCCCTCGCCCGCGCCGGTGCCGCCGTCGGGCTCGGCCTGGTCGTCGCGCTCCCCGTGCTCGTGCCCTACGCCGTCCTGCGGGCCCAGAACACCCGCTACTACCACCCGACCGAGGAGGTGCGGTTCTTCTCCGCCACCCCGGGCTCCTACCTCACGCCGTTTGCCGACGGCCCCGCCGTCTCGGCGGTCAAGGGACCGCTGGCCCGCCGGTTCCAGGGGCAGGGTTACTGGGAGAAGGCCCTCTTCCCTGGCTTCGTGCTGACTGGTAGCGCGCTGGCGGTGGTGCCGTTGGTGATGCGGCGCCGGCGCCGGCGCCGCCCTGGGCCCCCCGCCGATGGTGGAGGCATCGGCCTGGGCGTCTCCGTCTCGGCCGTCGCCGCCCTCCTCAGCTTCGGGCCCCGCTGGGGCGGTCGCTCCGACGGGCTGCTGCTGCCGTTCGCGCTGATCGAGCAGTTCTTCTCCGGGGTGGCCCGGGTCCCGGCCCGGTTCGGTGTGCTCGTCCCGCTCGGGTTGTCGGTCTGCCTCGGCGCGCTGGTGGCCGCCGTGCGCCCGGCCCGCCGGGCCGCCGCCGGCGCCGCGGTCGTCGTGGCGTTGCTGGTCGAGCTGGCGCCGGGCGCCGTCACGACCGTCCCCCTGCCGCCGCTGACCGATGCCCATCGCGCCGTCGCCGGGCGTCCGGGTGCGGTGCTCGCGCTCCCCGTCGGGATCGCCCATCCCGACGGCGGCGTCACCGCCGAGAGCATCACCGGCGAGGCGCTCCACATGTACCTCTCCACCGCCCACTTCGCGCCGATGGTGAACGGCTACGGCGCCTACCAGACCGACGAGTGGTTCGAGATGTCCCTCGCCATCCAGGACCTGCCGTCGGCGGCGGCCTTCGCCGACCTCGGCCGCCGCGACGTCCGCACGCTGATCGTCCAGACCGACCTGGTCCGGGGCACGCCGTGGGCCCGGATCGAGGACCGCCTCCGGTCGTGGTCGGGCGTCCGCGAGATCGCCCGGGGCCGCGGCGTGGTGGTCTACGACATCGAGGAGGCGGCCAGGCCCAGCAGGCCTTCGTAGCGGTCCAGCACCCGGTCCCACCGGTACCACTCCTCCACATAGGCCCGGCCCGCGGCGCCGAGTTCGGCGCGCAGGTCGTCGTCCTCGAGCAACCGGTCGAGCGCCGCCTCGAACTGGGCGAACCCCTGGTAGGGAACGGCGCCGCCGCTGCGGCGGGCCTGGCCGGCCAGCACCTCGCAGTGACCTTGCACCAGAGCCGGCGTGCGCTGGGCCCAGGCCTCGGTTAGCACCATCGAGAAGCTCTCGAAGTAGGACGGGTGGACCAGCGCCGTCGCCCCTTCGATGGCGCCGCGCTTGGTCGCCTCGTCCACGAAGCCGGTGACGACGAGGTCGTCGCGGACCGGGGCCGGCTTCACCGGCTCACCCACCACGACCAGCGCCAGTGGGCCGCGGTGGCGGCGCTTGTACGCCTCGAAGTAGTCGTACAGCTCGTCGGTCCCCTTGTGCGGGTCGAGCCGGCCGACATAGGCGACGTAGGGGCGGTCCCCGAGGTCGTGGGCCTGGCGGAAGGCGGCCTCGTCCCCGGTGGCGTCGAGGTCGACGCCGATGCCGACGACGGCCGACGGGCGGTCGACGCGGAACCGGCGCCGCACGAGATCGCCCTCCTCGTCGGTCAGGAAGCCGAACGCATGGGGCATCCGGAAGACCATGTCGAACAGGGTCAGGTAGAGCGGCGGCTCGTCGTGGGCGGTGGGGTGCAGGACGGTGGGCACCCGGCCGGCCGTGGCCGGCAGGCCGGCCCACGTCGTGTAGTAGAGGTAGGTGAAGAAGACGACGGTGTCGTAGTCCCGGGCCCGGTCGGCGAGCCACGGCCCGAGGTCGGCGACCAGCGGCCCCTGGGCCCGCATCCACTGCTCCTGAACGTAGAGCGGTATGGGCTTGCGCCCGGCCACGACCCGGCCGTTCAGGGGCCCGAACACCACGTTGTTTCGGGGCTGCAGCACCGGCAACCGGTGCACGGTGACGCCGTCGTGGCGCTCGGTCCCGGCCGGCAGCTCGTTGGCCCAGTCGACGTAGCTGAGCGCGCACGTGGTCAGCACCTCGACGTCGTGGCCTCGCCCGGCCAGGCGCGTCGCGTAGTGCCGGCAGCACAGCTCGGCGCCGCCGGCCACCTGCGGCCCGTAGCGCTGCACGACGAACAGGAGCCGCACCGGCTGGCCTACGCGACGTCGAGGAGGTGGCCGAGCATGGTGGCCCTCGCCTCGTCCGGGTCGAAGGCGCCCAACCGCCGGGCGCCGCGCACCACCAACTCGTGGCGCAGCTCGGGCCGGTCGAGCACCGAGGCCATCGCCTCCGCCAGCAGGACCGGGTCGTCGCCGGGCGGGAGCAGCAAGCCGGCGCCACCGAGGGTCTCGGGGATGGCGCCGTGGCGGCGGGCGATCGTCGGCAGTCCGAACGCCATGGCCTCGACGAGAGGCACGCAGAACCCCTCGTGCTCGCTGGCCGTCACGAAGACGTCGGCCCGCCGGTAGAACGCGGCCAGCTGCGCCGCCGTCACCGAGCCGGCGATCCAGGCCCGCAGGTTCAGCTCCTGCGCGAACAGCTGGAGGGCCTGGCGGTACCGCGGCAGCCGGCTCGCGCCGACCAGCACCAGGTGGGCATCGGGCCGGACGTAGGAGACGAGGAGGTGGTACGCCTTCAGCAGCAGGTCCGGGCGCTTGTGGGGCAGGAGCTGGCCGACGAACAGCACCACCGCCCCCTCCACCTGGGTGGCCAGGTGGTTGGCCGTCTCGGGGTCGGGCTCGGTGGTCACCAGGCCCCGGACGTCGAGCACCAGGGGGGACACGGCCACGTTGCGGAAGCCGATGCGGACCAGCTCGTCGGCGTTGTAGGCCGACACGCCGAGGGCCAGTGCCGTCCGGTCCTTCAGCAGCTCCAGCTCGCGGCGCCCGCCCTCCAGCAGACCGGCGAACGCGGGGTCGTAGGGGAGGAAGGCGCTGGCCGGCGAGATGTTGTGGTACACGATGACGAGGCGCTCGGGCCGCTCGCGCAGGAACGTCTGCACGTCCGGCTCGCCGATCGAGGCATGGAACACCAGCAGGTCGGCGGCCGGGCGGCTCGACCGCCGGCGCCTGGCATAGGCCGAGAGCGGCAGCACGTCGCCGACCAGCGTGGGGTCGAAGTAGCGGGCGTAGATGTCCGAGGGCCCGATGCGCCGGAGCGTGGCCCGCAGCTCGAACGCCGAGGCGGTGATGGCGTCGGCCGGCGACGCCGACACCAGGATCTGGTGGATCTCCACCCGGCTACCGGGTCGCGATCAGCGCGTAGTCCTGGGGCGCGAACAGGAGCCGGTTGAGCCGGCGGACGTTCTCGCGCTGCGGCTCGGCGGCCCGGGGGCCCGGTTCGAGAAGCACCTCGTCGTCGGGCGGGGGCGACCGCCACTCGATGAACACGTCGTGGAAGCCGGCCTCCCTGAACAGGAAGGACAGGTACCCGGGATGGACGGGTTGCGCGTGGGTCGGGTCCAGGTAGAAGGCGCGGGCGAACACGTAGAGCGACTGGGGGTTGACCGTCTCGATGACCACCTTGCCGTCACGGCGCACCTTGTCGGCCGCCATCGAGACCAGCTCGACGACTTCCTGGGCGGTCAGGTGCTCGACCACCTGGATCAGCGCCACGCCGCCGAGCGACCCGCTCTCCGCGTCCCGCAGGACCTCGAGCCCGTTGGCGGCCACGACCTGAAGCCCCCGGCCCGACGCCAGCTTGGCCAGCTCGGGGTCCAGCTCGACACCGGAGGCGGCCACGCCGATCTCGGCCAGGAGCTGGAGGAACTCGCCGCGGCCGCACCCGATCTCCAGCACTGGGGCAGGGAGGCCGGCGAAGTGGGCGACCAGGTCGCGGTAGCGCTCACGGAGCTCGAGGAGGCCGCCCCGGAACTCGTCCTCGAACCGCTC
>Ga0187892_10011648_pt1 | contig 10690 bp, 11 predicted proteins | sample MA1701073metaG_FD_139345 | JGI IMG/M metagenome (GOLD analysis project Ga0187892, IMG submission 139345) | Bio-ooze microbial communities from a basaltic lava cave in the Kipuka Kanohina Cave System on the Island of Hawaii, USA - MA170107-3 metaG ...
AGTTAGAAATTAAGCTACCACAAAATCATACATGTAATTGGATCTAGTTTTTTCTGACATACATGCAGACATTGATGCGTTAGACACTATTCTAAAAATAGCTACAAGCAACGAGTTTACCAAAAAGTATGGCAACTTTGAAAGGATAATAAATCTAGGAGATGTCTTAGAAAGAGGTTCACATCCAAAACAAGTTCTTGCCAAGCTAGATTCACTTGCAAAAAACTATCCAATTTTTTCCGTTATGGGAAATCATGATGAATCCTTTTTGTACAAAAGGCCAGTAACCGGAGTTTCACTTCAAAGTTGGGCCGCTCATCAAAGTCTTACTGATGATGATCTCCCATTTTTTCCAAAAAACAAGGATGGAACTTTTGGTCAACAGCTATTCGTAGACACAAAAAACAGTCTTTTTTGTGTTCATGGCGGACCACTTGATCCGTTAAAGATTACCCCAAAAGATGCTAATGATGAGGCATGGCTATACCAGAGAACTTGGCAAAGATTATCAGAAGAAGATTTTGAATATTTCAGCTATTACGGTTATCACTACAGACCATCTTCTGCATTTAGTGAAGCAAAAACCAAGCTCAACAACTTTGTGATCTTGTGTGGTCATCAACACACCGAGACTGCAATAGTGCAAGACAATGAAATCAAAGAGATCTATTCTTCTCTTAAAACAACACAAGAAAAGATATCTGATTTTGTACTTGACAAAAGAGAAATTGAGATCAATCAATCCTACAATTATTTGATTAGGCTTGGCTTGGGTGGGCCTAGTGGCTATTATGGCGTTGGAACAGCACAACCACATTTTGGAATAGTACAACACAACCCAAAGAAAGTGGTACTCTTTACGGTGGAATAATCATGAGCGCAACAGATACACTTCGCAAAGACCACATACAGATACGACGCCTTGAAAAGATAATTACAAAATGCTACAAAAAACTCTACGCAGAACAAAGCATTCCATTTTCTGACATTAAACAGATTACACTGATAATGTCAGAATTTTTGGATGCAATACACTACTCCAGAGAAGAAGATGCCTACTTTCCATGTGTTGCAAGTTATGATTCATTAAAAAAAGAGATTAGAGCATTTATGATAGAACACGAGTTTGGACGCAGAATAGCAAAAAGTGTTCTCACACATCTGCAAAGATGGAAAGAAGGTCAAAATGCTAGAGAGCCAGTAGCTAGGTTTCTCAAAACTTATGCTGTATACCTAGACGACCATATGACAAAAGAAGAACGCTTTTTTGATACTACAGAAAAAGAAATACTCTCACAAGAAGAGGAAAAAATGATGTACGAGGAATTTAAGGCAGTTACTGCTGTTACAACCAAGCTTGATGAAATGATAAAATCAATAGACACTCTTGAAGAAAAAACTTGGATGAAAGAATAACCATGTACAATCAAATTTTTGGAATAATTTTTGTACTTTTGCTGTTGCCATCACTTGCGTATGCAGAAAAAATTCCTGATTATTTCAATCCATATGCACCAATATCTACAGACAAGCAAGTGTATAGTTGGACAGACAAGGTTCACATTACAATAGATGCACCAAGCTGGAACGAAAATATTCACGGAATAGATTCCATAGGTGATATCGAAGGTTATTTCATAAAGATATCAACAACCGGTCATGACCTTGAACCATACAGATTAGTTGAAACGGATCCAAACAGTGGAGTTTTTGTTGGTGAAGTGATCCTTACTGGATTTTCCCATGATGCTGATGGTGATGGACAAATAGATACACAACCACGCACAACTGGTTCAGGCCCATCAAATGGCTTTTTAGAAGCAGACAGAAATGATGGTCTTACCATATCATTTGAATTTGCAGATGGTGTTGTTCTAACACAAAGTGCACGCATAAGCTGGAATCAAGCTGAGATCAACTTTGATAAAACATCCTATCTCTCAGATGATACTGTAAAAATTCAGATAATAGATCCTGACATGAACCTAAATCCAGAAGCTGCTGACACAATTTCAGTCGAAGTATCATCAGACTCCGACAGTGCAGGAATCACAGCAGATGCAATAGAAACAGATGAGAGTACAGGAGTCTTTGAGGCAACTGTGTATTTGACGCAGACTGGTGTATCAAGTGGCAATAGGCTTCATACAATTCCAGATGACATGATATACACAAAATACGAGGATAATACACTACCATCACCTTACAGCATAAACGACAGCATTGATGTTGTGGCAAATTCTGTACTAACATCTCAAACTCATGCTATTGACAAAGTTGCATTTGGAAATACAATTCTTGCAGACAACTTGGGTGTGCCAGTACAAGATCCACATGCAGGACAACAACTGCAGGTAGTTTCAGAAATTCAAAATAAACAAAATTATGAACAACCTTTCGTATATTTAGTGCAGGTAAAGGATTCTGCTGGTACTGTTATTTGGCTTTCATGGTTTAAGGGAAGTCTGGCCATAAACCAAAAGCTTGACGTTTCACAATCCTGGCTTCCTTCTGATACTGGTACATATACTGTAGAAACATTCGTCTGGAAATCCCTTGAAAATTCTTCTCCGCTTGCGCCATCGCTAGCATCTGTATACGAAATCAAACCATGAAAATAGTTATGTGGTAAGCTCGGGTTTGAGGGTCCACGCAACGGCTAGGATGACAAAGGGAATGGAAATCATTATCGTAATTTGCAATATTATGAATAGCTGACTTTGTGACGCACCTGGGTTTGTTACGATAAACGGTAAGGGCAACGTGATTACAAACCAGATTACAGAAATCAGAATTATTATTTCCAGTTTCTTTTTCTTCTTTGGATTCACAAAATAGCCAATGATCTTGAGGTATTAATTTGATTGCAATAAATGGGTTATTTAGTAGTGGTTCTACCAGTCACAATTGCAACCTTTCTAGCTTCATAAATGAGATACAAAAAGATGCTTTTTGATTTTAGAGCTTTATGCCAAATGTCCAGTGGCGATTTAATACAAAATTCACAGATGACGCAATTCCTATAGATATTAAGGCTGCCAAAAGATAGTACAATGATAGTTTTTCTACAAATAGATAATTGAATCCAAGTTGTATTCCCATACCAACAAGACTTACGCCAATAAACTTGACATACATAAGAGCACTTGGCTGCTTTGCCATTGTATCTCTGAATGTCCAAGACTTATTCAGCAGGAAATTCGTCGTAATTGAGGTATAGATTGCAAGAGAAGAAGAAAGCAGATACCAAAGTCCAGCAAATTCGGTCAGGGCATAAAGTATTCCTAGATTTACAATTACCCCACTTGCGCCAACCAGATAATACTTGAACGCATGTCTAGCAAAGAGTTGAACCCTGCTAAACCTATTTTGTTCACCCAGCGTCATTTAGCTTTATTCAACATTCTATGTATTAATAAATGCTGAAGATGTCACTACTGATAGGAACGAATTTGACATTTTACTCTTGATTTTTCTATAAGCCACTTGAAAAGTTATCTCGTTTCTTGATATTCGGAATTAGCGGTTGAATCCCAAACTATCATACGTATTCTATACCAGTATTATTACAATTTTTCTTCTTTTGAGCGCAACAGCATTGGCAGAAACAGAGGAAGAAGACGAAAATGACGGAAATGACGAATGTGATGAAAAATGTCTTGCTGAATTTCATATACCGGATTACGATAAACCATTTGCCCCAATCACCTTTAACAAAAAGTCTTACACTTGGGGAAGCCAAGTTAGAGTGATAATTTATGCACCAAGTTGGAATCAAGACAAAAACAAGATAGACTTTATCGGAGATGAAGCCACTATGCCAATTAAAATTTCAACCAGAGGCCATTTTAGAGAACCATACCAATTCATAGAGCTTGGTCCTAACACTGGTCAATTTTTTGGCAAGTTCAAACTTACTGGTTTTTCACATGATGCAAATGGTGACGGTATATCAGATCTAAGCCCAAGAACAAGCGGTGCAGGTCCTTACAAAGGAAGATTAGAATGTGATAGAAACGATGCAGTAACAGTTTCCTTTGAAGCTGTTGACGGAGTTGTTGTAGTTAACTCAGCTCCAATCACATGGGAACTTGGTCAGATAAGATTTGGTCAAACTTCATACAAACCATCTATGGATGCTATAGTTACTGTAAGCGACCAAGACATGAATGTAATCCATAACAAACTCAACACTGTGAAAGTCGACGTGTATTCTGATTCAGACGCCGGTGGAACAACCATCACTGCAGTAGAAACCGATGTCAATACAGGAATTTTCGAAGGACATATCACATTTACCCAGACGGACAATTCTAACGGTGATAGGTTATTCGTTTCTAATGGTGACACAATTTTTGCTAGATATACTGACAGGACAGCTCCTCAACCATATTCCATAGAAGATGAAGTAGACATTGTTGCACATTCCACATTTAGTCCTGACACATCAACATTAAATAAAATTACACAACAAAACCTTCTAGTGTCAGACAGCCAAGGCAATCTTTTGAATTCTGCTGAAGAAGGACACCAAATATTTATTCAATCAAACTTAATCAATAACATAGAAACTCCTTTACAATTTGCTTATCTCGTCCAGATAAGAGATGAAAATGATGACGTGATTAATCTTTCATGGATGGCAGGAACTATCCAGCCACAACAATCCATGGATGTAAGTCAATCATGGATACCGACCCAAAAAGGAAATTATAAAATTGAAACTTTTGTTTGGGATTCTACTGCAAACCCCATGCCTCTTGCAAAAAACCAAATGATCGCATTTACCATTTCATAGATTCTAATTCTTTAATTGAAAAAATCCTTTAAAAACAAAATAAAATGTGAAAAAATCCACATGAAGTCATAAATAGTTCCAAGTCATATAATAAAACATGCAGAAGGATGCAATTCCCACTGCTTAAACTGCGTGGTCCCGCAGAAATATAATGAAATCGGGCGCACTGCGTCGATTCAAAGAGGTAATCTCTACCCTTCTGACGGGGGGCCACGCCAATTATGTTCTAGTCAAATCCACTGAAACACTACCAAGCACGTTGCCGCGTGGATTTATCACAATTTGAAGCTCCTGATCATCTGGGACTTGAATCACTTTTTTGCCAAGATAGTCCCAAGTATAATAGGTGGAAATTCCTGTCTCATGAGAGGTTCCCTCAAGCTGAAAATCTTCAGCAAAAGAAAAAGTTGCCCCTTTTAGGTCAATCGAAAGCGTTTGTGGACTATCACCGTTTGGTACGAAACTAAATTGATAAGTTCCTTTTTGGATTTCGAAAGTGTCAGTAAAAATTCCACCAGTATAAAGTTTAGGATCTGCTAGTGTCACATGATAAGCGACGGTTTTTTCAGACTTGGGTTCTATTGATAATCCTAATAATATGACAACAGCTATAGCAATGCCGACATAGATTATCTTTTTCATATAATAAAATAAATTTTGTAATTTTTAAAAACTTTTCAAAAATTACAGCTTGAGGGATTCTTTGAGTCCTTTGTATCTATTTCTTATGGTAACCTCTGTTACACCGGCTGCTTGCGCAACATCTTTTTGTGTTTTATTTTCACCATTCATCACACAAGAAAGATACAACGCGGCTGCAGCAAGTCCCATTGGATCCTTACCAGCTGAAATTTCAATCTCCGCAGCATCCTTTAAGATTAACAATGCCCTTCGCTTTGTTTTCTCACTTAGTCCAGCTTTGCTTGCTATTCTTGCTACACACTTTATTGGATCTACAACTGGCATCTTAAGGTCAAGTTCTCTAAGAAGTAATCTGTAACATCTTGCCACATCTTTTCTTTTGATGTTAATTCCATTTGCAACATCAGTTAGAGTTCTTGGTGTTTCCGTGTCCCTACATGCTGCATAAAGTGCTGCAGCAACAAGTCCTGGAATTGATCTGCCTCTAACAAGACCCTTGTCCAGAGCCTTTCTGTAGATATATGCAGTCTTTTCTATTACGGCATCTGAAAGTGCAAGCTTGTCTTTTAGTCTGTCAAGCTCACTGAAGGCTTGCCTAAAGTTTCGATCTACCGGTTCATGAACCTGACTTCTGCTATCCCATGTTCTGAGTCTCTCTATCGTGCTTTTCATGGAAGCAGACAAAGGTTTTCCTGATGCGTCCTTGTCTGCAGGACCAATTATTGTTGCAAGCCCCATGTCATGCATTGCAAGTGATGTGGGAGTTCCAGTTCTGCTTCTATCTTCATGCTCTTCTTTGGAAAATGATCGCCATTCAGGCCCTGATTCTTCAACCCTTTCGGTAAGGACAAAGCCACAATTTCCACAAAACATCTCTCCAGTTGTGCTGTCAGTTACCATCGGACCTTTCCCGCAACGTGGGCAACGTCCACCGCTATTGAAAGTTTCACGCGTCATATAATATCTAATAAAAGTTTCGATCGTCCGGCAATAAAAAGATTTAACTATGACCATTTTATCAATTCTTTACATCAAATTTTAGATTATAATATAAAAGATTTAATACTATGAAACTAAAATTAAAATTATTATAAATAATGGGATTCCCTACCATTATACTTTTATTTTATTACTGTAAGACTAGGTTTCTATTCTTGCATCTATTTTGTCTTGTAAATTTTCTTACCATTTTTAGCTCCTACTTGATTTACAAAATAGATCATGGTCTCATGAGATGATGAGCTAATAGATATTGTAAATAATCATCATTGATTTGTTTTAGACCAGTTTTCATCAGCTCAAATCAAAAACTGTCTTAATTTGTGGAATTTTGTTTACAAAAACTATCCAAAGCAAAAACTTAAATACAATTTTTTTGATTTTCAGGCATTAAATAAAATGGAAAAATGTCCACTTTGCTGTGAACCACAGCAGTCAACCACTGCTTTGGCGATTCACATAAAGAAAATCCATCCGCAGAGAAGCTTCGGTTTACAACTAGCACACTGATCTCTGGTCTGAGGATAGATTGGGAGGATGTATCCAATAGAGGTTATACACTAATTTTTTGATAGTGATTCTAAAGCAAAATATGAGAAACAAGTAAGCTAGAGATGGTTTTGTTAGCTAAATTTAGCCTACAGTGAACCTCATTTCACACCTTGAATTAATAATTAATTTATTTACTCCTTACCATGCCGGGATTCGATAAGAAATGGACTAAGCCCCCTACACCAACTTTTGGGGAACGAATCAACGATGCTATAAAACCAAAGGGTCCACTAAAGCCTAGAATGGAACTAGCAGTACGAAAATTACAGAATCAAATTTCTAAATTAGATGGTATGATTACAAAACTAAAACAAAGAGATGAAAAGCTTTTCAAAAGAATTGTTGTTGCAACTCAACAACACGATTTTACAGCTAGCAAAGTCTTATCAAAAGAATTAGCTGAAGTGCGAAAGGTAACAAAGCTATTAGGAAATGCAAGGATGGCACTTGAACAGATCGAGCTTAGATTAAGTACATTCCACGATCTTGGTGACACAGTAGTTACCATAATGCCAACAATTGGTCTTATGCGAAGCTTGAGATCATCGCTTGTCAAGTTCATGCCAGAAGCAGATCATGAGCTAGGCTCCATGACTGAAATGTTAAACGGCCTTATGACAGATACATTCCATAGCGGAGATTTTGGAATAGACTCTGAAGCAACAAGTGAAGAATCAGAAAAGATCCTGCAGGAAGCAGCAGCAGTGGCAGAAGCAGCAGTAAACGACAAACTACCATCAATGCCTGCTGGGCAATCCTCTGCACGATACATCTAGACGCTTCTATGCGATAGTTTGTAACGAAGATACAACCTGAATAAAACAAAAGATGCAGCTAAAATACCAGACGAAGCTAGAAACGAAACGCCGTAACCAAACAACTGTGTAAGTTGTCCTGTTACTAATGCACCACCAAAAACACCAATTCCTGTGATTGAGCTGTTCACACCAAGATACTTTCCCTCAAAACCCTGTGGAATACTTTTAAAGAAAATAACTGAGCTTGATGTACTGAAAATTGAAAACGCTACAACCATTAAACAAGCAGAAATAATTGCCACCACAAAAGTGCCAATTCCAAACATCAATGGAACAAGCAAACCTGCAATAAGCACGGCTATTATTCTTGGTGCATATGCAATCATCGTAGCACGATCTTCACCAACCCTTGATATCAATCTAGGGACAACAAAGAAAATTGCAATCATCATAGAAGTTTGTATCATGTAAATTAAAAACACAGCCGAGTCGGAAAAGTTAAAACTCTTCAAAAAGGGCGTATAGGCAGTAAAGTAGATGTTGCTACCAAAATAGAAAAGAAAATTGGTTAAAAATAAAATTCCTATTCCGTCAGAAACCCTACCTTTGAATATGGTAATTATGTGCCTATAGTCATATAATTCAGGAATTTTAGGAAATACAAAGTGAAAGTGGGTAAAGCTATATGCTAGGGCATGGATCGAATGAGCAATGCTACTTCGCTCAAGATTAAAGCTGGATTCCCTTATGGTCATACTAAGTGCAATAGCTATACCACTTGATATAGCACAAATCAAAAAATATGGGCTTAAATCAAAATACAAGCTCCAGACAGTTCCTATAAGCAATGCAGCAAACATTCCAAAAGTTGCAATTATTGAAGTTCTTGCAAATAACCACCCCCACTTATTTCTCTGAGCAGACTCCATGACAAGTAGGTGTGTCACAGGGTTTCTTCCTACTACAAAAAACCCAATTATTGGTGAAATAACAAAAAGTACGTCAAGGCTTTTTGTGAAATATAACCATATGCAGCAAAGCAACATAACAAAAAATGAAACAAGAAGAACCGCCCGCCTTACGTGGAATCTGTCGATTACTTTACCCCAAAATATAGAACCAAACGCTGTTGCTCCATAATGAAGTGCTGCTATAACTGAGACCTCATTAATGCTTCCTCCAAGAAAAATCACATACAATGGAAGAACCGTGTGTAGCCCTTCGGCCGTTGTGTTTGCAGGAAGAAGATACCATAACCAGCTTTGTCTCTTAGGAAACGACATTGTTTTCGATAATCATCAGTCTGCCATATTATTGTACGATGCATACAAACGGAAAAATATCATCATGCAGCAGCGTGTTCTAACACGCCGAAGCACAAGGTTGGATCCAAAGATCCAGAAGCTTATGATGACCTTTGTCACCATTTCTTGGGAGTTTTTCATCCCATAGGCGCTTCATCCTTTTACACGGAAGGGTTTTTCCTTGACCGTTTGCTTTTGACTGCATGATTCCTATCTTGGGAAGATGTTCCTTTGATAGGATATATTATACGTCATCAAATTATTTAAGTTTTGTTTGATTATTACGGTTGAAATTTAGAATTTTCTTTTTAAAATATAGAAACTCCATTATATGGAACTTTTCTTGAAAATTATCTATCAACATTTTTATGTTGTGTATGCGTACCTGAATTATAATAAAAGAAATTGATCTCTATCAGATGATTTATGAGTCAAATCTGGACACTAAGCTAGAGCAGATTCTAATAGGACTGACAAAAGACAATCAATCACCAAAGATCAAAGAGTCAATATATCGATTTTTGCTTTATGTGCAACATGCTTCAGAAAACTTTTGGGTAACTTTTCACAAAGCCAAAACCTATCAAGACAGGCTTGAATGTTACTACCAATTTACAAAGAATCAATGCCTCGCAACAGAGGTTCTGATACGAGATTTGGATTCCATATTGAATGACGAAGAAGTTAAAGAAAATCTTAATGCAATCCTAAAAGAAGGCTTTACTTTTTAACTTGGCGTACTTTCTGTCTTTGAACGAGATTCTTTAAAGTTCTTTATCTTGCTGCCTTCTTCATCTACCACATGATCAATAGATGAAAGCTTTTCACGCAGATTATTAATTATAACACTCACATCATCTGCCTCCTTTTCCACCTCAGCTCTTTTCTGAGCTAAATTTCTGATTCCTTGTTTTTCCTCTTCTATATACTGACCAACTTTGAGCAGCTTTTCTTTTAGATTTTTAATATCAACTGATTCATCCTCAATATTTTTCTCAAGCTTCGTACGCTTGTCTTTTAGGTTCTTGATAATTAGACCAACATAATCAATTGCCTCTTCAAGCTTCGCACGCTTATCCATAAGTAGATTTATGCCTATGTCATCACCTGGCTGAGTCATACTTGATTGTTCAACACGCTCGGGTATTTTTATTTGTTCAATGGCTTTAGGTTGCTCAGTAGATTCCAAATTCTGGGATTCATAATTCATCTCTTTCACCATAACATCGCCTCCACCACCTTGGTTTTCTTCTGACGCAAGTTCTCTAAACTTTTCTAGGTTTTTTTTGAACTTTTCGAACATATTGTCTAAGAATAGTGTAATTTACAATATATAAAAAGCTAATAGATATAGAGTGTATAACTCACATCATTTTCAGACTAGACCAAGTAGTCGGTTTTAATATTTTTTAGACACAGAAAACCAGCTAGATAATCATTTTTAACTAAACTTGCCTTGATAGTGAAATTTAGTAGCTGATCAGATTTTATAGGGTATAAATCCATGGCAAATCAAGAAGGAGGTGCAACGATGGGCTATAACGAAGGTGGTTTTGGCGAAAGCTCTGATAACCGAGGATACAGCAGCGATAGAGGCTACGGCGGCGGTAGACGATTTGGCGGCGGTAGACGATTTG
>Ga0187892_10011649_pt1 | contig 10689 bp, 9 predicted proteins | sample MA1701073metaG_FD_139345 | JGI IMG/M metagenome (GOLD analysis project Ga0187892, IMG submission 139345) | Bio-ooze microbial communities from a basaltic lava cave in the Kipuka Kanohina Cave System on the Island of Hawaii, USA - MA170107-3 metaG ...
GCCGAGCGTGGTGTCTCGCGCGACGCGAGCGCCCGTGAAGGTGACGGATGGGCTGTAGGTGGCGCGCATGCCGAGCGTGTTCCAGCGCCCGTCGGTGGTGATGCCCGCCGTCTCGGCCGGCACCAGGACCTGCAGGAGCGACTTGCCCATGTCGGTGCCGCCGTCGAGCGCGCACCAGACCATGTAGTAGGAGGCGCCGAGCGCCATCGTGCAGAAGTGCTTGACGCCGTCGACGATGTAGCCGTCGTCCTCCTCGCGGATCACGGTCTCCATCAGGAAGGTGCGCGAGAGGCTCACGGCGGGCTCGCTGCCCCAGCTGCCGAAGAGCTTGCCGTGACGGACGACCTCGTCGTAGTAGCGCCGCTTTTGCCCCTCGCTACCGAGCGCGTCGATGAAGCGCATGACGGTGGAGTGCATGTGCACGGTCATCGCCGTGCTGGCGCACCCGCGCGCGATCGTGCGGATGACGGCGATGTACGTGGCCATGTCGAGCCCGAGCCCCCGGTAGCGGCTCGGCACCGCCGCGCCCAGCAAGCCCTCACGGGCGAGGTCACGCCAGCTCTCGACCGGGTTCTCGCCCGCCGCATCGTACTGCGCGGCCCGCGGGGCGATCTTCTCGCGCGTGAGGCGGTCGACCCGCTCCACGAGCGCGCGCGGGGACGGGCCGAGAGGGCTCACGGGATCAGCTCATGCTGACGACGGGCTTGCGAGTGGCGGTGACGCAGCGGCAGCTGCCGACCTGGTGGAGCTCGATCATGTTGCCGAAGGGATCGTACATGAAGATCTGCTGCGACTCCGGGCCGACGACACCCTGCGCGATCCAGAAGCTCACGCCCAGCCGCTCGAGCTCCTTCTTGGCCTCCTGGATGTCCGGCACGGCCAGCGCGACGTGCGGCCGCGAGGGGTCCTTGTCCGGCGCCAGCGCGAACTTCGACTGCCCCTCCACGCCCATCAGGTGGATCTGGGCCGTGCCTCCGACGTCCATCCAGTAGCCGTCGATCGTCGGGATGTGCGGCCGCCCGCGATCGGGGTCCAGGCCGAGCACCTCGTGATAGAAGTCGTACGCCTTCTTGACGTCGGGTTCCGAGGGGCCGATGCGGATGCCGTGATGATGGAGCTCGAGCACCTTGACCGCCATCGAAGTCCTCCCTTGGGCCTATGGGCCTGGTGTCGGTGACACGCGTCCGAGCCTTCCGATCAGCGTGCCCCAGATGCCTCGCGGAAGGAAGAGCACGAACGCCGAGAAGATCGCGCCGATCACGAGCGGCCACGACTCGGTGACCAGGCTCAGCCGCTCCTCCAGCACGAGAAAGGTCGCGGCCCCGACGAAGGGGCCGAAGAACGTCCCCGCTCCTCCCAGGAGCGTCATCATCACGACCTGCCCCGAGGTGGTCCAGTAGAGCGACTCGATCGGCACGACGCTGAGCCGCAGCGCGTCGAGCGAGCCCGCCAGGCCCGCGAAGAGCGCGGAGAACACGAAGGACAGGAGCTTCACGCGGTTGATGTCGTAGCCGCAGGCCACCGCCCGGTCGCTGTTCTCGCGGATCGCCTGCAGCACCGCGCCGAACGGCGAATCCAGGATGCACTTGAGCCCGGCCACGGCCAGCCCGACGAGCGCGTAACAGAAGTAGTAGAACGCCAGCGACGAATCGAGCGAGACGGCGAACCCGGGCAGGCCGAGCTTCAGCTGGGGGATGCCGCGGAGCCCGTCGTCTCCACCGGTCACCTCGGCCAGGTGGAATGCGATGAAGTAGAGGAGTTGCGCGAACGCGAGCGTCAGCATGGCGAAGTAGATGCCGCGCCGGCGCAGGCAGAAGAAGCCGATCGCGGCGCCCCCCAGGCCGGCCAGGACGAGGCCCGCCGCCAGGCCGAGCCACAGCGAGCCTACCTGGAGCTTCGCGAGCGCAATCCCGGTCCCGTACGCCCCGAGGCCGTAGTACGCGGCATGGCCGAACGAGAGCAGGCCCGTGTAACCGTAGAGCAGGTTGAAGCCGAGAGCGAAGAGCCCGAAGATCAGCACCTGGGTCGCCAGTGACCTGTGGGGCAGCAGGAACGGGAACACCGCGAAGAACGCGAAGAAGCTCAGCACCGGGTGCGCCCCCACCGACCTCACCACCCGCCTCATCGTGAGGTGAAAGCAATCCCCTCTCCCCTTTGGGGAGAGGGCGGGGTGAGGGGCGAGCCGAGCAACGGCGTCCACATCACTCCATCAACCCCCGCTCGCCGAACAGCCCGCTTGGCCGCACCAGGAGCACCACCGCCATCACGACGAACACCATGATCTCGGCGGCCTTCGGGGCAAAGAACGTGGTGAGGCCCACCACCTGCCCCATCAGCACTCCCGCCACCACAGCGCCGACGAGGCTTCCCATGCCCCCGACGACGACGACCACGAACGACTCGATCACCATCGTCACGCCCATCTCCGCGTAGACGCCCCGCATCGGGCCGGCCAGGATGCCGGCGAGCCCGGCCAGCGCGGTGCCGATGCCGAATACCAGGAACCAGATCCGCGAGAGATCGACGCCGAGCGCGCGCACCATCAGCGGGTCGCGGGAGCCGGCGCGGATGATCAGGCCGATGTTGGTGCGCTCCAGGAACAGCCAGAGCGCGATGAGCACGACGCCGGTGACCGCGATGACGAAGAACCGGTACGTCGGGAAGGTCATGAAGCCCAGGTTCACCGCGCCGCCGAGCGCGCGGGGCGGGTCCAGCGTGAGCCCGATCTTGCCCCAGATGAGCCGGGCCGTCTCGACCATGATCAGCGAGAGGCCGAAGGTCAGGAGCAGCGGGTCGTCGGGCGAGCGTCCGTAGAGCCGGCGGATCAGGAAGCGCTCGATGAGCAGGCCGAGCGTGCCGACCATCAACGGCGCCACGACCAGCGACAACCAGAAGTTCTTCGTGAGGCCGAGCAGAAAAAAGCCGAAGTACGCCCCCAGCATGTAGAGCGAGCCGTGGGCGAAGTTCACGACGGTCATCAGCCCGAAGATCAGCGACAAGCCGATGGCCAGGAGCACGAAGATCATGCCGAGCACCAGGCCCGTGAAGACCTGCGCGGCCAGGGCCGACAGCGGGATCTCGAACAACTTACGTCGTCAGAGCCCCCCGCACCCTGCCCTCGCCCCCGCAGGGGGCGAGGGAATCATGACTCCCTCTCCCTTTCAGGGAGAGGGCCGGGGTGCGGGGGGCTCTGCCTCGCATACGCGCGCTACGCTAGGCCCTTTTCGGCGCAGGTGCGGTCGAGCTCCTCGTTGGCCGGCACCTTGGCGATCACCTCGGCCAGGCCCCAGTCGCCCTTCAGCTTGTCGCGTCCCTTGAGGATCCAGAGATCCTGGAAGGACTTGTTGTCGCAGGCCCGCCACCACTGCTTGCCCTTGTAGTGGTCGTACTCGCGGTTCTTGCGGAGGGCGTCCGCCACCTTCTCCGAGTCAGTCGATTTGGCCAGCTCGCAGCCGCGCGCCACCTCCATGACGCCGCTGTACGCGAAGCAGCCGTAATCACCGGGGGGCGCGTTGAACTTCTTCTGGTACCCCTCGACGTAGCGCTTGACCTGGGGAATCGTGTCCTGCAGCTCCCAGTAGAAGTTCGTGCCGCCGTAGATGTCGTTGTAGAGATCGGGCCCACCCTCTTTGAGGGTCGGCAGCCAGTGCAGCGGCTGGGCGATCCGCATATCCTTCTTCATGCCGAAGCTGACGGCCTGCTTGAGGAAGGCGATGTTGTCGGCGCCGGGGGTGACGGTCATGAGCACCTCGGGCTTGGCCGCCTGGATCTTGGGTAGATGCGCGGAGAACTCGGCGCTGCCGAGCGGATACGGGGTGGCGCCCAGGAGCGTGCCGCCCTTCCTCTTCAGCACGTCCTGCAGCACGGCGTTGTTCTGCTTGCCCCAGGCGTAGTCCGCGTAGATGATCCACCACTTCTTGCCCAGGTTGTCGGCGACCCAGCCCCCGACGGCGCGGGAGGTGATCGTGGGATTGAGCGCCTCGTGGAAGGTGAGCGGGCTCGTGTCAGGCTTGGCGCTGATCTCGTCCGACTGGCTGACCGAGATGAACAACACCTTCGACTTCTTGGTCTGCTCGTTGATCGCCATCTGGACGTGGGCCGCGAGGCCGCCCACGACGAACTGCACCTTGTCGTTCTCGATCAGCTCCTTGGTGCGCTGGGCGCCGACCGCGGGCTTCAGCTGATCGTCACGGAAGAGCACCTCGACCTTCCGGCCGAGGATGCCACCCTTGGCGTTGAGCTCGGCCTCCGCGAGCTGGGCCCCGCGCTGCTGATCCGCCGCGAGCGCTCCGAATGGTCCGATCAGCGGGAGCGGGAAGCCGATGCGGATGGGGTCCTTGCTCTGCGCGCGCAGCACGGCGGGAAAGGCCAGCACCGCGGCGCCGGTGGCGGTCGTGGTCAGGAATGAGCGGCGGTCCATAGGGGCCTCCTGTTCGTTGAGTGGAGCGATCGGTCGACCCGTTGGTGGGCGCCATGATAGGCGCCGCCTCCCGGACGTGTCAATCGTGCTAAGATTCGCGGGCCTCGCCTGCGGCCGCGATGACCACTCGCCACGTCGGATCGCCGCTCAAGCGCCTGGATGATCCCCGGCTCCTCACCGGCCGCGGGAAGTACGTGGACGACTTCTCGCTTCCGCGTATGCTCCACGTCGCCATCGTCCGGAGCCCGCACCCCCACGCTCGAATCAACGCCAGCCATGTCGGCGACGCGCGCCGCGCCACCGGAGTGGTCGCGGTCATGACCGGAGCCGAAGCCGCCGAGCTCTGCAAGGCTTATCTCGGCGTGCTCCTGCACTACCAGGGCATGAAGACCGGCGCCATGCGGCCGCTGGCCACGGACCGCGTGCGATACGTGGGCGAGCCGGTGGTGGCGATCGCCGCGGCCACCCGGGGCCAGGCGGAGGACGCGGCCCAGCAGGTGCTGATCGAGTACGAGCCGCTGCCTGCCGTGTTGACCGCCGAGCAGGCGCTCGCGCCGGATGCGCCGCCGATCCACCCCGAGCTCGGCGACAACGTCATCTACGCGACTCGCCTGGCCACCGGCGATGCCGGCACGGCCTTCGCGGCGGCAGCCCACGTGTACAGGCGGACGTTCACCACCGGACGGCACACGGGCGTGCCGATCGAGCCGCGCGGCTTGCTCGCCGACTACGACCCGTCGACGCGCGCGCTCACGGTCTGGATCTCCACCCAGGTGCCGCACATGATGCAGGCGGTGCTGGCCGATCTCTTCGGTCTCGACGAGCACCGCGTGCGCGTGATCGCCCCGGATGTCGGCGGCAGCTTCGGGATCAAGATCCACGTCTACCAGGACGACATGGCGGCCTGTGCGCTGGCGATCGCGCTCGGCCGGCCGGTGAAGTTCGTGGCCGACCGGCACGAGAGCTTTCTCTCGGACATCCACGCGCGCGACCAGCGGATCGACGTCGAGCTCGCGGTCGGCGCCGACGGGGTGCTCGAGGCCATGCGCGCGCGCATCACGGCCACCGTGGGGCCGTATTCCGCCTACCCGCGATCGAGCGTGGTCGAGGGTGGGCAGGTGCTGCGGCTGCTGCCGGGCCCGTATCGCTTGCGCCAGTACGAGGCGACGCTCCAGGTGGTCGCGCAGAACCGCGGCATCACCTCGCAATACCGCGCCGTCGGCCATCCGATCGCCGCCGCCGTGACCGAGGGCATCCTCGACGTCGCCGCGCGCGATCTCGGGCTCGATCCGGCCGAGATCCGCCGTCGGAACCTGATCCGGCCGGACGAGCTGCCGTACACGACGGCCACCGGCAACGTGTACGACAGCGGCAGCCACGCGCTCGCGCTCGAGCGGCTGCTCGAGGTCGCGGGCTATGCGGAGCTCCGGAACGCGCAGCGCGCGGCGCGAGCGGCCGGACGCCACGTCGGCATCGGGCTGTCTTGTTTCGTCGAGCTCTCCGGCCCGGGCGCCCAGTTCTACGGTGTGGGCGGCGCGCCGATCTCGGGGCAAGAGGGCACGACCGTGCGGCTCGAATCGACCGGCGCCGTGACCGCGCTGGTGGGCGTGACCGAGCAGGGGCAGGGCATGCCGACGGCGCTCGCCCAGATCATCGCCGATGAGCTCGGTGTCTCATTGCAGAGCGTGACCGTGCGCTCGGGCGACACCGCGATGGTGCCGTACGGCGGCGGCACCTGGGGGAGCCGCGGCCTGCCGATCGGCGGCGCCGCCACGCTGCTCGCCACGCGCGCGCTCGGCGAGAAGATCCGGCGGCTGGCCGCGACGCTCCTCGAAGCCGCGCCGGAGGACATCGAGCTCGCCGGAGCGCGGGCGAGCGTGCGCGGGAGCCCCGACCGGAGCCTCGCGTTCCGCGATCTGGCGCGCACGGTGCACTTCCGGTCGAACGAGCTCAAGGGGCTCGAGCCGAGCGTCGAGGCCACCGTGCACTTCGCGAACCCGTCGGCGTGGACCTTCAGCAACGGCGCGCATCTGGCGATGGTCGAGGTGGACGTGGACACGGGCGCGATCCGCGTCATCAGGTACGTGGCGGTCGATGACTGCGGTCGCGTCGTGAATCCGGCGCTGGTCGAAGGGCAGGTGTGCGGCGGCATCGCCCAGGGCATCGGCGGCGCCCTCGGCGAGCACTGCGTGTACGACGACGCCGGCCAGCTCCTGACCGGGACGTTGATGCAGTATCCGGTCCCGACCGCCGCCGATCTGCCCGCGTTCGAGGTGCACCACATCGAGACGCCCGCGCCTGGGATCCCGGGCGGCTTCAAGGGCGCGGGCGAGGCGGGCACCGCGGGCGCGCCCGCGGCGATCCTGAACGCGGTCAACGACGCCCTGGCGCCGCTCGGCGTCGCGCTGACCGACCAGCCCCTCACGAGCGCCCGCATCTGGCACGCGCTCGCGGCGCGCCGCCGCGCCTGACGCTCGCGGCGGCCCTCGCCCTCATCGACCTGGCCATCCGCCGCGCGTCACTCCCCGCGTTGCCCGGTGGGACCAGATCCTGTCCCTGGTCGGAACGGCCTTTGTCCGTCCTTCTATGCGCCAAGCGTGGCGTGACCGGTGGCAGTGCGATGATCGCGGCGCCGTCAATCTCGATCGTGCAGCCCTGGTCGTCCTCGTAGCCGGGCGGTATACGGTGCGCTCGTTCTCAGCTCACCGCTCGATACGTTCGGCCTGCTCGCCTCCCAGCGCATCGGCGGCCGGGATGCGCGCTGGTGGAGCTGAGCCTTGGGCGGCGGCCTCGGACTCGGTGGCGGCGAAAGCCAGCGCCATGACGCTGTAGGTGATCATCACCACCTCGGAGTCGCCGAAGTTGTATTCGAAGAGCCCCGCGACCAGGAAGCCGGCGGTGGCCGCCATGCTCCCCATGACGAGCGCGCGCTCGCGCTCCTGCTCCGGGGCGAGGCGCGCCAGCGCGCGATGGCCTCGGAGAAAGAAGCTCGCGAACAGCCAGAGCCAGGCAAGAAGGGCCAGTGGCCCCCGCTCCACCAGGATCTGGAGCGGAGTGTTGTGGACATGGCCCCGCGCGGTGCGCAACGCCCCGGGATCGACGTAGCGCGGATACACCTGACTCACCCCTCCCGGTCCCACGCCCGTGATCGGATGGTCCCGCGCCATGTCGAGAGCGCTACGCCAGATGCGCAGCCGCTCGTGCACCGTGGCGTCGCTGAGGTCGGCAATGCTGACGGCGCGGTGCCTGAGTCCCGGGGTCGCGACGAGGAGCGCCACAACGCCCGCGAGCAACGCCGCGAGGAGCATCCGGCGAGCCTCCCTCGCCATGACGCCGAGCGCGAGCACACCGGCGGCGACACCAACCCACGCCCCTCGCACATACGTGAGCGCCAGCGCCAGCGCCTCGGCTGCGCAGGTCGGCGCTATCCACCACCGCCGGTCGCGGCTCCCTGGGAAGAGACGAGGCAGCATGGCTAGGAGCCCCACGGAGAGCACGCCTGCCAGCGTCATGTAGATGCTGTAGAAGGCATGAGCCCGGTCGCATCGTCGGAAGAAACGGGAGACCAGGGGGATCCACCCGGGATCGCTCGGGCAGAACATCACCTGGACGATCCCGTAGAGAGAGACGGAGGCCAGCGTTAGCGACAGGAGCGAGAGGAACTGGAAGGCTCCACGCGACCCCCGGAGCCCGTGGAGGACGAGGTAGAAGGCCCCCAGCAGCAGGAGGCTCTTCGAGGCGGTGAGGCTCGCTACCGGCCGCGGTGACACCAGCGCCGACACGACGGTCGCGCCAGCCAGGGCGGCGCAGGGCGCGAGCAGGGGAAAGCGGAGCGATCGCCTGCGCTCAGGATCCGCGAGTTGCGCCGCCCAGCAGAGAGCCAGGAGCCCGAGGGCCACCTGGGCCAGGCTGATGGAGAAGCCGAGCCCGAGGATGAAGATCCAGAGGGAGGCACCCTCGAGACGGCGGACCACGTTCAAGAGGGCTCTCGTCATGGATGCCGTTACGCACGGACCCGGCGCCCGTCGCGCTTGCCCGGGGTATCGTAGATTCGCTTTGTCCGGACCACAGGCCAGCGCTCAGGGAAGAGCTCGAAGCTGGCCCACACGCAGCTCCCATGGAGCAACGGGGTTCGGCCGCAGTGGTTTCCGATGACGCGTCTCCTTGAGCGGTTTGTGAAGGAGGTGACGCTCGATGGCACCGAGGACCGTCGACCGCTCGCGAGCCGTCAACGCTCGGAAGTGCCCTTCGACCGACTTGGCGAACTCTACCCTATACGACACGCGCCTCCCAACTCTTCGTCATTCTCGCACTATCGTCCGCGCGCCGGCCAGGGACCTGTTCGCCGAACGCTCACGATAACCTGCAACGGCTGAGCAACGCGAAGCCGGCGTCAGGGTTCATCGTGATGTTAGACGGAAGCCGCATTGGACGACCCGCGCAGAATCATGACGTAGACGTTCGCCCCAGTCCAGCAGGCTGATTTCACGCTATCCGACAACGAGTTCCAGGCCTGAAGCAGGTGTCCGTCTGGAGTAGCGTCGTAGGCCAAGACGCAGGCGAACTCGTAGTCCCACGCAGCGTGCCTCGCAGCCGCAGGGAGTCACGGCAGCGCAAGATAAAAAACGCCTGGTAGATGTTCTTCGCGAGTTCGGCTTCCACCGTAGTCGGGCTCCCGCTGCTGTGGTACTTCGCCTCGAAGACCACGCGGTAAGGCGACGGAGCGCGGAGGGCCAGATCTGGGCAGCTATTCCGCGCCAGAGGGTTCACGCCGGCCTTTCCGCGCCAGATCTCGACGACCTGCCGGGCTGAGACCCCAATGATCTTCCGAAATGGATGTGGCCCGAGGCGAACCGGTGATCCCGACGCGAACTGTGATTGCACTCGGTACGATTCGGACAAGACTGCAAGCTTGGCGTCTTCCTGGCTGAGCCGAAGCTCAGACTTCAGGAATGCGTGAAGCCCGCCGAGAACATACTTGTTGAGAAGCGTTCCCTCTATGAAGGTGCTGTGACGGTCCGCGGTCCGCCGAGCCGCCGACCGTGCCTTGGAAACCGCTACCTCTAGCTTGGCTCGAACCTCGGCTGGCGTGGGGATCGTCGAGTTCAGGTGGGCCTCGAGCCGACCCAGGAAGCGATGCGCGGTCTGCTTTGGGTACGGAGGGTCAGCCATTCCGTCTAAGGCCGACGCTCAGCGGCGGGCGCTTGCCGCCCGTCCGCTGGAGCGTGAAGTTAGACGCCGCGTTGCCTCCGACATCCGGAGGAGAGACCGAAGGGCCTCGTTCACGGCGGCCGAACTCCGGAACGCTTTGGCGACGTCAGCGTCGAGAACGACGACGTTCGCGCCTTCCTTCAGGAGCCGCCGATAGTACTTGCCGCGCACCGCCTTGGAGTAGTCGAACTCGTACTCGGCGCGCATATCATCGGACGACACGTTGCTCTTAGCCTTCATGACGTTTCCTCTCGCGAGCGGTGGCGCGGCGGGCGCTGATCAACCTGGTGACGATGCCACGCTCAACATGACAAACGACCAGGAGTCGCCCTCGGGCCGAGTAGCCGACCGTGATCAGGCGACTCTCGTCGTCGGAATGGTCGGGATCTCCAAAGGTCGCGGCCAAAGGATCATAGAATACGGTGACGGCTTCATCGAACGACACGCGGTGCTTCTTGACGTTCGCTCCAGCTTTCTGGCCATCCCACTCGAAACGCATCGTACCATTCTCACGCCCATGGTTGGATCTGTGCGTCTAACGCCACGCTCAGCGGCCGGAGCGAGCAACGCGAGCCCCGGTCCGGTGCAGCGGCTTGTTCGGCGATCTTCGACCCAGCTCTTGTTCCCGGTTGGCCACGCAACTCGCAACGCGTGATGGTAAGGCCGCCAATCTGGACACGGAATGGATTCTATCGTGAGCGGACCACTCCCTTGCCCGACTGGCGCAGAAGAGTGAAATGACAGTAGGTGTCCTTGAGGTCGAGGGCGACTGAGGCCATCGTCTTCGTGGTGCCACTGCCGATCTCCGCGAGGTCGAACTCGATGCCATGCGGGAGGTTGATGCGGACGCGATGCTCAGCCCCCGTCGCAGGGCTCCGGATTGGACCGGCCGTGGATTCGAGTATGTCCGGGATGACGATACGCGCTCTTCGCCGCTCGATGTTCACGTCGAATTCGATGGGCTTGAAGAGCGGGGGATGGACAGTGCTCGACATCGTCCGATAGACCCACCAGTGGGTCGCCCCTTCGTTGGTCTCGCCACCGTATAGGACGGTAGC
>Ga0187892_10011651_pt1 | contig 10688 bp, 8 predicted proteins | sample MA1701073metaG_FD_139345 | JGI IMG/M metagenome (GOLD analysis project Ga0187892, IMG submission 139345) | Bio-ooze microbial communities from a basaltic lava cave in the Kipuka Kanohina Cave System on the Island of Hawaii, USA - MA170107-3 metaG ...
ACATACAGATGGTCGACCTGATTCGGCGGCGTGCCCGACCGCTCCAGGCAGTCTCGCGCGGCCCGTTCGGCGAGCCTGAGGGCCTGCGCGATGTAGTCGGCGTTGCGCTCGTCGAAGCTCTTTCCCTCGGCGTAATAATCGGGGGAGAAGGCGAAGTAGCGCCGCTCGACGCCGGACCGGCCAAAGACGGCCAGGAGGCGGTCGAGCCCGGGGCGGCCGGCGAAGACCCGTTCGCACAGCCGCCGGGCCTCTTCCTGGGTGACGGCGTGAGGGGGGAGCGCGGTGGCGCACGCCGCAACCCGGGGCATCCCGCCATTCTATACAAAGGCGGAGCAAGGTATAATAGGGCAGATGCGTCCCTAGATGTATAGAGAGCGTGGGATCTTCTTCGTAAGGAGTAGGGGTTATGACGAGCCTTCGGGCCGCCCTCATTCTCTGCGCCGCCCTCCTTCCGCTCGCGGCGCAGGAAGCCAAGAAGCCGGACGACGTCCTCCAGAAGAAGGACGGGGGGATCCTCGTCGGCCGGATCCTCAAGATCGAATCCGACCTTGTGGAATTCTTCGCCAACGGGGAGAAGGAGCCGCGCCGCATTTCGATCCGGGACCTCATGCCGTACTCCGTCTACCGTATGCGGCTGGAGCGCGTGGACAAGACAAGCGGCCCCGCCCGGTTCGAGTTGGGCGAGTACTGCATGAGCAACGGCCTCTATTCCACCGCCTCGCGGGAGTTCGAGGAGGCGGGCAAGCTCGACAAGGCGCTCGAGGAGAGAGCCAAAAAGCGCCGCGATGAGGCCCACGTCGAGGACGGCCGGGCCAAATTCGAGGAGGCCAAGAAGCTGCACTCGGCGAAGAACTACGAGGCGGCGAAGGACATCCTCCGAATCCTGATCGACAAGTACGGCGACACGCCCTACGCCGACGAGGCCCGCAAAGTCGACGACAAGATGGCCGCCGAGATCGCCAAGGAGTCCGAGGAAAAGAAGAAGATGCTGGCGGCCCTCGCCCAGGAAAAGGAGAAGGCGAAGGAGAAGATCAAGGAAGACCAGGACAAGATGCTCCAGGCCAAGACCGTGGAGTTCATCGAGGAAGCTCACAAGCTCTGGGCCGAGGGCCTCGACCACGAGCCGAAGAACCTCACCAAGGCCGACCGCGCGTGGACGGGCGCGGAGACTGCGCTCCTCCAAGCGCGCCGTAATGTGGACATCCTCCTCAAGTCCAACGACGTCGAGACGATCAAGAAGGCCAAGGACCTGGAGCGCCAGGTGGACCTCTGGCTCGTGAAGACCTACTACCGCCTGGGGCGCATGTGGGCGGTGGAGCTGGCGTACCCCAAGGCTCTCGAGTGGCTCAATAAGGGCCTGAAGGTCCCGCACGACGACCAGATGGACCACCTCCTGAACGAGGTGCTCCTGCAGATCTCCCTCAAGAAGATCAGCGAGCGCGCCGCCGGCCGAGGCTACTAGCTATAGCTAACAAAACAAACCGTTTGTTTTGTTAGGCCGTCCGGTTCCCAAATCCGGGTCTTCCTATTGACTCATCCTTTCCGGTGTCGGAAGATTGAGCCATGAGTGAAGTTTTCATCGTCAGCGCCGTCCGCACGCCCGTCGGGAAATTCCTGGGCGGCCTCTCGGGCCTCCGGGCGCCGGAGCTGGGGGCGGCCGCGGTCCGCGGGGCGCTCCGCTGCGCGGGCGCGCCTCCGGCCGCCGTCGACGAGGTCCTCATGGGGTCGGTCCTCCAAGCCGGCCTGGGGCAGAACCCGGCCCGCCAGGCGGCGCTCGGGGCCGGACTTCCCCCGTCGGTCGCCGCCGCCACGGTCAACAAAGTCTGCGGGTCGGGCCTGAAGAGCATCATCTTCGGCGCGCAGGCCATCAAGGCCGGGGACGCGGACGTCGTCGTCGCCGGCGGCATGGAAAGCATGTCGAACGCGCCCTACCTCCTCCCGGAAGCGCGGCGCGGGACCCGGCTCGGGAACGCCAAGCTCGTGGACGCGCTGGTCCACGACGGCCTTTGGGACGTGTACAATGACTTCCACATGGGTTCCTCGTGCGAGCTGGTGGCGGAGCGCTTCAAGGTCACCCGGAAGGACATGGACGAGTTTTCCGCCGAGAGCCACCGGCGCGCGATCGCTGCGATCAAGTCCGGAAAGTTCAAGGCCGAGTCAGTCAGCGTCGAAGTCAAAGGCGAGAAGGGCGAGGCCAAGCTCGTCGAGGCGGACGAAGGGCCGCGGGAAGACTCGACGCCCGAGAAGCTCGCCTCGCTCAAGGCCGCATTCAAGCCGAATGGCCTGGTCACCGCCGGCAACTCGTCGCAGATCTCGGACGGCGCGGCGGCCGTGGTGCTCATGTCCCCGAAAGCGCTGGCCGCGCACAAGGCCACGCCGCTGGCGCGCATCACCGGGTACGCGGTCGCCGGCGTGGACCCCAAGTGGGTTCTCGTCTCCACGATCGACGCCGTCCGCCGCTTCGACGAACGCAACCCGTGGAAGGCGGCCTCCGCCGACCTGGTCGAAATCAACGAGGCCTTCGCGGGGTCGACGGTCGCCGCGATCCGGGACCTGGGATTCGACGCCGCGAAGGTGAACGTGAACGGCGGCGCGGTCGCGCTGGGCCACCCGATCGGGGCCAGCGGCTGCCGGATCGTCGTGACGCTCCTCCACGCGCTCGCCGACCGCAAGCTCCGCCGGGGCGTCGCCACGCTCTGCATGGGCGGGGGCAACGGACTCGCGCTCGGGGTCGAACGGGCATGAATTTCACCCTGAGCGAAGAGGAATTGCTGATCCAGCAGACCGCGTGCGAGTTCGCGGACAAGGAACTGGCGCCGCGGGCGGCGGCGATCGACCGGTCCGGCGAGATCCCCCGCGAGATCCTGCAGAAGATGGCCGAGCTCGGCTTCATGGGAATGCTGGCTCCGGAATCCTACGGGGGCGCGGGCCTGAACAACTTCTGCCTGGCGCTCGTCCAGCTCGAGATCAACCGCGCCTGCGCCTCGACGGGCGTGACCCTGTCGGTCCACAACTCGCTCTGCCAGAGCCCGCTCATCCGCTTCGGCAACGAGGCGCAGAAGAAGCAGTACCTGCCCCGCCTGGCGCGGGCCGAATGGATCGGGGCCTATTCCCTGTCCGAGCCGGCCAGCGGCACCGACGCGGGCGCGCTCCTCACCACGGCGAAGCGCGACGGGGACGACTACGTCCTCCGCGGGACGAAGAACTTCGTGACGAACGGCGGGATCGCCGACCTGTTCGTGGTCTACGTCCGGACCACGAACGACCCCGCCAAGAAGCACGAGGCGATCAGCGCCCTCCTGGTGGAGCGCGGGACGAAAGGACTGACGGTCGGCAAGCCCGAGCACAAGATGGGGATCCGGGGCTCGACCACGACGACGCTCTTCTTCGAGGAGTGCCGCGTGCCGCGGGCCAACCTCCTGGGAAAGGAGGGCGAGGGCTTCAAGATCGCGATGAACACGCTGGACGGCGGGCGGATCGGGATCGCCGCGCAGGCGGCCGGCATCGCCCAGGCGTGCCTGGATGAATCGGTCAAGTACGCCAAGGAGCGCAAGCAGTTCGACGAGCCGATCGGCAATTTCCAGGCGATCCAGTGGAAGCTCGCCGAGATGGCCGTGGACATCGACGCCGCCCGGATGCTGACACTGCGGGCCGCGCGGCTCCGCGACGCCGACCAGCCCCACACCAAAGAGGCGTCCATGGCGAAGCTGTTCGCCTCGACCATGGTCAACCGGCACGCGAACCAAGCCGTCCAGGTCCACGGCGGCGTGGGCTACATCAAGGACTTCCCCGTCGAGCGTTACTTCCGCGACGCCAAGATCACCGAGATCTACGAAGGCACCAGCGAGGTCCAGCACATGGTCATCGCCCGCAGCCTGCTCCGCTGAACGACCCCGCTCACCTGACGGGGCTCTCCCGGACCTCGGTGACGTCGATCACGGGGAGCGGCTTCCGGCCCTCCACCTCCCGGGGCTCATCCACCTTTCCGCTGACGGCGACCTTCGACCTTCCGTCTCCCACCAGTTTCCTGAGGGCATCGTTCGCCTTGAGCGCGTACTTCTGGTTTGAGCCCCTGGCCGTCAGGATGTATTCCTCCCCGGACTTGGTGACGGTTCCCGGGAGGGCGGTGAAGGTCATTTCTTTGTATCTGGAGATTTTCGGAATCGCCGCCGCGATTTGAGAGGGCAGTAGCGCCTTGGTCTCGAGCACCGTCACGTCGTAGTACGTTCGGTTCTTTCCCACCTTGGCCAGCTTGACGCCGTCCAGGCGTCCGAGGGCCTCCTCGATGGGGCCCTGTCAGCAGACTCCGGTCATTCAAAAGTTTTGGACGTGGACCGTGATGGTATAGGTGGGCTCGTCGCCTGCCGTCGCCCAAGCCAACATCAGAAGAAGCGCGAGCATGAAGCACCCCTTTCCGTCTATCGGATCCGGCGACGCACCAGTCCAAGGACCCCCAGGACCAGGAGCGTTTCCATTCCCAGGGCACCGCAGGTGCCACTCTTGTCACGAGCCGTTCCTCCGGGCGACACCCAGCCCGCCAGCGCCTGGAACACCCGGCTCGGCGGAATCAGCTCCTCCGGCCGGCTCGCGCTCGACCAGTAAAGATGGGCCTCCCCGGCCCAGCCGTTCTTGTAGTACTCCATCCGGACAGCCACCCTCTGGCCCGCCGTGAGCGCGATCGTTCCCGCGTCCCACGCCGAGGAATGGTCCTCCCAGTGATCGATGAGAAGCCGACCGTCCACCCAGAGACGCACCCCGTCGTCCGTCAGAGTCCGGAATGTGTGCACCTCGGAGAAGCGAGGCTCGAGATAGCCCGTCCAGATCACCGAGAACTCGTCGGGCGCCGGCGTACTCCACATGAAATCGATCGTCGGATCGATCTGGGTGCGGATGAGGGTGGCGAAATCCACGCCGTCGTAATACTCCGCGGTGAACCCGGTCCCGTCCGCCGGGGGAGGCGGGGGCCGAGGGCTCCCGCCGCCGATCAGGCTTGCGCCGGCCCAGTCGGCATGATCGTTCGTCGCCCCATCCCCCGCATCCAGGACGATCAGCGCCAGGTCCTGGACGCCGGCGACGCTGACGTTCACCCTTTGGGTCGCGGACGTGGCCGTCATGACGCCGCTGTCGTAGAGCAGGGAACCGTCGCCCCAGACCTGGAAGATCACGGTGCCCCCCGCGGCCGTATCGGCCACGTCGTCGTCCACGCCGATGTCGGAGACGAAGGCAGAATAGGCCCCGCCCAGATTGAAGTGCAATTCCGAGTACGCATGAGTTCCCAATCCCTTGGCGAACACCACGCCGTTGAGCGTGATCGGTCCGCCGGGGGCGGCCCGGGTTCCGTTGGTCGCATCCCGTTCCGCGGGACCCCAGCCGTTCAGCTCGGAAGTAAAGAGCAGGTCGCTCAGGAACACGTCGCCCCCGGGCGGCGGAGGGGGAGGCGGCGGCGGAGGCGGTGGGCCGCCGCCAAAATCGATTTCGCCGCGATTGATCACCCAGGGGTCGTTCAACAACGCGGTACCGGACGGGCCGGTCGGGCCGCTCCCGATGCTCTGGTCCCAGCCGACGCCCGCAAAATCGACTCCGGTGCTGAATTCGATGAAGAACGTCATTTCGGGAGCCTGATTCCGAATCGTGTTGATGATCGTCCTGAAATCGAAGACGTTCCCGTTGGATTCGCCGCTCTGACTGATCCCCAGGGGCTTGCCGAGCCCTCTCGCCCCCGCGACTTGCCAGTCGAACGTGGCCCAGTCGACCGCCCAGTCGAGCGCCAGGATGTCGACATACTCCGCTCCGGGCCAGTAGTCTCTGTGTTGGGCGGTCGGATAGCTGGACAAGACCCAAAGCAGATTGTTGAGCCCCTTGCCCGTGAAGTAGTTGAACATATGTCTCCACACCCTCCGGTGGCGATCCGGCGTGCCCCCCCACCAGAATGGGCCTCCGAAATCGTGGACCGGGCGCCAGAGGACGACGACCCCGTTGTCCTGAAGGTTGGTCAGGCCGGCGGCGGCCTCGTCCAGGAGATTCATGTAGGTTGAATGAAAGGCTCCGCCCGGGTTGAGGATCTGATCGAGATCCTCGCTGGGATTGCCGATGGTCCCGCTGGGGCCAATCGGGTGGAAATGGAGTTCGACCAGACCCCCTCGGTTCCAATGATCGATCATGACGGGATTGACTTCGCGCCAGATCACCCTTTGACTCGTGCCGGAATAGTGCCAGTTCGCGTATTCCGCGCTGGCGATCCCGGTCCACTTGCCGGTCTTGGCGAAGACCTGGTCGAGCGGACTGTTCGTCGTGGGGGGCGCATACCTCGCCGCGTCCCCGTAGAAATCGTGAAGGCGCTGCCCCGAGACGACGCGTTTGTCGGGGCGATTCGGAAGGTCCTGAAGGTAGCGGAGGACGGCCCGCGCGGTGGCATTCGTGTTCGGGTTGGCGGGATCCTGCGCCTCGAGCTCAGGGACGGCGAACCAGAGGCAGACGCTCGCGGCGAGGAGCCAGGGCACGCTTTGCTGCCTGGGTTGGAACATGGGATCTCCCTTCTCGGAACAGACTTTCACGGCGACAAGAACTTCCGGATTCCGCGGCCCGCCTTACCGGGGCTGCCCCCAGGCCGCCGGTTTCTCCAGCGCGCGCCAGAACTCTTCCGTCGCGACGGCTTGATCCGCTTCCGTGATTACGAGCAGCCTGCCGTTCGCGTCGTCCGTCAACCCCAGGGCCCCGTCGGGCAACCACCCGACGACGGATTTCCTTCTCGCCCGGAGACAATAGTCCGCCCGCAAGACCGCGATCGCCCCCATGCCGTTGGCGTCCGTCGGCTGCCCCTTTTCGATCATCGCCTGCCGAAGCTCTCCTTCGGGCAGCTTCGCGCTTCTGGCCTGCGGCACGGAAGCCGCCGCGGTTTGCGTGACGGGCCCGAACAGGACGACCCTGAATCTTTCGAGGACCACGTAGACGCCCCAGGGGTCTACGTCCATCACGTCGTTTTCCGTGCGACCTTCGTGCGATGCCACGACGACCCGGTCGGCGATCGACGGATCGAGAAGATAGGCATCCGCGACGGCCGCCGGGGGACCCCCCGAGACGACGACCAGCGGCTTCCTCGGCGTCGCCTTCCTGGCTTCAGCAACGATGAGCCGCCCCGCGGGAGATCCCCACGGTCGGGTCTCCTCGATCTTTCCGGACGGAGGCTTCACGAAGGGTTTCCCCGGCCCCAGCACCGGATCGGGAATGTTCCTCATCCCGCTCCGCCGGGCCTTGGCCACCAGCGCGGCGCGATCCGCCGCCGTCTGATCGAGCGCATCCATGGTGCAAACGATGATGCCCCTGAGCCTGATGTCTCCGGCGCTCGCCAAGGCCATGAGATACTCGTCGGTGTAGCAATCCTGGTTGGAATTGTTGGTATAGATCACCGGGCAGGTCCGGTCGAAGGGGAGGGGTACGCGCGCCATCGGCTTCGGGGTCATTTCGAGGCCGGTGGCGGCGACGGCATAGTGACCGCTCGTCACGTCCGCCGCCTTTCCGTCCGATGTGCGGGTCAATCGCACCTTGCCTTCGTCGACGTCGAGCCGCGTCGAGCCTGTTCCCGTGAGGTCGACGACGATTCGAAGTGTCGTCCCCAGAACTTTGACCTCGGCGTGAGGCGTCAGGATGACCATCGGCTCATGGGGGGGCTGCTTGGCCACGTCCGGGTGAAGGGCCCCTCGAATCAGGCTGAGACGTTTGCCCCCCGCGCCGCCGAGGATGGCTTCAATCGCCGTCCCCTCTCGCAACTCCAGCCGAGTTCCGTCGGCATACCTCACCACGGCCACTCCGCCTCTCCCGGCGACCTCCAAGCCGTCGCCCGCCAGGATCGGCTCGCCGGTCTTAGCGGCCGTTTTCTTCCCCAGGGCGACGAGGACCACGTCGCCTTCCACGTACCCGAGCGTCGCGACGGCGACCCGGGTCGTCGTTTCGGTCGTCGCCGGCCGGGGGGGAGGAGCCTCCGGCTCCTGCCTGGGCGGAGGGACTGGGGACCGTCTCGGTTCCGTTTCCTGCGGCTGGTTCTTGCGCGCCTCGTCTACCGCCCGGCGCATCTCCTCTTCGATCCTGCGCCGCTCCTCCGCCAAGCGGTCCAACTTCCTGCGACGTTCCTCTTCCTGCAGCTCGACAGGCTTGGCGACGTCGGCCGGCTTCGCCTGCGATAGTTCTCTTTCTTCCCTGGCGATGGCTTCCAACCGCTCCTTTCTCAGCGATTGTTCCTCGGCGCGCCGGTCCTTCCCCAGCCGCGCCTCCGGAGGCGTCTTGGCTCCCCCGGATGAGAGAAGAACGACGATGCCGATCAGGCCCAGCAGGACGGCCGAGGCCACGAAGATGGCGAGAGACGGCCCGCGGGTGCGGCTCGGATGCCGATGCCGCCGGCGGGTGGGGGGGCGCTTTTCGCGCGGGACTTCCTCTTCCTTGATCCGATGCTCCAGCTTTCGAATGAATCCGCTTTCGCTCCGTTCCGCCGCGAGATGACGGCCGAACGCCGCCATGAACGCTTCGGCCTCACGGTCCGCACGGCCCAGGGCCCCGAGGAGTCCGTCGAATTCCTCATTCTCCAGGAGCTGGGACCGGAGCTCCGCGTCGGCCGAAAGCGCGTCCGCCAGTTCCTGTTCTTCGCTCGGACTCAATGCATTCCCGCCCAGAAGGCGTCCCCAGAGGTCGGCGGCTCGTTCCGGGTTCATGCCTCGACCCCCTCGGCGGCCAGGCGGCGGCGGACGCACTCCCGGAGAACCTCTCGAATCCGGAAAAGCAGGATCCGGACCGTTCCGTCCTTCTTCCCCAGTTGGGCGGCCAGCGCCGTCGCCGTGGCTCCCTCGAAGTAGTGTCGCCGGACGAGCGCGGCGCTCCCCTCGGGAAGGTTTCTCAGGCATTCTCCCAACGCGGCCAGTTGGCGTTCGTGGCGAGCCTGCTCCGGGGCAGAATCCTCGCCCCGCCGCGCGCGCCATTGAGCCAGGAGCATCGGAAGGCCCTGGGTTTCGCGGGCCTTGCGCCGCGCTTCTTCCTGCAGGTGCCGGAGCGCCATCACGCGGGCGATCCCGAGGAGCCACGATCCCGGAGGGGCCTCCCCCCGATAGGCGCTCAACGTCCGGTAGGCCTGGATGAGCGCCTCCTGCGCCAGGTCGTCGGCGACGACCGCATCCCGAACAAAGCGGCCGATGTACGTCCGCACCCGGCGCTGGTGGAGCCGGGCCAGGCGGCAGAAGGCCTCCGCGGATCCCGCCCGGGCTTCCTCGACGAGCTTGAGTTCCTCTTCCACGCGATCCTCTGTGGTAGTGTCAACGGGACCCGGCGATCGTTACACCAAGAAGAACTTCAAGAAATCGTCCGAACCCCGAACGACGAGACGATTTCTTAACCCCGCCTTATCGTGGGTGACATCGTGTTGAAGTATCATTCCTTGGAGCCTCCAAGGAGTCCGGATGGAAGGAACTTCGACGAGTGAAAACGTCTCCGCGCACGGCCCGCCGGTCTGGTGGAAGCGGGTGCTCCGCTCCGCCGGTCTGGCCGCCGCGCTCCTGCTCCTCTTGGGCGCCGGGTTCGTCGTGTTCCTAGAAGAGTCGTTCATCTATTTCCCGGCCAAGGGCGGCGTCGGCCCTTCCCCGGGCGAGGAGGTCGCCCTCACCGCCTCGGACGGCGTGCGCCTCCACGGCTGGTACGTCAGCCACCCGAAGGCACGCCATACGATCCTCTGGTTCCACGGCAACGCGGGCAACATCGAGTACCGGCGCGACAGGCTCTCGGAGCTCCGCGAGCTGCCGGCCAGCGTCCTGGTCATCGACTACCGGGGGTACGGGAAGAGCGACGGCGCCCCCACGGAGCAGGGACTGGGACTGGACGCCCGGGCGGCTTACGACTGGCTGTGCTCCCGGACGACGCCGGAGCGGATCGTGCTCCTCGGAAAATCGCTGGGCGCGGGGCCGGCCTGCGAGCTGGCCTCGCAAGTCCCGGTCGGGGGGCTCATCGTCCAGTCCGCTTTCACCAGCGCCCCCGACATGGCGCCGCTCGTCATGCCGCTCTTCCCCGCGCGCTGGTTCATGCGCACGAAGTTCGACAACCTCTCCAAGGTCGCGCGCATCTCCTGCCCCAAGCTCTTCGTCCACAGCCGCGACGACGAGATCATTCCGTTTCGCATGGGCGAGGCGCTCCACGCCGCGGCCGCCGCGCCCAAGGAGTGCGCGTGGTTCGACGGCGCCGGCCACAACGACTTGTGGGTCACGCACTCGAAGGCGTACTCCTCCCGGCTGGCGGCGTTCCTGGAGCGGCTTGAGAAATGACCGCCATCGACAGGAGCGCCCCGATGTAGTTGTCGTGGAGGAAGCGGCCGAAGAAGAGGAAGACGAAGATCGCCCCCGCCGACCACCGGAGCGCGCTCGAAACGTCCGGCTCCTTCCGGAGCTGCCGCAGGCCGAACCAGAGGAAAGGCGCCAGGGCCGCCGCCTGGAAGACCCCGAACGGGAACCACGCCTTCGTCGACTTCACCAGTCCGAGGAGCAGCACGAGGTTCGCGAACCCGTACCCGCTCCAGCCCCGGATTTCGAAGGGATGCGTGCCCAGACCGGAGGGGGCCAGGAAGAGGTCGTCGACATAGGCGTGCGCGTCGACGGCGAGGAACGGCGCGGACGTGAGGAGGAGCGGCGCCAGGAGGAGCGCCGCGGCGGCCGGCCACT
>Ga0187892_10011652_pt1 | contig 10686 bp, 8 predicted proteins | sample MA1701073metaG_FD_139345 | JGI IMG/M metagenome (GOLD analysis project Ga0187892, IMG submission 139345) | Bio-ooze microbial communities from a basaltic lava cave in the Kipuka Kanohina Cave System on the Island of Hawaii, USA - MA170107-3 metaG ...
CGGTCGCGTCGACCGGCTTGCCCAGCTCGGCCGTCCGGAACCTGCCGAAGTGGTCGTACATCTCGAACGGCAATCCCAGGGGGTCCATGGATTTGTGGCAGCTCCAGCAGTACGCCTCGCGAGTGACCCTCATGCGTTCCCGAAGCGGTTTGTCGGGCTCGTCCGGAAGGACGGCGTTTACGGTGACCGGAACGTCGGGGACCTGGTCCCCCAGCAGCCTCTCCCGGATCCATTTGCCGCGCCGGATCGCGTCGTTGGCGAAGTTCCCGGAACGGGCGATCAGCCAGCTCGGGTGCGTCAGGATCCCCATCCGGTGCCCATCCGGCATCGGGTAGGGCCGGTCGGGCGACCATGCGTCTCTCCGGGTCGCGATCTCCTCGATCTCATAGATCCTGAGCGCGACCGGCACGACCTTGGCCCAGAAGAACCCGCGCTCGTTCCGGCTATAACTGCCCTTAGTGACGCGCGCCGGCTCGAACGTGAACGGGCCGGTCAGCGCGAACGTCTTGGACGTGGTGAGCAGCTCGCGAAGCACGTTCCGATCTTCTTCGAGGATGGATTCGACGAGCCGGTCCGTGTCGTAGACGAAGTAGAAGATCGCGTCGTCCCAGTCCTCCCGCCGGTGCCGGGCGACCCCCGCCGCCTGCAGGGTGGGCGTGTCCTTGAACACGTCGGGGGCCTTGGCGTAACCGAAGTATTCCTGGAAGAATCGGAGGACGCGCGGCTTGGCGATCTTGGGATCGTTGAGGATTCGAAGGGCGTGCGCGCGGACGTCCTCGGGCCGGGCGAGCTTCCCGTCGGCGGCCGCCTTGAGCAGCGCCTCGTCCGGCCCGCGGTCGGTGAGCGCGTACGCGACGGCCCGCGCCAGATCGCGCGGGGCCAGGATCCCCCGCCCCTCCCGGCCCGCCGCCGGCACTTCCACGCGGTAGAGCACCTCCGGATGAACCAGGACCGCCAGGACCAGGTGCTGCACCGCTAGGTCCGGCGCGTCGCGCTTCAGATTCTCCGCGAGGAAGCCGGCGTATCGCTGGCGCTCCTCCGCCGAAGGGGCGCGTTCGAGAATATCCCGGAACGCCACCCCGACGGCGTCGCCCGGAGCCTTCGGCTCGAGAAGGGGGCGGTAACGTTTCACCAGCGCGCGCGCCAGCGGGAGGGAGTTCCGCAGGTGGTGCTCCAGCTCCGCCTCGCCGAGCTGGTGAAAGGAAGGGTAGTCGCTGAAGCCCTCTTCCTTGTGCGGCACGAGCTGCCAGGGAGATCGGGGGCTCCACGAGCGCAGGTCGTACCCGGCTACTTTCGTGAGCGAATGCTCGTACGCCTCGCCCGTGAGGCGCCAAAGGCGCGCCCGCGTCGCCGCGGGCTTTCCCGCCCTGGCGGCGGGCGCAAAGAGGGCGTCGTGGTCGACCTCGTTGCCTTCCCTCCGTTCGCCCGCCTTCTCGAGCGCCCCCCGAATCGAAACGAGCGCGCGCCGGCGCTGTTCCGCCGAAGGCTGCGCGGCCTCCTCGGGGGGCATCGCGCCGCTCTCGACTTTCTCGAACACGCGCTTCCAGAGCTCGACCGCCGGGCCCGGCGCGGGAGCTTCGCCGAGGGCGTGAAGCGCGACCTTCCCCTTTTGCTTTTCGGGACCGTGGCACGCGACGCAATGCCGCTTGAGGAACGGACCGATTCCCTCCGGGGCGGGCTCTTGAGGGTCGCCCGCCCCGAGGAGCGCGAGCAGCAGGATTCCGTTCACCATGGGACCTCCGCCGCTTTGGACAAGGGGGACAGGCGGGATTATTCCGACATTCCAGGCCACCGGAGGGAGAGTTCCGCGCGCGCACGCGCCAACCGCGACATGACGGTGCCGACCGGGATCGCCAGGGCGTCGGCGATCTCGGCGTAGCTCAGGCCCTCGATCTCGCGCAGGACCAGCACCGCGCGCTGTTCCAGGGACAATCCGGCAAGGAGCCCCCGAAGGACCTCCGGGTCCCCGGGGGCGGGGCCCGGCGGAGGGGCCGGGGCAGGACGCCCTTCGCGGCGCGCCTTCTGGGCGGCGTTGAGCGCGCGGTTCACCGCGAGCCGGTAGAGCCACGTGGAGAAGCGGGAACGCTCGTCGAACCGGCGGATCTGCTCAAAGACGCGGAGGAACACTTCCTGCGCGACGTCTTCGGCGAGTGCGGCGTCGCCCAGAATGCGATGGCAGGTCCGGAAGACGCGCTCTTTGTAGATCTCGTAGAGGACGCCGAGGCCCTCGATCTCCCCACGCCGGCACGCCCCGATCGCCGACCGTTCGTTCGCCGTCGTCATGCTCCGGGCCTTCACCCTGCCCAATAGGGAACAACCCGGGTCGTAAGAGGGGTTTCGTGTTCTGGATCGACAGCGACCGAATGTCCGGACGGGCGCGCTATTGGCGAGGGGACAAGCCTTTCAGGCGCGGGGGCGCTGCAACGCCTTCGGCAGGAGGCCCCGCCGACGAAGTGACCTGGAGGACGCGCTCGCCGGCGGTCCCGCGAAGGACGACGCCGTCGACCCCGATCGACGCGACCGTCCAGGACCCGACCGTCTCGCCCCGGAGGACGGCGAATTCCTTCCTGGCCTGCGGGTCTTCGAGGAACACCACGCCGCTTCCCCGCTCGGTGCCGGTCAGGACCCCGCGGACCCGGGGCAGCGTTTCCGGCGTCACCGGGAGTGCTTGCGGCCCGAGAGGCAGGGGCAACGAGGCGAGCACTTCCCATGAGGGCGTCCGGACGGCCGAAGGGGACGGCTGCTCCTCCAGCCGCTCCAGGTCGACGGCGACCTCGGGCCGCGGGAGGAGCAGCCAGGTGGACGCGCCGGCCAGGAGGACGTTCAGCGCCCACAGGCCGATCTTGACGGTCTTCATGTGCTTTGAACGAGGATGCGGGCGAAGGGTTGGATGCTATTGGCGCGGAAGCGGGCGGTACTCCAGGACGAACGGCTTGCCGGCCCGCTCGACCGTGATGCGCAACCCCGACTGCTGTCGCATGGCCGGGTTGTTCATCAAGGTGCGGATGTCGGTCAGGTTGTTGAGCGGCTGCCCGTTCACGTCGCGAACCACGTCGCCCGCCATGAGACCGCGCGTCGCGCCGATCGACCCGGAAGAGACGCTGTCGATCTTGAGCCCGCCGCCGGAGAACGGCGAGACCTGGAATTCGCGGTCGACGATCTGGTCGGTGTTCTGGATGGCCCAGTCGATCTCGTCGGGATCCATGCCCCACACCTGGCGGCTTTCGGCCGAGGCGAGGAGCCGGCTCTTGAAACTCTCCATCGAGTACGCCTGTCCCACGCGATTGGACTTGCCGGCCGGGCCCGCGCCCACGGCCCCCGCCGCGCCCGGCGGCCCCGCCGGCGTCGTGGGATCCAGCGTCAGCACCTGTCGCTGGGCGCCGTTGGTGAAGACCGCCCGGTCCTTGGACACTTCCGCCATCACCCAGCCGCGGAATTCCTCGTAGAGCTTCCCGTCGGGGCCCTGGATGGGCTCGCCCATGTCCGCCACGAGCTCGACGTTCCGGCCCATCGACTTGATGAACGCCGTCCCGCGTTTCGGGTCGGTCGTGGGGAGCGTGCCTTTCAGGGTGGCCTTGAAGAGCGTCGCGGCCGCCGCCGCGTGCGCGCGCGGCTCCAGGGGGTTGTTGAGCGACTTGAGGACCGCGTCGTTGGGCGGCGGCGTCACCGGGCCTATCGTGCCCGTGCCGTCTTCGGGGCTGAAGCCCTGAAGCGGGTTGGCCCCCTGGGTGAGCAGAAAGAAGTAGGCGAAGGCCACGATCCCGGCCCCGAGGAGGCCGTTCAGGACCCAGAGGAGCCCGTTCACCAGCTTGACGTTACGCATGCGGACCCGATTTCAGATATCGGATGTCCGATGTCAGATCAAGACTTCCTACGAAGACCGAGGTCTGCGTATTAGATCCGTCCATTCGACATCCGACATCTGAAATCCGACCTCGGTCTTCAGCGCCGCACCCCGCCGCCGCTCGCCCCGCCGAAGTGCCGCTGGGCGTCCTTGGAGATGCCGCGCAGCTCCAGCTTGAGCTCGTCGGGGCTGTCGGCCGCGTTGAGCGCGTCCTCCAGCGTGATGAGGTCCCGTTCCAGCAGCGACTTGAGCGACTGGTTGAACGTCATGCACCCGTAGTAGCTTCCGTCTTTCAACGCCTTGTACAGCTCCCGGGTTTTCCCGTGGAGGAGAAGTTCCTGGATGGTCGGGGTGGCGATCAGCATCTCGACCGCCGGCATCCGGGCCGTCCCGTCCTTCGTGGGCAAAAGCCGCTGCGAGACGACGCCCTCGAGCAGGATCGACAGCTGGAGCTGAAGGAAGCTGTGGACGTGCGGCGGGAAGAAGTTCAGGATCCGGTCGATCGTCTGCATCGCGTTCTGGGAGTGGAGCGTCGAGAAGACGAGGTGCCCCGTCTCCGCCGCGTGGATGGCCGCCTCCATCGTCTCGATGTCGCGCATCTCGCCGATGAACATGACGTCGGGGGACTGGCGGACGGCGTGCTTGAGGGCGGTGACGAAGGAGTCCGTGTCCTGGCCGATCTCGCGCTGCTCGATCACGCACTTGTTGTCGGTGAAGGTGAATTCGATGGGGTCCTCTACGGTGATGATGTGCCGCTCCTCCGTCGCGTTGATGTAGTTGATCATGGAGGCGATGGTCGTGGACTTGCCCGAGCCGGCGGTGCCGGTCACCAGGACGAGGCCGCGGGGGAGCATGGCGAGGCGGCGGAGCTGCTCGGCCGGGAGGCTCAGGTCCTCCATCGACGGGATCTTCGAGTGGATGTGCCGGAACACCATTCCGATGTAGCCGCGCTGCCGGAAGACGTTGGAGCGGAAGCGGCCCACGCCGTAAATCTCGTAGGACACGTCGACCTCGCCCTTCTCGGCGAACTTCTTCTTGGCGAAGTCGTCGCAGACCTCGTTGAAGATCTCGAGCATGTTCTCTTCGGTGAGGGGCTGGCCTCCCATGGAGACGACGCGGCCGACGACGCGCATGGCCGGCGGGACGCCGACCTTGAGGAAGAGGTCCGACGCCTCCTCCTTCACCATCGCCGCGAAAACGCTTGCGAGCTCCATGAAAAACCTCGTGACGACTGACCTATTCTACCTTACTCGGTTCGGAGCGCGCACGGAAAAGTTCCCCGACCAGCGCGTCGAGGCCTTTGCCCGTCGCGGCGGAGACCTCGAGGACCTTCTTTCCCTTCAGGGATTTCCGGAGACGGTCGGCGTTCTCCTTCGAGCCGGTGATGTCGACCTTGGTGGCGACGACGATCTCGTGCTTGGCGGCGAGAGCGGGGCTGTAGCTTTCGAGCTCTTTGCGGATGGTCCGGTAGGCCTCGAGGGGAGGCTGGAGCGCCAGCGGGGAGACGTCCACGAGGTGGAGAATGAGGCCGGTCCGCTCCACGTGCTTGAGGAACTTGTCCCCGAGACCCTTCCCCTGATGGGCCCCCTCGATGATCCCGGGAAGGTCGGCCAGGACGAGCGTCTGGAAGTCGCCGCTTCGGATGATGCCGAGGTTGGGGACGAGAGTCGTGAAGGGGTAGTCGGCGATCTTGGGGCGGGCGGCCGACACGCGCGAGATGAGGGTCGACTTCCCGGCGTTCGGGAGCCCGACGAGCCCGACGTCGGCGATCATCTTGAGCTCGAGGCGGACGTGGCGCTCCTCGCCGGGCACCCCGGGCTCGGACCGGCGGGGCGTCTGGATCGTGGGCGTCGCGAAGTGCTGGTTGCCGCGCCCGCCCTTTCCGCCGCGGCAGACGATGAGCCGTTCGCCGTGGCGGCTCAGGTCCTTGAGGAGCGCCCCGCGGTCCACGTCGCGGACGAGCGTCCCCACGGGGACCAGGATGACGAGGTCATGCCCCTTCTTCCCGCTGCAGTTCTTCTTGCCGCCGGGTTCCCCGTTGGCCGCCACGTAGCGGGGCCGGTGGATGAGGTGGTACAGCGTGTTGTGGTTCTCGTCGGCGACGAGGACGACGTCCCCGCCCTTGCCGCCGTCTCCCCCGTCGGGCCCCATCTTGGGCCGGTATTTCTCCCGCATGAAGGAGACGTGGCCGTCGCCGCCGTTGCCGGCTTTCATGCGGAGCGCGATTTCGTCGCGGAACATGCGCTGAGGATACTAACAAAACAAACCGTTTGTTTTGTTAGTTCTCACGGGATCGCGGGGGAGAGCTTGAGCTGCAAGGGCTTGGCGGCTTCGGCGCGCTTGACTTCGACCGTCTGGGTGGCGTAGCCGGGGTGGGTGACGGTGAGCGTGTGCCGCGTGCGGGTGATCGACCAGGAGAGTTTCACGTTCGCCGGCGCCTCGGCGACCGGGACGCCGTCGACGGCGATCTTGGCGCCCTTGGGCTCGACCTTCACCGGCAGGGGGATCTCCTCGACGATTTCCTCGAGGGCGACTGTCACATCCCGCTCGGCGAACGTCACTTCGCGCTTCACGGGCCGGTAGCCTTCCAGCGAGAGTTCTACAGGGACCCGGGCGGCGCGGGACTTATACGACACGTTGTAGGAGACGGGGGTCTGGCCCGCGCGCAGTCCGTCCACGAAGACCTCCGCCCCCGGGGGCGTCGACACGAACCGGACGGGGACGAGTTCGGGGAGCGGGGTGAGGACGACGTCGAGCTTCCGCTGATCGCGTCCCAGGGGCACGATCTTCTGATCGTGGCCGGCGAGCCGGAGCGTCACGCTCTTCTCCCGGTCCGCCGGGAGCCACGCGAGCCGCAACTCCTTGGGCGCGCGGCCGTAATTGACGTCGGCGACCAGGATGTCGGCGCCCGGCGGCTCGGAGGTGACCAGGACCGGGAACTCCTTGGCCGTCCCGGGGAGCGGCCGCATGACCACACGCACGTCGGTGGTCTCGAACTCCTTGTACGCGCCGGTGGAAAGGTCGATGGCCGACGTGATGAGGCCCATGACCAGGCTGCCGTAGAAATAGATGCTGATGCGTCGCTTGAGCTCGACGGGCTCCGGGTAGTAACCGCTCTTGTGGAACGTGACCTGCTGATCCTCTTTGGGAAGGTCCACCTTCCTGGGGGTCGTGTACGTCTGCCCGCCCACGGTGAACTCGGCGCCCGCAGGGTCTGAATTGAACTCCACCACCTGCGAGGTGCCCTGCATGATGAGGGTGCACCCCGACAGCGCCGCCAGGAGCGCCGCCAGGGCGATCTTCCTACTTGACGTACTTGCGGACATGGATCTCGGTCTCTCCGCTCATGACGGTCACCTGGCCGACGACGACGATGTGGATGCCGCTGATCATGACGCTCGCCGCCCGGTCGTTCCCGGCTGACCCAAACACGTGATGGTGCGTCCGCGTCCAGATCGGGCCGCCGGCGGCGCTGTACTTCCGGATCCACCAGTCCTGGCCTTTGCCGCCGATGCTTTCGTACCCGACGGCGTAGAACGTCCCGTCCGACTCAACCGCGATGTCCAGGATCTCGTCGTCGGTACCCCCGGCGCCGGTGTGCGAAATCGGGAAACCGCCAATCAGCGTGCCCCCGACGTTGTACTTGGCGACAGCCGCGTCCCTTCCTAGGGGACCAGCGTCCTGGAAGCCGGCGACATACACGTTTTCCGACGCATCGACACCGACCGTCGTCGCCAGGGCAGGAGCCGCGCCAAGCGTCCTTTCCCAAGAAAATGTCCCGTCGACAAGTCTTTGTCCGAGAAGAATGCTGGGCTGGCCCAGGATGATCGTGTCCGTTTCATCCCCTGCCGTGAGGATCCTGTTCGATGCGTCGACAGCAACCGCATGCCACCATCGATCGTTCGCGTCTCCGGGTCGCGTTATGGGAAAGGCGCCGATGCCGCCACCTGTATTTGGATTGATCTTCCAAGTCCGGTGATTGACTCCCTGAAGGGGCTCAAAGGTTCCCCCGACGATGACGATGTTGCCGGCCCCGTCGACCGCAATCCCGTTTGCTTCCACACGCGCCGCCATGCCTGGCGTGGCGCCGCCCAGCTGCTCAAAAAGGGGCGACGGGGTCTGCAAGGCCATTGAGGAATTGAATTTCCACACACGGATGTCGCCCGCAGTTCCCACCGAAGACCCTGTGGCGGCGACATAGACGAAGTTAGAGGCGTCGATCGCCACGCTGTGGCTTCCGACCGTGTTGGCGGTGGTAGTTTCAACCGCCGTCACCGCAGGGGCGCCACCGCTGCTGTTGTAGGTCACTACGAAAACATTTCGACTCCCCGGGTCATCTCGAAAACTGGCGTAAATGGTCCCCGCGCTGTTCACGGCGGCTCCGCCGGCGATCTGCTCTCCCCCCCGCGCCAGCGTCCGCACCCACGCCAAATCGCCGGCGACCTGCTGCGCGCCCCAAATGCTCACCCGGAATCGCGTGATCGACGTGGTGTATCGGCTGAAGACGAACGCCCGTTCGCTCGGAGTCGCCGCGGAGCGCTCCACAATCCCGTCGGGAGTCCCCAGCATGAACTGCAAGTCGTCGGTCGGGTCGAACATCCTGGCGGAGTACGACGGCGCCGAGGCAACCTCGACCACGCTTCCCGCCCCGTCGAAGACCTCGACGGCGTCGAGGTTATAGATCACCGTGTCGTAAAACTGGAACAGGATCGTGTTGAACGGGCCGCCGGTCGGCATGAATTCCGCCGTGGCGATTCCCGTGTTCACGAACGTCCAGGCGGACCCCGGAATACCGCCGTTGCCTGTGAGGGCCGTCTTTTCCGCCAGCGCCTGCGCCGCGTCGAGGTTCGCCACCCATACGTGGTATCGAGGATCGTCTTCGCTCGCGATCGTCACCGTGTCCGTCGAGGGGGTCCCCACGATGTAGAGAGAACTCGCCGAGAGAGTGACGATGACCGTCTCATTGCCTTCCATCTCGCTGTCGTTCACCGGAGTCACGGTCACGTCGACGAAGGCCGCGCTCGGGGCAATCGTCGCCTGCGTGCCGATCGACGCGTAGTCGGCTCCGGGCGTCGCGCTCCCGCCCACGGTGAAATTCACGGTCAGCGATCCCGCCGTGACGATGTCGCGCGTAATCCGGAACACTCCGGGATCGGGTCCGACTTCCGAGGCACTCGGGTCCACCGCCGTCACCGAGACGGTCGGCCGGGAATCGTCGCTCGTCAGCATCATGGTCGCATCGCCGCCGCTGAAATAGTTCGGCGGATTTGGAGTAACGGTAAGGATGATGGTCTCTATGTCTTCGAAATCAAAGTCGTCGATAGGACTGATCGTTACAGTAGCCGTCGCTTGGCCGTCGGCCATGGTGACCGAGAGCGGAGCGACGGGCGTATAGTCCGTTCCCGAGGTCGCCGTCCCGCCGAGAGTGAACGTGACGGTGAGACTTCCGCCGGTAATGTTCCGGGTGAGCGTAAATGTACCCGCCGTGGCCGGTTCGGACGCGTGGACGGTCACTTCTGCCGTTACCGTCATTACCGCCGGACCTGAGTCGCTGCTGCTGTCGTCGCGCGAGAGAAGGTAGGCCGTGACCGCGATGACGTCGCAGCCGCCCAGGACCGCGGGCGCCAGAAGCGCCCAGAGCGCCACCCTCCTCATCGCCCCCGCCTCCGGTCTTCGGCATGCCGGACGTCGGCGCGCAGGTCCGCCGTGTCCAGGCTCGGGTCGAGCTCGACCGCCTTCTTCCAGTCGGCCAGGGCTTCGTCGTAGCGGCCCAGGTGGAAGCGCACCACTCCCCGGGACTTCAGCGCCGGCGCGAACTCCGGGACCGCGCGGAGGACCGCGTCGAGATCCGCGCTCGCCGCCGCGAAGTGTGGCCGAGCATCGCCGCCCGCCAACGCATCCGCCAAGCCCGCCCATAGACGCACCCGCCCCCGCAGGAACGCGGCGTCGACGTACCCGGGCGCGCGCTCCAGCGCCCGCGACGTCTCCGCCACCACCGTGGCCACCGTCTCCGCGAGCTCCCCCTTCGCCGCCGCCAGGAGCGCCGCCGCCGCCAGCACCGCCCCCTCCGGGTGGCCCGGCTCGGCCGCCAGCGCCTTGGCCGCCAGCTCGCGCGCCCGCTGCGCGTCATCCTCCGCCGGGTGACCGTCCTTCCGCCTCTGTTCCGCGACCCGCAACCGCGCCGACGCCCCGACGAGGAAGGCCCGCACGCCGCTCTCCGGCCGCCGCGCCAGATCGTCCAGCTCCGCCAGCGCCTCCACGATCTGCTCGAGGCGCAGGCGCCCCGCGGCGCGCAGGACTCGCGGGGCAGACCAGGACTGCACGCTCTTCGTCAGCTCGCCCGCCAGACGGACCGCCTCCTCGAGCAGCGGCCGTCCCTCCGCCCGGTGCCGGACCATCCTCGACCCCAAACCCAGCCGGAGCTCCACCGCGGCAAGCTTCCCCGCCCACGTCACCGGCTCGCTGCCGAGCGCCTCGAGCGCCTTCCGGTAGTCCGACTCCGCGTCGCCCGCCGAAAGCGCCCGCCAGCGGAGCCGCGCCGCCTCGACCGCCGCCGCCAGTTCCACCGCCGGCCGCCCGCCGCCCTTCAGACGATCCAGCGCCGCCGACGCGTGCGGCGCCGGGTCGGTCCCGGATTCGCAGCGCGCCAGCGCGACGCGCAGGACCGTCGCCGCCCAGGCGTCGGCCCCGGCTTCCTTGAGCAGCGACCCCAGCGCCTCGGCCGGGCTGGGGGCCTCCAAGGCGAGCGCGATTCCCGCCCCGAGCCGCTCGCGAAGACCCGCCGCGCCCGGATCCCCCCGCACCGTATGGAACCTCCTCGAGAGGTACGCGGCTCGGGTCCA
>Ga0187892_10011655_pt1 | contig 10684 bp, 9 predicted proteins | sample MA1701073metaG_FD_139345 | JGI IMG/M metagenome (GOLD analysis project Ga0187892, IMG submission 139345) | Bio-ooze microbial communities from a basaltic lava cave in the Kipuka Kanohina Cave System on the Island of Hawaii, USA - MA170107-3 metaG ...
GAAGATCGTGCGCTGCTCGCTGCCGGAGGGGTTCCCCGGGTAGTCGGGGCTGCTCGTGAGATCCGTGACGGGCATGCCCAGCCCGAGCCCCAGCCAGAATTCCCGGAGGATCGCCCCGCCGGCCGATTGGACGGTGATCGAGACGGGGGCGGAGGTGGCGGAGTCCCCGTCGTCGTCCGTCGCACGGGCGGTCAGGGAGTAGCTCCCGGCGGCGACGTTGCTCCAGGTGAAGCTCCAGCCGTCGGCGCCGTTGGTGTCCTCGCCGAGCTTGGTCGCTCCCTGGAAAAACTCGACCCGGGTGACGGTGCCGTCCGAGTCCGCTGCATTGGCCGTGATCGTGACCGTGCCGGGGGCGGTGAACGTCGCGCCTGCCGCCGGGCTGGCGATCGAGACCGTGGGGGGTTGATTGGTGGGAGGGGGAGGACCCGCCGCGGTGACGACGACGGGGACGTTCTGGGTCAGCTCGCCGAACCATTCGATGCCGGACTGGCGCATCTGCCATTGGAAGTTGTAAGTCGCGGGCGTCGTCGGGGCGGTGACGGTCCAGGTGAAGGTTACCTGCTGGGTGGGCGCGACCGAGGCACCCGCCGGGAGGGAGACGCGGTTCATCCCCCAGGTCACGTTGTCGGTGGCGTTTTGCGAGCCGAGCCGGTGCGGGTTGGCTCCGGCGTCGGTCCAGGTCGTGGTCCCGGTGTTCTCCATCGTGACCGAGACGGAGTACGTCTGCCCCGCGGTCATGGTCGGCGGCACGTTCTGGGATACGAAGCGGGCGTTGTTGGACGTGGGAGGGGGCGCCGTGGCGGAGACGACGACCGGGATGTTCTGCGTCAGGTCGCCGAACCATTCGACGCCGGACTGGCGCATCTGCCATTGGAAGTTGTAGGTCGCGGGGGTGGTCGGGGCGGTGACGGTCCAGGTGAAGGTCGCCTGCTGGGTGGGGGCGACCGAGGCGCCCGCCGTGAGGGAGACGCGGTTCATCCCCCAGGTCGTGTTGTCCGTGGGGTTTTGCGAGCCGAGCCGGTGCGGGTTGGCGCGCGCGTCGGTCCAGGTCGTGGTCCCGGTATTCTCCATCGTGACCGAGACGGTGTAGGTCTGCCCCACGGTCATGGTCGGAGGCACGGTCTGGGACACGAAGCGCGCGCCGTTGGAGGCCGGAGGCGCCCCGCCCGTGACGGTGACGGCCACGTTGGTCGACGCGGCCCCGAACGGGGTGCCGTTGCGCATCAGGCTCCACATGAAGTTGTAGGTCGCGGCCGTCGCGGGAGCCGTCACGTTGAAGCTGAAGGTCACGGAGGCGTTCGGCGCGACCGAGCCCGGCAGTTCCACCCGGTTCAGGCCCCAGGTCATGTTCCCGAAAGAGTTGCGCGAGGTGAGGGCGTAGTCCCCGGCCGGGGTCCAGGTCGTCGTCCCCGTGTTCCGGAACGTCAGCGTGACCGCGACGCTCTGGCCGGCGGTCATGGTCGGAGGGACGTTCTGGGAAACGAACGCGGCGTTGTCACTGGTGGCCGGAAACTGCGAGCGAAGGTAGCTGATCCGAGCCGCGATCCAATTCTTGACGTTCTGCACTTCGGCGTCGAATTGGCCCATGGAGAATGGCCGGTAGGGGTCCGAAACCAGGTGGGGCCGGATCTGGCCGGCGACGAAGTCGACCTGCCCGGAGGCCGCCGAGAGAGGGCCGTTCAGGAACTGCTGGATCTTGGACCGGAGGGTCGCACTCGCCGTGGCGTCCCCCCGGATCCACGAGGTCGCCAGGGTCGAGTCGAATCCGAACCAGATATCCTGGGTCGTCCGGTACTGACCGCTTCCCACGCCGCTCGGCGGGCTGGTCGTGAAGTACTCGTTGCCGAACGCGTTCTCGACGTCCCAGGCGACGATCTCGAGCCGGTTCGTGTCCTCGCGGTGGTACCAGTAGTGGTTGTTCGGGGTATTGGAGCCGACGACCCCCCAGCTGAAGATGGAGTCGAAGTTAGCGGTCGCCGTCGTCACGGCCAGGTACGCGAGGAAGGTGTCCATGTTGATCAGGCCTTCCAGCTGCGTTCGGGAGACCGGCGCGGTGTTCAGGACGCTGACCAGATCGACGACGTCCTGGTAGTTCCCGCCGATGGAGTTCGTCTCGGGGTGCCAGAAGCGCGGGACGTACGTGCCAGGGTTTCCCCCGCGCCACAGGTACTGGTCGGTCCCCTGGGGATGGCCGTTGCCGTTCTCGTCGGCATAGTCGATTTCATAGAGGTTGCCGTCGAGGGGCAGCCCGGCGCTCCACCGGAAGCGCGCGAACGCCTTGCGGATGGGCTCCTCGACTTCGTACAGGCCTTTAGGGCTTCCGTTCACGACGAGGAGCGCGTTGCAGGAACGCGGCGCGTTGGCCCCCGCCTGATTGTAGGCCCAGTACGTCAGGCGGTCGCGCAAGGCGGAGTAGTCCAGCTTCAGGGAGTCAAGCCGGACCATGTCGACGCCTCTCCACGACTGGTTGGGGACGAACTCGTCGAACTTGATCTTGAGGGCGGGCTTCGGGTTCCCGGCCTGTCGGGAGGCCTTTCCCGTCGCCTTGACGCCGACCTGGGTCACGGTCTCTCCCTGCCAGGTCATCGTCGCCGGCTGGTAGAGGTCGCCCTGCCCGAACGGGTCGTTCACGATCTTGTCCCAGTCGCCGGCGAGCATGGTGATCTGGAACGTCCGCACGGCGTTCTCGTTGTAGATCTCTTCCGATTGGGCGGCCGCAGCCGCCGCCGCCGCGCCGAAGAGCGCGGCCACGATCAGGGACATCCTCGCAATCTTCACGGCGGCCTCCATGTCAGTCGACCGGGCGTTCCGAGACGGAAAGTGCCGAAAGCACTTGGAACTTGGAGTACTCCGCGGGGCGGGCCGTGCGAAGCGGCGCATCGCACCAGGAGGGGGAAGTCGGCCCGCGGACCTTGAGTTCGACGATCGCCGCTTTTTCCTCGTGGGTCGCCGAGCCGAGCCTCTCGCGCTCCAGGGACGGGTTGGATTCGTAGAGGGCGAAGGGGCCGCGGTGGTAAGAGACCTCCTGATCGAGCGTCAGCCGCGACACCGGGTCGCCGCCCTCGAGCGCCAACCGCCGGTAGGCCACCGCGCCGACGGGGACGAGCTCGCGGTCGTCCGAGATGTCGCGGACTCGCCGGATCTCCCCGAGGACCTTGTAGGGGTCGGCCATGGGGCCCTGGCAGGCGAGGATCTCCGCATCGCCGACGTCGGAGCGGAGGAAACGGGCGACGAGACGCTTGTGGAGCTGGAACCGGCTCTTCCGGGACGTCGCGCCGTCCCGCTCCTTGATCTCGATCCACACGAACGGAGAGGAGGGGACGCCTTCCGCCGTGAAGTACTCGCGCAACCGCAGCTTCAAGCACCGGGACGGACAGGCCAGGACCTTCCGGGTGAGGTGCCCGTCGGGCCGGTCGAAATAGACGGTCGTGATCCACCCGTGATCGCGCCGGAACCGGGAGTCCGAGAGGACGGGTCCCAGGCGGGCGAGGAACCGGACGACCTCGCCGGACCACAGCACGTATTTATGCTCCATGCGACACTGGATCAGGCGCTGGGTCATGATCATGAAGGCTCTCCGGTGCGCGGGATCGGAAGCTGCAGAAAGTCCCGATCCCTGAGCACGTGCGCCTCCACCCGTTGGATCGGGCTCGCCCCGTACTCTCCCGCACAGAGAGGGGGAGCGTGACCCAGGAAATGCATATGGGTAGAAATCTGGATTTCGGGCTAATGCTTCGGCGGCGCCGGCGATAGTGTTGTGTTGCTGGAGGGTCTGTGGATTCCTTCACGCAGGAAGACGATCTCATCCGCCTGGCCCGGTCGGGGAACCCCGGGGCCTTTTCGGAGCTCGTGGGGGCGCATCAGGGCGCCCTCCGCGCGTTCACCGCCCGCTTCGCCCCGGACCTCGAAACCGCCGACGAGGTCGCGCAGGAAACCTTCCTTCGCGCCTACCAGGGACTGGCGCGCTTTGAGCTGGGAACGGACTTCGCCAAGTGGCTGCGAGGCATTGCCCGCCACGTTCTCCAGGACAGCCTGCGCCGGCGGGCGCGGGAGGCCGGGGTCCGCCAGAGGGCCGCGGACGCGTTCCTGGCCGAATCCATGGCGCGGCGCGTGGCCTCGGCGGAAGAGGGCGACGATACCGACTTCCGCCTCCGCGCGCTCCTGCGGTGCGTCGAGGAGCTCGACGAGGGTCCCCGCGAACTTCTTGGCCGCCGCTACCGGGAAGGACTTTCGACGATCGAGCTGGCGGGCAAACTGGGCCGGGGCGTCTCGGCGATCCGGGTCCACCTCCTGAAAATCCGGAGGATGCTCCGCGCCTGCATCGAGCTCCGGCTCAGGAAGAGCACGGTATGAATTCCGAAGAATGGGACGAGTTCCTCGCCGCCTGCCTGGACGAAGGGTCCGCACCCGATTTGTCCAAGGACGTCGAGATCAGCCCCGAGCGGGCGAGCGAGGCTCTCGACCTCATGGAAGTCGAAGGCCTCCTGAGGCACGCCCATCGCCGCGACGGCGACGGAACCTCTTTCCGCGACCATTTGTGGCGCCGGATCAAGGCCGAGGAAAGCCGCCCGGGGTTCGTACGGGATGTGGAAACGGCCCTGTCCGGCCGACTGAGCGCGCAAAGGAGGCGGCTCGCGGGCCTCGTCGTCCTGGCGGCGTCCTTCCTCGTTTTCGTCGCCGTGTGGTTTCTGGTGTCCAGGCCGTCTCCCGAAACTCACGACCCCCTGGCCTTCGTCGAGGACATGCTTCGTCCCCGCGAAGCGGGAGGGGTGCAGCTCCCGGCGAGTTCCTCGGAAATCCTGGCGGCCGTCCGGGCGACCTCCGAGGAGCTCAGGTGGATGGAGATCCCGTGGCTCCGCGACCTGGCGGAAGCGCAGAGGCTGGCGCGCGAAGAGCGCCGTCCGATCCTCCTCTGGACGGGCGGCGGCGGGCCGCTGGACCGCTCGTGCGGGTGCGCTTACGGGTTGCGGAGGGGACCGCTCTCGGAGGATGAAGTGGTCGGACGCATCTCGGCCAACTTCGTTCCCGTGGCCCTGGATCGCGACGCGGCATCGCGCGCCGCCGGCCCCGCGGGCGAGCTCTACCGTTCGATCCACCGCCAGCGTCCCGCCTACGAGGGACTCTGGATCGTTTCTCCCGACGGCCGGGTCCTGGATGCCCATTCCAAACCCCCGAAAGAAAGGAAGATCTGGTCCCAGGCGGTCCTGTATACGCTGGACGCGGGCTTGAAGGCGTTCGGTCCGGTGGAGCCTCGAATCGTCCAGCCCTTCTCTCTCTTTCCTCATCGGGGCACGGGATTCACCCCGGCTGGAGCCGTTTCGCTCGCCGTGTCCAGCAGGCTGATCCACAACGGCCGCCCGGACGGCCCCGTCGTCGAGGACGGCATGGACCTCTCCGCGGAAGAATGGGCCGGCTTGAGCCCGCCGAGCGTGGCGGCCGGTTTCGAGTGGACGGTGCCGGAAGCGCTGGCCCGCAGATTCTGTCGCGCCCTCTCGCCGGCGGGCGATGTGGGAACGATGCCGCTGCCGCAGGACGCCAAGGTCGCGGAGCTGAAGGGAGTCGTCGAATCGATCCAGGGGAACCGCGCGCAGGTCTCCCTCAAAGGAAGGTGGGAGACCGAGCATTTCGTCGACCGGAAAAAGGAAGGGCCGATCCGCTGCTCGGCATCCGCCGACGGGGTATTGGTCTATGACTTCGCAGGCCAGCGAACCGTTTCGCTGCTTCTGGTATTCCGCGGGACGTATCGCCACACGCCCCCCTGGGATGCCCCGCGCCAGTGCGGCGCCGTCGTGGAATGGACGGAGTGAGGGCCCTTACGGAGGAATCGCGGTGAGTCGCGTCGTAGCCGACCTGGTCTGGGGGATCGCGGTCTGGGCCTCGCCGCAGGCCGGAACGGGGCTTCTCGAGGTGACGGAGACGGGCCAGGAGCCTGAGCGCAAGGTCGCCCTGACGTCGCCTGGGACCTGCCGCGCGGTGCTGTGGCAGGCTTCCGGCGGCGGCATCATGGAGTTCTACGATCTGGGGGCCGACCCGGAGGCGAAGGTCAACCTGGCCGGGTGGGACCGGGGGCTTTTCGAGGTCGGCTGGCACGGCCAGACGTTCAAGAGCCCCGAAGGCGGAGACTGCTGCGCGAAGCATGTCCTCGACGGCAAGAAGGACGCGGTCTGCTACGACGGATGCGCCGACTGGCCTTCGATCGGGCACAAGGCCCTGAAGGCGCAGGGAACCCTGGAGGTCATCGAAAAGAGCGCCGCGCGGGTTCGGGTACGTGCGGAGTCGGTCTTTGTCTGGTGGTCGAAGTTCGCGAACCGGGACATGCCGATCACGGCGGTAGGTGTCGGTGAAGATTGGACCTGGAGAAGAGGTCGATGCGGTCGCTGATCCCGGTCTTGAGCGGCCGGTGGGGAGGGCGGGAGACCGGGGGTGTCATTGAGTGGACTTCGAGCACGCCGGACCCGCGTTCCGACTCAAGGTGATCGATATGAGATGCTTCTTGAAGGCAGGACCCCTGGCGGCGCTGATGTGCCTCGCGGCAGCGCCAGGCCGGGGCGGCCTCTCCATCAAGGCGGTCCAGGAGGACGAAAACACGATTCGCGTCGTCGTCCCCGGGACGTTTGAAACGACGGTTACCCGGAAGAAAGGGTTCGGGCACACCTGGTTCGATCTCAAGCACGATCCGGAAAAGAAGCGGGACCTGGCGCCTGTTCTGACGGAGGCGGGCCTGCTCTGGACCAAGCTCGGCATCGGCGACGGCCAGAAGGTAGGCACCGCCAACCCGCCCCGGAAGATGGAACTGCTGGAAGCGGGCCCGACTCGCGTCCGCGTGCGCCTGACCGGGATCATGAACCGGCGCGGGCTCGGCCTTCCGCAGGAAGACCTCAACGAACTGGGGTTCGAGCAGACCTTCACGGTGTATCCGACCGGCGGGGTCTATGTGGACTACGCGCTGCTCGCGCAGGAAGACCTGCCGCTCCGCCACTTTCTTCTCATCTTGAAGCCCAACGGGGCGTGGGGCAAGAACGGGAAGGGCGAAGGCGCCGGGGAAGCGCGCTGCGCCGGCGAGCACGGTCCCGCCAAGCCCCACGGGTCCACCGCCTCCTCCTTCGCGCTGGAATGGGCGAACGGCCCGACCTACTTCCAGGACATCCTCATGGTCATGCATCGAGGCAAATACCCCGGCACGTACTGGGACGAAGGCTACCTGGACAAGGACCTGCGGTGCGGCCTCGACCTCCTGAGCCGTTGGCCGGACAAGAAGTTGCCCAAGGGAAAGGATCACATCCATCTCATGATGTATTTCCGCGACGACCTCAACGGCACTGAGGCGGCCCGCCCCTATGCGGAGGATTACCGTTCCCCGGATCGCCCGACCTTCACGAAGGGCGACGCGGACAAAGCCGACGAGGGGGACGCGGATGCCGACGGCTTCAACGAGGCGGAGGGCTGCTACGTCCTGAAATCCGCGTCGGACGGCGCCGCTTTCACTTTGCACGGGGCCGCCGTTCCGCGACTCTACCCGGCCTTCAAGATCAAAGGCTGGTCCGGCGAGGCGCCTGAGACCATCACGCTGGGCAACGCGAAAGGGTCGGCCGGCGCGGACTTCCATGCCTCCAAGAAAGAGGGATTCCTGCTGCTGCAGTTGATTCGCGTAATAAGAGAAGACGTGAATATCGCCATCCTGAAGCAGTGAAACCGCTGGCGGGAGTCTTGGCGGTCCTATGGACGGTCCCGGCGCCGTCCCGAGCCCAGGAAACGACTGAGATCGCGGCCGACTCGCCCCTCGGCCGCCGGGAGCATCCTCGCCTCCTCCTCACCCGGGCGATGCGGCCCGCCCTCCAGGAGCGGTGCCGGACCGCCTACGCGGACGACTACCGCCGGATGGCCCGGTGGGCCGACAAGGAGGTCCAATCGATCGCGTCCAAGGACTGGAAGGATCGGGACGGGCTGACGAACGAGGAAGTCCGGAGCCTTCTGGCCATCCGCTGCGGAGGTCATCGCGCCCGACCTGCTTCCCGAAACGGCCCTGTTCGAGGGGATCGGCTGGGTCAGCATGCGGAGCTCCTGGCACGCGGACGCCACGTTCGCCCACTTCAAGTGCGGGCCCTGGGCGCGCGGGGAGCCGGCCCACCTCGACAACAACTCGTTCTTCATCTATAAGAACGGCCCGTTGGCCATCGACGGCATCAAGCCCGGCACGACCGACGACCCCGCGCACCCGGGGACTCCCCTGGAAAAGCTGGTGCCCTACGGGCGCATGACGCTTGCCCACAACACCGTCACGGTGTAGGACCCCGACGAGAAGATCATGGGCGTGTCGCAGTACATGTACAAGGAGGCGAAGGATCCTTTCCCGGTGAACGACGGCGGCCAGACATTTCGTCGGGAGAAGAAGACCGAACGGCCGACGAGACTGGAGCAGGGCCGTATCGTCGCCTACGAGACGCATCGGCTTTTCGAATACGTCTGCGGAGATGCCACCGAGTCCTACAACCCGAAGAAGCTCCTGCGGTTCACCCGGCAATGGGTCTTCCTCAAGCCGGATTTCTTCATCATCTTCGACCGGGTGGAGAGCACGAAGGCCGAGTTTCCCAAGCACTGGCTCCTCCACAGCTACCGGGAGCCCCGGATCGCGGGAACCACGGCGACGATCGATACCCCGGGAGACGATCCGCAGGGCGGCCGGCTCTTCTCGCGGACTCTGCTGCCGGACCCCGCGAAGATCTCGAAGGTCCATCGCGGCACGCTCGTGCGCCTGGGAAAGGATCTCACTCCGGATTTCTGGAAGAATACGGAGGACTCTTGGCGGATCGAAGTCGAGCCGGGAACGCCGCGCACGGGAGACGTTTTCCTGCACGTGCTCTACGCGGCGGACCGGACGGTCGCCGAAATGCCTTCGGTCGAGCGGATCGAGCGGGAGGGTCTGGCGGGCGTGCGGCTGGACGCTCAAGGCAAGCGGTTCGAGCTCACCTTCGCAACCGCCGGCGGGGTTGCGGGTCGCATCCGGATCACGGACGCCGGCAGGAGCCTCGTCGACCGCGACCTGGCGGATGCCGTCAAGGACACGTACGGAGGCTGGAGCGACGACTCTCGATACCCACAGTGGACGGCGAATCCGCGCCTGCGGCGCCTGATCGGCGAACACCCTCGGCGATAACTCCGGTCGACATCCCTTCGATTTGCGCTACGGTCATGTCCGGCTCCATCTCTCTTCCGAGCGGCCGGAAGGTTCATTAACAAGGAAAATTCGGACGCGCCTTCTTGCCATCCCGAAGCTTCCCGGACTGGCCCGCGGAGCGTGACGTGGCAATTGCATCCGTTCCGGACGACGACGGAGGGTTCGCGGCGGATCGATGGCGGGCCGGGGACGCCGCGCGCCGGGCGACAGCCTCCGGTGACCGCTCTGGTTGCTCTTGCGGCGCTCTTCTACCGTGGCGGCGGCTTTGCGAAACGTTTCGGTGGGAATATCCAGGATATGCTTGCAGAGCGTGCGGATTGTAGCGACGCGAATCATTTCTCGTTTACCCCTTCGGAGCCGTAGCTTATAGACCAGCGGCCCGTCCGGCGCGCGCCTTACCACGAGATAGTCTCCATCGAAGCTCGCATGAATCCCGCACTCTACGAGTGTTTCCTGAAGGATAACCGCCTGAAGGTCGCGGTCCATGGTGGATGGGGGAAGCTATGCGGTCTGCAGGAGCGTTTCTGGAAGGGACGGGTCGATATCAATCGCGCTCCGGATCTCTGTCTTGGCTCTGCCGGAGATGAGAGTGATCGAAAAGACCGTGCGACCACAAAAGAGAATCTTGATTCGATCGATCGCCGGATGCTTTCGTTCCTTATAGGCTTGGACCCACTCCGGATCAGGATGATGCATCACAAGGTTGTCATTGCCGTGCCGGAACAACTCTTCGTACTGGCCTTCAAGGGTCTTTCCAAGCCCCGCGATTGCTTGCGCAAGGTCTTTGCCCGAACCGAATGCCGAGGTCTCCAGGCACATCGCGTGCCATTCGCGCGGGACATCTGAATAGCGAAATATGACGAGATGTCCGGGGAGGTTGAGGGTGATGGACCGCCTTTTCGACATCATGCAGAGTATACCGCGTATCCCTCTTCCATACAACGAGCCGTTCGGACGCGTCGAGCTCATGACGCCGGCCGACGTCGCAAGGTTCTGGACCCGTGTTCTCCTCGACGGCGCGATCGACCCCGGCTTCGAAAAGTAGCCGCCTTCACGGAAGAGTTGCAGAGCCGCCTTCGCTCGCCGGAGCGAAGCGAAGGGCCGGGCGAAGGCGGCCCTCCGTAGCTCAGCGATCCGCCGAGCGGAGGAGGGTCACGCGGCGAGCTTCGGCGGGCAAGCTGGCCCCTACGCCAGAATCTCTCTTACCACATCACCATGAACATCGGTCAATCTGAAGTCGCGGCCGGCGTAGCGGTAGGTCAGCTTCTCGTGGTCGAAGCCCAGGAGGTGGAGAATCGTCGCGTGCAGGTCGTGCACGTGGACGGGCTTCTCGACCGCCTTGTAGCCGAACTCGTCGGTCGCGCCGTAGACGGTGCCGCCCTTGACGCCGCCCCCCGCGAGCCACATCGTGAAACCGTGGGGGTTGTGGTCCCGGCCGTTCGCCCCAGCGGCATCGCCCGAGCTGGGGAGCTCGACCGCCGGCGTGCGGCCGAACTCGCCGCCCCAAAC
>Ga0187892_10011656_pt1 | contig 10684 bp, 6 predicted proteins | sample MA1701073metaG_FD_139345 | JGI IMG/M metagenome (GOLD analysis project Ga0187892, IMG submission 139345) | Bio-ooze microbial communities from a basaltic lava cave in the Kipuka Kanohina Cave System on the Island of Hawaii, USA - MA170107-3 metaG ...
GATTCGTTCCACCGCGCGGCGCGGAGCAGGATCCGGCTGAGATCTGGGCGGCGATCCGCAGTGCCATCCATGAAGTCGTCGCTGCGGCCGGCGTGCCCTCCGAGGCAGTCGCCGCGGTGGCATGTGCATCCCAGTACTTCTCGATTGTTGCTGTCGATGCACACGGCGACTCGGTCGCACCTTTACTCTTATGGATGGACGCCCGCAGCGGGCCGCACGCACTCGCACTCCACGAGGCACACCCGCGCGCGTTCGATCTATGGATCGACGTGCATGGCATTCCGCCTCTGCCGTCCGGCGGGGATTCGCTCTCGAAGATCCTGTGGCTGCGCGACGCGCGACCGGAAATCTGGGAGCGCACACACTGCGTCTTCGAGCCCGTCGATTGGATGACCATGCGGCTCACTCGACGCTTCACGGCCAGCGTCTGTACAGCGTTTCCGCTGCTGCTCACGGATTGCCGTCACCTCGACATCCTCGATTGGAATACTGAGTTACTGGAGCTTGCCGGGGTAGACCGGCGCAAGCTCCCCGAGCTGGTGCCGCCGAGCTCGGTGATCGGCCGCATCCACCCCGACGTCGCCGATGAGCTCGGACTCCCCAGGAGTGCCCACGTGGTATCCGGAATGAATGACACACAAGCTGCCGCCGTGGCGACGGCAACCTTTCGCCCGGGCGGCGGTGCGGTCAACATCGGCAGTACTGGGCAGCTCATCGTTCACCTCGACGCGCGGAAATCGGACATCAGCAAGGTGCTCGTCAGCATGCCGAGCCCGATTGCCGGCCGATACATGCTGATGGCCGAGAACGGCGTTGCCGCCAAGGCGCTCGATCACTTCCTCACCAGCGTGATCTTTGCCGACGATGCTTTGGGACATCATGCGGCCGAGGATCCGTTCGCGGGCGTCGATGCGGTGGTGCGATCGTCCGGCCCAGGCGCTGGCCGCCTGCTCTATCTCCCATGGCTCACCGGGACCGTCGCGCCCGACGGGAACCCGCATGCGCGTGGTGCCTTCGTGAATGTGTCGTTGGACACCGACCGTGCCTCCATGGTGCGCGCGGTTCTCGAAGGAGTGGCCTTCAGCCTCGGCGGGCTGCTCCCGGCGGTTGAGACGCTAGCGGGTCACACTTTCCCCGAGCTGCGCTTCTCCGGTGGTGGGGCGCGCTCCGATGCGTGGGCGCAAATCATCGCCGATGTGCTCGACCGTCCGGTCCTGCCGCTCGCCGACCCTGTGCATTCGAACAATCGGGCCTCGGCCCTGTTGGCGTTCGATGCGCTGGGAATCGTTGGTCTCGACGCGGTTGACCGCTTCTGCCCGTTACGAGCACGGTTTGAGCCCCGCGCGGAGCATCGCAACATCTACGACGGTCTATTCACTCAGTTCCAAGCGGCGTATGACGGACTGCGCCCGGTCTTCGACGTGCTCAACACGCCGCGCCAGACATGACTTCACGGTGCCCACGCCCACCACGGAGTGGAATGGTGTAAGGAGGAGCTCATGGCAAAGAAAAACTCTTACTACCCCTATGCGGAGCGCTACGGTGCGAACCATCGCATGCCGCAGAAGGGCCGCCCGCGGGCAGAGATCCTGGCCGAGCTGCGGCAGATCGCTACCGACGAGGATGCCTTTTGGCAGACCGGTAAATGCTCGGGGACGATGTACTGCGGTGACATGGAGCACTATGCCTTTCTCAAGGAAGCGTACGGTCTCTACGCGCACGTCAACGCGCTCCAGCGCGACATGTGCCCGAGTGCCACGCGTTTCGAGGGCGAGATCATCGCGATGACCCTGGACATGCTGCACGCTGAGGCAGCGCGTCCCGACAGCGAACCGGCTGGCGCGGTAACGTCCGGTGGCACCGAGAGCATTCTGACGGCCCTGCTCGTCTATCGCGAAAAGTTCCGCAGCGAGCGCGGCGTCATGAACCCGCAGGTCATCCTTCCGGACACCGCGCATCCGGCCTTCCACAAGGGAGCACATCTGTTCGGCATGCAGATCATCGAAGCGCCCATCGACCCGGTCAGCACCCAGGTCGACGTCGACTTCGTCCGCGATCACGTCACCGACCAGACGGCGCTCATCGTGGGTTCCGCTTGCAACTACGGCTACGGCACGATCGACCCCATTGCGCAGCTCTCGGAGATTGCGGTGCAGCGGGGCGTCGGGCTGCACGTCGACGGCTGCCTGGGCGGCTTCATCCTGCCGTGGGGCCAGGAGCTGGGATACGACATCCCGACGTTCGATTTTAGACTACCTGGGGTCACGTCCATCTCGGCGGATACGCACAAGTACGGTTATGCGCCCAAGGGGACTTCCGTGTTTGCGTGCCGCGATCGCTCGTTGCGCAACTACGCGTGCTTCACTCAACCCCATTGGTCGGGAGGCAAGTACTTGTCACCCGGAATTGCTGGTAGCCGTTCGGGCGGTCTGTTGGCCGCGACGTGGGCGTCTCTGGTGAGCATGGGCCGCGAGGGCTACTTGCGCTACGCGAAAGCGATCTTCGAGACCGCCTTCGCGATGCAAGCGGCGGTGCGCGGCCATCCCGAGCTGCGGATTCTCGGACAGCCGACGTTCTGCTTTGCCTTTCTGTCCGACCAATTCGATGTCTACCACATCAATGACTTCATGCGGGAGCGCGGCTGGCGCTTCAATGGACTACAGCACCCGAATGCGATCCACATGTGCGTCACTCGCCCACAGACGAAAGCTGGTGTCGCCGACGCCTTTGGCAAGGACCTTGCCGATGCCATCACCTACGCCAAACACCCGCCGCGTGACCAGCCGGTAACCGCTGCCATCTATGGCAGTCTGCCGAAAGATGTACCGCAGGTCGCGGAGTTCGTGCGCAGTGCGATGCTGCAGATGTTGGACGCGCAGCAAGGGGTACCGCAGGATTAGCAGCTCGTTGAACTGAACCCAGAGCACTGATCGCAGAGCACAGACGAAGACCTTTCATTTACAGGTCCACGTCTGGGATCCGTGTTCTGGGTTCTGTGCTCTGGGCGTTTTCAACAGGTCATGAGGTGGCAGCCGCGCGGCCCCTCGCGCGATGGGGCACGCGAAGAGAACGATTCTGTGATAAGGAGGCATTTCCCTTGATGCCCCCCATGGGTGACACGCCCGGGACCGATTCGATGTCCAGTGCCCGCCGCAGGGCGTCGACGCGGCAGGTGCTGATCCAGCGGATCCGTGCGATCCTGCATATCTCGCTCCTGGCGGCGGTGATCTTCGCAGGGGTGGAGCTGTGGTCCAACCCGTGGCCACCGGCACCGTCCTTCGTCGTAAAGCTGGTCGGGATTGCCCTTGCCGTCAGTGGAAGCCTCGTGCTGTCCCGGCGGCGCGCCGTGCGATACGCCTGGTCGCTCTCCGTCGCCATCGTCATTATCGCGTATGTGATCGTCGGCTATTCGGGGATGGTCAGCGCGTCGCGGGATTACGCCGCGACCGCTGTCCTCTTTGTGGGGGCCGCACTGACCACCGCCACCATCGTTCCCTGGGGAATGCGCCTGCAGTTGGCCGCCGTGGGGGTCGGGCTTGCCGTGCTGACGGCGGCGGTGATGCGTGTGCACGGCGACATACATATTGCCGCGAGCGGTCTTGGGATGGCGACGCTGACAGGGTTCTTCCTGTCCGTGGTCATGGCCCGCGAGGTGCAGCGGTACCGTTTGGCGCATCGATCGGAATGGCGCAGCCGGCGACGTTCCGAATTCGCGGTCAAGCGGTTGAATGCACAACTCGAGCGCCGCGTCATGGCGCGCACGGCCGAGCTCGAGGCCACCAATGAGCGGCTGACCGAAGAGATCGTCGAGCATCGGCGAGCCGACGAAGCGCTCCGCGAGGAGGCCGAGATCGCCGGCGCATTGGTGCGAGTCGGACGGGAAATGATCTCGTCATTGGATCGCCCCGCCTTGCTCGAGCGACTCTGTCAGGTGGCCGCTGAGGTGCTCGATTGCGACATGAGCTACACCCTCCTGCGCCGGTCGGGGGAAGACGTGTATGTGCCGGTCGCGGGATACGGAGCCACACCAGAGGAGCAGGTCGTCGCTCGCGCCATCGCCGTGCCAGCCAGCATGCTGTCGGTGTTGCTCTCGCGGCTGGATCCCGACGATGTGGCCGAGGTGCGCACCGTGCCTCCTGAGGTATTGGCGCGTGTGCGACCGCATCAGCTCAGTCTGAACATGCAACTCTGCATGGCGCTTCGCCGGGGTCGCGAGCTGATCGGGGTCCAAGTTGCCAGTCGTCGTCACGGGGCTCCTCCGGTGACCCCCAAGCAACGCCGCATTGCGCAGGGGATCGCCCACCTCGCTTCACTGGCCTTGGACAACGCACGTCTGGTCGAAGAGCTCGAGCAGGCGAGTCGCATCAAATCAGAGTTTGTGGCGACCATGTCGCACGAGCTCCGCACACCGCTCGGTGCCATCATTGGCTACACCGCGCTCCTGCTCGAAGGCGACTACGGGCCGCTGGTCGGCGAGCAGCGCGACATCCTGGGCCGTGTCGATCGATGCACGGAGCAACTGTTGGAGTTGATTACCGCCACCTTGGACTTGAGTCGTTTGGAGGCCGGACGACATGTCGTCAAAGCCCGCCCCGTCGTGCTCCCGGAGCTGCTGGCCGAGGTGGATGTCGAAACCCGCGAGCTGCAGCGGCAATCGGGCCTCGACTTCGTGTGGGATGTTGCTCGCGACCTGCCGCAGCTTCGCACGGATCCCCGCCCCCTCAAGATGGTGCTGAAAAACCTGATCGGCAACGCGGCAAAATTCACCGACAAGGGTGGCGTCACAGTGGGTGCGGCGCCACGCAATGGCGGCGTTGAGATCGCGGTGGCGGACACGGGCATAGGGATCGCTCCGGACGCGCTCCCAGTGATCTTTGAGCGCTTCCGTCAGGGCGACAGCTCGCACACCCGCCGCTTCGGCGGCGTCGGCCTCGGCCTCTATATCGTGCAACGTTCTCTCGAGATGCTCGGCGGTACGATCACCGTCGAAAGCGAAGTCGGACGCGGTTCCACCTTCAGGGTGTGGCTACCCACCACGGTCACCGCTGGCGCGACGCGGGACGAACCCAGCCCGGCACGGACGTGGGTTCGGACTTAGCAGGCCGTTGAAAAACTGATGAGAACCCAGAACCCAGATCACAGAGCACAGACGAATGCTCAATGATTCCGATAGATCCATCTGGGCTCTGGGTTCTGTGCTCTGTGCTCTCATCAGTTTTTCAACGGGCTGCTAGGGCTGCGCGCATCCGACCAGTGTTGCGGCGACTGCCAGCAGCAGCTCGTCGATCGTCACGTTCCCGTCTGCGTCCCCATCGGCCCCCCGGCAACTGTCGAGGGGGGCGTTGCCGAGCGACACGTTGACCCCCTGCAGTAGCTCATCCACGGCAACAGTCCGGTCTCCGTCGCAGTCTCCGACGCACGGCTCGACCGTCGCTGTGGGTGTAGGAGGTGCCGGCGACGTGGGAGTTGGGGTTCCTGTTGGCGGGACCGGGCAGCCGCTGGGGATCTCGCCGATGGCGAGACGTTCGGGGCCGGCGCCGTTGCCGATCGAGACGAAGTCGATGACGCGTTCTCTCGCGGTATCGACCACGAAGACGTTCCCGTACACGAAATCGGTGACGTACGCCGCGGTGCCGTCGGCGGTCAGGGCAATCCCCGAGATGTCCCCGCCGGCGTCACCCCGAATGGCGATGGAGCCGCGGAGCCGGTTCGACGTGGTATCGAGTACCGCGACGTTGCCCAACGGAACGTTCGCAACGTAGACCCGACTGCCGTCGGGATGCACTGCAACCGCCGTCGGGTCACCCTCGACCCGCAGACGGTCGACGACGGTATTTGTTGCCGTGTGGATGATCGAGAGAGAATGAGAGAAGACGTTTGCTACGTACATGGTCCGGCCGTCGGGCGTAAGCGCCAGGTCGAATGGTTGTTCGCCAACCGGAATGGTGAGCCGAGCGGTGTGGGTATCCAGATCGAGCAATGACACGCTGTTCTCGGCGGCATTCGCAGTGTACGCATGCCGTCCATCCAGCGTTAGCACTATACCTGCGGGACCATTCGAACCGATTTCCAGCGTTGCCACCACCTGGTTCGTCGACGTTTGGATCACCGAGACACTGCCGGAGCCACGGTTGGCCACGTAGACCAACTGTCCGTTGGGATGCACCACCGCATCATTCGGAAAGCCCCCGACGGAAATCGTGGTAACCACGCTCGAGGTTGCTGTGTCGATCACGCTGACGCTGTTGTCGTCGGAGTTCATCACGTACGCGGTTGTCCCAGCGGGGTTGAGCGCCGTCGCCAGCGGTCTATTCCCAACTCTGATCGTGGCGGCGATTTCGTTACGCGTCGTGTTGATGACCGACACCGTGTTGAGGCCGGAATTGGCGACGTACGCACACTCCTCGGCGTGCACGGATCGTGCACCGAGAATGCAGATCACAGCGAAGAACTTAATCTGTTGGAAATTGGACACCGGTGAGCACCGATCCGCCAACCACCCCTCCGCTACTGATTGATAGCAAAACCGAACGACAATGGACAACTGTGACTTTCGCTGGGCGAGGCGACCGTCGCAAGGGAATCAGTGTCCACTGTTTCCCGCACCGGGTGATTGGTCACGAGCACCAAGACTCGGTGCCCGGCAGGGCGGCGACGTCGTCGATCAACCAGGCGCCGCGCTACCTCGCAATTCGTTTTCCTACTAGCGCGGGGTGCCTTGCTCCGATACCAAATAAAGGTCGGTAACGCCCGTGTCTGGATGTCGGTCGCAGTGGAGCGCGGCCCTCGCGTTGGTGGGCCTGCTGGTCCTCGGCAGTTGTGCTAGGAGGCCGTCGACGCAGGTTGCGGTGTCCGCGACGACGCCGGTGCCACTGGAGAAGATCACGCGCGTCGAGGTGCAGGTCCCGCGCCGCCCCGCGCTTCCGACGGTGGTTGGGCGGATGCAGCGGCATCGAGTGGGCGAAAAGGAGACGCTCCTCGACATCGCCCGCGATGCGGGGTTGGGCTTTCAGGAGCTCAAGGACGCGAATCCGGGCGTCGACGAATGGATTCCGCCCGCCGGTCACGAGGTCCTCGTGCCGACGAGATGGATACTGCCGACCTCACACTACAAGGGACTCGTGGTGAACATTCCGGAGATGCGCCTCTACATGTTCCCGCAGCAGAGCAAGCCTGGTGCAACGGTCGAAGTACGCACTTGGGCGGTCGGCATCGGGACGGACGAAGCACCGAGTCCACTGGGTAGTTTCAGCATCGTCTCGAAAGAACGCAATCCGACGTGGTTCGTGCCGGATTCGATCTATCGGACGATGGATGTGCCGCGGCGCGTCGTGCCGCCCGGGCCAGACAACCCGATGGGGGCGTACCGCATCCGGTTGTCCAAGGGCGCCTATGCCATTCACGGGACAAACAACGCCTGGTCGATCGGTCGTCAAACCACGCATGGCTGCATCCGGTTGTATCCCGAGGACATCGGCGAGCTCTATCAACGTCTGCGCCCCAACATGAAGGGGGAAATCCTGTATCAGCCGGTCAAATTCGGAGAACAGGATGGTACGGTGTATGTCGAGGTGCACGAGGACGTCTACGGTCGCATCAAGAATCTCGAGCACGAGGCGATGCGGCAAATGCGGCTCGCGAAGCTCGGCTCGCGCGTCGATCTCGGGCGCCTGCGTGAGGCGGTGCGCTTGCGGAGCGGTGTTCCGGTCGACGTCACCCGTGGGGCGTAGTCGACTCCGTCGCGCGACCGGCGGACGGCGCGCGGTCGTCTTTGCTTGCACGGCCGGCGCGTCGTACCATGACGTCAAGGAAGACCGCCGTCGTCGTGCTGCCGCTTCCACCGATCCAGACTCTCTTCCCCGCCAACACGCCTGCCGCGCTCTTGTGGTTCTGGATCAAGTATTGGCTGTGGTTCTTTACCCTGTTGCCTTGGATGCTGCTGCGCCAATGTGCCATCTCGGTGCATCAGCTCTTGGGGGCACTGTGGACCTGGAACCGCGAGGTGGAGCTGCTGCATGGCTCCCTGCGCCTGATCTTCATGAACAACCTGGCGTCGTTGTCGCTCATTACAATATTCGGGGAGCGATTCACCGCCATTCACTACGGCGACCTGCTCATTGATCCCGGGCCGCCGTTCGCCCGGAGGCGGCTTGGGCGCTATTTGCGTCGTGCGCGGTCGCACATCGCGGCCATTGCGGCGACGCACGCACATGAAGAACACATCGGCAATGTGGCATTTGCCGCCGCGGTCGTCGGCACGCCCGTGTGGGGCACTGCGGTCACGCTCGATGCCATGCGTCGCCCGGAACAGTTGTCTTTGCCACGCCGCGTGTTCATCGGTCAGCCCGAGCCGGTTCGCGCGACCGATGTTCGACGCTTCGACAGCATGCTCCGCACCGGGGTCGTGACGCTCGAAGTGATTCCATCGCCGGGTCACTGTGACGGCCATGCCTCGCTCTTCGATCGCAGGCGCGGCATCTTGTTCGCGGGCGACTCATTCCTGCACACGGTGTTCACGGCACCCAACCGGGACGTGTCCGGGGCGGAGTGGATTCGAACGCTCGAGGCCTATTGCGAGTTGGATGTTCGAACCATGATCGGCACCCACGGATACGTCTACAGCGTTGATCCGGACCTGCAGCAGCACTGGTTCGTGACGCGCCGTGCCGACCCGCGGGAGATGATTCGCGACAAGCTCGGCTTCATGAAGTGGGCACAGTCCGTCGTCTCGGACGGTGAGCGCCGTGGCTTGCCCTACAGCGTCATCGAAGCCTGCCTATTCCCGTGGCAGCGCTGGTGGGCGTGGCACACATGGTTCACCGACGAATCGGGACGTCTCTTCAGTGCTGGCGAGTTCTCGCGGACCTACTTCGTGCGCAGCCTATCGCGAACTCCTGACCGAGTACCGGCTCGCTTTCCGCCCTTTGCGCGCTTCGCCCACTGGCTGAGCACGCACCTCATTCATTGAAACGAGTGCCGTTCGGGAGTGGGTTCAGGAGTTCGTTAGGTGGCTGCCCAACAATCGACTTGGGCAGCGGCTGTAACGCGTCCTTCGAGACGCCGCCACAAAAAGGGCGGCTCCGCAGGACGAGCGGGTATGCTTATTGTTTTCAAATAGATAACATCCGCTCGCCCTGAGGAGCCCGCATCCCTTCAGCGGGCGTCTCGAAGCCTGTCCTGAGCCCCGTCGAAGGGGGCGCGCTCCCGACGTGCGCCAATCGTTGGGCGAAGCCCCGTCAGGTTCTAAAACCTGTCTTCGAATTCTCTGTGGTCGTGTTCAGGCCGCGTCGGCTGCGGCGCGAACAGATGACGCGCGCAACTTGGTCGGCACTGGAAAGCCAAGGCGGCCGAAGAAGCGAGAGACACGCTCGTCGGCGAGAAGCGGCATGTGGACCTGCCAGACAAACAACCCCGGCGGCGAGTTGGCCTCGAGGATACTGTATCCGGTGTCGGTGATCATGGCGTCCCAGCCGATGCATGGCGCTTCGGGAAAGCGCCGTGCTGCCCGCAGGACCCCATCCAGGGCGTGCTGCAGGTGTGGGACGCAGACACCCTCAATCCGGCTCCCGGTCTCCGGGTGGCTGCTCATCCATTGGAGACGGTTCTGCGCATCTAGCGTCGCGGACGGCCCGAGTGTCGCGGAGCCGACGTCGATCGATGCGCACAGACCTCCCCGCCCTTGATGCCAGTTGTCGATGGGAAGAGAGCGCGAAGCTCCAAAGCGGTGCACAACGCCGGCGACAAATGGGCCTGCCTCTTCGTCCCACAGTGTCAGGATGCGCAACGTGTTGGCCGCCAAGGGGAAGATCGTGTGGGCATAGGAGGCCTGCTGCACCAACGCGGTGACGACGTAGCGATCCAAACCCGCGATGAGGTCGCACACATCGGCTGTCGTGGCATCAATGCCGTTGACGGACCAACCGAGCTTGGCACGCCGAAGGAAGAAGATGCCCTCGCCCCCACCGGACCAGTGCGGCCGGAACACCAGCGCGTCGCCGCTCTCCGCCAGCAGCCCATGAAGCTCGTCGGCAGCAGCCGCGTCACTCTCCGTGTCCATGCGGAGCAGCCGTCCTTTCGCGACGAGCGCGAGAACGCGGGGATGAGGGAGGTCGTAGGCCGCAAGGAGCTGCGCCAGCACGAGCTTGTTGCCGACGATGGGGTTGAAGAAACCGTTGATCTTGTAACCGCGCAACGCGAATCCGAGGTCCGAAACGTAGGCGGCGGGATCGTTCTTCCCGAGTTGATAGAGCACGGCGCTGCGCGAGGTAAACCCCTGCCGCAACGCGCTCAAGCGTTGCTGCCAGGGGACGCGAAATGTGGTGCGCAACTCGCCTCGGAGGGTCCTGGCGACGCGCACCAGGCAGCGCAGCTCCAGCTCCAATTTGCCGCTGGCGCGGTTGTTCGGCGGGATCCGGAAGCGCCGAAAGAGTGCGTTCTCAGCCACGGAGGTTCCTCGGAGCGATCCGTCAGTCATGTTTGGCCGCACCTATCGACGACCGTCGACTATTCACGATGGCCTGACAGAGTACGCTGCCCCATTTAGCTGACGTTGCTGCCAACGCCAACCCCGGTGCGCACAGGGTGGTGGTGCATCAGTTTGATTCGTGCGAACCGGGCTCACATCAACCAAATTGTAGTTCGGCAGCGGAGTCGGGGTCGGAATCGGTATCGGAATCGAGGGGAA
>Ga0187892_10011657_pt1 | contig 10684 bp, 9 predicted proteins | sample MA1701073metaG_FD_139345 | JGI IMG/M metagenome (GOLD analysis project Ga0187892, IMG submission 139345) | Bio-ooze microbial communities from a basaltic lava cave in the Kipuka Kanohina Cave System on the Island of Hawaii, USA - MA170107-3 metaG ...
GGTCAATTTGTCCTCGACATTTACCTATCTGAAAACAAACGGTTACGAAAGTCTCTGGACCTTGCTTGATGTTGGCTCCAGGCGATGCTTCAACACCCGACAAAACAAAGAGATACTCTTTCCAGAGCAACAACATTCGTTTAATTTTCAAGAAATTTGCGCCTAGAACAAATTTACCGTGCGCTCCGTGCACGCCACCGTTATTTTTTTAGCCATGATGCAATTTGCAACCCGGAGAATGGCTGCAACGTAGCACTTGCGAACGCTGTCCTATAGGGCTATATGCACTCCGGCGGCCGATCGCCTGGCGCTATCCCGCGCCTGTTCCACGCTCTGCGCTAACGCCAGCGCCACACCGAGCCGGCGGCGCCCATTCACCTCCGGTTTGCCAAACAATCGGATCGCCGTGTCGGGTTGGGCCAGTGCCTCTTCCAGGCGCTGATAGCGAATGTTTTTCGATTGCCCCTCTCCCAGAATGGCACTGGAGGCTGCAGGTCCCCGTTGCCGGATAATCGGGATGGGCAACCCCAGGATCGCTCGCACGTGCAGGGCGAATTGCGACAGATCCTGTGATATCAAGGTAACCATGCCCGTGTCGTGGGGCCGTGGGGAAACCTCGCTGACGGTCACGTCCTCCCCTTGCACTAATAGTTCAACACCAAATAGACCATAGCCGCCTAAGGCTGCCGTGACTCGAGCGGCCAAAAACTGCGCCCGTTCGAAAGCGCTGGCAGTCATCGCCTGCGGTTGCCAGGATTCTCGGTAGTCGCCATCCACCTGCAAATGGCCGATAGGCTCGCAAAACGAGGTGCCATCGCGGTGGCGCACGGTCAATAAAGTGATCTCGTAGTCGAAGTCGATATAAGCCTCGACGATGATACGGCCACTGCCGGCGCGCCCCCCAGACTGCGAATAAGCCCAAGCAGAGGGGATATCGCCCTGCTTGCGAACAAGGCTCTGCCCTTTTCCAGAGGAGCTCATGACCGGCTTCACCACGCAGGGGAAGCCCAAATCTTGGGCCGCCAGGCGAAACTCGACCTCGCTGTCCGCAAAGCGGTAAGGGGAAGTAGGCAGACCTAACTCCTCGGCGACCAGGCGCCGGATCCCCTCGCGGTTCATGGTGAGCCGGGTGGCTTTGGCCGATGGGATAACGGTAAAACCTTGGCCCTCGACCTCCACCAACACCTCCGTCGCCAACGCCTCGATCTCGGGCACGATGAGCTGTGGCTGCTCGCTCAGGATAAGGCTTCTAAGCGCATCCCGGTTCAGCATGTCGATGACATGGTTGCGGTGGGCCACCTGCATGGCGGGGGCATTCGCATAGCGGTCTACCGCGATGACTTCAACCCCTAGCCGTTGGGCCTCTATGGCCACTTCTTTCCCCAGCTCCCCTGATCCAAGCAACAGTAACCTCAGCGCGCTGCTGCTCAAGGGGGTGCCGATTGTAACCATGTCGAATCCTCTACGTGCTCTACTCGCGATCAAGCACCTGAAATTCCAAACCAGACAGCATCCTGGCCAGATCGGTCCTGTTCTTGTCCAAACGTACCCGATAGGCACTAAACTCGCGCCGAGGCCTGTACTGCGCTCGCAAGTCATCAAACGCCTTTGCCCGCTGCGCGGAGGGATGCCCCGAAAACGCTCTTAGCGCGTCGGCGTCTGCCCGAACATCATAACAGCGGAACACCGCGGCCCGTAGCGCTTGGCTGTCATCGACATCGCTTCCGATCTCGATCGCGGGCGGCGCGCTGGCACCCACCGTCTGCGACCGAACAGAGCGCGCCTGCAAATTCAGGTGGGCACGCAGGGCTTGCAATAACATCTCGCTAGCAGCCCGCTTCGCATCCTCCGAGGAGCCGGCGATATGCGCCGTGGCCAAACTCACCTGTCTCAGCAAGTGCTCATCGATAAAGGGCTCGTCTTGCCAGCAATCGACCACGGCCCCACCTTGCGGGTGTTGCTGCAACCAGTGGGTAAGCGCTTTTTCGTCGACGATCCCGCCCCGCGCGGTGTTGATAAGCAAGGCATCCTGCTTCAAAAGCCGCAGCCGCTGTGCATTCAACAGCGCCCAAGTCGCATATCTGCCTTCGCGTGTCAAGGGCACATGCAGGGTAACGATGTCGGCTTGCAGCGCCTCCTCCAGGGTACGGTATCGCATGCACTCGTCCCGCTCGCTGAGCGGCGGGTCATGCTCTAGACATTCCAATCCCAGCGCCGCGAGCCTGTGAGCCACCCGGCTTCCTATCCGGCCACAGCCGATCACCCCGGCTCTCAAGCCCTTGAGGCTCAGTCCCCGCTGCTTTGCCCACACCAACACCGCGCTGATAACATAATCGGATACCGCCCCGGCATTACTGCCGGCAGTGCTCGCAAACGCGATCCGTCGGGAGCTTAAATACTCTTGGTCAACGTGGTCGACACCGCTGGTGGCCGTCCCCACGAAGCGTACCCGAGCGCCCTCCGGCAGCTCGCGATCGATGCGGGTAGTCGAGCGCACCAGCAACACATCCGCATCGATCACCGCATTTTTATCCCACTGCCGCCCAGGCACCAAACGCAGCTCACCCAGGCTTCCGAACGCGTCGGCGACACCATAGATTTCGGGATCGGCCACGATCAGCACAGAGCCAACCCCGCTGTGCCCTCAATAAGATCCCCTAAGTCCGACAGGCTCCTAGGGCCGGTCGTCGGCGACATCCTCCTTTGCCACCGGTAATAAGTCCTTGCGGCTGACGCCTAGGGCAAGCGCCAAAGCGCTTGCGACGTAAACCGATGAATAGGTGCCAAACACCAGACCAACGATGAGTGCGAAGGAGAACGGCCGCAGCATTTCACCCGCCAAGGCGTACAAGGCGATCAAGACCAAGAGCGTGGTGACGCCGGTCATCAAAGTTCGCGATAGGGTCTGACTGAGGGAGACATTGACGATGCCTAGGGTGCTTTCTCTGCGCATCTTGCGGAAATTCTCCCGCATCCGGTCATACACCACGATGGTGTCGTTCAGCGAGTAGCCGATCACCGCCAGCACGGCCGCCAAGACCGAGAGATCGAATTCGCGCTGAAACAATGAGAACACCCCAACGACCAGAAGCACGTCGTGCATCAAGGCTATCACCGCTCCGATCGCAAAGCGCGATTCAAACCGTAAGGCCACATAAATGAGGATGGCGACCAGGGCGATGATCATCGCCAGCCCTCCTTTGTCGCGCAGATCCTCGCCCACCTGGGGACCGACAAACTCGACCCGCCGCATCTCGGCTTCTGGCATGAGGTTCAAGATCTGGCCGCTCACCTCGGCGCTGCTCAGCTCCTCTCGCGGCGCCACCCTGACCAGAACATCGTGAGAGGATCCGAAACGCTGCACCGAGACCCCCCTGAACTCGGCGCTGCGGAGCTTTTCTCTCACCTGGTCCAAATCAGCCGGCTGCGAAAAGCGGAGTTCGACCAGAGTCCCGCCAGTGAAATCGATGCCCAAGTTTAGTCCCTGCACCACCAGTGAGGCGATGCTGATCAGGGTCAAGGTCCCCGAGAAGACAGCCGCGAGCTTGCGCTTGCTCATCCAGTCGATTTTCAGCGGTTTAGTGAAAAATTCCATGGCGCTCTCTCGTTTTCTTCTCCGTTCTACGTCTCGCCTCGCTTCAGACCGGCAATTTCGTCACTCTGCGCTTTCCGTAGATCAGGTTCACGATGGCGCGGGTTCCGGTGATGGCCGTGAACATGGAGGTGACGATCCCCAGTGACAGCGTAATGGCAAACCCCTTGATGGGACCCGTACCCAATCCGAACAGCACCAGGGCCGCGATTAAGGTGGTGATATTGGAGTCGGCGATGGTGCCGAACGCTTTTTCGTAGCCGGCGTGGATGCTCGCTTGTGGGGTGTTGCCGCTGCGCAGCTCCTCGCGTATCCGCTCGAAAATGAGCACGTTTGCGTCCACCGACATGCCCACCGAAAGCACGATACCCGCAATCCCCGGCAGGGTCAGCGTGGCCTGCAGCAGGGACAATAAGGCGATCACGAATACCGCATTCATCACCAGGGCAAAATCGGCAATGAGCCCAAAGAACTTGTAGTAAACGCCCATAAAGATCAAAACCGCGGCAAAACCGACCAGCGCCGACTTATATCCCTGGTCGATGTTTTCTCGTCCAAGACTGGGCCCGACGGTGCGCTCCTCTGCGATGTCGATCGGGGCCGCGAGAGCGCCAGCCCGCAAGAGCAAAGCCAGATCGCGCGCTTCCCGGGTGGACGAAAGCCCCTCGATCTGGAAGCGCTTGCCGAGCTGTTCTCGAATGGTGGCGGTGTTGATCACTTCTTCCACCCGGCGCTTGACCTTAACCGCCTCCCCGCCTTGCTGCCGGGTCTCGACCTTGGTCTCGATAAACACCACCGCCATCGGGCGTCCCACTTGATCGCGTGTCAAGTCGGCAAAACGCCGCGCCCCCTTACTATCCAAAGTCACAAATACGGCCGGACTACCGCTCTGTTGTTCGATTCCAGAAGCCGCATCGATAACCGATTCACCGGTCAGCATCACCTCCTGCTTTAGTAACACCGGGTTGCCATTGCGCTCGTGATAGAGCTTGGCGCCGAGCGGTGCTTTGCCGCCCACGGCTCGCTGTACGTCATGCTCCTCATCGACCATGCGGAATTCCAGGGTGGCGGCCGCGCCGAGGATTTCCTTCGCGCGGGCCGTGTCCTGAACGCCGGGCAGCTGAACCACGACGCGGTTTTCACCCTGCTGTTGGATCACCGGCTCGGCCACACCCAGCTCGTTTACCCGATTGCGAAGAGTGGTGATGTTTTGCTGTAAGGCGAATCGGCGTACCTCGCGCAGATATTGTTCGCTCAAGGTGAGCACCAGCGCGTACTCCTCGCCGTCATCTTCTTCCTTGGCCTCCAGCTCCGGGTTCTCGTCTTTGATCAGGCGCTCTGCCTTGGAACGGATCTCGCTCTCTTTGAAACGTACCAAGATCCCTCCTGCCTTGTTCAAGCCGATAGTGCGGTAACGTAACTTCTGTTCCCGCAGGCGCGCTCGCAGATCGGACACAAAGCGTTCTTCGGTTTGCTTACGCACCGCGTCCATGTCTACCTCGAGCAGAAAGTGAACGCCGCCGCGCAAATCCAACCCTAAAAACATCGGCTGTGCGCCCAAAGAACGCAGCCAGCCCGGCGTGGAGGGGGCTAAATTTAAGGCGACGACGTAACCAGGCCCCAATGCTTCTGCCACCGCGTCTTTGGCGCTCGCCTGCTGATCCGTGTCCGCAAAGCGCACCAGCAAGTGTCCTTCCGCCCGTTGCAGCGCTTTGGGCTCGATATGGGCCTGCGCCAGCGTGTTTTTTACCTTCTCTTCCAGCGCTTGGTCCAATTCGGTGCCGCGCGAGGAGGTGATCTGCAGCGCCGGATCTTCCCCGAATACGTTGGGCAGCGCGTAGACGCTGCCGGCCACGCTGACCGCTAGGATCAAAAGGTATGCCCACAGCGGGTATTGATTCATAAGGTGAGCTCAGAGCTTGTGAAAAAATCGTCGCGAGCGAAGGAAGGTCGCGTTCCGCCGGAGCGCAGGAACCGGAGTGTATATTGAAATACATGAGGATTCCGAGCACCGCCGGAACGCGAGATCCCGAGCGCAGCAGGTTTTTTCACAAGCTCTCAGAGGGTCTTCTCATAAGTGCCCTTAGGCATGGTAGCAGACACCGATTGACGCTGAACCTTGACCTTGATCTCTTTCGCCACTTCCAAGACCACGAAGTTTTCCCCGATCTCGAGGACCCGTCCCAATAAGCCTCCATTGGTTACCACTTCATCGCCTTTGGCTAGCGCCTCTACCATCTGCTTGTGCTCGCGCTGCTTTTTCATCTGCGGGCGAACAAAAAACAAGTACAAGATCAAGAATACGAGGACCAAGGGCAACAGCTCCCAGATACTGCCGCCGCCTCCTGCGGGCGGGGCGGCCTGGGCGAAGGCATCGGAAACAAAGAAACTCATCGACTCCCCCTCTTCGCCTAAAAAGGCGCGTATTATGACACAGCTTGGCGGCGGCTTTGATAAAAGCGTTTGGTAAACCCGGATAATGACCGGCTCATGATTGCATTGCGCAAACCCTGCATGAGCTCCTGATAATAATAGACATTGTGCAAGGTATTAAGCCTAGCGCCCAAGATTTCGCTGGCTTTGTCCAAATGGTGCAAATAGGCTCGAGTGTAATGGCGACAGGTATAACAACCACAAGCCTCATCGATCGGGCGTTGATCGCGCTTGTAGCGGCTGTTCCGAATGCGCACCAGGCCCTGAGAAGAAAATAGATGGCCATTGCGCGCATTACGCGTGGGTAATACACAATCGAACATGTCCGCACCGAGTCCCACGGCCTCGACAATGTCTTCCGGCTTTCCGACGCCCATTACATAGCGTGGTTTTTCGCGCGGAAGCCACTGCGCGGTGTGGGCCAAAATGGAAAACATCTGCTCCTTGGGTTCGCCAACAGAGAGTCCTCCTACGGCGTAACCGTCGAAACCGATGCGGAGCAGGCCCTCGAGCGATTCGCGGCGCTGCTCGGGATACATTCCCCCCTGAACGATCCCAAACAGCGCCGAGGCGTGCTCACCCTGCGCCTCGCGGCAGCGCACCGCCCACCTTAAGGATAAGCCCATAGAGGCACGGGGCGTTTGCGGATCGCGGGGGTAGGGGGTGCACTCATCCAACACCATCACGATGTCAGAACCCAACGCATGTTGCGCCTCTATGCAGCGCTCTGGACTTAGAAAGATGCGCTCACCATCGATGGGAGAGCGAAAAGTCACTCCCTGTTCGGAAACCACCCGCAAGGTCTTCAGGCTGAACACTTGAAACCCCCCGGAATCGGTGACGATAGGGGCGGGCCAGTGCATGAAACGGTGTAAGCCGCCATGTTCGGCAACGATCTCGGCTCCCGGCCGCAACAGCAGGTGAAAGGTATTAGCCAGCACGATCTGGGTCCCCGATCCGAGCAACTCTTCCGGCGTCATCGTCTTTACCGTGGCGCGGGTACCCACGGGCATGAACGCAGGCGTATCCACCGCTCCACGCGCAAGCTCGATGCGGCCGCAGCGCGCCGCGCCATCTTGGGCTAGAATTCTAAACTTGATCGGGCCTCCCCTCACCTGCGATCAACATGGCGTCACCGTAACTGAAAAACCGGTACCCCTGCGCGACCGCGTGGCGATACGCCGAGAGCACCCGTTCCCGGCCCGCAAAGGCGCACACCAGCATCAACAGGCTAGATTCCGGCAGATGAAAATTGGTAATCATCGCGTCCACGCAGCGGAAGCGGTATCCCGGAAAGATGAAAAGATCGGTTTCGCCCTGCAGCGACTTCAAGAACCCGTCTTTGGCCGCTGTCTCCAACGCCCGCACCACCGTCGTGCCCACCGCGATCACGCGCTTCTTGTCGCGCCGAGTCTCCGCCACAGACGCACAGGTTTCAGCAGAAACTTCCACTCGCTCTTTGTGTAATCGGTGGCATTCAATATGCTCTACCCGTAGTGGCTGAAACGTCCCATACCCCACGTGCAGGGTGATGAAGGCGAAATTGACGCCCTTGTGTCGTAAGGTCCGAAGCAGCGACGAATCGAAATGCAGCCCTGCCGTAGGGGCGGCTACCGCGCCCGGGATCCTCGCAAAAACAGTTTGGTAACGACACTCGTCGTCATGACAGGCGGAGCGCCGGATATACGGCGGCAGCGGGACCTGCCCTATGGCTTGCATCACCGCGTAGGGATACTGCTCCCCTTCAAAGCGAAGCTCAAACAGATCCCCGTTCCGCTCGAAGACCCGGGCTTTGATTCCCCCCTGGAATAAGAGCGAAGCGCCTGTCTTCGGCGCTTTGTTGGCGCGGATCTGTGCCAACACGGCCGCCCCGTTTATGACCCGTTCAACCAACACCTCGACCGCGCCCCCGGTGGGTTTATGAGCGAACAAACGGGCCTTGACCACGCGCGTGTCATTGAACACCAATAGGTCCCCCGGACTCAACAGCGAGGGCAATTCGTAGAACAGCTTGTCTTTGATAGTGCCGCTCCCACCGTCCAATACCAGTAAGCGGCTTTGCGTACGCCCGGGAGACGGATGCTGGGCGATCAGGGCCTCGGGTAAGTGGTAAGTGAAATCGCCGCGGTGCATAGCGCGCGCATGGTAGCAGATATCAGAAGGCTTTCAGGAGGCTAAACGTTCGCTTTGGCAGTCTATTATTTTATACTCTCTAGCCGTTTAAGGACGCTCGTGCCGGGGTGGCGGAACGGGTAGACGCGCCAGACTCAAAATCTGGTATGGGAAACCATGTGTGGGTTCGAGTCCCTCTCCCGGCACCAACGAGATCATGACTTTGGAGGGCGAGTGGTGACTACTTGCCACTTATGGACGCCGCCCTCCACGCATAGAGAAAGCACACGAACGAGCTTTGGGCTGCTTTGGGTGGCTCTAGGAGCCTGTCGGACTTTGGGGATCGTAGTGAGGCGAGTGGCAAAAGTCCGCCAGGCTCCTAGCTACCGACGAATTGAACCCGATCCGGCCGTGGGAATAGCTCTGGAACACGTTACAGAGCGGTGCAACGCGCGAAGTGAACCGACGGGTTTCTGAAGAAAGAGACCTAGCCTTACTAAAATTAAACTGCGCGATGTTTTTGTCCTATGTCGAAATCCTCAGGATATCCGCGAAACACCGCTCTATACCGCCTCCGAGGCGGCACATTAATCTGCGCGTTCCGGTGTCCACTGCGCGGGCGTGGGTTTTGGGCCAAGGCTATCGATCGAAAGGCGAGCTATAGCGTTTCAAGGCCGTGATTAAGTTGGCCGACCGCCACGGTCGGCGGCTTTCGTTCATCAATCTGGTTGAGTTGTTCGTCCTCTCCGCCATCCGGCGCAAGCACGGTGTAGCACTGCCGCAAGTCCGCAGGGCCCTTGACTACCTCGGAAAGCGGTTTCCTACCCCACATCCGCTCGCCGCGTGACGCGCAAGACGCCGAGTACCGTCGTCTTCTGTTGACCGCACAGCTTGGGTAGTCGCTTTGTTGCTAAGGCCCTGCGCGAAGCCGGAGCGCATACGGATTGTACCCATGGAGCACCAAGCTCCATAATAAACACTTGCACCGCTCATCGTTATTGAACCTTTTTCGTCAATGGGCTTAGTAAACAGCAAGCTGCTGCTTAAGAATCCGCGACTTCCAGACTTGAGTGCGATTAAGGTCAGGGCGCTGGTTGATTCTGGCGCACTCCACCTTTGCATTCCCGCCCATGTTCAGATTCAGCTGGAATTGGAGCCCATTGACAAAAAAGAGGTTACCCTTGCCGACGGTTCAAAAAAGCTAGTTCCCTACGTAGGCCCTATCGAACTGCGCTTCAAGAATCGGGTAGGATTCGCTGGCGCCCTGGTTATGGGCGATCAGGTATTGCTCGGCGCAATACCGATGGAAGACATGGATCTCGTCATAATTCCGAAGACTCGCACCTTAGACGTAAATCCAGATAGCCCAAACATTGGTTCTTCTATCGTCAAGCGGGCTTGCTACCTGCCCCATGCTTCCCCCTGCTAGGAGCCTGTCGGACTAGAGGGATCGTAGCGAGGCGAGTGGGGAATCGAGGACAGTTTTTCGATCATTTGAGGCGAATAGCGCGCTATATATAGCGAAAATGATCGAAAAAATGGACCGATTCCCCACCGCCGTCGTAGATATCCTAAGTCCGACAGGCTCCTGGCCCTGGAGGGACGAGACCCCGCGCGTTTAAGCGCGCTCGATCAGCGATAAACGGTGTTGTGTCCACCGGATGGCTGCTCTATCGCCTTCGTCCAAGCGATCGGCGGGAGACTCCGAAAGGCCTCCTTTAAGCGCTCATCCCAACCCTTGCGCAGCTCGCGCAGATAGGGGCTGTGGTCATCCAAGCGAATCCGGTGATCGAGCAACAGGCTGTCTCTGCGGTACAACGAGACTGCTATCGGGGGACCCACCGTGACGTTGCTGCGCATGGTGGAGTCCATGGAGACCAACGAGCACAAGGCTGCCGTCTCTAGGGACGTCTCCGGGGTAAGGATGCGATCTAATATCGGCTTTCCGTATTTGCTCTCACCGACCTGTAAATAAGGCGTATCTGCGGATGTGGTGATGTGATTGCCTTCCGGATAGACAAAAACGATCGCGGGTTTATTCCTACCTATCTGCCCTCCTACCAAAAAGCTTGCTTCGTAACCCGAACCGCTGCCGTGTTTGGCCTGCTGTTTCGCGCTCAGCGAGCCCACGTAGTCCGCCGCCTCCGCGATATCACTGACCGATAGCAGACTGACCTCGGCTTTGCCGGCCATGTCGCGTCGCAGCCGGTCCAGCACGGCCTGGGTGGTCGCTAGATTACCCGAAGTCAGCAACACAAACTGCCTATCGCCGTCCCTGCCAAAGGTGTGCATCTTGCTATAGGTGCTCACCCGATCCACGCCCGCATTGGTGCGAGAGTCTGAGGTGAAGACCAACCCCTCTTCTAGCGCAACGGCCACGCAGTAAGTCATGCACGCATCCGCCAAGTTAAGGGAGATTAAAGCGAGACTAGCAGCCTGTCGGACTTAAGGCGGAACTTTTGATGTGCAAACCGATCGGATCGGCAACGGCTTCAATGAGCGAGCGTGTATGAGCCACTTCCGTCAATGCGATCGTGACACACCCTA
>Ga0187892_10011660_pt1 | contig 10681 bp, 12 predicted proteins | sample MA1701073metaG_FD_139345 | JGI IMG/M metagenome (GOLD analysis project Ga0187892, IMG submission 139345) | Bio-ooze microbial communities from a basaltic lava cave in the Kipuka Kanohina Cave System on the Island of Hawaii, USA - MA170107-3 metaG ...
CGCATCTTCACCCTGGAGACCCAGCTCGCCTCGAAGGCCTCGCTGGTGGAGCAGCCCTTCAAGGCCACCGTGGCCAGTCCGGCCCACGAGGCCATCCAGGAGATCAACTGGAAAGAGGCGCCGCCGCTCGGCGGCTACGTGGCCACCAGCATGAAGAGCAATGCGGACCTGGTGCTGATGACGCATCAGGAGGACCCGCTCCTCGCGACGTGGCGGTACGGCCTGGGCCGGTCGGTGGCCTTCACCTCCGACGCCAAGGCCAAGTGGGGTGTGCTCTGGGTGCGCTGGGGCGGCTTCAACAAGTTCTGGTCCCAGGTGACGCGCTGGACGTTGCGCACGGGCACCCGGAGCGATACGGTGGCCACCGTCTCGCGCACCGACAGCGTGGGCGAGGTGCTCGTCGACGCCATCGATCCCAAGGGTGAGTTCATCAACTTCCTCGACACCCAGGTCGGGGTGGTGTCGCCCGACAAGACGCGCACCGTGGTCGATCTCGAGCAGATCGGCCCGGGCCGCTATCGCGGGCGCTTCCCGGCGGCCCAGGAAGGGGTGTACCTGGTGGGCATGGCCCAGCGCCGGGCGGACCAGATGGTGGGCTCCCAGCTCGCGGGCCTCGTGGTGCCCTACGGGCAGGAGTTCCGCGACCTGGGCGTCGACGAGACGTTCCTCCGGGAGCTCTCCGAGCTCACCGGGGGCGGCATGCTGACCGATCCGAAGGACGCGTTCCTCCAGAACCGGCACAAGTCGCGCCTGAGCGTGGACATCTGGCCGTGGCTGGTGGGGCTGGTGGCGGTGCTGCTGATTCCGGAGGTCGCGCTCCGTCGGGTCGGGCCGGTCGGCCTGGGCCGGCTGATCGAGCGCCTGCGCGCGGGCCGAGCCAAAGGAGGGCGTGGAGATGAGAGCCCTGATCCGAGCTAACCGGACCGTCGTCACCGGACTGCTGCTCGTGCTGGTGGCCGCCGCGGGTGTCGACGCGGCCCCCAAGCCGCGCAACGTGCTCATCCTGGCGTTTGCCACCCTGGACCTGACCCGGGAGGAGCAGTGGATCGGCGAGGGCGTGGCCCAGTCCCTCATGCTCGCCCTCGTGCACGTGCCGGGGCTGGTGCAGATCGATCGCGATCGCCTCAAGCAGCTACCGCAGCCGGAGGCGTGGGACGAGGGGGCCACCGTGGCCGCGGCCCGGCGGCTCGGGGCCGACATCGCTCTGTTCGGGGAGGTGAAGCGGACCGGGAGCGATCTGATCCTGCAGCCTCGCTTCGTCGAGCTGCGCGGCGACAAGGTCGAGCGCGGCACGCTGGACACCGTCGCCATCGCGGAGGGCCAGCTGCTGGACCGCCTGCGCCCGCTGCCCGCCGGCTACCTGAAAGCCCTGAGGGCTCCCGCGAACGACGTGGAGCTGGCGCGTGCCCAGAAGTGGGCGGCGCCTACCGCGCTGCCGCGCGCTTACGAGCTCTACGTGCGCGGTCGGCAGGCCGCCTACCGGGTGTCGCAGGATGGCAGCGAGGCGGCGGTCGAGCTCCTGAGCCGCGCCATCGAGGCGGATCCGCAGTTCGTCGCCGCCCAGTACGCGCTCGGGGTGGTCCACCAGAACCTGGGTAACCGCTGGAAGGCCAACGCGCAGTTCCGGGCCTGCGCCCAGCTCGATCCCACTTACGCGGAGCCCTACCGGGCCCTGGGCGATCTGTACCTCACGGCCCCGCGCCGGCTCTTCGACGAGGCCATCAAGGCGTACGCCAGGGCCATCGATCTGCGCCCGTTCTACGCCGACGCGCACGTGGGGCTGGGTGATGCGCTGGCCGCGAAGGGCGAGGTGGATCCGGCGGTCGCCGCCTACCAGCGCGGCATCGAGCACAACCCGATGAACGCCAAGGTGCACGTGAGCCTGGGGAAGCTCTACTACTCCGAGAAGGGGCTCTACTACGAGTCGGTCAACGCCTACAAGAAGGCGATCGACCTGGATCCGGCGTACCTCGACGCGCGGATGGGGCTCGCCGAGGTGTACGAGGACAAGGGCCTCTACAAGGAAGCGATCGACGAGTACCGCCGAGTGGTGGACGCCGACGCCAGGAACACCGGCGCGCTCTACAACCTGGCCCTCGTCTACGAGAAGGTGGACCCCAAGGAATCGATCATGCTCTGGGAGCGCTATATCGCGCTGGCGTCGAACCTGCCCGCCGAGAAGGACTGGGTGGACGTCGCCCGGCTGCACCTGCGCAAGCTGAAGCAGCAGCAGGGCAACTAGCGGCCCGCGTCGGCTAGATTCCCAGCAGGGTCTTGAGCTGCGGCTTGTTGAAGCCGCGGACCACTTGGTCTCCGACCACGATGACCGGGATGCTCATGCCTCCCGACAGCTTGATCAGCTCGTCCCGCGCCTCCGCGTCGGCCAGGACATTGATGTCCTCGAACGCTATCCCCTGAGACGAAAGGAACTCTTTCGCCGCCTTGCAGGGCCCTCAGGTGGGGCTGCTGAAGACTCGGACCTTCAACTGTTGGTCGGTCATGACGTCAGTATACAGAACGTCGCCACGGCCCCTCCGCGAATCTGGTATTGGTCGCGGGGGGCCGATGAGAGTCAGGGTTTCGTGGCTGGCCGTGGGTGTGCTCCTCCTCGCTCTGGCGTTGCCGGCTCGAGCTCAGGATGGGAACGACGCCGAGCCGAGCTTCTTCGATCCCCTGGTGACGCTCCCACCGGGGATCTCGCGAGAGGTGGGGCTCGTCTTCGATCACACGCGGGCCGGGCACGAGCGGTTCACCCTGACGTCGCTCAAGCTCCAGTACCCGGTCTTTTCCTGGCTCCAGGTCAGCGTAGAGATGCCAGTGGTGGCTCTGGACCCGGACCGGGGGGAAGCCGCAACCGGTGCAGGCGATCTCCTCGTGGTCGGCCTCGGCGTCGAGCTCACGCTGCCTACCGGATCCGCCAAACTGTTGGCCGGATCCACCGCCGTCCGGCCATTCGTGGGCGGCGCAATCAAGCTTGGCCCCCTCGACCTGATCGCCAACCTGAGCCATCAGTGGGTGGCGGCCGGGCCGGTCTCGGGTGTCCAGCAGTTCCAGGCCAATACCGCCCTCGGCTACCCACTGGATCGGGTGACGCCATTCGTGGAGCTCAGTCTGATCAAGCCGGTGCGGGGAACGGATGACGGTCGTCCCCAGGTGTATGTGCTCCCAGGGCTCGAGCTCTTCCTGCCGTGGAGCTTGAGCCTGTCGGTTGGTGTCCAGCTCCCGCTGACCTCGGCGAGGTCCTTCGAGCAGCGGATTCTCGGCTCTCTCAAGTGGCAGTTCTAGCCACGCCGGACTTCCCGAGACCCGGCAGCCCTTGGTGATTCGCGGGCGCCGGCCGCCGGATTCAGTCACCGACTGACTGCCTGCGTCATGCGCCCTGCGACCGAGGGGCCGGAATTCAACTACATACAGGGCATCCGCCGGTGGCCCCGCTCTTGCTCAGCAACAGGGCATGACCCGGAGGAGATCGCGCGGCTTCACGCTCGTCGAGCTGATGGTTGTCGTGGCCGTGATCGGCGTCCTCGCCACCATCGCGATCCCGCTCTTCGTGAACGTGCAGGCTCGTGGCCGCATCGCCAAAGCGCAAGCCGATTCCCGTAGCCTGGCCTCGGCCGTCAGTGTCTATGGCGCGCACATGGGTGCCATCCCGACGGCCCTCAGCCAGCTCACCGTGGTCGCGACCAATGCGCAGGGAAATCGCGCGGGCCCGTTCATGGGCTCGGTGGCCTCCCCGCCGAGCGGGTGGGCGGCCTACTCGTATTCCGCGAGCGTCTCGGCCGGGACCTACACGATCACCTCCTCCGGGGACGGCACCAGCGTCAGCCATCCGTAGCCGCGGTCCCGGCGGCTGCCCGAGCCGTTGGTCGCTTCGCAACCCCCGGCCGATCTTGACTTAACGCGGGGCATTCCCTATGGTGGCCGAGTCATGAGCGATCTCCGCAAGGATCCCACGCGGGGCCGGTGGGTGCTCGTGCGACCGGGCCCGAAACGCCCCGCCGCCTCCGTGTGCCCGTTCTGTCCCGGCAACGAGTCGCATACGCCCCTCGAGATCCTCGCCTACCGCAACGAGGGTTCGGGGCCGAACGGGCCCGGCTGGTCGGTGCGGGTGATCCCGGAGGCCGATCCATACTTCCGCGTCGAGCAAGAGCTGGTGCGCGAGGGGGTGGGTCTCTACGACCGGATCTCTCCGCGCGGCGCCACCGAGCTGATCGTCGAGAGCCCGAGCCACGACGACACCGCGGCCACGCTGGGTGACGCGCAGTGGGAGCAGGTGCTGTGGATGTACGGCGAGCGCATCCGCGATCTCAAGCAGGACCAGAGCATTCGCGACATCCTCGTCACGCGGCGCCACCGCGCGCCGGGCTCTCGGATCACGCACCCCTACTCGCGTCTCACCGCGATCCCGATCATCTTCGACGAGGTGCGGCGGAAGCTCCGCGAGTGCCGCGAGCACTACGAGTACAAGCGGCGCTGCGTGTACTGCGACATGATCCGGCAGGAGGTCGCCGCGGGCGATCGGGTGGTGCGGCTCACCGACCACTTCCTGGCCCTCTCGCCGTACGCGGCTTGCTCGCCGTTCGAGACCTGGATCCTGCCGCGCCAGCACAACTGCCTCTACGAGGGTGCGCTCTCGGGGGAGGTGGTGGCGGATCTGGCCGGCCTCCTGAGCGGCCTCTTCCGGACCCTCAGCAGCAAGCTGGGGGACCCCCCGTTCGAGATGACGCTCTACACGGCTCCCAACCTGGCCGCCAAGATCCTGCCCGGGGAGTGGTCGACCATCGCCGACGACTACCACTGGCACATCGAGATCCGCACCATGCCGGACCGGCTGAACGGGATCGGGGGCATTCACGTCAACGAGACCCCCCCCGAAGAGGCCGCCAAGCAGTTTCGGGAGGCCTGGCACTAGCCTGGTCAGACCGAGCTAAGTCTCACGCCAGCCGCTAGAAACGGAGATAGACCTTGACAGCCCGGTATACGGATGGCAGACTCCGACTATAAGAGTCGGCGATCCGGCGGGTCGGATATAAGTCGGATAGAGGGATCTGGAGGAGACGGGGTTGCTGAGATTCACGAAGCGAGCGGACTACGGGCTCATGGCCGTGCATTTCATCGCCTCCCACGGCGACGACGGCGCGGTGAGCGCGAAGCGGATCGCGGAGGAGTTTCACATCCCGCCCGAGCGGCTGGCTAAGATCCTCCAGCGCCTGGCGAAGAAGAAGCTGGTCGCCAGCTCCAATGGGCCCAAGGGCGGCTACGTGCTGACCCGGGACCCGTCCGAGATCACGGTGGGCCAGGTGGTCCGGGCGCTCGAGGGCCCGATCAGCGTGGTGAGCTGCATGAGCGAGCGGGACGATTGTCCGCAGTTCGCGCGGTGCAACCTGCGCGGCCCGGTGCAGAAGATCCAGGCCAGCATCAGCCACGTACTGGATAGCATGACGCTCGCGGAGCTGGGCGCGGAGCCGACTCCGGTCACCCCGCTGGCGGTCATTCACTAGACTCGAGGAGAACGACGGTATGGCGTTGAAGCTTCCGATCTTCATGGACAGCCAGTCCACGACCCCGGTCGATCCCCGGGTGCTCGAGGCGATGATCCCCTATTTCACGGAGAAGTTCGGCCATCCGGCGAGCCGCAACCATTCCTTCGGCTGGGAAGCCGAGGGCGGCGTGGATGTGGCCCGCGAGCAGATCGCCAAGCTGATCGGGGCCCGGGACCCGAAGGAGATCGTGTTCACCTCCGGCGGCACCGAGGCGATCAATCTGGCGCTCAAGGGCGTGGTCGAGATGTACCGGGAGAAGGGCAACCATGTCGTCACCACCACGATCGAGCAGCGGGCCACGCTCGACGTCTGCAAGCGGCTCGAGCGGCAGGGCGTGGAAGTCACCTACGTGCCGGTGGGCCGCGACGGTCTGGTGGACGTGGCCGCGGTCCGGGCCGCGCTGACCGACAAGACCATCCTGATCTCGATCATGTTCGCCAACAACGAGATCGGGACGATCCAGCCCGTGGCGGAGCTCGGCAAGCTGGCCAAGGAGAAGGGTATCATCTTCCACACCGACGCCACCCAGGCGGTCGGCAAGATCCCGGTGGACGTGGAAGGCATGGGCATCGACCTCCTGTCGGCCACCGCCCACATGCTGTACGGGCCCAAGGGCGTCGGCGCGCTCTACGTGCGGCGGAAGAACCCCCGGGTGCGCATCGCGCCCATGGTGGACGGCGGCGGCCACGAGCGGGGCATGCGCTCGGGTACGGTGCCGGTGCCGATGGTGGTGGGCTTCGGGAAGGCGGCCGAGATCGCCCGTGAGGCCATGCCGGAGGAGAGCAAGCGGCTCGCCGCGCTCCGCGACCGGCTCCAGGAGCAGATCGTCTCCAAGGTGGACGAGGCTTACGTGAACGGGCATCCCACGCTCCGCCTGCCCCACAACCTGAACATCTCCTTCGCCTACGTGGAAGGGGAGTCGGTGCTGATGGGCCTCAACAAGGAGGCGGCGCTGGCCTCGGGCTCGGCGTGCACCTCGGCGACGCTCGAGCCGTCCTACGTGATCTCGGCGCTCGGAGTGGACTCCGAGCTGGCCCACTCGTCGATCCGCTTCGGGCTTCACCGGTTCTCGACCGAGGAAGAGGTGGACTTCGTGGCGCGCAAGACGGTGGAGGTCATCTTGCGCCTGCGCGAGATGTCGCCGCTCTACGAGCTCGCGAAAGAAGGCGTTGACCTGAAGTCGATCCACTGGAAAGCGGAATAGCGACGCGGTACTCAGCCCAGGAATTCAGGAGGACGGACGGACATGGCCTATAGCGATAAGGTGGTCGACCACTACAACAACCCCCGCAACGTGGGGTCCTTCACCAAGGACACCCCGGGCGTGGGCACGGGCTTGGTGGGCGCGCCCGAGTGCGGCGACGTGATGAAGCTGCAGATCAAGGTCAACGTCGAGACCGGCGTCATCGAGGACGCCAAGTTCAAGACGTTCGGCTGCGGCAGCGCCATCGCCTCGTCGAGCCTGGCCACCGAGTGGCTCAAGGGCCGCACGGTGGACGAGGCGGCCAAGATCAAGAACACCGACATCGTGAACGAGCTGAAGCTGCCCCCGGTGAAGATCCACTGCTCGGTGCTCGCGGAGGACGCGATCAAGGCCGCGCTCCAGGACTACAAGGAGAAGTGGAGCGCGAGCGAAGCCCCGGCGGGCCGGGACGCGTCCTAAGGTAAAGGAGACCACGCCTCATGGCACTGGCGCTGACCGAGACCGCGGTGAAGCAGGTCAAGCAGCTGATGGAGACCCAGAATCTGGGGAACGTCTACCTGCGGGTGGGGGTCAAGGGGGGCGGCTGCTCGGGCCTGTCCTACCAGCTCGAGTTCGACAACGAGATCGGCCCCCACGACAAGAAGTTCGACATCGACGGGGTGCAGGTGGTTTGCGACAAGAAGAGCTACCTCTACCTGAACGGCACCACCCTCGACTACGTCACCCAGGGGCTCCAGGGCGGATTCACCTTCGTGAACCCCAGCGCGAAATCGAGCTGTGGGTGCGGGACATCGTTCTCGGCCTGAGGCCCGGCCCGGAAGACGCGAACGCGGGCCCGGCAGGGCCCGTTGTTGTTTTGAGGAAAGGCTCGTGAGCGACTACTTCACGGTATTCGGCCTGCCCCGCAAGCTCGGGGTGGACGCGGAGGTGCTGCAGCGGCGGTTCTACGAGCTGTCGCGCCAGCACCATCCCGACTTCCACCAGGGGTCGGGCGCCGAGCGCCAGGCGGAGGCGCTCGGCCAGTCCGCGCTGGTCAACCGTGCCTACCGGGCTCTGCGCGAGCCCCTCGCGCGCGTCGAGTACCTGATCGCGCTGGAAGAGGGCCGTGAGGTCCGGGAGGGCGCGACCGACAAGCCGAAGGCACCCCGGGAGCTCCTGGAGGAGATGCTGGAAGTGCAGGAAGCGCTCGAGGAGGCCAAGGCGGCCCAAGGAGAGAATCTCGCCGGCGAGGCCGGGACGCGCCTGCGCGAGGAGCGCCGCCGGCTCGAGGAGCGCCACGCGGCCGAGGCGGCGGCGGTCGTCGCCCGCGCGGCGGAGTGGGACCGGCTGGTGGACGAGGGCGGCGATCGTCGGCCGCTCCTCGAGTGGTTCAAGCAGCGGCTCGCGACCCGGGCCTACCTGCGCACCGTCATCGACGACCTGAGCGACGCGCTGGGAGAGCGTGAAGACCACCATGTCTCGCATCGTCGGCATTGATCTGGGGACGACCAACAGCCTGGTCGCCCACGTGGAGGGCGGCATCCCGCGGGTGATTCCGGACGCGGACGGGGGCACCCTGCTGCCCTCCATCGTGGCCTGGACCGGCAACGGGGTGGTGGTGGGCGAGGCGGCCCGCCGCCAGCTCGCCCGCAACTCGGCTCGCACCGTCTACTCGGTCAAGCGGCTCATGGGCCGCGGCTACGAGGACGTGAAGGACGAGCTGTCGCGCCTGCCCTTCGCGGTCGCCCCGCAGGCCGAGGTGGTGAGCATCCGCATCGGGGACCGGGCGGTCACCCCGCCGGAGGTCTCGGCCCACGTGCTCCGTGCGCTCAAGCAGCGGGCGGAGGCCCACTTCGGCGAGCCGATCGAGCAGGCGGTTATCACGGTGCCCGCCTACTTCAACGACGCCCAGCGGCAGGCCACCAAGGACGCCGGGCGCATCGCGGGCCTCGAGGTGCTGCGCATCGTCAATGAGCCCACCGCCGCCGCGCTGGCCTACGGGCTGCAGAAGCTCTCCCAGGGGATCATCGCGGTCTACGATCTCGGGGGCGGCACGTTCGACATCTCGATCCTCCGCGTCAAGGACGGGGTCTTCGAGGTGCTCGCCACCAACGGCAATACCCATCTGGGCGGCGACGATCTCGACCGGCTGATGGTGGATTGGCTCCTGGCCGACATCGAGAGCCGCCACCGCGTCGATCTCTCCGGGGACGCGGAAGCGGTGCAGGAGATCCGCCTCGGCGCGGAGGCCGCGAAGTGCCGGCTCTCCTTCGACCAGCGCACCGTGCTCACGATCCCGTTCGAGGGCTTCACCTACCATCGCGACATCTCCCGGGCCGAGATCGAGGCCCTGGTGGAGCCCCTGGTGGCCAAGACCCTCGGCCCGTGCCGCCAGGCCCTCGCGGACGCCACGCTCCGGGCCGACCAGGTGGACGAGGTGGTGCTGGTGGGCGGCTCCACCCGGATGCCGCTGGTCCAGCGGCGCGTTGAGGAGCTGTTCGGGCGGACCCCGCACAGCCGCATGAACCCGGACGAGGTGGTCGCCCTCGGGGCCGCGGTCCAGGCGCAGATCCTGGCCGGCGGCATCACCGACATGCTGCTGCTCGACGTGACGCCGCTGTCGCTCGGGATCGAGACCCTGGGCGGCATCGTGAGCGTGCTGATCGCCCGCAACACCACCATCCCGACCCTGGCCAAGGAGTACTTCACCACCTCGGTGGACGGGCAGACCACCGTCGACATGCACGTGCTCCAGGGGGAGCGCGAGCTGGCCAAGGACAACCGGTCGCTCGCCCGCTTCGATCTGGCCGGAGTCGACCCGATGCCGGGCGGGATGCCCAAGATCGAGGTCACCTTCCTCATCGACGCCAACGGCATCCTCCAGGTGCAGGCGCGCGAGCTCCGTACCGGCAAGGCGGCGAGCATCGAGGTCAAGCCGACCTACGGCCTCACCGAGAGCCAGGTGGAGCAGATGGTGGAGGACTCGTTCACGCACGCGGAGGCCGACGTCGAGGCCCGGCTCCTCATCGAGACCCAGACCGAGGCCGACACCGTGCTCAACCACGTGGAGCGCGCCCTGCGCCAGGCCGCCGGCATCGTGGGTGCCGAGGAGCTGGCCGCGATCGAGGCGGCCCGCGCCGAGCTGCGGACCGCGCGGGCGGGCACGGACCGCGACCGGATCCGGGAGCTCACCACCGCGCTCAACCAGGTCACCGCGCCGCTCGCGGACCGGCTCATGGAGACCGCGATCAAGGAGGCGGTCACCTCGAAGCGGGCCGATCGCCTCCTGGAGAATTCCTGATGGCGGTGCACAAGGTGACGTTCTTGCCGCTCAACCGGACCGTCGAGGTGGACGACAGCAAGTACCCACTGGCCGATCACGGCCGGCCGGGGTCGCTCCTCGACATCGCGCTGGCCAACGACATCCACCTCGAGCACAACTGCGGCGGGAGCTGCGCCTGCACCACCTGCCACGTCATCGTGCGCGAGGGCGAGCAGAACCTGTCGACCATGGAGCAGGACGAGGAGGATCGCCTGGATACCGCGGAAGGCCTCACCCTCCACTCGCGGCTCGGGTGTCAGGCGATCGTCAAGGGAGACGTTGTTGTGGAGATTCCGAAGTAGGGGGACCGAACCGTGAAATGGAAAGACGCCGAGGACATCGCGCTGGCCCTGATGGACGCGCACCCGGACGTGGACCCGCTCAGCGTGCGCTTCACCGACCTGCACAAGTGGGTGGTGGCGCTACCCGGGTTCGCGGACGACGCGAAGGGCTCCAACGAGGGCATCCTGGAAGCGATCCAGATGAAATGGCACGAGGAACACCAGGACCGCTAGGCTACCAGGTGATCACGTGATCGTGCGCGAAGACCAGATCGAGCAGGCCCACGTAGTCCAGATCGCCCGGGGCGAGGCGACGCACCGCGACGCCCGGGGGCAGCGACGGCGCGGGGGC
>Ga0187892_10011661_pt1 | contig 10681 bp, 9 predicted proteins | sample MA1701073metaG_FD_139345 | JGI IMG/M metagenome (GOLD analysis project Ga0187892, IMG submission 139345) | Bio-ooze microbial communities from a basaltic lava cave in the Kipuka Kanohina Cave System on the Island of Hawaii, USA - MA170107-3 metaG ...
ACGATTTCTTCTCACCCGGCTTGAGGAAATCGCCGCGCAGACCGCGCAGTTGGATCAGCAGATTGTCTTCGATCACGCCGTTTGCTTTGTGCTCCAAATTTCGCGGCCCGGTTTCGCCTTCAAAGTAGCTGAAGTATTGTCCCGTAATCTTGTTCGGAGAAAACAGCAGTTCTTGATGGACGTGCCCGCACCATTCCGCGCTGGAGAAACTCACCTTCACTGGCGAAAAATCCTTCGATCGCACGAACGTCGAAACCATCGTGTTGTAATCGTAAATCCCCGTCTGGAAATCGCGCACGGCGTTGAGCTTGAGCACATCCGTCACGTCGGAGGGGTTCTTCGATGGATCGTCCACCTTGACCCGCTTCGTTTCGCTGAACGGTTCGGTGACGTAGATGAGGACTGCCCGTCCCTCGCGCGGTTCGCCGTATCGGGAGACTTGGAGCCGATAGCCATCCAGCTCCGCTTTGCCGTCGTGCCAGTAGGAATCGAAGTCGGGCTCGGCAAAGACCGAGGTGCTTACAAGGAAAGCCAGCGGTGCAGCGATGCGTTTCATGACAATTTAGACGCGGCGGCGACGGTGTTCGTTGCCAACTATTTCCCATCACCCCATCGCCGCATCACCCCGTCTCTTCCTCACTGCGTTCCCAGCTTCGTCAGCAACCCCTTCTCGCGGGCCATCGTCAGCATGAAATAGAAGAACGCGCCGGCGATGGCCAGATAGATCAGGTTCAGTCCGAAGGACCAGACGAGCCTGTCCCAGGGCACTCCTTTGTTCGCGAGGACGTCGCGCATGCCTTCGAACACGTGCGTGGAGGGAAACACCCAGGCAAGTTTCTGCAACCAATACGGCAGAACACTCACGGGGTAGAATACGGCCGAGACAGGCTGAATCAGAAACGGCACCGCCCAGGCCAAACCTTCTGCGGCCTGTCCCCAGCGCGTGATCAAGGCCGTGGAAATCATTCCGAGCGCCCAGCCGAAGATCAGGAGGTTGGCGAAGAACGGCAAAAGCGTGAGCTGAAAGGTCAGCAGGTTGAACGAGTACATCGACGACGCGAGGACAGCCAGGATCAACACCGTCACGATCACTCGAATGAATCCCACCACGAAGGTAGCGCCGAGAAACTCCGTGATGCGGATTGGCGCCGCGAACACGTTGAGCAAGTTCCGCGTCCAGATGTCCTCCAGAAACGAAATCGCCACCGCCTGCTGCGAACGGAACAGCACGTCCCAAAAAATCATGGCCCCGATCAGAAACGTGATGGGAGTGGCAAAGTTCGCGGCGCCCCCTTGCTGCAGAAAGCGAGTCAGATAACCCCAGACAAGCAGGTCCATCATCGGCCAGAACACGACCTCGACCCCGCGCACCCAGCTCCGTGTGTAAAGGAATAGATAGCGAAGCGTGAGCGCGCCGATGATGCGGAAGTTCATTCCCTTTCCTTCTCCCCTTCGGCCAACAGGTCGCCGCTTCGCGCGATGCGAATGAACACGTCCTCCAGCGATTTCTGTTGGAACTTCTCCGTCACTTCCCTGGGCGTGCCTTCCGTGATCTTCCTCCCCTTCGCGACGAAGATGATCCGGTCGCAGACTTCCTCGACGTCCCGCATGTTGTGGGAGGTGTAGAGGACGGTCATGCCTTTCTCCCGTTGGATCGAACGCAACAACTTCCGCACCTTGTCGGCAATATCGGGGTCGAGGCTCGCGGTCGGCTCGTCGAGCATGAGCAACTCGGGGTCGTTGAGCAACGCCTTGCAGAGGTTCAACCGCGTTGCTTCGCCCGACGACAACTGGCCGGTCACGCTCTTCTTCAGGTGAGAGATCTCGAACATCTGCAGCAGGCGGTCCACTTTCTCCCGGTGTCCATTCACGCCGTAGATTTTGGAAAAGACGTACAGGTTCTGCCAGACCCGCAAGTTGGTGGGAAGGTTGGCGTACGCCGAGGAAAAATTGGTCCGCTGAAGGATCTCGATGCGATGTTTGAGAAGGTCTTTCCCGAAAATGCGGACCGTGCCGGAGGTTGGCCGGATCAACCCCAGCACCAGGTGCATCGCCGTGGTTTTCCCCGCGCCGTTCGCGCCCAGCAAGCCGAGGATTTCCCCGCGCCGCACGTCGAACGACAAACGATCCACCGCGACCGTGCCGTTGAATGTCTTGCTGAGTTCTCTGACCTCGATGACTGCTTCCGACATGCGCGCAAGCTATCAGACCGCTCGGGCGGAAGCAATGAGCGGACGAACGCGGTCCCGGCTCACCTCATGCGCCGGTACCTGCGAAGAGCCTGCATCAACTCGCCTTTCGAGAAGCTCGAACACGCCACCGGGCCGTGTGTGCCCCATTTCTGGGTTCGCGAGAGCGACAATCTGCCGGTGAGCGTCAGCAATATCAGTGCGTCTTTGAATTCGACGCGCTGCGTCCGACTGATGAACCGGGCATTCTGCAACACCGCCTGTCGCGCCGCCTCCGCCTCGGTTTCCGCCGAATGCAAGGCATGCCAGCACGCGGCGTCTTCGACCATGAACCACTCCGCGACGCGCTGCGGCAATACCTGAAACCGGACTGCGACCCGGCCCCCGATCTCGGGCGCGCCGACCACTTCGCCGTCGCCCTGGCAGGCGTGCAGGTCGCCGAGCGAGAAGATGGCGCCCTCCACTTCGATGGGAAGGTGGAGCTTTGCGCCAGTCTTGACGAACGGGCAATCGATGTTGCCGCCGAGCGGATTGGGGAGGTTGGTCGGCTCGCCGGCGGGGGCGTTGCCGAACTGGCCGATCACCGGGTCGGCGGCGACTTCCATGCCGTTCGGAAAAATCACGCGCCTGCCTTCGACGCGGAAGACGTAGCACGTCCACTCCGGCACTTCGTCCTGGATGATGGCGCGGTTGGGGCCGATGAGTTGAAAGCCGTCCGCATCCAACTCGATCCGGAGGATCTCGACCACGAGCGTCCCGCCCGGCTTCGCCCCCTCGATGAATACCGGCCCGTTCATCGGGTTGCTTTTCCGATCCGTCTTGCGGCGAGCCATCAACTGTTCGACCGTGCGCACCTCGCCACAACAGGCATCGAGTGTGTCAAAGATGACCTCGTTGCCGGGCTCCACCCGCGCCACGGGAGGCAATTGCCGGTCAAACAGAAAATGCTGGTGTGGTTTGCCGACGACAATCATTTCGTCGCGGTCGCGTGCTGCGCGTGCAGCTTCTTCACTTCCGCCTGATATTTCGCCCAGCCGACTTCATCCCGCTTGGCGCGCGAGGAGCGGTAGATGATGCCGAGTTGCCGGCGGCTCTTGTCGGTCTTGTTCGCGTCGCTGCGGTGGATCGTGTTCGTGTTGTGCAGGCAAATGTCGCCGGGCTTCATGCAGAGTTGGACCTCGGGATGCTTCGTCGTGTCCACGGGATTGATGAGCGTCTGGCTGAACCCCATCACGCCCGAAGGCTGGTGCGGCAGCAACCCGAGCTTGTGCGATCCTTTCTGGATCGTGAGCGCGCCGTTTTCGGGCGTGGACTCGTCGATGGCGATCGTGCAGACGAGGTCCTCGGGCGGCTGGAGGTTTTGGAAGGCGTTGTCCTGATGCGGCGGTGTGACCGAACCCGAGCGCGCCGCCTTTCCGAAGAACGCCGTACTGAATTGCACGACCTCGGCGCCCGCGTAGATCTCGCGCATGAGGCTCAAGAGCCGCTCATCGGCCATGAGTCGCTTGAAGAACTCCAAGTGTTGTTCGAGGCGGAAAATGCTCTTGATCGGTTGGTCGGGCGAGTCCTCGAAATACACGTCGCCGGGCCCGAGCTTGGGCACCACGTCGCGAATGAACGCCGCAAGCTGCCGTTCGATCTCGGCGATCTCCTCGGCGGAAAAACACCCGCGCACGATCACAGCGCCATCTTCGTTGAATTGCCGGGCAATTGCTTTGGTATTCATGTCATTCATATCATGTTCCTGGTTGCTCCTGTTCGCTTCTCCGTTAACCGAACGTTGCCGAACGCAAAAGCCAGAACGACTGCTCCAGAAGCCGAAGCAGCATCGGCCCGGCCTCACGGATTCTCCCGACTGTTCCAGTCCGGCCATCTCTGCGACAGTTCCTCCACAATCGATCGTCCGCCTCGAACTAATCGCCGGGATCTCGACGGGCTTTCCTCCTCATCATTTCGGGTTCGCCGCGATCCGTTCCTTCGCGCGCTCGACAAGATGTTCCATCGCGCAGAAAAACGGGTCAAAGATCGCGGCAATCTCCAGCGCGCGCTTCTTCAAGTCGTGCGTGGGGCACTCGGGCGCGGCTACCCGGGCAAACCTCTTGCAAGCCTCGGCCTGTTCCGGGTCGAACACGTCCCCCTCCAGCAACTGAAACGCTTGCCCGGGCGCGAGGTCTTTTCCATGCACCAGTTTCACGAACAGGCAAACCGGCGTCTCGAAGAAGTTCGCGCGGATGCGGTTCAGTTCGTTGCGAATCAGCCACGGACTCTCGAACCAGAGCACGTCCTGACCGTAAAACCAGAGTCGGCCTTTCATCAAGCGCGAGAACTTCACGTTCTCGAATAACTGCGCGAACGACACGGCGCCGCCGAGTTTGCGGACCGCGTGCTTGAGTTGCGCGACCGTGGCGCTGCGCGGGCAATCGAGTGGATAGCGGTCGAGCAGGACATTCACGGTCCCGGTCAGATATTCCTCCAGCTCGCCGTCGAGTTCGGTCACGCCGGGTTCCGTCAGGAACCTCGGTTGCTCGTAATGCCGTTCAACGAGCGAGAGGATCAACTCGATGGTCTGCGGGTTCGGAAACAACGCGCGCGCCCGTCGGAACGCCGCGAGCTTGCCCGGCTCGGTTCTGCGTTCCATCAGACACACGGCCGAATGCACCGGCGGGGCGATGTAATGCAGCAACCGGCTGTGCAACGCGTACTTGTTTTCGTACGGGCCCAGGTTGATCGGCGGATCGATCGTCCGGTTGTACGCGCCGTAATAGACTGCGATTTTCTTCCAGTGATACGCCTCATCCGCCGTGTCCCAAGTGTGGCCGGTCACGTGCCGGCGCGCGGCTTCGAGGCGTTCCGGCTCACCGTGATAGAAACTCCACTGGCCGAACTCCGTGAAGAACTGACGCGGATCGAGCAGTTCCTCCCACTTGAGGTTCACGCCCGGCAGGTGCTCGAGGTTGCGCGCCCATTCCTTGCGTTCCTTCGCCAGTTCGAGATGGACACGACCGACTTCCATGGACATGCGACACCAACCCGATGCTGCCATGGAATCGGTCACGAAGAATCGCGTGTCGAAATCGCTGAGACCGGGGACCAGGTCTTCGAACGTCCACTTGCCGGCGTTGCCCTCGATCTCGGGCACGCGCTCGCGGCAGCGGTCGTAATAGGTCTGGATGAACTCGGCGAAATCGTTCTTCGGCGCGGGAGTGAAGTTCATGCCGCTCGACCGACGATGGCAGCCAACAGTTGATTCGCCCGCAATCCCGCTTTTCCATCGCACAACGGCGCGCGCTTTTCCGCGACCGCCCGCACGAAATCCTCGACGCACGGCAAATGGGCGTTGGCGGGCGAAGCGATCTTCAAGTCCTGACGTTCTCGTCCGCGAATCACCGTGAGCGCGTCCGTGTCCAGCGGATCGGCGATAAGTTTTCCTTCGGAGCCGACGATTTCGTACCGGTCGATAAACGTCTTCGAGTTCCAGGAGAAATAAGCATGAACCGGCGCGCCGTTCCCGAGCTTCAGAATAACGCTCGCGCCGTCCTCGACTTCGTACGATTGCACGAGCCGATGCAGGTCGCGGAAGACAACCTGGGAAGGCCCGAGCCAGTAATCGAGCAGATCGAGACGATGCACGCCGATGTCCGCCAAGGCGCCGGCGCCGCCGCTGCGGGCCTTCTCGACGCGCCAGTGCTTGGGATCATCTGGAGCCGGGCTGAACCAACTGTGACAGGCGATATTCACCCACGTTGGGACACCCAGCGTGCCGGCATCGATCAATTGCTTGATCTTCTGCATTTTGGGAAACGCACGGCGGTAGTACGCCACGCCAAGCGTGACCCCCCGGGCGCGCGCCGCCTCGATCATTCTCTCACAATCAGCGACGCTCGAGGCCATTGGTTTCTCGACGAGCACGTGCTTGCCGGCCTCGATCGCGGCCGCCGCGTATTCCGCGTGGGAATCGGGAGGCGTGCAGACGTAGATCGCGTCAATGTCCGTCCGCAGCAACGCTGCCAGAGTCACGTGCGCGTTGGTTATGCCGTGTTGCTTGGCGAACAAGGCGGTCTTCTCGGGGTTGCGTCCCCAAACGCCGTTCAGTTCGCTGCCCGCCGCTTCCCGCAACGCCGCCGCTGACCGCTTCCCCGCCAGATCGCCGTAACCGACCAGTCCCCATTTCACCGTGTGCATGATCACCTCTTCAACGCTGCGAGGGTTTCTTTGATTGCGTGCGCGACGTACTCGATGTCCTCCTCGGTCGTCGAAGGAAACAGCGGAAGGCTCATCACCTGGTGCACGACCTTGTGCGTCACACGCGTGTTTGTGTTGTCATAGTTGACCCTCGCAAACGCCTCCCAACTCCAGACGGCGGGATAGTGGTTTGCCGTCGCCACCTGCCACTCGTCCTTCAGGTGCTTGAGAAAATCCGCGCGCGAGAACCGGACCTTGTCGGTGTTGAGCCGGGCCACGTACAGATGACAGCCGTGCCCAGGCTCGATGCCCGCGGGGCGAATGATCTCATCGACTCCGGCCAGCAGCGAATGCATTCGTTGGAAGCAAGCCAGCCGCCGGGCGATCACGCGGTCGATCTTCGCCAGTTGATTGATCCCCACCGCGCATTGCGGCTTGGTCATGCGGTAGTTGAAACCGATCTGCGTCACGCGCAGTTGCGGGCCGTACACGTAGCCGAACGTCTTCAGCCCGCGCACCTTCTCGGCAAACTCCGCGTCGTTCGTCGTCACCGCCCCGCCTTCGCCGAGGCAGGTCATGTTCTTGTTCGACTGGAAGCTGTAACCACTCGCTTTGCCTGCCGGGCCGATGCCGTGCCCCCGGTATTTCGCGCCGACCGCATGCGCGGCATCGTAGATCACCGGGACGCCATGTTTCTTGCTGATTCGGTCGAAGCCCTCGATGTCACACGCCAATCCCGCGAAATGCACGGGGATGATCGCCTTCGTCCGGGGCGTGATCCTCGACTCGACCGCCTCCGGCGACAGGCAAAGCGTCTCCGGATCAATGTCGGCAAATACCACTTTCGCTCCGCGTGCCGCCGCGGTGCCGGCCGTGCAGACGAACGTCAACCCGGGCACGATCACTTCGTCGCCTTCTTTGACGCCGAGCGCGATCATGCAGAGGTCGAGCGCGGTGCCGCAGGAATTCACGGCTACGGCGTGCGTCGATCCTTCGTGCGCGGCGAGCGCCTTCTGAAAGTCGTTCTCCTCGGGCAACGGGAAAAAGTTGCCGTTCGGCCCCGCCGCCGCCTGCATCACGCGCAATGCGGCGTCGATGTCGTCCTGTTCCCACACGCCGCCGAGGGCGAGGAACGGAATGTTGCGCTTCTTGATTTCGGTAGTTGTGCTCATGGGTTGTTGAACGCGCGTCCGCGCGTGTCGAGTTCCAGCGTTTGTGCTTTGGCGTTCTCCAGAGGCACTGCCCGGCGATACGCTGCCGCGACCTCCGCCAGCGTCGCGGCCTGAACCGCCAGTTTCTCCCGCTCGGCAATCTGCCGGGTCGCGTTCACGATGCCGACATAAGTCTCGCGGCGAAAATTGTTCGGATCGCTGTAATCGAAAAGGTTGTGTGTGTCGGCGTGGACCTGCCTGACCGGCGTCCGTTGCGCGATCTGTCGCCGGACCGCCTTGTCGATGGTGTACCAGTGGTTCTTGGCGTCCACCAACTCGACGCGCAGGTTGAGCGGCTGCGCGCCGCCCCACATCCGCGAGTCCGGATCGACTGTCGGCGGCAGATCGACGAAGTTGACGTCGCCGTTGAGCACGCGGTTGTACCGGTGCGGGTAGCGCGGCTCCAACGGACTGGCGCTCCAAACCGAAGCGCACTGCGGCAGGTTTCGCGTCGGACAAGACACCGCTCCGTGAGTGAAGCCAAGCTCCTCGACGATGCCAAACGTGAAGTCGTTCGCCGAAAAGTATCCCGGGCAAAAACTCACCGGCCTGCGTCCCATCGCTTGCGCGAAGCGGTCGATGGCTTCGCACAAGACCTTGCGCTGTGCGCCCGCGCTCTCGGCGCCCAGGAACTCGCCGTAGCCCATGTCTTTCGGATGAACGTGTAACCCGACCTCGTGCCCGGCGCCCTCGAGTTCCTTGTAGATCGCTGCGTGCGCTTCGATGTCGCCCGGGATGACGAAGAACGTCCCTTTGGTTTTGGTTTCTGCGAACACTTCGCCCAGCCCGCGGATCGCGCGCTCGCCCAGCGCCGGGTTCTTCACGGCGTGTTGGGTCGATTCGCAGTCGATCTGCATCGCGAAATAGAGTGGCTCACTCATGCGCAACCTCCGCAAACGACGCGGCCAGTTCCCGCAGATAATCCTCGGGGCCAAGGAGCGGGAATTCCAGGCGAATGCTTGCAGCCTTGCCGAACAGGGTCCACTCACACGCTCGTTTCAGGATTCGTTGACGCCACGCGTCCCGGCTCTGCAACGCGTAGCCGCTGAGCACGATCACATCGGACGCAAGCATGTTGGTCACGATCGACACCGCCCACGCTACGCGATGCAGGAACTCCTCCGTCAGCGCGCGCGCATACCGGTCGCCGTCGCGGGTATCGAGCGCTTCCAACTGCGCGAACAGCTCGCTCGGCGCCCGGCGTGGCGGAGCGATCAGCCGCGTTCTCACGCCGCGCTTGAGGTCGGTGCGAACGCGTCGCACCATGGCCGGACCCGAGATCAACGCTTCGAGACAGCCGCGATTTCCGCAGCCGCAACGCGGCCCGCCCGGTTGCGCCACGACGTGGCCGACTTCGCCGGGCATGGCTTGATGCAGGCCCCAGACCTTGTCCACGCACTGGGCGTGAGCGCTGACACCGTCGCCGACGTTGAGCACGGCCAGGCTTCGCACGCCTCGCGCGGCTCGGGCGCGCAACTCGGGAATGACCGTGCCCACGGCGTGTTGCAATTGCACCCGGCACCCCATCGCGCGACTGAACTGTTCCGCCGAAGCCTCGCGGATCCACGGAAGCACCGAACTGGTCATCACCCGGCCGTGCTCGCTTTCGACGGCGTTGATGGCGAGCACCACGCCGGCGATTTGTTTTGGTTCCAACCGCGCCGCACGTGCGGTCGCATCGCGTTCCTTTCGCAGCACGCGGATGGCTTCTTCGGCGTCGTTAAGCGGCGAACAGTTGCTCACGCGCAACGGCCCCAGCCGGCGATTGTCCACGAACACTGCGGCGTTCCAGACCGAACCGTGGCATTGGGCCACCAGGACGGGGCGACGATTACGCGTCCGGTAATGCTGGATCGGTCGCCCTCGCCCATAGCGTTCGGTGCGGTCGAGACAGATCGCGCCGCCTTCGAGCAGGCGGTTGACGACCCCGTGCAGCGTGTTCGGCGGCAGGCGCAAGGCGCGCGCGAGTTGGGACAGGCTAGTTGCCTGGCCGCTGGCGATGAGGCGAAAGGCCGCCTGCTGGTTGAGTTGGGCTCGCGAAGCCATTTATTTCGGAATCCGAATCAAATCGGAAAACGATGCGAAGTCAAACCAAATGTTCAGGGACGTCAGCGTTTGGCAGCGTTTGGGTGCATCTCACTGTTTGAGCGAGCGACGATGCATGGGGGCGCGAGCGTCCCGCTTGTCGCGCCCGGCTGGCTTTTGAAGTGCGACAAGCGGGACGCTGGCGCCACCATGCAAAAGCTCGCCGCTGCTGAACACCCCACGGACAAACGCGGGAAATCAAAGCGATCAAAAAACATGCGATGCACCCTCAGCGCTGGTCGAGAACGTATTCGTAGGCCTGAAGCGTCTCCCGCGCAGCGCGTTCCCAGGTGAACTCGCTCAGAATTTTCGCCCGCAAGGCCGGGCGGCTTGGGGCGGCGAGGGCCGCGCAGATGGCGTCGCGAATCGATCGCACACTTGATGGATCGCACCGCCAGGCAAGGTCACCGAAGTATTCATCCACGGGCGCTCGGTCCGTCGTGACAATGTTGCAGCCCGCGACTGCTGCCTCCATGCTGGCAAGACCCGGCGATTCGAGCCAACTGACGAGCGCGTGAACCTTGGCCGCCGCGTATGCGGACGCCAGTTGCGTTGGTTCGAGATGTGGCAGGAATCGCACCCGGTCCGGGCCGAGCTTGCTGGCTGCCGCCCGGCAGAGTCCGACGTAATCGTTCTGGTTCGGGTTGGGCTGGCCGATCAGAACAAGCGGGGCGGGAACCTGTTCCATGGCCTGGATGAGATGCAATTGATTTTTACGGTTCTCGATCCGGGCCGCGCAAAGCACAAAATCGCGCAGTCCATGCCTCGCGACGAACGGTTCCGGATCGGCGTGATCGAACAGCTTCGCATCCACTGCATAGGGTACGACGTGGAGCCGTGTTTCTCCCCCGAGCTGGAAATCCGCGATCAAAATGTCCCGCTCGGCGGCTGAGTTGGGCAACAGGACATCGGCGTTGCGCAGCAACCACGATTGCTCGCGATGGGTTGGCCGTTTCGCGCGCACCCAGCGTTCAAACATTGCGCCGGTGATCGCCGTGCCCAGAAGGCGGCGCA
>Ga0187892_10011663_pt1 | contig 10679 bp, 5 predicted proteins | sample MA1701073metaG_FD_139345 | JGI IMG/M metagenome (GOLD analysis project Ga0187892, IMG submission 139345) | Bio-ooze microbial communities from a basaltic lava cave in the Kipuka Kanohina Cave System on the Island of Hawaii, USA - MA170107-3 metaG ...
GTCAAGATCGACGTGGAAGGCGAACAAATCCTTCTGGGGCTGGTGGGTGGCCATCATGATGCGAACTCAGACACCGTCGTCGCCGTCGCGTTCAACGCGAAAGGTATTTCGGCAACACGCCCTGAAAATACGACCCCGGTTCTTCCCGGTTCTTCCGCACACCCCGAAGATGTGACCCTCATGGCTCCCGTTTTACAAACGAAGCTTATGACTTTCCGTGCCGCTCTGAGCCGCAATCGTGGTGAAATAGTGATTGGCCTTCGGGCGGAAAAGGAAGAACACAACAACCAGGTATACAATAATTTCCGGGATCAAAGCCGTTTTCGTCGGCGATGTCGCTAGACCGATCAGAAAACCAACAACACTCCACACGACGTACAGAAGGCGAGCCCAGTTCTGTCCCTTTAGCATTGCAAGGCCACTTGTGATCATCACAAGCACCCCCGCATACATCATGACATACAGAACTGAAAGCGGAAGCGGACTGCGCGCCATCAATTCCTCGGTGGTGGGACTGTTCAACATCAGTGTATTCAGGCTGAGTCCACCCATCACGATCAGAATCCAAGAGATCACCGTTACTGAAGTTGGGCATATTTTGCCAAGTTCCGCAGACTTCTTCCGTGCCCGGTAAACGATGAAACAGAGCACCAACCCCAAGAGCCAAACCAAGTAATGGAAACGTACAAGGTTGAAAAGAAGGAACGTGCCTAGGGCGGCACCTATCCAGTCCAAGATCTTGGGCGCATGCATCTCCGGATACCGTTTCTTTCGTGCCTTGTAACCGATGACACAGAACAAGATGCCTGAGAACCAAGCCCCGATATGAAACCTTCCGAACTGGAGAAGAAGGCTCGTCCCTATGGCGAGCACCACAGCGCCGACCCATCCCAAGATTTCAAGTGCATGCATCTTTGATTCAACGCCTGATGAAATGCGTACTCGAGGGCGTTCTTGGAATCCCCTAAAGCCCACAATCGCGAATGCCGTCGAGAACAGTAATAAGTTGAACGCAGCTTCCAAGAAGTGGATTCCGGCCTGACTGAAGGTTTCTTTGCTGAGCAGAGCCATTGCTCCACGGAAGCTGAGGTAAGCACAGATAAAAACCCACCCAACGAATTGGAGACGCAGCAAGCACAGGAATGCGCGCATAGGCTTCGTCATAGTGGTAGGCTGGTACCAAAAAGTCAGCCACGCCGTTCCGTGCAGCCATTCCTTGAGACGGCGGACGGCACGGGTTTGGAAACCTTGCGATCCAGAAATAGGAAGCCCCTCGCGTGTCGGTCCTGGCCTTCCCTTTGGCTCAATTCCGTCCCCGTCACCGAACGAGACTTCCCAGTCTAACTCCAATGCGGTTAGGGTTCTCCAACGAGACTCGGTCAGCACAAGCGCAAAGCTGGAGTCCTGAGATAGAGTCAGCGATTTGGTCGGCCCAGCGTGGATCACCAAACTCCCAATGACCTCGCCGTGTGGTAGCCGTAATACTCTCAGCATTCCATCGGCTGAGGCAACTACAGCAACCATATCGTCATCGGCGAGCGCAAGCGCCGCAATCGGCAAAGGGTAAATTCGCAGGCGGCAGTAAGGTTTGCACTGTGTAGTGTTCCACACCGTCAAGCTACCCGCTTCGTAGCCTGAGAGCACGTAATCACGTTCCGAAGAATAAGCGATTACCTGAGCCGCACCCGATCGCTCCCGCAACCGGGCCACGCGCACTCCATATGGCAAGTTCCAGAGCGACACGCAACCTGCAGCATCTGAGATAGCGGCCTGGTTTCCGTCTGCGGAGACTGCGATGTGCGTGATTTTGGAGCGGCGTCCGAACAGGCTTCGCACACACCAACCCTTGCTCACATTCCAGAATCTGATGTTGCCATCGTCGCTGGCGGTGATCAAGCGCCCATGCTCCGGCGCATAACCCAAGGTGGTGATAGCGGTTTGGTGCCCTTCAAAGATGGCGCGCAACTCTCCCTTGTCGACATCAAATTCGCGCACTGCACCGTCGGTACCGCCAACGACACACTTGAGCCCATCAGATGAAAGCGCGACGACCGCCGCCCTACCGCCATAGGAATTTAAGGTCTTGAAGCATTCACCCGTACTAAGGTCGAACAGACGAAGCACGTTCCCAGAGCAAGCCAAAATGCTCACCTTGGACCGCGGGGCGACCGCAATGGCTTGTATCTCATAGCCCTCGGGTGTGAGGCTCCAACGCTCCCAAACCCCGCGGAGTGCCGTACGGCGGCCACGCGTTCGCAAGCGACGAAGCAATTGCAACGCGTCAGTGGATCGCTGAAATCCAGGGATTGCCATTGCATCTCGCACGTGCTCGTGGGCCTTCTGCGAATCGTTTCGGCGTAATGCCTGCCTCGCCACTTCTAGGTGTCCTTCATGGTTGCGTCGTTGTTCGAGAAGATCCACCACCGAGCGAGGGCGGGAGACCAAGAAGGGTGCTAGCATTAGAGCGTTGGTTGAGACTCGCCAGATCCGAACAAGATTGTCATTGCCTATTGCCACCATCGTTTTGCCACCCTCTGAAACCGCAAGGTCCTTAACCGTGTCATTGCCGTCCGATCGCAAGTGTATGGACCTCCCGGTATCTAGGTCCCACAGACGGAGCCTCCCGTCATCTTTGCCCAAGGAAACCGCGTGTCTGGAATCTGAAAATAGGGCCAGGCACGAAGGAGGTTGAGCGCATCCCAAGAGAATCCGGCTTCTCCCGTTCTCTCGTTTCCAGATCTCGATCTTACCATCCTCACTTCCAATCAAGATCGTGCTCTCATCCTCAGACCTGGCGAGGCAAACCGGGAAGGAGGGGGCCAATCGCCTTTGGCTCCGCGGTTGACGTGTTCCTAAATCAAAGGTTACCAATTCATACGCGCTCGCGATCAGCAATTCCCGCTTGTGCGTGAGAAAGATCGCCGCCCTACAAGACCACAATTCACCATACTCCGGCAGGTGAAGCTTCTCCTGGCCAGATGGCGTCAGTAGAACCGCGCCGACACTTCCGGCCAGAAGAACGCGATCCCCCGCCGTGTTCACGGCAAAACACTCTGGCTCTGGGACTGTAGTTCGGCGAGTCCATTTACATTTGCCGAATAACGTTCCCCAATATCTGACGACGCCATTGATACTGCATGAGACCAAATCGCCGCTGTCCGCTACGAACCGGAGCATCCGAAATGCACCGTTCGGCCCACGTAAGACTCGCGCAGGAGTTTCCTTGGGAAATTCCCAGAGGTAGCAACTTCGACGTGTAGATCCCGCCGCAATTCTGCGTCCGTCAGGAGAGATTGCGACCGACACCAACTCCTCATCTGCGCCCTTCAGGACGTTGGCACAAAACGATCTGCGCAAGCTGAGGTCGGCAACAGCTTGCTCGTCGCGCTCTGACAGCAAGGCTTCTGTCTCGACATCCGTTACGCCGAGGTTCTTAGCCTCACGCAGGGCTTGTTTTCCTCCCTCGACTTTGCCGGTCGAGAACATCGCGAGGCTCAGACCTTTCCACACGTCCGGTCCGCAGTTCGGTCGCTTAGTGGCCTCGCGCAATTCTTTCTCTGCGCTTTCGGCGTCGCTCCGCTCCAAGTGCATGTAACCGCGGAGTTGCGCCCACGCGAGCGGATCGTCAGAGCCGACTGCGGCTGCGGTCAGCGTTTCAAGAAAATCCGTGTCGGTTTGCTTCCCGCGCCGCCAGCGAAGCAGGCCGAGATTGAACGTGGCTTCCAGATGGCCCGCGTGTTTCTGGACTGCTTCGGCCAACAATTCTTCGGCGCGGTCAGGCTGGCCGAGGTCAAGCAGGGAGATGGCGTGGTTGTTCAGGATGTCAGCCGTCGCCTCGACCGATTTCGGCATCTCGCGGGGATACGGTCGGCCCGTCGTTTCCAGGAAAAGGCTCTGTAGTTTGACGACTACCTCCAACAGGTCGCTGGGACGGTGACGCGGGTCGCCTTGGAAACAGCGTTTGAGAATCTCGGCCAAGCCGCCGGGCATCGGCGGCGGCGAGGATGGAGGATGGGGGCTGGAGGATTGATCAGGCGGGGGCGGGCCGCCGGAGCCGGGAGGGCCTGACGGGGGCGGCGGGCCGGTTGAATTCCCTGTGGCATCGCCACCGCCGGGGACAGGCGGCGTTCCCGCTGCGTCGGAAGAGTCTGACAGATATACTTCCAAGGCGGTGGGAGCTTCGGAACCTTTCTTCCACGTCACTTTCCCGGTGAACATCTCCAGCACCGAGATCGCCCACGACCAGATGTCGGTCTTGCGGGAGAGCTTCTCGCCGGCCATCTGTTCCGGCGAAGCGTACGCGGGCGTCATCCCGCCCATGCTCACCAACAGGGTGCGATCATCGTTTGTGTCGGCAGGCACCTCTCCGCTCTCGATCCGCGCCCTCGCCAGTCCGAAGTCCGTCACCTTGGCCGTGCCGTCGGAGGCGATCATCACGTTCGCGGGCTTAACGTCCTGATGAACCAGCTCTTTCTCATGCGCGTAATGGAGGCCCCATGCAGTCTGGATCGCAGTGTCCAAAATGCGCTCCAACGCTTTCTCGGGGCCGCCTTCGTAGAGTTTGCCGTTGCGAATCCAGTCGCGGAGGCTGCCGGCTTCGACGTACTCGGCAAACACGCGCGGGATGCCGCCGAGCCGACGCACGTAGTAGCAACTGACCGTGTGCGGATGCAGCCCGAGGTTGACCCAGGTCTCGCATTCGCGCTCGAAGAGTTCCTTGTGTCGCTCGGTCTGGAAGAACTGCGGGCGCGGCGTTTTGACGGCGAGGTCCACGTTCCAGTTGCGGTGGCGGACGCGGTACACCAAGCCCAGACCGCCGGTGTCGTGGACGTGCTTGACCTCGTACAGGTCGAGGATCACATCGCCGACGTTCCAGACGGGCGGGACGGAGTCTTCGGAGGAGTAGGAACGGATGGTTGAGAGTTGAGGGTTGAGAGTTGAGGGTTGAGGGGATTGACGGACTGTGGCGTCCGTATCGGAAAGAGGAGGCAATGTCGGCGCGTGCGCCGGCACGAACTCGTGGCCGCAATGGCCGCAGCGGACCTGCCTGCCTACGGTTTCGTCCGGCGTCCCGAACTCGGCATTACAGTGTGGACAACGTGCCTTCATGCGCGCCTGCCTTCACCCATTCTACGCAACATCTACGGCGATCTTGCAAACCAAATCTGGGTGGTACAACCCCATTCGCAGAGATTCGCGTTATTCGCGGCCAACTCCTTGTTTTTCCTTGCTTCCTTTCCGTTGCCTGCCCCATATGCCGCGCATGAATCTGGACCACGTCTATGCCGACCTGCAGATTCAAGCCGACGCCAGGCTCGTGTTGCTGGTGCTCGACGGACTGGGGGACCTGGCGACGCACGAAACCTCCTGGCGCACGCCGTTGGAGGCGGCGCACACGCCGAACCTCGACGCCCTCGCCAAGCAATCGGCCCAGGGTCGCTTGGTCCCCGTCGCGCCCGGCATCACGCCCGGGAGCGGGCCGGGGCACCTCGGATTGTTCGGCTACGACCCGCTGGAGTTTGCCGTGGGTCGCGGCGTGATCGAGGCGTTGGGGTTGGGAATGGAGTTGAAGGCCGGCGATGTCGCCGCGCGGGCCAATTTCTGCACCCTGGACGACAAGGGGACCGTCACCGATCGCCGCGCCGGACGGATCCCCACCGAGACGTGCGAGAAGCTTTGCGCCAAGCTGCAGAAGATCAAAGGTATCGGCAATGTCGAGGTGATCATCCGTCCCGGCAAGTCGCATCGGTTCGTCGTGGTCTTTCGCGGGAAAGGACTCGAAGGCCCGCTCTCCGATTCCGATCCGCATCGGGAGGGCGGGAAAATCCAGAAGGTGGTCCCGCTCGCCAGGACCGCGAAGACGAAGAAGGCCGCCGCAGTGGTGAACCAATTTTACGCCCAAGCATTGCCGCTGCTGCGGAAGGAAAAGCCGGCCAATGGATTTCTCCTGCGCGGCATCGCCCATTCGCCGAAGATCCCCACGTTCCAGCAGCGGTACGGCCTGAACGGCGCAGCGCTCGCGGTCTATCCGATGTACAAGGGCCTCGCGCAACTCGTCGGCATGAAACCGGTCCCGCTCGCCGGCGAAACCATCGCGGACCAGTTTTACGCGTACCTGCGCCACCGCGAGGCGTTCCAGTATTTCTTTATCCACGTCAAAGGCACCGACATGGCCGGCGAGGACGGCGATTTCAACAAGAAGGTCGCCGTGATCGAAGAAGTGGACCGTGCGCTGCCCATTCTGCTGGAGAAGAGGCCGGACGTGCTCGCGATCACGGGCGACCACAGCACGCCGGTATCGCTCAAGGCCCATAGCTGGCATCCGCAGCCGGTTTTGTTGCACGGAAAATACAGCGGCTGGGATGGCCTGGACCGATTCACGGAGCGGGCCGGCAACCTCGGCTCACTCGGCATTTTCGAGGCGAAGTATCTGATCCGCTTGATGCAGGCCAACGCAAAGATGCTGGACAAGTTCGGCGCGTGAGAGCGGGGTGCTCGCTTTCATGGTGGTTGTCGGCTGCATCTCACATCTCAGTTTCTTAAGCAGCCCGCCTTTGCCTGAAGATCGGCCCCGGTCGGCGCGCGGAGGCGCCTCCCACATTCGACGGTCCGACGCCCGATGCGCCTTCCCATTGTGGCCCGCTCGTTCGAGACGGTGCCCATCCAGATCGACTGAATGTGGGAGGCGCCTCCGCGCGCCGACCGGCTGGGGCTTAGCGACGTCGCATCGATTTACCGTGGCGGCTCGGCGAACTCCAGGGCGTCGAACACCTTGAACCGCGCCTCGCTGTCGAGCCAGCCGTCCTCGGGCAGGCCGACCTTGCGGCACAGCATCGACAACGTCTTCGGTTTGTCCCAGCCGTACTCGCGCGCGACCTTGGGCAGAAACACGCCGTGCAGGAAACCGTGTTCCATGACGATCCCATGCTGGTTCACATCGAACTCATCCAACGTCAGGATCGGGCGCGGTTCGTTCAATACCGAGACCTCGATCCGCAGGCCGGGAATTTCCTCCTCGCGCAACGGCTCGAAGCGCGGATCGTGGAGCGCGGAGGACTGCGCGGAGTCGATGACGTTCCGGAACAAGGGCCGGTCATAGGCCATGCGACCGATGCAGCCGCGCAATTCGTCCAGCGTGTACAGTGTGACGAACGCGCCGAGCGGCTTCTGCAAACCGTCGGTCAGGTCTTCCGGGCGCGGCTCGGCGGGTGCGGCCCCAGCCACGGCGGCAACAATCGTTTCGCGGGCCAGCCGCAACAGCCGCTGCCCGTCGTCGGGCGAGATGCTCAGTTCCGTCGTCATGACCGCAGTGTCATCCGCCTCGCGAACTCAACGCCGGGCTGTCGCCGAAAATGCCCGGCGTGGCGACCGAGGCGGCTCATTCCCGGGCCAATAGCTTCATCGTCATGAAATCCACGAATCGCGGCGCGATCTTGTTCAGGATCACCATCGCCCGGCCCTCGGGCGTCAGCACCACCTCGCGTTTGTGGCGGAAACAGGCGCGAAGGATTTGCTGCGCCACGGTGTCAGGCGACGTCTTCCACGGGCTTTTCAGCCACCAGCCTTTGCCGTTGGTAACCGCGCGGTTGAAAAAATCCGTGTCCGTCGTGCCCGGCGAGATGCCGATCAATTCGATATGGTCCTTGCGCAGTTCCATGCGCAGCGATTCGGTCAGCCCGCGCACGGCGAACTTCGTCGCGCAGTAAATGCTCATCATCGGCACGCCTTTGTGTCCGACGGTGGACGAGATGTTCACGATCTGGCCGCCGCCTTTCGCCCGCATGAGGGGGATCACCGCGCGGATGCAATGCATGACGCCCAGGAGATTGGTGTCCACGATCCGCCGCATGTCCTCCCACGCGATCTCCTCGAACCGCAGGCAGTGGCCGATGCCGGCGTTGTTGACCAGAATATCGATTTGGCCGAAGTCGTTCGCCGCCTTTTGCATCGTCGCAACGACTTCGTCGCGGTCGGTCACGTCCATACGGTACGCGGCGATTTTGCTTTCCGCGGGACGCAGATGGGCCGCGATGGCTTCCAGTTGCTCCAGGTTCCGCGAGGTGAGCGCCACGCTGGCCCCCGCCCGCGCGAACGCCTGCGCCGTGGCCCGACCAATCCCGCTCGATGCGCCCGTCACCAGCACCACTCGCCCCCGGAAATCGTAGCTCATGCGCCGATACTTTACACGCAAGCGCGCATGGCGGAAAGGGAATTGATTCGCGGCAACGTCAGGGGGTGCCCAATTTCTGAGCGTGGGAAATGCATGGTGGCGCGAGCGTCCCGCTTGTCGCGCCCGGCTGGCTATTGAAGTGCGACAAGCGGGACGCTCGCGCCACCATGCAAAAGCTCGCACCAGACTGAATACGTGGGAAAATCAAACTGATCGAAAACTGGAATGCGCCCATGTCATGGACCGTCCAAGGGACGATTCAGCGGCGGAGGCGGCGGGTCGTTCCAACTCCAATCCGTCGCGTACTGGAAACGCAGATGTGGCGTCTCGATTCGTTTCCCGCCTTCCTTCTTCGAGGTCAGCAACGCATCGAGCGCGCCGCTGGTGAGCAAGGTCCGCTCGACGGGCCACGCCGGCTTGCCGGTCTGGAACATCTGCTCGATGCCCGCCAGAAGAAACGCGAAATGCATCAGCGGACGCCATTCCTGCGTCCAGAACAGCCTGGACTCGACGCGGTTACCCGGCTTGTATCGCCACGCGACCGACCATTCGCCGACGGCGCCGTTCAACGTCAGCACGTTGGCGCGCAGTCCGTCGGCGTAATCGATCACGAACAACACCGGCTCGGGAACGAGATCGGACAGCTTCTTCTCCGCCGACGGTGGGCGTTCCAAGCGACCGAGCGCGGTTTTCAACAATTCAGCGTCATACATTTTCTTTTCGCCCGCATCCCAAACAGCTTTGCCGGTCAGGCATTGAACGGACTCGATCCCCGTCTCGCCGCCGCGCCGACGTTCGACAAGGCACTGCACCATCTCCAGCGCGTGGAAACCGTAGCCGTCGAGCGTGTGATACGAGACCGCAACGATCTCTTTGAGCTTCGCCCCGCGCTCGACATCCACCGCGGGCCGACGCCACACCACCGGCAACGACGAGCCGGCCATCAACGGGATTTTCATGCGTTGCGCGGTGTCGTACATCCACTTCATGTCGGTCCAGTTGTCGGCGACGTGTTTGTCGATGAAGACGGGCACGACTCGGCCGCTTTGCTCGAACACCTTCGCGATCTGCTCGAACATTCGTCGCTTCGGCCAAACGACGGCGCCGGTGTCGGAAGTCGGATAGTCGCCATGCTCGGCGATCAACAACACGCCATCGACCGCGAGCTTGCCGGTGCCGAGCGTGAGTGCGTCGCTAATCTTGTCGTAGATCGGAAACTTGTACTCGGCGGCGAGCTTTCGGCTGATGTCGTTCTTGGGGAACTGATCCACATACAACGAAGCGAGCTTGAGCTGCGGGGAATCGCCTTTGCCATCGAGCGTGTGAGTCTGGAACAAGCGGCTGACGATGAGGTCGGCGTGGGAGTTGTGGTGATAGACCGTGACGATGGCGGCGACGTTCCTCTGTTCCGCAGCTTGAACGGATGGAACCACGAAACACACGAAAGACACGAAAAGAACTGCCGGTGAAACGGTGCATCGAAGTCGTCGGGCTCTTTCGTGTGGTTCGTGCATTTCGTGGATCACTTCTTCGGCTTCAATTCAATGCGCGCCACCGCATAAACCAGGAACTCCGGCACCGCGAACGTCACACGGCCATCTTTCGTCTCGAATAGCAAGATCACCGGCTCTGGTGCTTCGGGTGATATGGCGGTCACCTTCGCAGCAACGAATCCCACCGGCAGCACGAAGTCGGCTTTGACGCCCGAAACCGCAATCGGTTTCTCGTCCTTGATGCCGGTGCCGGCGCTCTTTTTCTCCGCCGGCTCGGTGCGATTGTAGTTTACGAAGTGAAGATCGACTTCGTTGCGCTTTGCCGGTCGGCTGGCGGAGACGCGGACGGTGGTGGGCGCTTCGAAACGGCTGAGCAGCGAGAAGTCCGTCGGCGCACCGAGATGTTTCCCGCTTTCGTTGAGGTCATCGGGGACCACATTGAACAACACATGCTTGTCCAGCCATTCCTTCCCGGCTTTCCTGAACTCTTCCACTGCGGCCACGTCCCCTTCGTGCACTCGACTTCGCGGAAATAGCAGCGTGGTTTCCGTGTGCGGTTTGTTCGCCCGGTAGATCGCATCGTATCTCGCGAGAAATCCGTAGTACCGCGCGATCTCCTCCCGCGCCATCGGGTCTTTGAAGTTCGTGTAGAACCCCATTGCTACGCCGCCGTTCGCGGCCATCTCGGCAATCGAGACGCGGATGCGCGTGGACTCGTATTTGCCGAGCGTGAACGGTTTGTCGTCGAACGCGCCGCGGATGTAGCGCGCTTGCAGCGTTCCCTCACCGAGATAGCCTTCCGCGAGATCGGTGTAACACGCCGCGCCGCCGGTGCTGTACCAGAGATAATCCTCGCCCTTGCCCCACGACTCGGACGGCAACAGGCAACGTTCGTCGCCGTTGATCTGGCCGAAATTGCCGAGGTGGTTCCACTGCGCGACGATCAGGTTGCGCTTCAACTTGCGTCCGTAGTCGATGAACACTTCGTCGAACGCGCGCTTCGTCGCGATCTGGGA
>Ga0187892_10011664_pt1 | contig 10678 bp, 7 predicted proteins | sample MA1701073metaG_FD_139345 | JGI IMG/M metagenome (GOLD analysis project Ga0187892, IMG submission 139345) | Bio-ooze microbial communities from a basaltic lava cave in the Kipuka Kanohina Cave System on the Island of Hawaii, USA - MA170107-3 metaG ...
CACGCTCCGGCGGGCGTTCGAGCGCCTGGAGCAGGCGATGGACGAGTCGTGCGCACAGGCGAAAGTTGCCGCATGAAACTTGACTCATTCACTACAACTCTGAGCCTTCAAGGACTCTAGCGCCCGGTGCCCCGTGCCCCGCGGGCGGCGGTGGCGGCGCGCTCCCCGGGACACGCTGAGTTGCCACCCGCTCCGGCGCTCGTGACGGGCCACGAGATGGGGGCTGTCCGCCACAGCGACGCGCAGAAGATACGGTCCCGGGGAGCGCGCCGCCACCCGGGGTGGGGTCGGGGGTGCTCTCACCGGAACCGTGGCTTCTGCGGACGGTCGAAGCCGGCAGCCTGGATCTCGTGGCCCGTTGCGAGTGCGGGAGCGGCATTGCGAGTCAGTGTGTCGGGGGAGAGCACCCCTGGCCCCGCCCCGACGGCGTTACCGCAGCGCGCTAGTTGCCGGTGTTGAGGAACTGGAAGGACTCGACCTGGACGCGGTAGCGCTTCTCGCTGCCGGCGGCCGAGAGGCGGATCTCGAACGAGGAGGTGCCGCGGGCGGGGACGAGCCCGTGGACATAGCTGCGGCCGCGGCTGATCACCTTGCCGGCCTCGTCGAGACCCTCGGCCAGCAGCGTGACGCGCTCGGCCGGGGCATTGGTGGCGTTGCGCACCTCGCCGAAGAACATCACCCGCGAGCCCCCGATACGCTCGGTGGTGAACGTGACGCTGAGCCCGCTGCCCGACTGGGGCGTGAAGGTCTGCTGGGCATGCGCTCCGCCGAGCAGGGCGCCGAGCACCAAGAGCGTCGCCAGCAACCGGGTCATCACTCGTACCTCAACGCGTCGATCGGGTTCAGCCCGGCGGCCTTGCGGGCCGGGTAAAAGCCGAAGAAGACCCCGACGGCGGCCGCGAAGCCGAACGCCAGCACGATCGCCTGGGTATTGATCAGCGTGTGCCACTCGGCGAAGTAGGCGATCGCGTAGGAGCTGATGATGCCGAGGACGATCCCGATCAGGCCCCCGATCAAGGAGAGCGTGACCGCCTCGACCAGGAACTGGGTCAGGATGTCCCGCCCCCGGGCGCCCACCGCCATGCGCAGTCCGATCTCCCGCGTCCGCTCGGTCACCGAGACCAGCATGATGTTCATGATCCCGATGCCCCCGACCAGGAGCGAGACCGAGGCGATCGCGGCCAGCAGCATGGCGAGCACCCGCGAGGACGCCTCCTGCGCCTCCAGCATCTCGGAGAGGTTCCGGAGCCAGAAGTCGTCGTCTTGATACGGCTGGAGCCGGTGACGCTGGCGCAGCAGATCGCGGATCTGCTGTTCCGCCTCTTTCATCGCCGAGGCCTCGCGCACCTTGACCGAGATCGCGCCCACCGAGCGGGCGTTGGCCTGGCTCACGCCGAGCACCTTCTTCTTGGCGGTGGAGAGGGGGATCAGGATCACGTCGTCCTGGTCCTGCCCCCACGCCGACTGCCCCTTACGGTCCAGCACGCCGATCACGGTGAAGGGCACCTTCTTGATCCGGATGACGTGCCCGATCGGGTCGCTCTCTTCGAAGAGGTTCTTCGTGACCGTCTGGCCCAGTAACGCCACCTTGGTGGCGCCTTCGATGTCCTCCTGGGTGATGTAGCGGCCGCTGATCGCGGTCCAGTCCCGCGCGGTGAAGTACGAGGGGGTGACGCCCTGGACGAGCGTGGCCCAGTTGAGGTTGCCGTACACCACCTGGGCACTGCCTCGCATGGAAGGCGCGGCCGCTTCCACGAGGGGAATCTCGTGCTGCAGGGCCCAGGCGTCCTCTTCCGTGATCGTGAGCTGGCTGCCCGAGCCCATGCGGACCCCGCTGGCTGTGTGGGAGCCGGACAGCACGATGATCATGTTGGCCCCGAGACTCTGGATCTGCTCGGCCACGCGCGCCTGCGCCCCGGCCCCCACCGCCACCATGGTGATGACCGCGCCCACGCCGATGACGATACCGAGCATGGTGAGCGCGCTCCGGAGCTTGTTCACGCGGAGCGCGCGCAGCGCGATGCGCATCCCGGCCAGGACGTTCATGCCTCGTCCTCGTCGACGTCGACGTCGGCCGGCGGCAAGGCGGCCAGGAGCGCGCGCGCGTCCGTCACGACCGAGGCGGTCTCGTCCTTGACGAGCCGTCCGTCCCGGAACGAAAGGACACGGCCCGCGTACCGGGCCACGTCGGCCTCGTGGGTGACCAGGACGACGGTGATGCCCTCGCGGTTCAGCTCCTGGAACAGGGCCATGATCTCCACGCTCGTGCGGCTGTCGAGAGCGCCCGTGGGCTCGTCGGCCAGGATCAGGATGGGGTCGTTGACGAGCGCCCGCGCGATCGCCACCCGTTGCTGCTGGCCGCCCGAGAGCTGGGCCGGATGGTGATGCTCGCGATCCGACAGCCCGACCGCGCCCAACCGGGTCCGCGCCCGCTCCTGCCGCTGGCGGACCGGCACGTGGCTGTAGAGCAGCGGCAGTTCCACGTTTTCGAGCGCGGTGGTGCGCGGGAGCAGGTTGAAGGTCTGGAACACGAACCCGATCTTCTCGTTCCGCACGTGGGCCAGCTTGTCCGCGCCGAGATGGGACACGTCGGTGCCGTCGAGCAGGTAGCGGCCGGCGGTCGGCGTGTCGAGGCAACCGAGCAGGTTCATGAACGTCGACTTGCCGGACCCGGAGGGCCCCATGACCGCGACGAACTCCCCGGCGTGCACCGTCACCGACACGCCGCGGAGCGCGTGCACCTTCCGGGTCCCGAGGTGGTAGTCCTTGACGATCCCGTCGGCCTCGATCAGGACGGCCGCCATCTCACGGGAACCGGGGCCCCACCGGAGGCCGGGCCGGCTGGGCGGAGGCCCCGCTCAGCCCGATGATGACTTCCTGCTGCTCCTTCAGGGCGTCGTCGAGCACCTCGGTGAACGTCCCGTCGCCGATCCCGAGCTTGAGCGGGACCGCCTCCGGCTTGCCCTCCTGGCCGACGATCCAGACGCGGCCCTGGACCATAGGCCCGCGGCCGCCCGGCCCGGCGCCGGCCGGGCGCTGGGTACGCTCGGGCTCCACGCCGGGCGGCCGGAAGCGAAGCGCGGCGTTCGGCACCCGCAGCACATCCGGCTTCCGTTCGGTGACGATCCGGACGCTGGCCGTCATGCCAGGCATGAGCTTGAGCTCGCGATTGTCGGCGGAGATCACGACGTCGTAGGTCACCACGTTCTGCTGCACCAGGGGCGCCTTGCGGATCTGGACGACCTCGCCGACGAAGACCTGGCCCGGGAACGCGTCCACCGTGAACGCGCCCCGCTGACCCAGGCGGACCCGGCTCACGTCCGCCTCGTCGACGTTGGTGTCCACCTGCATCTTGGTGAGGTCCTGGGCGATCGTGAACAGCGTCGGCGCTTGCAGGCTGGCGGCCACGGTCTGGCCCACGTCCACGTTGCGCGACACCACCACCCCGTCCACCGGCGCGCGGATCACCGTGTGCTCGAGGTCGAGCTGCGTCTGCCGGAGCGCGGCCTGGTGCTGGCCCACCTGGGCGGTCGCGCTCTGCAGCTGGGCCTCGGCGACCTTGAGCTGCGCCTCGGCCGCGCGCACCGCGGATCCTTGGGCCCGCTCCTGCGCCGTGGCGGACTCGAACTGGGCCACCGCGGAATCGTGGGTGGCCTGCGCGGTGTCCTCGTCGGCCTGGGCGATCAGCTCCTTGACCCGGAGGTCGCGCTTGCGGCCGAGATCCCGCCGCGTGTCGATCACCGCCACCTGGGCCTTGGCGGTCTGGGCCTTCGACGCGGCCAAGGCCGCCCGCGCGTTGTCCAGGTCCGCCCGGGCCCGTTCCACCGAGGCCTGCTGGTTGAGGACGGCCGCCCGGGCGGCGTCCACCTGCGCCTTGGCCTGGCTGACCTTCGCTTCGAAGATGTCGGGGTCGATGCGGGCGATGACCTGGTTCTTCTTCACCTGGGAGTTGAAGTCCGCGTGGAGCTCTTTGATCTGCCCCGAGACCTGCGAGCCCACGAGCACGGTGATGACCGCGTTGAGCGTGCCCGTGGCGGACACCGCCGAGGTGATCGCGCCGCGGGTGACCGGCGCGGTCTTGTACTGCGGCCGGCTGCCGACGCTCTGGCTGTAGAGATAGCCGCCGGTGATGGCGGCCGCCACCACCAGGGTCAGGAGGATCATCACGAGCCGCCGCTTCATCTCACCTGCGAGCCTCGCTGCATCCGGCTAGCGGCGGCCCACGGCGCGCTCGAGCTGCGCGATCGAGATCCGGAAGTCGCTGAGCGCCTGGGCCTCGTTGGACTGGGCCTGGGTCAACGCGAGCTGCGCATCGGTGAGCTCGATGATCGTGCCGACGCCCGCGTCGAAGCGGCCCTGGCTCAGCCGGAAGTTCTCCTGGGCCGAGTCCACGGCCTTCTGGGCGGCCCCGATCTGCTGTTCGGCGGCGATCATGTTCAGATACGACTGCTGCACATCTTGCCAGACGGAGAGCTCGGTGTCGCGCACACGCGCCCGCGCCGCATCCAGCGTGGCCTTGGATTCGCGGTACTGGGCGATCATGTTGCCGCCGTCGAAGATCGACCAGGTGAGCTGCACGCCGTAGTCGTAGATCTCGTTCATGTCCGCCCGGGCCGCCCCGTACGTGCCGCTGGCGGTGATGTTCGGGAAGAAGTTCCGGAAGCGCTGCCGTACCGTGGCGTCCGCGGCGTCGGCCAGCGCCTTGGACTGCAGATACTCCGGCCGACTCCGGATGGCTTCGGTCATCAGGGCGTCGCGGTCGACCGCGTAGGGCTCGTAGGCCAGGATGTCCTTCACCTCGGTCGGGGAGTTGATGGCAATGCCCATCGCCGTGTTGAGGGCGACCCGGGCCAGGGCCTGGGCGTTCTGCGCGCGGATGAGGGCCACGCGGGCGTTGGCGACGTCCACCTCGGCCCGAGTGACGAAGAAGCGGGGCTGGGTGCCGACCTCGAAGAAGCCGCGGGCGCTCCGCAAGTTCAGCTCGGCCCGCTCGAGCGCCGCCTGGTTGACGCCGACCAGCCGTTTGGCCAGCAGCAGCGTGAAATACTGCGTCTTCACGTTGACCGCGATCGTCTGCCGCTGGAGCTCGAGTTGCTGGCGAAACGACTCCGCGCTGAACTTGGCCGCCTCGGTAGCGGCCAGGGTCTTGCCGAAGTCGAACAGCAGCTGCGAGGCCGTGACGGTGGCCGTCGTGCTCAGGAACCGGCTGGTCACCGTCCGCTGGGAGCCCCCGGTGCTACTGGACGTCGTGCCGACGGTCTGGTTCTCGAAGGCGTTCCATTGGCCGCTCAGCTGCGGGAGGATGGCCGACAGCGCCTCGTTGACGCGCTGCCGCGCGGCCTGGTAGTCGCCGGCGGCGGCCAGGATGCGTGGGGCGTTGTCCAGCCCCAGCTGGACGGCCTCCTCGAGGGTCAGCTCGCGGCCCACTACCTGGTGCGGGATCCCGAAGCGCGTCCCCGGCGGCGCGGGCAGCGGCTCCGGCGGCGCCATCACGGCGTCGGCGGGATTGATCTGCGCGTGGGCCACGGGGGTCAGCGCCAGCAGCGCGACGCCGAGGCCGAGGAGAAGGGCCGGAGACTGGACAGTCATGCGCGATCTCCCTGAAGAGCCGGCGTCAACTCGGCCGCCTCGACCCGCCGCGGGAAGCGCTCTTCGATCATCACGTACAGGGTCGGAATGAGGAGCAGGGTCAGCACGGTGGACACGGCCAGGCCGCCGATGACCGCGCGCGCCAGTGGCGCGTTGGCCTCGCTGCCGACGTCGATGCCGAGCGCCATCGGAAACAGCCCGACCAGCGTGGTCAGGCTCGTCATGACGATCGGCCGGAGGCGGGTGCGGCCGGCCTGGACCACCGCCTCGTGCAGGGGGAGCCCGTGGCGTCTGAGCTCGTTGGTGTACTCCACGAGCAGGACGCCGTTGGACACCACGATCCCGACCATCATGATGATGCCCATGAACGACGTCACGTTCAGCGTCGTATTCGTCAGGAACAGCGACCACATCACCCCGATCATACCCAGCGGCACCGAGAACATGATGATGAACGGGTCCAGCAGTGACCGGAACTGCGAGGCCATCACCATGTACACGAGCAGCAAGGCCAGGATGGTCGTGAAGCGCAGGCTGCCGAAGGCCTCCCGCTGCTGCTGGGTCTGGCCGCCGAGCTGGAGCGAGAACCCGGGCGGCAGCGGCAAGGCCTTGAACTTCTGCTCGAGCTCCTCGCTGATCGAGCCGAGGTCGCGCCCGGCCGGGTTGGCGGCGATCTTCACGACCCGCTGCTGATACTTCCGCTCGATCATGACGGGGCCCGTGCTCTGCCTGATGTCGGCCACGCTGCCGAGGAGCACCGGTCGGCCGCCCTCGCCCACCACGAACAGCCGCCCCAGATCCTCGACGGTCGAGCGGAACGGCTCGTCGAGCTGGACGACCATGTTGTACTGGTTGCCGGTCCGCGGATCGGTGAAGATAGACGGGTTCACGCTGACGTTGCTGTTCAGCGAGAAGAGCGCGGCCTGGGCGATGTCGCGCTGGGTGAGCCCGGCCGAGGCGGCCTTCTCCCGGTCGACGAGGATGTCGAACTGCGGGTAGTTCTCCTCGCGGCTGATGAACACGTCCGCGATCCCCTGGGTCTCCTGGAGCGTGCGGGCCACCTCCCGGGCGACCGCCTGGGCGTCGCGCAGGTCGTAGCCGAGCTGCTCCACCTCGATGGGCGCCTGCGCCCCGAAGTTCAGGACGCGGCTGACGATGCCGCCGAACTGCACCTGGTACGTGGTGCCCGGGAACTGCCCCCCGAACTTGGGCCGGAGCGCGGCCACGATCTCCTGGTCCTTGCGCTGCCGCTGGTCGGGGTTGCTCAGATACACCTGGAGCTGGGCCGCGTGCGGGCCGGTGTTCTGCGAGAACGCGCCGGAGCGTCCCGTCGGCACGCCGACGGTGGAGACGATCGAGGTGAACTCGCCCGGCTTGAGCGTGGCGCGGATGATGTCCTCCATGCGGGCCACGGTGCGCTCGGTCTCCTCGATGCGCGTGCCGACCGGCCCCCGGAGGCGGATGATGAACTGGCTCTCGTCGGACGGCGGGAAGAACTCGGTCCCGACCAGCGGCACCAGCGCCGCCGCGCTGCCCGCCAAGACGAGGATGATCGCGAACAGCGCCAGCCGGTGCGTGAGCGACCAGCCCAGCGCGCGCTGGTACAGCGCGTCGAGCCCGGCCAGCACCCGGCCGCTCGCGTCGAACACCCACGTGGACAGCGCGCGCCTGGTGGCCGCTGACGCCGGTCTCAGCCAGTGCAGGCACAGCAGCGGCGTGACCGTCCGCGAGACCAGGAACGAGGCGAACAGCGAGCACGAGATCGTGAACGTGAGCGGGATGAACAGCAGCCGGGCCTGACCTTCCAGGAAGATCGTGGGCATGAACACCACGATCGTGGTGATCGTGGACACGAAGATGGGCATGGCCACTTCCCGGGCCGCGTCCAGCACGGCGCGGCGCCGCGGGTTGCCCGGCATGTCGAGGTGCCGGTTGATGTTCTCGAGCTCCACGATCGAGTCGTCCACCAGGCGGCCCACGGCGAGGGCGAGCCCGCCGAGGGTGAAGATGTTGAGCGTCTGCCCCAGCATGTACATGGCGATCAGCGTGAGCAGCAGCGAGAGGGGGATGGCGATCGAGATGATGAGCGTCGAGACGAAGGAGCGCAGGAAGAACAGGATGACCACGAACGCGAGCATCGAGCCCACCGCCGCCTCGTGCCACAGGCTGCGGATCGACTGCCGGATGTACGTCGACTGGTCGAAAGTGACGGTGACGGTGACGCCGGGCGGCACGCCGAGCAGGTTCGGCACCGTGCGCCGGACGGCATCCACGACCTCGACCGTGTTGGCGCCGGGCTGCTTGTTCACGCGCAGGTAGACGGCGCGCTGGCCGTTCACCCGCACGATGGACTGCTGCGTCTCCGCCGAGTCTTCCACGCGGCCCAGATCGCGCACGCGGATGGGCTTACCGTCCACCCGGCGGACCACGATGTCCTCCATGGGCGGCACGATCGAGAACTGGTTGTTGGTGAAGACGTTGTAGTCGATCGTGCCGAGCTTGACGTCGCCGGAGGGCAGCAGGAAGTTCGAGTCGTTGACGGCGCGCGCGACCTCCGTGACGGAGATGCCCTTGGAGTACAGCAGGTCGCGATTGAGGTTGACCGTGATCTGGCGGATCTTGCCGCCGTCGACGTTGGCCGAGGCCACGCCGGCCAGTCGCTCGATCTGCGGCTCCACCGTGTTGTACGCGACGTCGTAGAGTTGCCTCTCGTCCAGGCCGCCGCCGGTGAGGGTGACGATGCAGACCGGGATGTTGGACAGGTCGAACTTGAGGATGAACGGCTGCTGCACGCCGGTCGGCAGCGTGTTCATGATCTGCTGGATGCGCTGCACGACCTCGGTGAGGCCGGCGTCGAGATCGGCGCCCCACGTGAAGAACACCTCGACCACCGAGAAGCCCTGCCGCGAGCGCGACTCCACGTGGCGCACGTTCGACACCGCCGAGACGGCCTTCTCGATCGGGTAGGTGATCGTGCGCTCGACGTCGCCGACGTTGGCGCCCTTGTAGATCGTGCCGATGCGGATCGACGGGTAGTTGATGTTGGGGAACAGGTCGATCGGCACGCGATCGAGCGCGGTGGCGCCGAGCACGACGATGGCCAGCGAGGCCATCAGGATGGCGATCCCGTTCCGGAGGGCGAGGAGGGTCAGCCACATGAGGGGCCGCTACTGGGTGCTGGCCGGAACGGTCCGGACCTTCTGCTTGGCCTTCACCAGGTCCTTGCCCTGCAGGATCACCTGATCCTTGTCGGCGAGGCCCTTCACCACCTCGACGCCCCGCGCATCGGCCACGCCCAGCTCCACCGGCACCGGCTCCACCACGCCGTCCCGCACGACCATCACGGAGGGCCGGGCCTCGCCGACCCGCAGGGCCTCCATGGGCACGGTGAGCGCGCCCTCGCGCGTCTCGACCAGCACCTCCACACGGGCGAACATGCCGGGCTTGAGCTTCCGCGCCGCATTCGGGATCGCGACCTCCACGCCCATGGTGCGCGTGCGCGGGTCCAGGCTGTGGACCACCCGCGCCACGGTGCCGGTGAAGGTTTCCTTCCGGTACGGATCGGCCGTGATCTTGACCGGGGCGCCGACCTTGACCCGCGCGATGTCGCGCTCGGGCACCTCGATCTGGACCTTCACCGTGTCGATGTCCTGGATCATCAGGATGCCGAGGGAGCTGGTATTCGTGCCCGAGGACTGCGCGCTCACCGCGGCGCCGTGATCCAGATTGCGCTGCGAGATGTAGCCCGGGAAGGGCGCGAGCAGGCGCGTGTTGGCGAGGTTCGTCTCGGCCAGCTGCAGCTGCGCCCGATAGGTCTCGAGCTGGGCCTGCGACAGCCGCACCTGGCTCTCGCTGGTGCTGATCTGCACCTCGGCCACCCGCAGCTGCGCCTCGGCCGCCTGCACGCCGGCCCCCGACGAGTCGGCGTTGGTCCGCGCATTCTCGAATTCGGTCGCGGAGACCAGCTCGCGGTCGAACAGCGCCTTCATCCGCTCCGCCTGCCGGCGGTCGTTCATCGCCACCGCGCGCGCCTTGGCCAGGTTCGCTCGCTGGTTCTCGAGGTTGGCCCGCTGTCCCTCCAGCGTCGAGCGGGCCATCTCGAGCCCGGCCTGGCCGCTCAGCAGCGCCGCGCGACCCTGCTCGAGCGAGGCCCGCAGCTCCTGGTCGTCGATCTCGACGAGTAGCTGGCCCTGCTGCACGAAGTCTCCGCGGTCGACGTGGATGCGGCGGATGTAGCCCGAGACCTTGGAGAAGATGGCCGCCTGCTGCGCCGACACGACATCGGCGGTGAAGGCCAGCTTGATCTCCATGTTCCGCCGCTCCGGGGTGATGACGCCGACGAGCACGTCGGGGCGGGCCCGGGTCACCGCTCGCGCCTGCTGGTCCTTCAGCCGGTACACGACGAGCACGGCCACGAGCGCCACCAGCCCCAGCAGGACGAGGCCGATCCGGTAGCGCCTCAGGAATTGCATGGCGAGCCTGGCGGGGAGGGGTGGCCGCTCGTCAGCGGCGCCGGCGGAGACGGCCCAAGCCGGGCAGGGGGACGCGCCTTCCGGCACGCGATCCTGGGGAGTGCGGCTCCGATCGAGCGGGAATGCGCTCTCAACTCCGGATCATTGTATGAACCCCGGCAGCGGAGTCAAGATTCGATCAGATAATGCGCGAGCCACCAGATCCGGTGTGTTAGGCTTTGTGTCAGCACGGCCCAGAGTGTAAGGAGACCGATGACGCCCGACACCCGCCCCCCCAAGCTTGGCCGATGGACCGAGCCCGCGCTCCGCGTCCTGCAGGAGCGCTATCTGCGGCGCGACGGGGACGAGATCGTCGAGACGCCGGACGAGATGTGCTGGCGGGTCGCCCGCGCGATCGCCACCGCGGAGGCTCGATTCGGACGCAGCGCCGCCGCCGTCGACGAGGTGGCCACCGCGTTCTACGAGATGATGGTCGAGGGGTACTTCCTGCCGAACTCGCCGACGCTCATGAACGCCGGCAAGCAGAACCAGCTGCAGTACTCCGCCTGCTACGTGCTGCCGGTGGGCGATTCCATGCAGGAAATCTTCGACTCGGTGAAAGCGGCCGCGATCATACA
>Ga0187892_10011665_pt1 | contig 10678 bp, 6 predicted proteins | sample MA1701073metaG_FD_139345 | JGI IMG/M metagenome (GOLD analysis project Ga0187892, IMG submission 139345) | Bio-ooze microbial communities from a basaltic lava cave in the Kipuka Kanohina Cave System on the Island of Hawaii, USA - MA170107-3 metaG ...
CGCGCTCGCCCGCTTCGGGCTCGGCGACCGCGCCGGAGCCCTCCTCCAGTTGCGGAGGGGGATCCTGGCCAACCTGTATCTCCCCTCGATCCTCCTGGACCTTCCCTACGAACGAACGGAGCTCTTCGGCAGCGATCCGCTCTCCGATCCGGAGACGGCGCTGGAGTACCGCGCCTCGGCCCTCCCGGTCTGGGAGGCCGTCCCCGGCGCGCTGCGTCTCCTTCGGCTCGTCTGGCAGGACCCCCGGATCGCGGCGGAAGTGGAGGAGTTCCGCCGCGTGGCGGGACGGTTGATGAACGAGCCCGACCGGCGGGAGAGCCGTGAACTCCAGCGCCGGCTCCGCCGGCTCACCGCTCCCGAGCACCTGGCGCGCACGCTCCCTGAGGTGCTGGCCCGCCTGGATGCGGGCCTGGGGTCCAACGGGTCTCAACCCACGACTTGACTTGTCCGATAGGGGGCTTAGCATCCGATGCTGGTTTCAAGTAATCCAGAATGTCCCCGAGAGGGAGCGGTTTTCCCCCCGGTCCAATGTCGGACCATCCCGCCAGACACCTGGTCCTTCCCAGCGCCAGGATCGATGACGTGGCTGTTGTGAGCACCGAGCCCGTCATCTGCAAAACAGGTTCAACCCGGGCAAGCCCTTGACTCCAGGTCCCCGCTCCTCATCCCCGTCGGGAATGGGTCCGGACGGGATTCCCCCGGAGGGACTGCCCAGGATTCGTTCGTCGTTCGTCGACCCTTTGGGAGGTTTCCAATCCGATGGCTCTCCAGGACCGGACCCTTACGTGCATGGACTGCGGCGCGGAGTTCGTGTTCACGGTTCGTGAACAGGAGTTCTTCCAACAAAAGGGATTCGAGCAGGACCCCAAGCGCTGCCCGCCCTGCCGCAAGGAGCGGAAGAACCGGCGTGACGACGGAGACTCGCATGGCGGAGGCGGCGGCGGGGGCCACCACCACCATGAGCGGTCTTCCCGCGGAGGCGGCGGTGGCGGCGGTGGCGGCGGTGGCGGACCCCGCGAGTTCCATACGATCATCTGCGCCGGCTGCGGGAAGGAAGCGGAGGTCCCCTTCAAGCCGACTTCGGGCCGCCCGGTGTATTGCCGGGACTGCTTCAACAACCGGCGCTGATCACCTGAGTCGGGGATGCGCCGCATTCCTGACTCAGGACCACCGCCACGGAGGGCCGATCGCGTGAGACGCGCTGCGCTGGCGGCGCGGCTGGTCGCGCTGGCCCACCTCGTCTTCCTCCTCCCCGAGACGGACGCCAAGGAGGTCCGTCCGTACCTGGTCGTCGGGAGTCCCGCGGCCCTCGAGGTGGCGGCGCCGCTCCTCGAGCACCGGAGGCGGACCGGGCGGACCGTCGAGACCCTGGTCTGGTCGGGGAGCTCCCGCGACGAGCCGATGGCCGCCGCGGCCCTCAGGCTCCGATCCGCGATCCGCGCTCGTTCGGTCCAGGGCCCGGCCCCGGAGATCCTCCTCCTGGGAGACGTCGCGGGGACGGATGCGTCCGACGAGTGGATGCTGCCCGTCTTCCTCGTGCCCGCCTCCCTCGTGGGCGGCTACGACCATCCCCTGATCGCCTCGGACGGGCCCTACGGATTCATCGATCCGGATGCTCTTCCCGATGCGCCCGTCGGGCGGCTGCCGGCCCGGAGCGCGCGCGAGCTGGCGCGGCTGGTGGAGAAGATCCTGGCCTATGAACGCGGGCTCCACTCGAAGCCGCGGGCCAGCCGTCAGCTCGCCTTCATGGCCGCGGAAGGGCGCTTTGGCCGACTGGCCGACGGTCTGCTCGAGACCGTCTTCCGGCGGCTCGTGGCCGATCAGATCCCCGACCGCTTCGACGTCGTGGTCACGCAGACCTCCCGGTACTCCGCCTACGCGCTCCCGCCCGAGCGGCTCACGGAGCACATCCTCCGGCTCCTCGGGCCCGACGGGCCCGCGATCCTCACCTACGTCGGGCACGGAGCCCGGGGGACCCTGGACAAGGTGGAGGTGGCCGGGCGCCTCCGGCCCCTGCTCTCGGAGAAGGACGTCCTGCGCCTCACGGGCGATGCCCCGGGTCCACCCTTCTTCGCGCTGGCCTGCTCCGTGGGCCAGTTCGACGAGGAGAAGGGCCGGGACTCGCTGGCCGAGCGGCTGCTCGAGGCCCCCGGCGGTCCCGTGGCGGTCGTCGCCTCCTCGCGGGTTTCCCGGCCGTACGGGAACGCCCTCCTCGGGAAGGAGTGGATCGATGCCCTCCTCAGACCCGCGGCGGGAACGGTTCCCACCCTGGGCGAGGCCCTCCTGCGAGCCCGCCAGCGCCTCCTCGGCGAGCCGGACGCCCTGCGCCGCTCCTTCGACCTCCTCGCCTCCCTGTTCGTCCGCGATCACGAGCGTATCGCCGAGCGGACCGATCACAGCTTCTTGTACAACCTGCTCGGCGACCCGGGGCTGCCGCTTCCCTTCACGATCGCCGACCTCGTTCCGACCGTTCAGGCACTGGACGGACGTCTGCGGATCCGGGGTGAGGCGCCGGTTCAGGAAGGGGAGTGCCTCGTCTCGGTCGAAGTCCCCCGCTCGCAGTTCCTCCATGCGCCCCGCGGCGGGGAGGGTCCCGCCGACGAGTCGACCCATGCCCAGGCCAACCGCAAGGCGATCCGCGAGGCGCGCGTGGTCATCATGGGGGGGCGGTGGGAGGCGGACCTCCCCGATCCCTGCCGGCGTCCCCTCCTCCTCAAGGCGCTGGCGATCCTGGGTGACCGCGCCGTCGCGTTTGGAGCCACGCGACTCGACCTTCCCCCGGCCGGGTCGCGCTGAAAGAACGTGAGATTCCCGTCCGCGGGGACCTTTGGTTCTCCGCTTTAGAGGCGTTAGAATGCCCGCCAACCTGGGGCCGTTGCAATCGTGAGGGACATTCTTCTGCCGCCGGTCGGCGACGCCGGAACGCCGACCCCGCGCGCCTCATTGGTCTCCGGCCGACAGAAGTGAGAGAGGAGCTCCGAGCCCATGACGAGAGTCGTACCCTTCCTGACCGTGCTGCTCTGTAGTGCCTTCCTGGGGAGCGCCGCCCGGGCTGGCGAGATCGCTCCCGACCTCGCGGACATCCTCGGTCGCGCGGCTCCCGACGCCCAGATCCCGGCCATCGTGATGATGGCCCGGCAGGCGGACATCAAGACCCTCAACGCCGAGCTGGATGCCGGCAACGCGACCCGCGCGACCCGCAACCGGGTCGTGCTCACCGAGCTCGAGCGCGTCGCCCGCGAGACGCAGCCCATGCTCCAGCCGCTGATCGACGACTTCCTGAAGTCGGGCGCCATGAGCGAGTGCCACCCCGTGACGATCATCAACGCCTTCTGCGTGAAGGCGCAGCCAGTGGTCCTGCGCTCGCTGGCCAGCCACGAGTCCACGGGAACCGTCTACTACGCGTACCCGATCGAGACGATCCGGCCGATCGGTCCTGAGGTCCCGAGTCCCGCGGTATCGGGAACAACCCCCGAACCCGGACTCACCGGCATCAAGGCGGACTTCCTCTGGAACCTCGGCATCATGGGCCAGGGCCGGATCGTGTCGGACATCGATACGGGCGCCCGCGGCACGCACACGGCCTTCGCCAGCCGCTGGCGCGGCCTGCAGCCCGGCGTCCTGCCCGCGCACGCCTGGTTCGACCCGGTGACCAACACGGCGTTCCCGGTCGACGGCAACGGGCACGGCACCCACACGCTCGGCACGATCTGCGGTGACAGCGGTACCGGCCTCGAGATTGTCGGCGTGGCGCGTCAGGCCCAGTGGATCGCGGCCGGGGTCATCGACCGCGTGAGCATTCCGACCACCGTTGCGGACGCCATCCGCGCCTTCAACTGGCAGGCGAACCCGGACGGGAACATCGCGACGGCCCATGACGTCCCCGACTCCTCGAGCAACTCCTGGGGGCTCGTGACCGGGCACGGGTATCCGCCCTGCGACGCCACCATCTGGGCTTCGATCGACAACTCCGAGGCCGCGGGCGTGATCGTCATCTTCGCGGCGGGCAACGAGGGCGCGTCGGGCTGCCGCCGTCCGGGCGACCGGACCACGACCCCGACCAACACGATGGCCGTCGGCGCGCTCAACGTGGACCAGGTCACGATCGCCAGCTTCTCCAGCCGCGGGCCGTCCGGCTGTCCGGGCGCCGCGATCAAGCCGGAGATCTGCGCCCACGGCGCCAACGTCCGCTCCTCGACCCGGACGAGCGACACGAGCTACGGCAACCTGAGCGGGACGTCGATGGCGACGCCGCACATCGCCGGCGCCGTGACCCTGCTCCGTCAGGTCCATCCCAACGGCACGCCCGACCTGATCAAGACCATCCTGATGACCACGGCCGACGACCTGGGCGCCGTCGGCGAGGACAACACCTTCGGCTGGGGCCGCGCCAACCTCCAGAACGCCTACACGGCTCTCCTCGCCGCACGTCCGCCGGTCTCGGTGTCGCTCGTGACCGACACCCGGGTCATCCAGCGCGCCGTCGGCGGCTTCGGCTACTACTTCGTCACGCTCATCAACTACACCGCCTCCAACCAGGGGATCCGTGCCTCGATCGTGATGAACTTCGGCGGGAACCCGCTCTTCACGGTCCTCCCGACCATCGATTTCGGCGTACCGGCGAACTACAGCAACGACACCTCGCCGGCGCCGCTGGCCTTCCCGTTCCCGGCCAACATGCCGGTGTCGCTCATCGGCCCCTACGAGTTGGTGGCGACGCTGAGGGATCCGGGCACCAACAACATCATTTCGCAGGCATCGGCCACGGTCACCTACATGGGACCGTAGCCGGCTGACTTCGGATCTCCTGAGGGCCCTTCGCGCCGGGCAGGCGCGAAGGGCCCTTCTCTTGGGCTTCGGTCCCCCCTCCGGTCCCGGGCGGCGCCACCACTGATGACCGATAATGTCTATTATGTAATGTTGTGGACAAGGGGGAGAGCCAGGCCCCAAGGCGCGCGGAGCCAAGAACCTGGCGCCCGACTGGCGCCGCCCGTGGAACCGGCACCTGGATCCGTTGTGGAATCCGTAGCCCCGTCGAGCCTCCCCTCGAAGATTCCCGGGTTTTCATCAGAAGAGGGTCTACCCGATGCATCGATTCAGCCCGGAACCCATCCCGGTCACGGCCGCCCGGAGCGGCGTCCCCTGCCTCTGCGCGAGCCGTCGGGCCTTGATCCTCCGCGGACATCCCGGAGGTCTCGCGCTCTGGTGCTCGGACTGCGACCAGAGCGTCCCCTTCGACGACTCCCGGCTGCCCGGGCCCTGCCTGCTCGAGGTCCGGCGGTTCGCCCGGCAGTTCGATCACATCTATGGGCTCTGGCTCGAGTCGTCCGAGTACGAGGGGTGGGCCGCGGATGAGCTGTTCCGGGCCGGGAGCGCGCTCAACCGTCTCGGCCGCGTGGTCGCCTGCCACGTGTCGGGCACGCTCCCCTGCCTCTACGCGCTCGCCTCCGATCCGACCTCGGGGGGCGACGAGGACGAGACGGTGGTCGTGCCGGCCTGCCCGGTCTGCGGACGGGCTCCGGCCGCCTCGGCCCGGTTTCCGTCCACGAGCGCCCTGGTCTGTTCCGCCTGCGGTCTCCTGCTCGCGCGCTGATCCCGCGTCAAAGGAAGAGATCGGGGATCCGCCCGAGCACGGCTTCCGGCTCCTGCCCGGGCTTGAAGATCTCGCGCAGCACCGAGGTCGCGAACGCCCCCCGGGGGAGGAAGAAGCTCAGGCAGACGGCGCCTTCCTCCTCACGCACGGTCACCTCGGAGATCCGGATGCGAAGCGGTCGTCGCTCGCCGCGGCAGGGGAGCCCGGCCGGTTTCCGGAAGTCTCCGGGACGAAGCCCCTCTTCCTCGAACACCTCGCGCTCGAGGATGCCCTGCCGCCCGAGCGCGAGCGCGACCGCGTATCCCGGGAGCATCCCCGTGGGACTGAGGCGGAAGCCCTCCGCGGCGGCCTGATCCCGGGGCAGGCCGGCCGCGAGCCGGACGCGCTCGGTCCCCTCTTCGCGGACGAGGTCCCCTTCCCAGACCACGTCGAGGCCGGGGAGCCGGCGGAGCAGCGCCCGATTGAAGACCATCGACTGGTACGACGTGAGGAAGAACCGCTTGTCGGTGGCCGGGATCGTGTAGAGGACCTCCGCCGGCGTCAGCCCCCGGAGGAACCCCTCCAGAGCCCGCCGCTCCAGCCTGCGGTGCGCCGGGAAGGCCTTCCACGCCGCCGCGGTGTCGCCGCGATCGTAGAGGTCGCGGGCCTGGCGCACCCGCGGGTCCCGTTCGAGGTCCGAAGGCCGGCCCAGGAGGTGGGACAGGAAGGCCTCCGCGTCGTTCGAGAGGAGGGCCCGACCCAGCGCCGGACCTTCCCCGCGGACCCCGAACCGCTGCTCCCCATAGAGATGGGGCACCCCGCGGCGCTCCAACTCGGCCAGGATCGCGCGCGCGCGCTCCGCGAACCCCTTCCCGATCTCCCGCACACGGATGTCGAAGTGGTTTCCCTGGAGCGCGCCGAGGAAGAGCGGTGCGTCATGGCTCCACGTCTGGAGCACCCGCCCGTCCGTGAACTCCCGCCCGTCGGCGTCCTCCGACCGCACGCCCGGGAGCGTGAAGTGCTGCAGCGCCACCGCCTCGCTGTCCTTGAGGCCGGCGTAGCCGATCTGCTTCTGGGGAACCTGGAACATGTGGGAGAGGCGCCGGATCGCCTCGGGCGTCGAGATCCCCCGCTTCTCGACCAGGATCAGCGCAAACGGCCCGAACCCGCGGGGCCGGAAAGGGAGCCGCTCTTCGACGCGGAAATCGGACGGGTCGCTCCGGATCACTCCGGGCGAACCAGGGACATCCGACGTGAGGTATCGGGAGCTGGGGAGGGGCATCGAGCCCCGAAGGAAACCGCCTGGAACAAGGACCTTTCGCCGACGGCCGGGCTCATTATAATCCTCCGCCTGACTTTCGCAGGGGCGGCTCTCAAGCCGGCGCCAACCGTGGGTCATCCCGACCTTCCCGATTCCTCCCGCCCAGGTCCGACCGGGAGGCTCAAAAGGACGCTCTGAACATGGTGCAACACATCGAACGCCGGGTCCTGGTGATCCTCCTGGGGACGCTCCTCCCCGCCGCCGGCTTCTTCCTCAAGGACATCAACCTGGGCCTCGACCTGCGCGGCGGCTCGATCCTCATCTACAAGGTCCCGTCGGCCAGCCGGGACTCGCTCGAGGAGACCCGGCGCGTGATGCAGACCCGCGCCGACACTCTCGGAGTGGCCGCGATCAACTTCAGCCTCGACGCGACCCAGGGCGAGGTCCACGTGGAGCTCCCCGGCCTCTCGCAGGCGGAGGCGGCCCGGGTCAAGCGCGTGCTCACGCAGCTCGGCAAGCTCGAATGGCGGCCGGTCGCGGAGGAGGACGACTGGACGCCGACGGGCACGACCCAGGAAGGGGCGCGAAAGACGGTCTTCGACAAGCCGGAAGAGGAACAGCGGGTCCACTACTTCCCCGAGCCCCGGGAGAAGGCGGTCAACGCCTGGATGCCCCCCTACAAGTCGGGTCGCGAAAAAGAGGGGGAACGCGAGCGCCAGGGCTTCTTCGTGAAGATGGACGAGCAGGACTGCATCAAGGGAAGCGATCTCGCCCACGTCCGGATGGGCCAGGACGGCATGGGACGGCCCGCGCCTTCCTTCGAGCTCCTCCCCGCGTCGCGGGCCAAGATGGCCCGCATCACGGAGAAGTACCGCGGCAAGAGGATGGCGATCCTGTTCAACGATCGGGCGCTGTCCGCGCCGACGATCGAGAGCCGGATCGAGACCCAGGGGATCATCACGGGGATCAACAACACGGACGAGATCCGCGAGCTGATCACCGTGATGAAGTCCGGGAGCCTCGACGTCCAGCCGGTCCTCTTGAGCGAGGAGAACGTCGGCCCCTCGCTCGGCGAGGACAGCATCCAGAACGGGCTCTGGGCCACGACGATCGGGACGGGCCTCATCATCGTCTTCATGCTGGTCTACTACCGCCTGGCCGGCCTGGTCGCGAACATCGGCCTGGTCCTGAACATCGCGATCCTGCTCGGCCTGATGATCTGGCTCGGCGCGACCCTGACGCTGCCGGGCATCGCCGGCATCGCGCTGACGCTCGGCATGGCCGTGGACGCCAACATGCTCGTCCACGAGCGCATCCGGGAGGAGTGGGAGAAGGGAAGACCCGTCGCCCAGGCCTTTGCAGCGGGATACGACCGGGCCACAGTGACGGTGTTGGACTCACACCTCACCACGCTCTTCAGCGGCATCATCCTCTATCTCGTGGGGACCGGGCCGGTGAAGGGGTTCGCGGTCACGCTGTGCCTCGGTCTCGTGATCACGCTCTTCACCGCCCTCTACGTGACGCGCACGATCTTCGCCATGCTGCTCAACGCCGGCACACTGAAGCGGGTCAGCTTCATGAACCCCTTCCACATCAAGAACGTGCCCTTCCTCTCTGCGGGTCGTTACGCGATGACCCTCTCGATGCTCGTGATGTTCGGCGGTCTCCTGGCCTTCGGCATGCGGGGAAAGGAGAACCTGGGCATCGATTTCCAGGGAGGCTCCAAGGTGCGCGTGCGGTTCTCCCGGGCGATCGAGATCGACATGGTCCGAAACGAGCTCCAGCTCCTGCAGCAGTCGAAGCCGGACTACAAGGAGATGGACGTGCTCACCATCAAGCCCTCGGGGGTCGCGAATGTGAACCCGGGGGAGTCGAACCTGTTCGAGATCAACTGCCAGGTGCGCGAGGACATGGCGGAGGCCTTCGTCGCCGACGTGAAGGGCTGGTTCGCTCGCAAGGGGCTGCTCGCTCCCGACACCTTCGAGAGCCCGAAGTACGCGGGCGGGCACATCCCCAAGGACGCCACCGACGCGGCCGACAAGGAGTTCGCCGGGGGATTCCATTCCCACCTCCACCTCGTCTCGCCGGCCGATCCGGCCCGGATCGAGCAGATCCTGGGCACAGCCCGGATCGGCAAGGTGAAGGTGGAGCCGGCGCTCGAGGCCGGCGCCGGACGCGGCGTCTCCACCTACGTGGTCCGCTGCCAGGGGGAGGGCGATGCGACCTACGACGTGATCCTGACCCGCAGCCGCCAGGCTCTGGAGAATGCGCGGGAGATCCAGCTCTCCGACCCCATGCCCCTGTCCCGCTTCGTGGGTTCCAAGGTCGCCGGAGACATGGTCCAGAAGGCGGTCTGGGCCGTCATCCTGTCCCTGATCGTGCAGGCCTTCTACATCCGGATCCGGTTCGCGGGTTTCGACTACGGCCTGGCCGCCGTGATCGCGCTCATCCATGACGTCGCGATCACTCTCGGCGCGATCGCGCTCGCGGACTGGCTTGGACTCGTGAACATCAAGATCGGCCTGGACATCGTCGCGGCGGTCCTGACCGTCGTAGGGTATTCGATCAACGACAAGATCGTGATCTTCGATCGCATCCGCGAGAACGTGGGCTTGAAGCTGAAGGAACCGCTCCCCCGCATCATGGACCTCAGCATCAATCAGACCATGAGCCGGACCATCCTGACCGGTTCGTGCGTCCTGATGGTCCTCGCGGTCATGTTCTTCATGAACCTGGGCGAGACGGGGTCGCTCGTGGGGATCTCGTTCACTCTGATCATCGGGACGATCGTCGGCACGTATTCGAGCATCTACATCGCCTGCCCGACGGTGCTCTTCCTGCAGAGAGTCCTCGGCGGCGGCAAGGGCTCGCCTCCCAAGGCCACCTCGACCGCACCCGTGGCGGCCCGCTGACGGATCAGGAGGCGCCGGCCTCGAGCGAAGTCAGGGCCTGAGGCTCCCCCCCGCGCCCCGGGCGGACGAGTTCCACGATGTCCGAGACCTTGAACGGCTTGGGCACGAAAGCGAAGGCCCTCGCGATGCAGTCCTCCATCTTCCGGTCCGGGTTGCGGCCCGAGGCGATGATCACCTTCACGTCGGGGGCGATCTTCTCGATCCACCGCAGGGTCTCGAACCCATCCATCGGCCCCGGCATGATCAGGTCGAGGATCACGTAGTCGAAGTGCTCCTGGCGGAGCAGCTCCAGCGCCCCGAGCCCCGAGGTCACCAGCCGCACTTCGACGCCCGCCCGCTCGCAGACCTCCTGGAGCAGGTTGCGGATGATCTCCTCGTCATCCGCGATCAGGACCCTCGTCGGCCCCTCGTGCTCGCTCCCTCCGGCCGGTCGCGCGTCCCGCACGCCGGATGAGAGGTGGAACCGGAACACCGTCCTCCGATCCTCGGGCAGCACCTCGAGCGTCCCCCCCAATTCCTCGGCCAGGCCGCGGGCGACCCACTGGCGAAGCGAGACCGGCCGTTCCCCCTGCTCCAGGGGAACCAGGCGGGGGGTCCGCACCTCGAGCCTGAGGCCCTCGCAGGGGCCGCCGCATCCGTCCGACTGCCCGCAGCGCCGCGCGAGGACCTGCACGGGCGGGTCGCCCGCCCGGGCTCCGCCGCCCGAGAGCAGGCAGCCCAGGAGTGCGTGGAAGCGGGCCCGGTGCACGATCACGTGGAGCTGCGACGGCACGTCCACGACGATCCCGCCTCCCGGGCCGACCTTGCGGTCGAGGAGCAGCGCCACGGAGCGCGTCGCGTCGAGCACCCGGACGCGTTCCCGCTCGGGCCCCTTCAGGCGGGAGATCTGGCTCATGGCCTGGACCAGGTCGTGCGCCCGTTCGAGCTCCCCCA
>Ga0187892_10011666_pt1 | contig 10676 bp, 10 predicted proteins | sample MA1701073metaG_FD_139345 | JGI IMG/M metagenome (GOLD analysis project Ga0187892, IMG submission 139345) | Bio-ooze microbial communities from a basaltic lava cave in the Kipuka Kanohina Cave System on the Island of Hawaii, USA - MA170107-3 metaG ...
ACCAGCGGCCGACGGCGCCGAAGGGCTCCGGCGTGCGGGCGCAGACCACGTCGTCGGCCTCGACCCGCAGCTCGGCGCACACCTCGGGGGCGGCGATGGGCACGGCCACCACGACCGAGGCAGGGGAGCGCCGCCGAAGCGAGGCCAACACCGCCCGCATGCTCGCCCCGGTGGCCAGGCCGTCGTCGATGAGGATCACGTCGCGCCCGGCGATCGACGGCGGGGGACGGTCGCCCCGGTAGACGGACTCCCGCCGGGCCAGCACGAGCCGCTGCTCGGCCGTGACCCGCTCGACCACGTGGTCGCCGAGGCGCAGGCGGCGGATGAGCTCGGCGTTGAGGACCCGCACGCCGCCCGAGGAGATGGCGCCGAAGGCCAGCTCGGCTCGACCCGGCACCCCGAGCTTGCGGACGAGGAACACGTCGAGGGGAAGGCCCAGCACGGTGGCCACCTCGAAGGCAACCGGCACGCCGCCGCGTGGCAGGGCCAGCACGATCGAGTCCCGGAGGCGACCGTGGCTGGCCGCCAGCTGCGCCGCCAAGCGGCATCCGGCGTCCCGTCGATCCCAGAAACGGGCCTCCATGGACGGCCCGCCGATCACCTGCGTCACTCCGGGTGGCGCGCAGCTCCAGAGTCGGCGGTGGCGGCCGGGCCCGGGGGCTGGGTGGCCAACCATTGGGCGAGGACCTCCGAGGCCTCGGCACTCCGCCGAACACTGTCGCTCACGACATCGAGCAGCCCACCGATCTCGCGTGCCGCCGCGGGGGTCAGCTCCAGGGCCTGCTGGCGCAGGCTGGCGAGCTCGTCGAGGCGGCTTCCCAGCTCGCGCTGGTAGCCGTCCAGAACGGCGGCGAGATGAGGCTCGCAAGTCACGACCCGGCTGATGTACCCAGCATCCGTCAACGGCAACGTCGTCCGCAGGGAAAACTTCGGGAAATTTCAGAGAACGTCGACTTTCTCGGCGCCCACATGGAGTCGTGCGTGTGGTCGAGGATCGGCGGCTACCAGCTGGGACGGGCCCACGGCCGGTGCGTCCTGGGGGCCGACTCTGTTCACAGGCGGATGTCCCCCGTATGGTGCCGCCGGGATGACCGGCGCCGTGCTCAGCATCGCCACCAACCCCTTCCGCAGCGCGCTCGACAGGCAAGCGGCGCACCAGACCGGGGCGCGGGTCACGGCGGGTGGCGTCGTCAGTAGCGCTTGCGCTCTTGGTAGCCGCGGTCGGGGTGCCAGGACTCGACCACCAGGTGGTCGGGCGGCGTGCCCACCCGGGTGAGCACGATCTCGGTGAGGTCGATGCGGAAGCGCAGGGCGCCGTCGTCCTCGTCCGACACGATCTCCTCGGCCCGCCCGGCCAACTTGGCCTCGCCGCTCCACGTGTCGGGCGGCGCCCCCTCGGGCGGCTCCGCCGTGGGGCCGTGGAGGGCCAGGCGGGGGTCCCGCCGCAGGTCGAGGGCCTTGACCGAGCTCGGCCCCATGCCGAGCACCACGTCCTCGTCGTCGAGCACGATCTCGGTGCCGCTGATGCGGGGCGACCCGTCGGTGCGCAGGGTGGCGAGGGTGAGGTGCTTGGCCGATCGAAGGAGGCGCTCGACACGCTCGGCGAACTCGGGCTCCTCCTCGGCGAAGTCGCCCCAACTGGTCATGGGTCCATTCTCGCCCCGGCAGGCGGCCGAGTGCGGTACGGAGCCGCCGGGTACCACGCCGCCATGACCTTCCTGCGCCGGTTGCTCGTCCTGCTGTTCGGTTGCTACGCCCGCCGTTGGTGGCGCGACCGCCAGCGCCGGCGGGCTCCGGGGATGAAGGTGGGAGCGGCGCCGGCTGGGGTGCTCGTCCTCCAGCAGTTCCCGCAGTCGACGCAGGGCCCGCGCGTTGCGCACCCGGATGAGGGGGTGGACCAGCCGCTTCACCCACTGGCGGGCCTTCAGCAACTGCTCGTCGATGCGCACCAGGCTGCCCTCGGGGTGGTGGCCGACCTGCAGGTCGATGCAGGCGCGGCCGACCGGGCGGAAGCGGGCCTCGAGCAGCAGGCGTCGAGGCGGGTCGACGTCGATCACCGAGGTGCTGTCCTTCACCTCCAGCGGCCCCACGCCCACGGTGTGGTGCAGGCGGGAGCCGGGCGTGGGCCACGAGCCGTCGACGGCCCGGATGCGCTTGGCCCCCACGACCCACTCGGCGTGGCGCTCGCCGTCGGCGAGCAGCTCGAACACGGTCGCCGGCGGCACCGCCACGTCGACCTCGTTGGTAGCCACCGCCGGCATGTCCTCGTCGCGGGCGGCGGCCAGCGGCGGGAGGTGGCGCCTCGTGCCGCCGGCGTCGGGTCGCGGCGTCAGACCTGCCCTACGTGTGGCCGGCGCCGGTGCCGTCGGCCCGACCGGGAAGGTGCCGCAGCGGTGGCAGTCTGGCCGGCGCGATGCAGACGTTCCTTCCCGAGGCCGACTTCGCCGCCGTGGCTCGGGTGCTCGACACCCGCCGGCTGGGCAAGCAGCGCGTCGAGGCGTTGCAGATCCTGCGGGCCCTGACCAGGCCGGTCTACGGCTGGAAGCACCACCCGGCGGTACGAATGTGGGCCGGCTACGAGGAGGCGCTCACCGCCTACGCGCTGGCCATGTGCGCCGAGTGGACGGCTCGAGGCCACGCCGACACGGTGGCCACCACCGTGGTCGACGACCTGCGGATCGGCACCGGCTGCCATGCGGTGCGCACTCAGGCCGAGCTGGCCGCCGCCGGGCTGCTACCGCCGTGGCTGGGCGACGAGGAGTTTCACCGCAGCCATCGCTCGGCCCTGCGTCGCAAGGAGCCCGAGCTCTACCGCCCCGCCTTCCCCGACGTCGATGACGACCTGCCCTACGTGTGGCCGGCGCCGGTGCCGTCGGCTCACTCGGGCGAGTCGAGGTAGGCCTCGGTCAGCCATCCGAGGAGCTCGGTGTCGAGGTCCTCGGGGCTGCGGACGTTGGCCACGTGGTAGTAGAGCCGGCCGTAAGGGACGACCTTGTGGACGACGGTCGGGTGGCGAACCTGGCGTCGTAGCGAAAAGCAGACCGCCACCCATCGGTCCCGGGGGCGGAGCTGCACGAAGCTGCGGGCCCGCTTGAGGAAGATGCCGACCGACACCGGCTCGACGTGCACCGGTCCCACGCCGGCGAGGTGGGCCATGACGGCCTCGAACACCGGGCGCTCGTGGGTCGGGCCGGTGCTGAAGTACTCGTCGATCGACATCGCCGGCGAGCACTCGTGCCCCTGGTTCGCCCGGGCGAACTGGCGGTCGCAGGAGGGGCAGCGCCAGGCGGGCACGTCCCTAGCTGGCCGGCGCCGGCGGTCGGTCCGTCAGCCGGTAGCGGAGGTTGATCACGCCGTTGGTGAAGGTCCGGGTCTCGATCAGCTCCAGGTGCCGGCGGATGTCGGCGGTGGGGAACAACGGCCTGCCCCGCCCGAGTACCACCGGTTGGAGGTAGAGCGCGAGCTCGTCGACGAGGTCGAGGGCCAGGAACGAGGCGGCCAGGGTGGCGCCGCCGATGACCATGTCGCCACCGGGCTGGGCCTTGAGGGCCCGCACCTCGTCGGCCACGACGTCGCGCACGATCGTGGTGTTGGGGCCGGCCTCGGTGAGGGTGCGGGAGTAGACGATCTGGGGCATGGCCTGCCAGATGTGGGCGAACTCCACCGTCGCCGGCGAGCTGTCCGGGTCGGTGTCGGCCGTGGGCCACACCGAGGCCATGAGCTCATAGTTGACCCGCCCGTTGAGGAAGGCGCTCATGGTGGCCAGCCGCCGGTTGATGTGGAGGTGGACCTCCTCGTCGACCAGGGACCAGTCGATCTCGTGGTTGGGGCCCTCCATAAGGCCGTCGAGGGAGATCGACGAGAACGACGATGTTCCTCACCGCCCGTTGGCCTCGTCGGCCAGCACCCGCCGGCGCAGCAGGGGGCGCACGAACCACAGCCAGGCGAAGCCGACCGCCGCTCCGAAGGTGATGACCACCTCGGTCGACGAGTCGAACACCACGCTGGTGACGAGCTGGATCGAGCTGCACATCGACACTGCCATGAAGGCGATGCCGGCCACCGCCAGGCGGTTGGACGCCACCACCAGGTATTCCTTGTCCCCCTTGCGGAACAGCAGCCGGTGGTTGGCCGTGGGTGTGACCAGCAGGGCGGTGGTGGCCGCCGCCGACAGCAGGGCAGCGAGGTAGAGCTGCTCCTGCTGGAAGCTGAGGGATTGGAAGCGGATGGTGAACGGCACCGTCAGCAGGAAGCCGAAGAGCACCTGCACCCCGGGCAACGCAACCCGCAGCTCCATGAGCAGCTCGTTGAGATTGCGGTCGGCCCGCTCGTCGGCCGACTCGGGCCGTGTGGATGCGGGTGGATCGGGCACCGCCTGTTGCCTGGTACCGCGGTCGTCAGGTAGGTCGGCGGCCATCTCTGTCGACGGTACCCGCAGGCCCACGTTCACCCGCCAGTAGCCTTCATCCGGCCCCACGCCGTTTGTCGTGCGAAGGTGCGACCGGCCGCCGAAGCCACGCCCTCGTCGCTCAGGGGATAGAGCAACGGTTTCCTAGTCTTCCCCAGCCGCTTCGCCGACCCGCCGGTCTGTCCCAAACCCACGTTGAGCAGGGATTTCGCGTCACGCCGGGTCACGCCAGATCACGGGCGATCCCGGGCTCTCGCGGCCTACCCGCGGCCTAGGTGAGAAGGTCGCTTGTTCTCGGCGTCGACTCGTCGCGCCTTATATGAAGAGCTGCGGACGGTGACCCAACCGGCGCCGCTCGTAGGCTCGACGATCGTGGCTCGGGGCCGGGTGGCAGGCGACTGGTCGACCGACCGCGCCCGCGCCAGACCAGGTGAGGAGGAAGTGGCGCGCATCCTCCAGAGACATCCTCTGGTGTCAGGACTGGACGACCGCTCTGCCTCCAAGCACACGCCAGACTTCGAGTTCACCCTCGACGGCCGCCCCGTCGGCCTGGAGATGAAGGAGCAGCGGGTTCCCTGCAACCGGGAGATCGCCGCGGTCTGGCCGGACGTACCGGCGTGCGACCTTCTCATCCTCGACGAGTTGTCGCTCCGACGACTCGTCTGGGCAGACGGACTCGGCTATCTCGCCCTTCACGACGTGCCGGGCCGCCGCTGGCATCTCTTCGGCCCCTGGGAGCTGTGGCTTGCGCCGCGGCGGCGCTACGAACGTCCGGGGGACAAGGGCGCGGGTCCCTTCCTCAAGGGCAAGGTACTGCTCGACGCCCGTACCTCGGCGGAAACCACTCCGCAGTTCGATGTCGATGTCTTGATCGCCGTCGTACGGCGCTCCCGGCGAGCACTCACCCAGGTCGAGGCCGTGGACATCAAGGGCCACGGTCCTCTTCCCACCGTTCCCAGCGTCGACCGGTCCACCATCGTCAAGACGCCCGGCCGGCCACCAGCCCCAGGGCCGTCCGCGATGCGTCCTCCGGAGTCGACTCCGGGTGCCGTCGTCGCCGCCGACTGGTGCGGGTTGAGCAAGGAGCTCGTCCGCGCACTACGAGAGAGATGGAACTGGCAACAGCTCACCGCCGTGCAGCAAGCGGCCATCCCGGCGATCCTCGGTCAGCAGTCCACCCTTGTCCTCGGACCGACTGCCGGCGGCAAGACCGAGGCGGCGATGCTCCCCCTCATCGACAGATGGCAACTCGAAGGGTGGCGGGAAGACCAACCTTCCATCCTCTGCCTGAGCCCTCGGAAGGCACTCCTCGATGATCAGCTCGATCGCTGGCAACGGGGAACTGCCCTCGTCAGGGCCTCCGCCTTCGCCTGGCACGGCGACGTTGCGTCCGACGAGAAGCGAGCGTTCCGGGCGGATCCGGCCGATGTGCTCCTTACCACCCCGGAGAGCCTGGAGCAGCTCCTATCGGACCCCCAGGACCGGCGTCGGCTGATTGGACTGCGTGCCGTTGTCATCGACGAAGCGCACGCCTTCGTTGGCAACCCGCGAGGCGCCCAGGTGGCCAGCCTGCTGGAGCGGCTCGAGGCGATCGCCCACCAGGACATCCAGCGGATCGCTCTCTCGGCCACCGTCCCGGACCGAGATGCCGTAGTCGCATGGCTCCGGGGCCGGAGCCTGCGGGAGGCAGGTGCAGTGGACGGCGGGCGCGCCACCATCGGTGAGGTTGTGACCATCCGCAGCCACGAGGACCTGGACCAAGCCGTCTCCACGATCACCGCCGAGCAGCAAGGACGCCGATGCTTGGTGTTCGCCGGCTCGCGCCGGCGGGTTGAGGAACTAGCGCTCAGGCTCGGGGTGCCCGCCCACCACTCGTCGGTCTCCGGCAAGCGTCGGGCCGACGCGCTCGGCGCCCTGCGCTCCGGTGCCATCGACCTCCTCGTCACCAGCTCTAGCTTGGAGATGGGCATCGATGTGGGCGACCTCGACCTAGTCGTTCACGACGGGCCTCCTCCCGGGCCATCCAGCTACCTGCAACGACTTGGTCGAGCCGGTCGGCGCACCGGGCACCGAGCGATCACGTTCCTAGTTGGCTCGCCGGACGATCTCCTTCTCGTCCTTGCCAACCTCCTCCGGGCGCGGCGGGAGGACCTCGATCCCGTCGACCCCACGCGTGGGGCGCGCCTCGTCCTTGGCCAACAAGCGGTCCTGCTCACCATGCAGCAGTCGATCTCCAGCCGGGCGGAGCTCTACGAAACGCTTCGCTTCAGCCCGGTGTTCGCTGGACTGCAGAGCGAAATCGAAGCAACGATCGACCACCTCGTACGCAGTCGGTACCTCGCGACTCAGGGTGGCGTCGTGGCCCTTGGAGCCGAGGGACAGCGCCGCTATGGCGGTCGGGTGCGCGAACTCCTTGCCACCTTTACCGGAGCATCAAGCGTGGGCGTGGTCGACGAGCTCGGCCGAGAAGTTGCGGAGATCGACTGGTCCCTCGTCGAGGCGGTGGACGCTCCCGCCCGCCGCACCGGCCTTGTGCTCGGCGGGACATCGTGGAAGGTCCTCGCTGTCCACGCTTCGCCCAAGAAGGTGGTCGTCGCACCCGGGGGCGCTGGCACGGCGCGAGGCTGGCGAGGGGCGACGATGCCGGTCAGCCGGGCGACCTGGGAGGCGGCGAGGGAGGTCCTCGGGTCGACCGACGTCCCATCGGACAGCGACGCCCGTGCCGACGCGTGGCTCGACAGCCTTCGTCGTGCCTGGAAGTCCCGTCTGGACTCGCCGCTCGGCGTCGACGCCGAGGGCGTTGTGGCGCACACGTTCGCCGGCGACGACGTCCATCAGGCGGTGCTCCACGCCCTCGGGATCGACGGGAGGGCGGAAGGCCCCACGCTTCGGATCTTCTCGACGCCAGCCGAAGTCCGGTCCCGTGCTGCAAAGTGCGTCGCCAACCTCGATTCCGTGCTGGATCGCGAGGCAGCCAGGCTGTCCGACCTCATGCCCATCACATATCGGGAGCTATCCGCCCCGTCGGTGATCCTGGCCGAGGCGCGCCAGTTCGAGGTGGACGCACTCGGAACCGAGGCCGTCCTTACACTCCTGGCGACATGGCGTTCCTGATCCCCGAGAACCTGAGCAGTCGGAGTGACGTACCGACCGCCGCCAGCCGCCTGGCCAAGGCCCTGCGCGAGGCCCTCGACGACGACGCCACCGTATGGTTCGAGCCCCTGTTCGGCGCCGGGCAGCAGCGGCCCCATCTCGTGGCCCTCGTCCCCGACACCGGCGTCCTCGTTCTCGACATCCTCGGGGCCAAGAGTGGCGCCCTGCGTGGGACACGCGACGGGGGCATCGTCGTGGTCGACCGTGACGACCTCGAGCGCGTGGAGCCAACCCCGCTCGCGCGGGCGGAGGCCTTCGCCGCGGACTTAGCCGACCGCCTGGCATCGGCCGTTGCGCTTGCGCCCGCCGACCGGCTCCCGGTGACGGCCGGCGGCGTCCTCGCCTACGTATCCCGGAGCGAGGCCGACAGCGCGGGTTACGGCCGTGTCCTGGATCTTGATCGCTGCCTGTTCCGCGACGACCTCGAGGTCGCCCTCCACGATGCCGGCGCGTTCCGACGACTGGTCGCCCGACTGCTTGCGACCGAGCTGCGGGACCCGATCGACAGGGAGGCCGAGAGGGTCCACCGCGCCCTCATCCATCCGGAGACGGTGATCGGCATGCCGACCCTTCCGTTCCCGATTGCAACACCAGCGGAGGAGCTCCAAGCGCTGGACCGCCAGCAAGAGGCGCTGGCGCGTGGCCTGGGCGAGGGCCACCGGGTGGTCCGAGGCGTCGCCGGCAGCGGGAAGACCCTGGTGCTCGTCTTTCGCGCCCGCCACCTGGCTGCCATTCACCCGCAGGCGCGAGTACTCGTCACCTGCTACACGCGCGCCCTGGCCGGCTCCCTAGCCCGCCAGCTGGCCGACCTGAGAAACGTGGAGGTAAGCACCGTCGACCACGTCATCAAGGAGGTCGGCTACCGCTCCACCGGGAACCGCATCGACTTCACGACGCAGCCCGAGCTCGCCGACCGGGCGTCCAGTGCACTTGCCGGCCTCGACGGCCCCGCGAAGTACCCCCTACCTCGCTACGACCACGTGCTCGTCGACGAAGCTCAGGACTTCCCCACGCCGGCGCTCCGTCTCTGCGTCCGCCTTCTCGCCGAGGGATCCACATCGCTCCTCGTGGTCGCCGACGCTGCTCAGAACATCTTCCGCAACGACTTCACGTGGAAGGCCGCCGGCATCAACGCCGCCGGGCGAACCCGAGTGCTCAACGTCGGCTACCGGAACACCCGCGAGGTGTTGGAGTTCGCCCACGACTTCCTCGTCAGGGGTGGCGACGTCCGCCTCGACGCAGGAGCCGAAGCGTCCGACGAGAAGGCGGTGATCCCGCCGGTTCTGAGCACGCGTCACGGACCAATGCCGTTCTTCCTGATCTCCGATTCGCCGGCGCTGGAATGCATGAGCATCGCCGAGCACTGTGCCGACCGCATCGCCAAGGGCGCGAGCCCGGGCTCGATCGCCGCCCTGTACGGCTCCAGTCGGGCGGGCGACTTCGACTGGTTCTCCTGTCTTCGCAAGGCGTTCGAGCGGTTCGAGGTCCCCTACGTCTGGGCGACCGTCCCCAAGGACAGTTCCGGCGCCGGCATCGACCGATCCGGTTCCGGCAAGGACGCCCTCGGCGCCGACCCCGACAGGGTCGTTGTGAGCACCATCCACTCCGCCAAAGGGCTGGAGTGGCGCCATGTCGTGCTGTTTGCCATCTTCGATGACGGACCCGAGTCCGATCCCTCTGTCAATCGCCGCCTCATCTACGTCGGCATGACTCGGGCCACCGAGGAACTGGCCATCTCACGAAGCGGCCGACATCGGTACGTGGTCGACATGGAGCGGTAGCAGGCCTGACCGACGAGTGGACGAACTGGCGGGCCCGCCACCTGTCAGTCGTCACGAAGTTCCCGATCGAAGCGATTTCCGTCGCGTGTGGTCAGGCTGGGCTGGCCGCCGGCGACCCCGAAAGACTCCGGTTCGGGGAGGCCGCCGCACGCGACACGGAGCGACATCTGTGTCGCCAACGGCTGAATGCTGACCCCTTATCGGATTTCAGCAGGGCGTGACCATGGCGAGTACGTCCCAGTTGGGCCGCCGGCGTAGAGCAGAACGCGGATCCGGCGATTGCGGAACCTCCGCAGGCCGGACGCCACGCGCTTGATCCGCTTGATGAGGTTGTTGGTCGCTCGATAGGCCCGTTGCTCAGCTTCCAGCGGAGGACGGTGCGGCCGAGGGACCGGACTTCAGCGGGGCAGGACTCGTCCTGCAGATCACGGCCGAGCCGCTCGACGAAGGTGAGGGCGAGCTCGGGGTCGTGGTGGTCATGAGGCTGCGCACGACCTCCTTCGCGTGCCAGGCGGTGCGAACTTCGCCCCGGGGATCGCCAGCGTCGAGCATCAAGCCGGGGAGCCGCTGCGGGATGTGCAGCTGGCCGCAGACACGCAGACCCGAGACAACCGATGACGATCTACGAACGGCGCCGGCAGAACATTGATCGCCATGCCGCCTACGTCGTCGTCCCTTTCGTCGCCGGCGGCTGACGCAGCTCGGGCGTACGATGGTCGGTGTGAGCGACGCCGCTGACTGCCAGCCCGACGTCCCGCACGGCACCGCGCTGTTGCCGAGTGATCTGACCGATGAGCATCTCGCGGCCGCACCGGTTCTGGCTTCTATCGACGCGCTCCTGATCGAGGAGCTCTCCGAGGACGAGGACGAGGCCTTCGCCGCTGCGCTCGATTCGTGAGGGTCGTCGTCGACACGGGCGTGTTCAGCGCGTCGCTCAGCCGTCGCCGGCGGCCTCGGTTCGAGGCACAGATCGGCTTGATGGCGGGACACCAGATCTTCCTGGCCGCTGTGACCGTGAGCGAGCTCCGATACGGCGCCCTCGTGGCCGGATGGGGCGAGGCGCGCCGCAACCGCCTCAATGAGTCAATCCAAGCGACCACGGTTGTTCCCGCAAGCGATCGATTCCTTTCGACCCTCGCCGAGCTCCGCTTCGCCTGTCGTGGAGGGGGTCACCCACTTCACGACCGAGCTCACGCCAACGACCTGTGGATCGCAGCCTCGGCGCTTCACATCGACGCACCACTTCTCACCGCCGACAATGTTTTCTCGAGTACACCCGGGCTGTCGCTTGCATCGCTCCACGGGTAGAGCGTCTGTCGGAACATGGGCCAGCG
>Ga0187892_10011667_pt1 | contig 10675 bp, 9 predicted proteins | sample MA1701073metaG_FD_139345 | JGI IMG/M metagenome (GOLD analysis project Ga0187892, IMG submission 139345) | Bio-ooze microbial communities from a basaltic lava cave in the Kipuka Kanohina Cave System on the Island of Hawaii, USA - MA170107-3 metaG ...
AGAATCGCCTTCCTCCCGCGGGGAAACTGGGCGCCCGCGACGTCGCCCAGCAGACCTATCGCAACGACTCCGCCAATCAGCCACCCGAGACGCCTCACGGTGCCTCCTCTGTCCGTCCCTCGGCTCCCGCTCCACCACCGGCCAACGCCACCACGACTTCATAGTACATCTGGACGGCGGCACGGAAGCGATCCACGGGGACGCGTTCGTCGATGCCATGCATAGTGGCCAGTTCGGCCTCGGTGAGCACGATCGGCGTGTAACCATAGGCGCGGATGCCGCGTTCACGCAAGAACGCCGAGTCGGTTCCGCCACTGCTCATGACCGGCGCCACCAGACTCCCGGGCACGTGCCGACTGGTCACGGCACCGATCGTCGCCATCAGGGGCTCGTCGATCGGCGATTCATTGGGAACACCGGTGCTCGTCAGCTCGACCTCGACACGCGGGTCGTTGATCACGCCGATCAAGACCGAGCGCAACGCCTCAGCACTATCACCCACGGTCACACGACAGTCGAGAGTCGCTTCGACCTCCGAGGGGATGACGTTGGTCTTGAAGCCACCGTGGACGCCCGTGAGGGCAATCGTGGTGCGCAGCATGGCATTGATCAACGGTCGTTCCGTGAGCTGCTTGCGAAACACGCTCTGCACCACCGTATTGTCGGCATGGCGCATCACGAACGATCCCGGGAAGGGCAACTGGTTGGCCAAGGTATCGAACAAGGCCATGACCGACTGCGAGGGTCGCAGCGGCGTCTGGTATGCCGCAACCCGATCGAGGGCGCGCGCCATGGTGGCGACGGCGTTGTTGGGAAGTGGCACGGATCCATGGCCCGTATCTCCACGCGCTCGGAGCTTCATCCAGGCGACGCCTTTCTCCGCGGTTTGCACGAAGAAGATGACCTGGCCCTCCTTCAGTAAGCCGATGGTTCCGCTGCCGCCCTCGTTCAGCGCCAAACGGACGTTACGGAAGAGCTCTGGATGCTGCTCCAGCATTCCCTGCATGCCAGCGCCGCCGGCCTCCTCGTCGGGCTCGACCAAGAGCAAGATCTCGTGACGCAATGCGTGGTGTTGGCGATGCAGCAGCAACAGCGTCATGACCTGTAGGATGCCAAGATCTTTCGTATCGAGGGTACCGCGACCGTACAGCAACCCGTCGGCGACCTCGGCAGCAAATGGCGCGTGCTGCCATTCCTGGGGCACTGCGCCGACGACGTCGGAGTGGCTCATCAGCACGATCGTTTGACCCGACGTACCGGGCAACCGTGCCACCAACGCTTTGCGCGCCGGGTCGCGCAGCGGCTCATAGAGCTCGGTCTCGATGCCGTCGCGCTGCAACCAGCCGCGCAATAGCTCGGCAGCGGGCGTTTCGTGACCGGGAGGATTCGTCGTGTCGACACGAATGTAGGCACGCAACTTCTCCACCGCCTCGTCGCCAGCCGCCTTCCAGTCAATGCTGTCAGCGCCGGCCGTCGCGGCGCAGAGCAATATGACGACCGCGCTCTGCCACACCTTTCCCATGCCCTCCCATAACCAAACTCCGACATCGTTGAAACAGTTCCCCAAAATCGGTTTGATCGGCGCATGTTGCTGCCGCTGGGCGATGCACCCAACCCGCGCGGTGTACCGTTCATGACGTACCTGCTGATCGGCGCCAACATCGCGCTCTACGTCTTGATCACCGTGCCGCTCAGCGCCGAGCCAGCGAATCCCAGCGACCCACTGCTTCCCGAGTATCGTGAGGTGGTGTCGCGCAGCCTGCCGCGCGGCGCCTCGCCGGCCGAGGTCCTACGCCACATCTCGGCGTATGATCTGTTTGTCTTTCGTCACGGGTTTCGGCCGATCGCCCCGGCGCTGCCCAATCTCTTCTGGTCGCTCTTTCTGCACGCCGGCCTGCTCCATCTCGTCGGCAACATGCTGTTCCTGTGGATCTACGGCGACAACGTCGAGCATCGTCTGGGTCGAGTGCGGTACGTGGTCGGCTACATCGGCACCGGCATCGCGGCAACGCTGTTCCATACCGTGTTCAATCCCGACTCGCCTTTGCCGCTGATTGGTGCGTCCGGCGCCATCTCGGGAGTCTTGGGATTCTACTTCGTATGGTTCCCGCACAATCAGGTGCGCTTGCTGGTACTACTCGCGCCATTTTTCATGAACGTGTTCCTCGTCTCATCGCGGCTCGTGCTCGGCATGTATTTGGTGCTCGACAACATCGTTCCATTCCTCGTCAGTCGCGGCGTCGGTGGTGGCGTGGCACACGGCGCGCACATTGGCGGCTTCATCGCCGGGTTGGCCGCGGCCTGGGTGATCGACCGGCGAGAGGTGACGGCGCGACCTGCCGAATTCCGTGGCGCCGATGCTGTCGATACACGGGGCGATGCTGGACCGACTCTCCGCTCCTTGATCCGGAGCGGCCGATTCGACGAGGCCGCACGGCTGTACTTCGCACAAGGCGCTGGCGCGACCCGTGGTGCACTGAATCCTGACGACCTCCTTACTCTCGCGGATTGGCTCGCTCGCAACGGTCATGCGAAGGCCGCCCTTTCCGTCTACCTCCGGCACTTGCGCGACTTCCCGCACGACCCACGCACCGCCGAGGCGCACCTCGGCGCCGGACAGATCGAGATGGCATCGCTCGGCCAGGCAGCGTCGGCCTATCAGCACTTTCTCGATGCCCTCGACCTCGATCCCTCACCTGAAGTGGCAAAGGAAGCCCGCGCCGCTCTGCACGCCATCGAAAGCATGCAGAAACGTCAAGTCGGCCACACGAGGGCAGGCTGTTAGCTGTTAGGCTGTTAGGTGGACGCGATCATCCTCTAACAGCTAACAGCGTAACATCTAACAGCATAAGGAGGCTCCAGGCCTGGGAAAGGGGGGGGATCCGCAGGCCTGGAGGGTCAAGAGCGCCGTTGCGACGCTCTCGCCACTTGACCTAGTCGCGCGCGCCGGCCACCGACGTGGCGAGGCGCTGTCCGATGGTGCTGTCGTCGATTGGCGCTCCGAGGCGTTGCATCAAGACCGGATAGGCCTCGACCGGAGTGACTGGATCAGGAACCGCCAGCGGTGGAATCCGCTGCATCGCCTTCTCGATGTACGGTGCCAGCGCCTCGGCCTTGCGCTGCGCACGCGCCGCGTGCCGTTCTTTGAACTCGGGCAGGACTCGTCGGGAGAACAACTCGAGCGATTCGCAGATGTGGTCGTGCCGGTTGCGACCCCCTTGCTGGATGAAGATCACCTGATCGACGCCCATCGCCTCGAACTTCTCGAGATTGGCACGTACCTCATCGGGATTGCCGATCCCCCCTGTCGGTGCGCCAATGCTCGGGCCGTTGCGCTGGAAATCCTCCCACACATTGGAGCGGCCGGGCACGTGTGTCCCGGTGATATAGTAATGCGCCAACGCATAGCCGAAGAAATGGAAGCCCTCGAGCCCGCGCTCCACGGCGACGCGGCTGTCCTCATGGCACATGAAACCGGTCACCATGGCGACGTTCGGATTGACGGTGCGACCGATGGGCTCACACTCGTTCTGGAAGGTCGTGTAGTATTCGTCGACCCAGTACTTCGCTTCGCTGGGATCGACGAAGGCAAAGGTCAGGGCGCCAATTCCCAGACGCGCCGCCAGCTTGATGGTGTCGCGGTTCGAGCAGGCCACCCACAGCGGTGGATGCGGCTTTTGCACGGGTTTGGGGACGACGTTGCGCTGCGGCATCGAAAAGTACTTGCCGGTGTAACCGGGATACGGCTCGGCACACATCATGCGCGCCGCTTCCCGCGTCGTCTCGAACCACATGTCGCGTTTTTCCATGTAGTTGGTGTTGAAACCTTCGAGCTCGAGCCGGGCACTCGATTCGCCGGTGCCCCACTCGACGCGGCCATTGCTCACCAAATCGAGAGTGGCGATGCGCTCGGCGACCCGCGCCGGATGATTGTAGTTGGGCGGCATCAACGTAATGCCGTGGCCCAGGCGGATGCGCTTCGTGCGCTGGCTACAGGCGGCGAGAAACACCTCAGGTGCGGACGAGTGCGAGTACTCCTCGAGGAAGTGATGCTCGACCTCCCACGCAAAGTCGATGCCGAGACGGTCGGCCAGCTCCACTTGGTCGAGCGCCTCTTGGAACAGCCGGCGCTCGTCGCCCTCTTTCCATGGGCGCGGGATTTGGTGCTCGTAGAAAATTCCGAAGTCCATGCTCAACGCGCTCCCTTCCGGCGTTTAGGCGTCAGGCGTGCGGCACCGTCTACCAACGCGGGAACCCCGCCGAGGACGAAGCACACCAAACCGTTGATCAGCCGGGCGCGGCGCCGGGCGCGCTCGGCGGTGGGCGTATCCAAGTACGTCAACACCGCCCCCGCCGTCAGCGCCGAGATCAACTCGGCTGCCAACGCGGCCGTGCTCGTATCGCGCGCGCCGATCATGCCCGTGCGTCGGTAGTCGGCCGACAGGCTGTCGATCCACCGCTGGCGATTGTCCCGCAGGTAGGCGCGCACCCGCGGATTATCACTCTCACGTTCGCGAAACATGATGCGGAACAGGTCGTCGTTGTCGTCGGCGACGCGGAACACGGTCGCAAACGAGTGGCGCGCCACGTCCGACGGGGTCGCGCCAGCAGCCGGGCTGTGGGCGTCGCGTATCATGGCGCGAAAGGTCTCGGAATGCTCCTCGAGAATGGCGAGGAAGAGATCGGTCTTGTCGCGGAACTGATGGTAAAAGGACCCGACAGACACTCCCGCGGGGACCAGGATGTCGTCGCGCAAATGGGTTCCCGCCAGTCCTTTCCGTGCAAAAGCCCGCCGCCCCGTCACCAGGAGGCGGCGGCGCGTCTGTGCGCGGGATTCCGTCCGGCGTTCGGGACGCGCGACCGAGAGAAGCATCATGGTAGAATTTCACTTCTAGAACTTTCTGTCTAGAGAGTTGGTTCTAATCGGTCGATTCGGTCACGTGACCGGTCGTCTCGGTGCCTGGTCTCGGGTCCCTGGTCCCTGGTCTCTAGTCCCTGGTTATGGTTTGTGGGGCGGGAATGGAGCGTAAACCAATAACCAGGGACCAGGGACTATGGACCAGCTCTTGACCGGCAAGGTCGTGGTGATCACGGGCGGCGCGTCGGGCATCGGGCGCGCCACGGCGCAGCGGTGTGCTGCGGAAGGCGCGCGCGTTGTGATCGGCGACGTTCAGGACGAAGACCGGGATAGAGTTGCGCTTCCAGAAATGTCCGTCCGGCATTGCGATGTCTCCGCAGCCGTCGAGGTTGCGGAGCTCATGGCATGGACTGTCCAGCAACATGGGCGACTCGATGTGCTCGTCGCTGCCGCAGGTGTGAGCGGCGGGACGGGCGCAACCGCCGAGTATAGCGAGATCGACTTCGACCGGGTTATCGCCATCAACCTCAAGGGTGTCTTCCTCAGCATGAAGTATGCAATCCCGCCGATGCTGGCAGCAGGAAGCGGCGCCATCGTCAACATTGCCTCGATCGCAGCGCTGGTGGGTCTACGCTTCACGCCGGCCTACTCCGCCGCCAAGGCGGGCGTGGTGCAGCTCACCAAGGTCGCGGCGCTCGAATACGCCGATCGGAACATCCGCGTGAACTGCATCTGCCCCGGAATGATCGACACGCCGATGGTGCAGCGGATTCCGCCCAGTGCGCAGCAGCAGTTCGTCGCGCGCCAGGCACTGAAACGCCTCGGGGACGCTAACGAGATTGCTGCCGCCGCCGTGTTTCTCGCCAGCGACGCGTCGGCATTCACGACCGGAGCGGCGTTAGTGGTGGATGGCGGCTACACGGCACAGTAAAACTCCATTCTCACGCGCGGCCCCAACCTGCAGAAAAAGCTGGTGTTCTTCGTGACAAGCGCGATCGTTTTCAGTACACTCCGCGGCCATCGATTGTTCCGGGTGGCAGCGGCAGGGCGGCCCGGGCGGCAATTTGTGGGGTGCCGCACGTGTGGGAGGCATCACATGACGAATGCTTCGGTGGCAGATCTGGCAGACTTTACTGGGGTTTTTGTCCGGCGCGCGCTCGAACCCCGGGTTCAGGGGCACGGCTCGATCGACATCCAACGCCGTGGCGCGCGCGCCTTCACAATCGTGCACCGGTACGTCAGCGAATGGAATGGCCGCCAGGTGGCGTTGCCGGTTGCACAGCTCCGCAACCGCGGCCAGAAGCTGCAACTGTATTGGCGCCGAGCCAATGGGCGCTGGGTTGCCTACGAGGGAAATGCGGAAGCACCGTTCATCGGGAGTCTCGACGCCTGCTTGAAGGAGATTCGTTCCGACCGTTGGGGCTGCTTCTGGGGGTAGGCGCCGTGAACGAAGGCCATCGACGCATGCTCCGGAACACAGAACCCAGAACACAGATCCCAGACCGTTAGCAGCCTGTTGAAAAACTGATGAGAGCACAGAGCACAGAACCCAGAGCCCAGATGGATCTATCGGAATCATTCTGCATTCGTCTGTGCTCTGTGATCTGGGCTCTGGGTTCTGCGAGTTTTTCAACAAGCTGCTAGACTGAAATGATTGGCTCTTGTCAGTGTTCAGGGTTCTATGCTCTGGTTCTGGGCTTAGTGTTCCCGGCTAGTTTATCGACAGCTTCTTAGCGTTGGATCGGCTTCAATATGCCACAGATCAGATTTGGACTTTTCGCTCCGCAAGTCGGCGTGCCGTTTGGCCCGATCAAGAAGCGCGCGCAGCTGGCCGATCGGCTCGGTTTCGACTCGTATTGGCTCGTCGACCACATGTGGAGCCGTGGCCTGCCGGATCTCGATCATCTCGAGGCATGGACCGTGATGTCCGCCCTGGCCGCGGTGACCGAACGGCTGCGCATCGGCACCCTCGTGGTGTGCAACTCGTACCGCAACCCTGCCCTGCTGGCGAAGATGGCTGCGAGTCTCGATCAGATCAGCAATGGTCGTTTCGTTTTGGGCATCGGAGCCGGCTGGATGGACGAGGAGTATCGCGCCTACGGGTATCCCTTCCCGTCGCCACGTGTCCGCATCGAGCAGCTCGAGGAAGCCCTCTCGATCATCAAGCTCATGTGGACCGAGTCGCGCGCCAGCTTTCAGGGCAAATACTACTCGGTCGCCGATGCGGTGAACAATCCGAAGCCAGTGCAGCGCCCCTACCCGCCCATCTTGATCGGCGGCGCCGGGGAGAAGCGCTTGCTCCGTGTCGTCGCGGAGCACGCCAACGTCTGGAACTGCCCCAACAACGTCTCACTCGAGCTCGAGCACAAACTCGAAGTCCTCAAGCGGCATTGCAAGGCCATCGGCCGCAACCCCGACGAGATCGAAGTCTCGGAGCAATGTATCGTGGTGCTCGGGCGTGACGAGAAAGAGCTCCGCAAGAAACTGGAGCTCGCCAAGGCCACCCTCGGCGCGATCTTTGACATCGACAAGACCGCATTGAAGGGGACACCGAACCAGCTCATCGATGCCATTCATGCGCGCCGCCGCCAGGGCGTGACGTTCTTCACCATGCTCTTCGGCGATCTCAACGCGCCGGAGACACTCGAGCTGTTCGCCGAAAAAGTCGCCCCGGCGTTCGCCTGAGCGCCTGTTGGCTCGATCTTTCTCTTGATGTAGGGGCGATTCGGGAATCGCCCGAGACGACGCTGCTGATCCGACGCGCCTTTTCGGGCGGCGGCTCTCGAACCGCCCCTACACCGTAACGCCACCACCTCGGGCGGTTCTCGAACGCCCCTACAACGGGAAGGGGCGTCTCCGCGGCCGAGTGTCTTGGAGAAACTATCCGAGGACCGACGCAACCGGCTAATACTACAGCGAAGAACAATTGGATTGACAACCTTTCCTTGACCGTGAGAGGGTGGAATGGTCGCTGAATCGCTCAGTGGCGCAAAAACAAGCCCGGGGGGGAGCAAGTGAGATCGTCAGGTCGCGCACCACCTCGCAAGGCTCCGAGTCGGGGGGACAAGGTGAGCAACTCCTTCACGCGCCCGCAGCGGCGGGTGCCACAACCAAGAGGAGGCAGAGCATGAAACTTCGGAAGCTAACCGGCGCAGTTGGTCTATTGGCCGTTACGACCGTGTGGATCCCGTCGATGGCGAGCGCCGCGTTGACCGAAGACGAAGCGCTCACGTGCGGCAGGAAGGGTGTCGATGCCGCCGGGAAGAAATTCGTCAAAGGGAAGCTCGATCTGCTCAACAAGCTCGTAACCAAGCTCATCAAGTGCAATCAGATCGATCTGGCGGCGGATCGGACGAACTGCATCGCCAAGGCGGCGACGACCGACCTGGCCGGAAAGATCGGCAAGCTCGAGACCAAGAAGAATGCAACGATCATCAAGAAGTGCACGCGGAAAACATCTCTAGTGCGCGGCGACATGATCGCCGAGCCCGAGTTCCTCAGTTAACGTCATCGGACCGCCGGGGACCCTGAACACCCTGGGTTACATCAACGAAGATGTCGACTGCCGTAGCATGGGTGTGGACCTGGTGGCCGGCACCATCGACGGGAACCCGTTGGCGGGAGTCTGCACGAACAAGAAGGCGGAGGGCAGGTCGTGCGTGGGGGCGGGGGTCAACCCGACCTGCGACGTCAAGCCCGGTGACGGCGTGTGCGCCGTCAACAACGGCCTGCGCTTCCTGGTCTGCATCGATCGCCGACTCGAGTGGAAGGTCGAAGATATCATCAAGGAACTGAACCCCTGGGGATGGTGGAAGCTGCGTGAGGCTGGCTTCATCCCGAGCCCGCTGACCCACCTGCCGATCGGACGACATCAGGTGAGCGCAATCACCAATGCAGTCTTGAACACGTACCTCGGCCCGGTACCGCTGTTCGGCATCGGCACGTCGTTCGTCCTGGATGTGGGCGCGCTGGACGCGAACTCCGTCGCCACCGTCACAGTGCCCGCGGCGAGCGCCAGCTTCTCGTCGGTGTTCATCCCGATCGCCGGCGGCATCACGGTGTGCGTCGAGCAGCCGAACGACGGTGAAGGCAGGTTGTGCTGCGACCCGCTGGGCTGCGCGTCTCTCGGCACGCCGAACTATTCCGTCAACCAGGATCATGACAGTAGCGGCAACAACACGGCGTTCTTCCTGCTGCCCGGCGAAGTCGGTCCACCCGATCCCACGTGCGTCAACAGCGTGCTCAACACCATCAGCACGCTCCCGCCAAGCAACAGCTCGCCGTGCCTGGAGGACAAAGCGCGTTCGGGGGCCTGCAACAATACGGCGCTCGGCGACAAGAACCCGAACTCGCACGCGCCGCGCTGCCTGGGCGGTGGGCGGAACGGGCAATTCTGTGACCCGCTGGCCCCAATCGACTGCCCAGGCGCCGGCGGCTGCCCCGGCGGCGGCGGATGCTGCTCGCAGAGCCCGGCTGTGGGGCCCATCCTGACCCCGCCTTGCAACAGCGCGAGCGTCGTCGTTCCAGCTGCTGGTGCTTTCGCTGACGGCAACCTGGTGCTGGGCACTAGCATTCAGTTCACGCTGCACTCGCACGTCCTCGACGCCATCAACTACCAGGGCACTTGCCCGGTGGGCACGAACTGCGCGGGTGATGGGAATCCCGACGGCTGGGGTCCGGATGGCGTCGCGTGCAGCATCGATGACACCACCCCACCGGGGGATCCTGCAAACCTGGCGCTGACCGTGGGCACCACCTCGGCGACGGTGTTCGATGCCAACCTGATTCCAACCGGGTTCGGCGGCGTCGTCACCACTGGTCCCGTCGCGGGTGCCAGTCCGCTCGGCTGCGTCAATCTGTCCGTCAGCGTCACCAGCGGATACGTGATGGCAGCGGCTTTCCCGGGGCTGGACAACTCGCAACTGGGTGACACGGCAACCTCCATCCAGGAAATCTGGTAGACACGGTTCTGCCGTAGACCGGAGCAATCAGAGGGGTGGTCCGAAAGGGCCACCCCTCTTTGCTGGGACTGTCGAATTTTGAATTGTGAATTTTGAATGCTGAATTAACCTGTGGATCATATGCCCGAGCGCGCAAGGAACCGGTCGTCGGCCGGGCAATCCACCGAACAATCCACTGCCAGAATTTAACATTCATCATTCAACACTCAAAATTCGACACCGTCCTTGCTTGTAGGGTCGATTCGGGAATCGCCCCACCCCGCGGTGCCGATCCGACGCGCCTTTTCGGGCGGTTCTCGAACCGCCCCTACACCGAACTCGCGGTGGGCGTGTTATACATCGTCGAGATCCATGCACGGCGCCGCGACAGCATGATTCGGGTCGTCGAAGTGCTCGAAGCTACCTACGCTGGCGCGGCACGGCACGTGCGCGAGGTGCTGTCGGCGCTCCCGGCTGACGAGTTCGAGGTCCGACTGCTGTGCGCCGTGCAGCGCAACCCCTCCTTCGCTGACGACGTCGAGCGGTTTCGCCAACGCGGAATCGAAGTGCACGTGTTGCCGATGACCCGCGGCCTGCATCCGCTGTGGGACCCGATCGCCGCCATGCGCCTCCGCTCGCTCTTGCAGCAGCGCCCGTGCGACATCCTCCATTTGCACAGCTCGAAGGCCGGATGGCTCGGACGTCTGGCAGCCTGGGACCTCGACTGCCACATCGTCTATACGCCGCATGCCTTCGCGTTTCTGCAGCGCGTCGCCGCACCGCTCCGCTGGGGCTACGAGGCCGCAGAACGGTTCGCAGCGCGCCGCACGGACATGCTCCTCGCCGTCGCCGCGGCGGAAGGTCGGCTCGCCGTCGA
>Ga0187892_10011668_pt1 | contig 10674 bp, 9 predicted proteins | sample MA1701073metaG_FD_139345 | JGI IMG/M metagenome (GOLD analysis project Ga0187892, IMG submission 139345) | Bio-ooze microbial communities from a basaltic lava cave in the Kipuka Kanohina Cave System on the Island of Hawaii, USA - MA170107-3 metaG ...
ACGACACGTTTCCAGTCGGGTGAGGAATCAACCAGCGCCTTGAGCTGTATCTGTCGCTCAGGAGTAACCTGGGGATGTGCCACACACAGCAGGATTCGGTCCTCAACACTGAGCCTGGGTTCCAGCGATACGAACGTATCTCGTCGCATAATGGGTACAGATCGAAGGTTGACTCTAACAAAAACGTCCGTTTTCTTGATCCCCCTCACCCTAGCCCTCTCCCATCCGGGAGAGGGAATTTGAGGGACTCACAATGACACGGGTGCTTATCTTAATGCCATTAAGGCGCAGTCTGCCAGCACGACGTCCCGAACTGCTGGAAGTGTGGCAAAATCGTTGGGGATCTGTAAACGACGCACGGGAATCTGCGTCACGATACGCTCAAGCCAGTGCAGCTGACGCACGAGCATAGCAGAATCCGTCACATCGAGACGAAAGGTCTGTTCCAGCAACGCCATAAATGCCTGACGTGGCGGGCACGATCCGAGCCGGGGTGTAAAGAGGTCCGTTGCCGATGTTGGATCGGTCGGGCGTGTCAAGAGATAAATCCGCTGTAGGGGCAGCGGTGTCGTAGGAAAATTCTTGACTTGCTCTTGCCAGACCAAGCGCTGTTTATCGGTATAGTGTGCCACTGGCGAGAGCGTGTCTGTCTGCGGTGCCAACGCCGTACAGGTATCATCCCACAATCGCATGCCTGGGTACGCAGGAACAGCAACGAGCTGTCCGTCCTGTTCCTCAATCACCAGACAGTCATCGCTCAGGACCGGATAACCGGCCAGTGCAAAACTCGCCGCCAGCGTCGATTTCCCCGTTCCCGCCATGCCGGTGAACGCGCACACACCGTGTGGGGTCACCACAGTAGTAGCATGGAGCGCCTCGCGTCCTCGTAGGTTGAGGACGAGCGGTAGCACGTGATCCAGCAGGAGATGCCGGAGCGTGTCGGTCGAGGTTCCCCACACCGTTGTACCTGTGACCTTTCGTCCTTCGTCATCGACGAAAAAATCCGCCAACTCGCGAAATCGTATGAGATAGCCACTGTCCACTTTCCCGCAGTGCAGCCAAGGTTCTCCTGTCGAGAGCGGCCATTGCCGAATCCATCGAGTAGAGGCAGACAAGTGTGGGAAGCGTGTCGCCAATCGTACCGATACCTTAGAGTCTCGCGTGACAGCTCCTGCCGAAGGCAATTCTGGGAATGCCGTATCGCTTTCCAGTGTGAGACCAGAGACGCGATAGCATCCACCACTGCTTTGCGCTGTCCGTGTCATGGTTCGCACCAGACTATTCAATAGAGCAGCTCCCAGAGATGCCGCTCATCCGGTCTCGTTTGAGAAACGTAGTATAGAAAGAAAAGTCTGGTCGTGGACGTGGATCTCATCCCTGGCCATGCTTGGTGTTTCAATCCACGCATGAGAGTACAAGCGTTTGGTGTCTTTCCGCACCCCGATCAATAACGCCACCGGTTCGTGCCGAACGGACAACAACCAGAACAACAGCAAAGAGCGTGAGAGACAACTGTTCGGTCCTCGCACAATACGAGCAGCAAGAAAAGCGCATTCGAACAATTGGCAACGTTCCACCTTACGTTGGAGGAGCGGAAAGAGCACTCCCACAACCGTGTTCGCTCCCCACACAAGCCCGTGAACAAGACGGGACAAGGCAACGAATCGGAGGGCGATTTCGAGAAAGGCAGCAACCGCGACCAGCTGAATCAGGATCACCCAATCGCAGGGAGAGAGCTTAGCGAATCGCTTGAGTTTTCTCTGCATGGACAACGACTAGCCCCTTCTCGGCAAGTATCTGGAGTAACGCCTCAAGGTCCTGATGAAGTTCGGCTTCTTCGACCTCATACTCCACCAAAAGGGGTGGAAGAACCTGTTCGATCGAGCCATGCTTCGCCAGCAAGTTCCATATCCGGGTGCCGACTTCGTTCAGACCGAAGTAGGTGCCATTCGCCAGATTCAGAATCACCGCTTCGCCAGCGAGATCGCGAGAAACGATGTCATGAGGAATCGTGACTTTCATCTCTCTTGTTGTCCGGTTTGATGCGCCCACAACGCTTGCGCTTGCTGCCACCCAACCACTGCGAGCGTATTGCCGTCCTTGTCGATAAATTGCAGGGGACCCAGAAAGGTCATATAGAACTCGCTGTCCTCAAGGAAATGGGTCAGATCGTGGCGCGCATTGCAGGCTTCGTAACCATAGCCAACTGCCACCGCCGTTGCTCCACCTTGTTCCGCTCCTCCACGCACTTCCATCTTCCCTTTGGTCAGGAAGTATTCGCCAGGACCGATGTGAATATGGCTGGCAAAGGACGAGCCCTTGGGACAATCAAAAATCGCCGCCCACGCGCCCACTTCAGGCGAGACGTGGAGCAGTTTCCAGCGAATCCCTCCGGCTGAAAACTCCCCAGGAAAAGGTTGCCAGGCTACTGAACTGACCTGCACATAGTCGTCTGCTGTCCGTTCTTTGATCATAAGTCCTCGCTCAGTTAGGTCTGCGTTGTCATCGGCTCTTCCATCAGTCTGTCAAGAAACTCCAGATAAGACGACTCTGCCAACAAAGCAAGCCCGTAATCGTATCCAGCGCTCAGGATGGAAGTAGGCAAGTCCCTTCTTTGTGTCTGCCCTTGGCTTATGGCAATCGAAGGGATACATCTCCCCCGTATAAAGAGATCTCCCACAATAAGGAGGGATAATGAAACTCGGTATCTTTAGCTTTAATACCGAAGACCTCATGCCCGCTTCAGAGCCGCAGGAAAAGGAGGAGCATCTATGGGACCACTACAAGGATTACGGATTATTGAACTCTTCTGCATCGGGCCTGGTCCGTTTGCTGGCATGTTGTTGTCAGATATGGGAGCGGAAATTTTGCGCATTGATCGTCCGCAGGAACCGCCGCTGGGTTACCCTGACTATAAATACCGGACGTTGTGGCGCAACCGGCAGGCTGTGAGTTTGGACCTTAGTAAGCCAGCGGGAGTCGAGGCATTACTGCAATTGGTCGAAAAAGCAGATGGGCTGATCGAAGGGTATCGGCCCGGTGTGGCGGAACGGCTCGGGGTTGGACCAGACGTCTGTCTGAAACGTAATCCGCGTCTGGTATATGGTCGCATGACCGGCTGGGGTCAGGAAGGGCCATTAGCGAAGCAAGCGGGTTTCGATATTAATTACATCTCTCTTACTGGACTTCTCCACGCGATTGGGCCAGCCGAGCACCCCGTACCGCCGTTGATTGCTGCCGGTGATTTCGGTGGTGGGGGTGTATTTCTCGCGCTCGGCATGCTCGCAGCGTTTTGGGAAGCGCAACGTTCTGGCAAGGGTCAGGTTGTCGATGCCAGTATCGTGGATGGTGCAGCCAATCTGATGGCATACGTCTACGGTGGCTTAGCAGGCGGTGCGTGGCAAAACCAGCGAGCGTCAAACACGGTCGACGGAGGTCATTGGCGATACGCAGTGTATGAATGTTCGGACGGCCGCTTTGTGTCAGTGGCGGCGATGATGGACCCGTTTCTCAAAATTCTGCTTGACAAGCTTGGGCTCAACGCGAGGGATTTTCCTGAGCCCAACAAACGCAGCAATTGGCCAGCATATCGTGAGAAGCTCGCAGCCATATTCCGGACCAAGCCACGGGATGAGTGGGCCACGCTTTTCACAGGAACGGATGGATGTGTCGTTCCGATCCTCGATCTTGAAGAAGCACCACAGCATCCGCACAATCAGGCGCGGGGAACGTTTGTCGAACACGAAGGCGTGTTCCAACCAGCACCAGCACCGCGCTTCAGTCGTACGCGGTCGGAAATCCGTCGCCGCCCGCCCGCGAATGGGCAGGATAACGAGAGTGCGTTGCAAGAGTGGGGATTGAGCACTGAAGCGGTAGACGACTTGCGCAAGCGTGGAGCGTTCGGCTGAGGCAGAGCCGTAGAGTGAGCAGTATCGGCTGACATCAGCGTAAGGAACCGTTTTCTTCATCCCCCTCACCCTGACCCTCTCCCATCCGGGAGAGGGAACCTGCAACACAGGAGCAGCCGCACGCACAACGCGCGCTACGACACTCGACTGAGTGACGGACAGACTGATGAACTGACATCCGGGAGAAGGAATCAGAGGGCTCGCAATGACTCCATTTCCCTCTGGCGGTGTCGTGCGACGCCAGATATGGTACGGAACCCATGAAGCTGACACGACTTTTGATCGCCAACCGCGGTGAGATCGCTATCCGCATCATGCGTGCGGCTGCCGAGTTAGGCATCCGCACCGTCGCCATCTTTTCTGAGGACGACGCCCAGTCCCTCCATCTTCGCAAGGCCGATGAGGCTTGCCCATTACGTGACAAGGGGGTTGCCCCTTATCTCGATATTGAACAGATCATTGCTACGGCCAAGGAATCTGCTTGTGATGCGATTCATCCCGGCTACGGCTTTCTCAGTGAAAATGCCTCTTTTGCCCAGCGCTGTACCGAGGAAGGGATCGTCTTTGTCGGCCCACGGGCAGAGATTCTGGACCTGTTCGGTGACAAGGGGCAAGCGCGAGCGTTGGCTGAGCGTTGTGGTGTCCCAGTCTTGAGAGGAACCTCGGAACCGACGAGCCTTGAGCAAGCGCGAGCGTTTTTTACGTCATTAGGTAACGGTGGCGCGATGATGATCAAAGCCGTCGCCGGTGGCGGTGGGCGTGGAATGCGGACCGTCTTTCAGCCCCAAGAAGTGGAAGAAGCCTACACTCGATGCCAGTCGGAAGCACGGCAGGCGTTCGGCAATAGTGAAGTCTATGTTGAGCAACTGTTGCCACGCGCACGCCATATCGAAGTGCAAATCCTTGGCGATGGCTCTGGTGCCGTCAGCCATCTCGGTGAGCGTGAGTGCACGATTCAACGGCGGAATCAGAAGTTGGTGGAGATCGCCCCAAGCCCTAGCATGTCTCCAGGTTTGCGTGGGCAACTGACTGCTGCCGCAGTTCGCTTAGCCGAAGCAGTTCGTTATGAGAACGTCGGCACGTTCGAGTTTCTGGTCGACGCGACAATACAGCATGACGACGCCCCGTTCGCCTTCATCGAGGCCAATCCGCGGTTGCAGGTCGAACACACAGTGACAGAAGAAGTCACCGGCATCGACATTGTACAGACGCAACTCCATCTCGCGACTGGGCGTTCGCTGGCGGAATTAGGGTTGCGTCAGTCTGACATTCCGGCACCGCGTGGATTCGCCATGCAGGTGCGCGTCAATATGGAAACCTTGGGGACAGATGGTTCTGTCCGTCCGTCGGGCGGAACGCTTACCGCTTTCGAGGTGCCGTCAGGTCCTGGTCTACGGACGGACACGTTTGGCTATGTTGGCTATCGCACGAGTCCGAGTTTTGATTCGTTACTGGCAAAACTGATTGGCTACACACGCTCCACCAGCTTCGCCGATGTGGTGGCTAGAGCCTACCGTGCATTGTGTGAATTCAAAATTGAAGGAGTGTCGACCAACATCCCATTTTTACAGAGCCTGCTGCAACATCCGGAGTTTGTCGCCAATCGCGTGCACACTCGTTTTGTCGAAGAACACCTAGCAGAGCTCGTTGCTGCGACGAACGGAACGCATCGACGGCTCTTCTTCGAGCAACCTAGTGTGCCCTCATCCCAACCGGCTCGCGCCGGCGCTAAGCTTGATTCTGCCGATCCCCTAGCAGTCCTCGCGCACGGGAAGGGCGAGGGCAACACACCCACCTCACCAGTCCCCTCTCCTTCCTTCGCAAGTGCCCCGACTGACGACATCTCTGGGCCGGAGGGCACGAGTACAGTCAAAGCTCCGATCCAAGGCACTATTGTCAGTATCGACGTCCGCGAGGGTGACCTGGTGCACAAAGGGCAGCAGCTCCTCATCATGGAGGCGATGAAGATGGAGCATGTTGTGCAGACCGACGTGAGTGGAATCGTACAGCGCCTCATGGTCACCAAGGGTGATACCATTTTTGAAGGGTACCCGCTTGCTTTTATTGAAGAGACTGAGGTCGCAATCACGCAAACACAAGAGACAGTGCAGGTCGATCGCGATGCTATTCGTCCTGATCTTGCCGAGGTGCATCAACGCCACGCCATTACGCTCGATGCTGCACGTCCTGAAGCGGTAGCGCGAAGACGGAAGACCGGGCAACGCACCGCGCGTGAGAATATTGACGATTTGTGTGACCCCGATTCTTTTGTCGAATACGGCTCGCTGGCTGTTGCCGCCCAACGACAGCGCCGCTCGCTCGAAGATCTGATGAAAAACACCCCCGCCGACGGCATGGTCACCGGCATTGGTCGCATCAACGGGCACCTCTTCGACGATGAGAAGGCGCGCTGTGCCGTCCTCGCCTACGACTACACGGTCCTCGCAGGCACGCAAGGGATGCGGAACCACGAGAAGAAGGATCGCCTGATCGCGCTCGCGCACCAGTTACGCTTGCCGGTTGTTGTTTTTACTGAAGGTGGTGGTGGCCGCCCTGGCGATGTTGACTGGCCCAGCCCGGCGGGCCTGAACATTCTGACCTTTCACAACTTTGGCCGATTGAGTGGGTTGGTGCCACTGGTGGGAATCAACTCTGGACGCTGTTTTGCTGGCAATGCTGCGCTGCTGGGGTGTTGTGACGTGGTCATTGCCACGGCTAACTCTTCGATCGGCATGGGTGGCCCGGCGATGATCGAAGGCGGCGGCCTTGGCGTTTTTCGCCCAGACGAAGTCGGACCCATGTCCGTACAGGTCCCGAATGGAGTGGTCGATATTCCGGTCGCAGACGAAGCTGAGGCGGTGTATGCCACCAAGCAGTATCTCTCATACTTTCAAGGCCCGCTCTCGCAATGGGAATGTGCAGATCAACGGTTATTGCGGGGTATCATTCCCGAGAATCGGCTGCGCATCTACAACGTCCGGTCGGTCATTGAAACCTTAGCGGACACTGGCTCTATCCTCGAAATTCGCCGTCACTTTGGTCACGGGATGGTCACCGCCTTAATCCGCATCGAAGGACGACCCCTCGGCGTCATTGCTAACAACCCGACACATCTCGCTGGTGCTATTGATAGTGAAGGGTCGGATAAAGCAGCCAGATTCATGCAACTGTGTGATGCGTTCGATATTCCGATTCTCTTCCTCTGTGACACACCAGGAATGATGGTTGGTCCGGAAGTGGAGAAGACGGCGCTCGTACGTCATTGTAGTCGGCTGTTTGTCATCGGCTCGAACCTCACCGTGCCCTATTTCACCATTGTTCTGCGGAAAGGCTACGGGCTTGGCGCGCAGGCGATGGCGGGCGGGAGCTTTCGGGCTCCCTATTTCACTGTGGCGTGGCCGACGGGAGAATTCGGCGGGATGGGATTGGAAGGAGCGGTGAAGCTGGGTTTTCGCAAAGAGCTAGAGGCGGTAGAAGACCCCATGGAACGGAAAGCCCTATTCGACCAGATGGTGGCACGAGCATATCAACACGGCAAAGGCATCAACATGGCCTCACATCTTGAGATCGACGAGGTCATTGATCCAGTAGAGTCGCGGCGATGGATTCTCAACGCGTTACGCTCCGCTCCCCCACCAGCACCACGGACGGGCAAGAAGCGGTCGTGTGTGGATACGTGGTGACAAGTAGGGGCGAAGCATTTGCGTATCAGGTTCCCTGTGGCGTTGGTTTCTACGGGACAAATGCTTCGCCCCTATGACTAATCAACCACCGCGGCCAACACCAGATCCGCCAAGCGCTGGAAGCGGTCCATGCTCCGCGACTCTTCCAACAAACCAGCAGTTAAGCACACGAACGTCAGGTCACGTTCTGGCTCGATCCAGAAGATGGTCGATCCCGCGCCCATGCTGCCAAACGTGCCAGGTGACGCCATTGTGCCAAAGTAGGTGGGGAAGATTCCCATGCCACGCAGGAAAAAGCTGAGGCCAAGATAGGCAGGAAACTCGTCCCACCCACGAACATCACGGGTATAGTTCCACAGATTGTTAGGTTGGAGGCCAGTATGATTGGTGGTGGCAAGTTCGATGATCGCCGGAGAAAGGAGGCGGACTCCGTCAAGCTCACCGTCACAGCGTAACATCTCGGCAAAGCGGAAAATATCTGCCGCCGTAGAGAGCGCTCCTCCGGCAGGAATCTCGGCCTCTTCGGTGAGCAGTAAGTTAAAGGACTCCAGCATCGACGGCGGAAACAAGCCTTCGCTCTTATCGCGCACAACCACTGGGACGCGTCGTTTCGCCAAATCTTTCCGTAGCCCAAGCGCAGTTTCTTTCATCCCCAAGGGACGAAAGATGTCTTCCGCGAGAATGTCACGGAAGCGACGGCGACCCCCGTCAACACGTCGCACAATCTCGGCCAGCACGGCATGGGCAACGAGCGGACTGTAATTCACCTCTTGCCCGGGCAGCGCTTCAAGCCCTTGCTGACAAACTGCCGCCACCACTGCTTCCAGATTACCCATCTGGTCCGGTGAAACTGGGGGAACACCAGATGACATTCCTGCGGTGTGTGTCAAAAGCTGAGCGACAGTGACGCGTTGTTTCCCGCGACAGCCAAATTCGGGAATAATGTCAACCACTCGGGCGGTCAGTGACAGTTCTCCACGGTCAATGCGTTGCAAGACCGCGACGGTCGTCAAGGCTTTAGTGACGGAAAACAAATGAAAGACATCATCAAGCCGCATTGCACGACGGGTCGCTCGCTCAGCAAATCCCAGTGCTTCCTGCAACACCACTGCGCCACTGCGGGCCACCATGACGACCGCACCATCATATTTCTCCTGGCCAATGTCGTTTTTCATCGCATGGGTGAGTTGACTGAGTCGGGCTGGATCAAAACCAAGTTCTGTCGCGTCAACAGTATTCATGACACCCTCCTTTGTCTTGTGATCGTCGTCTGTTCTTGGTCTTTGTCGCTCACCTGTTATATGAGCGCGTACACTCGATTCTCCCCTTCACCTGACGGCAATGTTCCGTAAATCCCTGCGGATTTTTCTTCGCGACCGGAGGCGAGACCACCTTCTTTTGTTGCCTGGCCATCTCCGTTTTCACCGGCGGCGAGGCTGTCTTCTGTTGTTGTACGGTCGTCTCCGTTTTTACCGGTGGCTCCTCTGGCGCTTGAGGTTTAGAGAGTTGCATTTGCACAATATACGCTACCGCACCGATCGCAAGCATGGGCAATGAAGGCGCACATGCGGGTAGTATCAGAGAAATGCCACACAGCAACAACAGACTTTTTCTCTGAGCGCCCATATTCTCAGTATCACTTTCGTCACCAACCGCGATCACCGCGAAGAGTGGCCTTACTTGCGAAACTTGGAGAAATCGACTGGGCGTCGCTCCATGAATGCATTGACGCCTTCTAGCGCCTCATCGGTCTGATAGTACAGCTCCAACGCACCCATCGCCATGTTAGAAATGCCACCGATGTGAGCGGTATCGGCATTAAACGAGTATTTGAGGAACTTGAGCGCGGTCGGACTTTTTTGCAGTAACTCTTTTGCCCACGCCTCAGCTTCGGCCATCAGGTTGTCAGCCGGGACTACAGCGTTGACCAGTCCCATCGCCAGCGCTTCTTGGGCCGTATACTGACGGCAAAAGTACCAAATCTCACGCGCTTTCTTCTCCCCGACGACTCGCGCCAGGTACGCACTGCCATAGCCCGCATCAAAACTCCCGACCCGTGGTCCAGTCTGGCCAAAACGAGCTGTATCCGCAGCGATCGAGATATCGCAAATCACGTGCAGAACGTGGCCGCCACCAATCGCGAAACCATTCACCGCCGCAATGACCGGCTTCGGGATGTTGCGAATGACGTTGTGTAAACTTTCTACGTCCATCTCATGCCCGGCAGAACCGGTATCGTACCCACCGCGTCCGCGTTCGCTTTGATCACCACCAGCGCAGAACGCTTTATCTCCGGCGCCAGTGAAAATGACTACCCCAATAGCGTGATCCCACCAGGCATCACGAAAGGCTGCAATCAGTTCATCGACGGTCAAGGTCCGAAACGCATTACGAACGTCCGGCCGGTTGATCGTAATCGTGGCGATCCCGTCGTTCTTGGTATACAGAATGTCTTGGAATTGCATGCAACCTCCTCTCCAGCTTTCAGCCGTCAGCTTTCAGCGATCAGCCAGGCTTGAAACTGTGCTGACCCTAGACTCTGGACTCTAGACGGTCTTATTCCAGCATCACCTCCACTACCCCCTTGCCAATCAGCTCGGCCACTTCTTCGTCTGAGAATTTGAGAATGCCGTTCAGTACCGCTTCGTAGTGCTCGCCGAGCAACGGGGCTGGGGCGACCTCACCAGGAGTTCTTGAGAGATGTGACATCAGCCCATCATAAGGCGACAAGCCCATGACTTTATGCTCACGCCACGCAAAAAACCCCCAGTCTTGGAGTTGTGGGTCTGCAAATAAGTCGGATTGTTTTGCGACTAAACCCGCGGCCACTCCAGCCTGTTGTAGCCGCGTTTCGAGCTGCTCAGCTTCCTTGGTTGTGGTCCATTCCTCAATGAGTGCATGTAATTCGTCTTCGTTGGCTTTTCGTCCTGCCAGAGTTGCAAACCGTTCTGCCTGCGCCCAAGACGGATTTTCCATCGTGTTGACCAGCGCGCGCCATTCCTCTTCAGTAAACACGGCAATGGCAAGCCAACGGTCATCACCATTACAGCGATAGACAGCATGGGGGCACCCGAGCGTGTCCT
>Ga0187892_10011670_pt1 | contig 10673 bp, 13 predicted proteins | sample MA1701073metaG_FD_139345 | JGI IMG/M metagenome (GOLD analysis project Ga0187892, IMG submission 139345) | Bio-ooze microbial communities from a basaltic lava cave in the Kipuka Kanohina Cave System on the Island of Hawaii, USA - MA170107-3 metaG ...
AAAAAGGACCAGCACACACGGTCTAGGTGCGTGCTGGCCCCGCTTGGCGCTGTTGGTACTTCGTCGCGAACCCGAAATGGATCGTATCGGTTCCCGAGCGCCCACGCAAGATGATCGTGCGGCTGGTGGGCTTTGGAACCTGCTCGAGAGGCCGGCCGGCAGCTACGTTCTAGCTACAGTCGGCAGGTGCTCCACTCCAGGATTCCCGATTTCTCCTGGGGAGAAGTGGAGCGGGCGACCGGATTTGAACCGGCGACCTTCTCGTTGGCAAAGCCCCCTGACCTATTTCGTCACGTCAGCTCCTCGTTCGTCAGAATGGTTCTAGATGGCCGTGTGGAGGCGCTTTAGGTGGTTTTCGACTTCCGTCAACTGTCGTCGCGTTGGGTCGTGAAATCGCCTGAAAAGTCCCCCAAGTTGGCACCCTAATGGCACCAACTTTGGGTGAATTCACACTCCAGTTTTTCCATCCTTTCCTCGATTGCTGTCCATGGTTTTCCGAATTTCTTCGTGGAGTTTCTTGTACGCCTCTTCGGCTCTCAGTTGGGCAGTCTCCCGATCTGATTCTGTCCCCGAGTAGACGTCGTAGCCGCCACCTGGAGGTCGGAGACTCCATCGCCAGATATCATTCTTCGGGCCGACGCGCATCGTATAGCCATCACTATCCCTTAAGACCCAAACGCCGTTGCGTTGTTCGGTCCACGGCTTGGAGAAAGACTCGCACATATCTCTAGCTCTCGGGCCATCCAAACTTATCAGGCGTCACATTGAAGAGCACTTCGCAGTCGCAGAAACCACCGAACTCCCTCACGCTCGCGAGAACTCGGTCGACATCGAGGCATTGTCTTTTCGCCCACTCCGTGGTGCGGCTCAAGGTATGATCGCAGGGAATGCCAACCTCGCTGATCGTCACGTCCAGATGACCTCGTAGATCCCGAAGCTGATCCGGAAAGAGACACATCTTTGTCCGAGCGGCCATCAGCTCTTGTTCTTTGAAGGTCTTCTTCAGTTCCTTCTTTCGCTTTGCATCCATCGCCGTTACCTTCCGCAAACCGACAGCTGACGCCACCATTGACAGAATACCTGATGGTTCATAATTCTTCATGAATCGGCCCCCATTGAAGGAGACGTGAGTGTTCGGAATCGCAATTAAGAATGTGCTGCTGCTGACGGGCGCTGGTTTCACCAAGAACTTCGGAGGCTTCCTTGCTCTCGAGATGTGGGAGGAGATCTTCAACACGAAATGGATCCGGGAATCACCGAAACTCAGATCCCTTCTCCTCGAAAACGAGGATTTTGAGAGCGTGTATTCCAAGGTTCTCGATGAAGAGGGGTTCTCCCCGGACGACAAGGAACGGATGAAGAAAGCGGTTCGGGACGCGTACCGCTCACTCGACAATGCTATCAAAAGTCGAAACCGTTCAGGGAATCCCTATATCTCCAATGTAATGAAGCTCGTCAACCTGTTCGGTGGCAACTCTAGCCAAAGGGGTCTGGTTTTCACATTGAATCAGGACTTATGGCTGGAGAGGCAAGTTGGGGTTAACTGCTTAGGCGTGGATGGATTCGCAAGGCCCCTTTACGACCGTCATGACGAAGAGGTGTCTCCCGATGAGTTCATCAAGATCAGCGTCGACGGCGCACCCGAGCGGGCTCGCGCGCACTCTGGGGACAGGGGCGGACTCATCTATTTGAAGCTGCACGGCTCATATGCTTGGACCTCGGCCGAGAACCCGGACCAGATGATCATCGGTACCAGGAAAGAGAAGATGATCAAGGAGCACCCGCTGTTCTCCTGGTACTTCGAGGCATTCAAATGGGCGATTGCCAGAGGCAATCAGAAACTCCTGGTCATTGGGTACGGCTTTCGCGACGAACATATTAATCGACTTCTGCTGGAGGGCGTCGAGCAGCACGCTCTGAAGCTCTATGTCTTAACCACGACTCGGCTGCATCAACTGCGCCATGAAATGACCTATGGCCAGGCATTTGCGCGACCGCTTCTCGCCGGCATTCATGGGTACTATCCGCGCTCGCTGTCCGAAATATTCCCTGGGGATCAACGTGAGACTGACCATGCGAGAAGGCTTTTCGCGGATCTTCAGGATTAGACGAACGCGTCGAAGTACTTCTTCACCATCTCGATCGGCCGCGCCTTGAGGTCGCCCCACTCGTAGGTGTTCACGAAGCTCGTCGGCGCGATCCCGGCGCGGATCGAGGTAGCCCGGAGTTCCGCCATCTCCTTCTTCGACAGCGGGCGGTCGATCGCCAGAAACTCGTAGTACTGGAACTCGCTGATAAGGACCTCGTTGGCGGACTAGAAAAAGTCTTCCGACACTGTAGACGTGTCCTCGTCGTACTCGAGAGTGAGTTCGGGCGGTTGCGAAGCCTGCTCCGGGGGCTTCGACTCCTGATAGCCGATGGCCTTGTAGCCTTTGCGGCGCTTCTCGAACATGCGGGCCAGCATCGGCACGTGGACGTCGACATAGTCGTAGATCCTCACGTCCGACTTGCCCGGATGCAGTCGATGCAGCCGGCCCGTGTATTGGACCAGCGTGCCCTTCCAGGACACAGGCAGGACGAGAAAGAGCGTGTCCAGACGGGCGTCGTCGAAACCCTCTCCGACGTAGCGTCCGGTCGCCAGGACGAGCCGCTCCTCGCCTTCCGGGACGCTCGCCAGCTGCTCGAAGGCCGCCTTCCGCTCTTTGGCCTTCATGCCCCCGCGAAGGACAATCAGGTGCTTCGCGAAGGAACGAAGGCGGGAAGCCAGGTACTCCAGATGGTCCTTGCGTTCGGTGAGCACGATCGGCGACCGGCCTTCCGCCAGCGCGTCGATGATGTCCTGCAGCAGAAACTCATTGCGCTTCTCGTCGGCGGCCAACGCCGCGTAGAGCTCCTGAATGACCGGCTTGCTGTCCGTATCGGCCAGTCGGAAGCTGGTCTCCCGCACGAGCAACCGATGCTCGAAGGGTCGGCGCGCGGTCTGGCTCTTTGGTGTCACCGTGAACCGGGTTGGTCCGCATTGCATCTCGATGATTGGCTGATGGCCGTCGCGACGGTAGGGCGTCGCGGTCAGCCCCGTGACGTACTTCGCTTTGACCTCGGATAGCACGCGCTCGAACGACACCGCCGGCAGATGGTGGCACTCGTCGATCACCACGTGCCCGTAACCCGCCACCAGGTCGCTGACGCTTCCCTTGCGGACCAGGCTTTGGATCATCGCGACGTCGATGCGCCCCGTAGCCTTCTGCTTGCCGCCCCCGACCTGCCCGATCTCCTTCGGAGGGATGCCCAGGAAGACGGATAGCTGCGAGACCCACTGATCCAGCAGGGGCTTCCGATGCACCAGGACCAGCGTGTTTACCCCCCGGGCGGCGACGACATGGATACCGACCACGGTCTTACCGACCCCCGGAGGCGCCACGAGGACTCCCATGTCCTCGCCCAGGATGGCCTTGGCCGCCTCCTCCTGCACGGGCGTCAGCGTTCCACCGAAGGTCATGGGAACAGCCTCCCCCGCTTGGCGCTGGTCGTCCAGCAGCAGGCGGATGCCGTTCTCCTTGAGGAGCGCGCGCAGGTCGTCGAGGCATCCGCGAGGCAATGCGACATGCTCGGGAAGATCCTCGGCGCAGGTGATGACGCGAGGCGTAGCGGCCGTCGAGAGCCGCATGGCCTGCTTCTTGTAGAACTCCGGATTCTGGAAGGCCGCCAGGCGCTTGATCAGATTGATGAGCGGCGACGGGAGCCCCGCCTTCTCCAAGAACACGCGCTGGGCTAGCACCGCCTTGACCTCTTGCGGTAGCGGGAGGTCGACCTTGGTCTTCCTCGGCCTTCCTGAGGGAGGTCGCCTCCACGGCTTCTTCGCGTCCTCCGCGTCCACGTCATCGACGAATCGGACCCCGATCACCTTTCCTTGCTGGACGGCCTCCTGCGCAATGGCTTCGACCTGGGCCGGCGAGACGCGGGGCACGGAGGCCAGATAGGCCCAGGGATCCTGGATGGGCTCCAGGGCGTCATCGAGGAACTCGGTGTTCCCGGCCTTCCGCGCGTTGAACTGGAGCGGCAGCGCGATGAGGTTGCCGAATCCCCCCGTGGGCATCGTGTCCTGGTTCGGAAAAAGGCGGTCGTAGGACTCCATGGAGAGCTCGTGTCGACGTCCCATCGTCTCGGTGATGAGGAAGCAGCCCATCTTGCGGGCTGTCGAGGCCGGTACCGGCGCCGAGAAGAAGAACCACACGTGGGCGCCGTTTCCCGAACGTGAACGCTCGACCACCGGAGCGAGGCCGGCGGCACGCGCGGTCTCGCGGAAGGCGGCGACGTCTTCCTTCCAGGCAGCCTTGTCGAAATCCGCGGCCAGGAACCAGCAGGTCTCGTCCCTGAGAAGCGGGTAGACCCCAATGACGTGGCGCCCTCGCAGATGATCCTCGATGACCTGGTCCCCCGCGGGGATGAAGGCCTGGTTGGGGCATTCCCCGCACTTCACCCGCGGCTTCTCACAGACCCCCTGCGCCCATTCGTTGAAGCAGGCGGGCGCATAGCCCTTGGTCCCCTTTCGCGGGTTCTCCCAAAGTCGTGGAAAGACGTCTTCACGCCCGCGAAAGAGGCTCTTGAACAAGGCAATCTTCTCCCGGGTGGATGGCCCCTGGGGGCGCAAGAGCGGCGCGTCTGGAGCAGCGGGGACCCGAGCCCGAAGCTCCTTCAGGCGTGCCTTTGCGGCCTCGACGTCCGCTTCCAGCCGCACCAGGCGGGCAGCTTCCGTCTCGATCTGCTCGCGGAGCGGCTCCTCGGGTACCGTCATTTTTCAGCTCAGCAACTTTTTCGCTTCCCGCTGGACGATGCGGAACGCCCTCTCGAACGGCGGGAGATCCGGCACCTGATGGGACAGGCGGCTCTTCCAAAGCGACGCGAGCGCCTTCTCCTTCCTGGCCATCGTGGCGAGAAGCGTCTTCGGGTCAAGATTCTTAAAGGCCGACTTCTCAAGGAACGAGGCCCCTACGTCTTCCACTCGGACGGGGGCCTTCTCCGCCAGATGCCAAAGGTCGTAGACGTCTCGCGGTTCGCGGCGGGCCGGGTTGAGCAGGCTCCTGAACTTCTCGACAACGACCTCCTCCAACGAATAGCAACGGATCCGGACGTCGGCCGGAAGATCGGCGTAGTGCGGCATCAGGGAAAGCTCGTCGATCGGGAACAGCACCCTCTCGCTGGTCGAGAGGTCCACCTTGATCGACCGGCTTCCCGCGTCGCCTCCGAGCGGGCCCGTGTACCCGACTTCGAAACTGAAGCTGTCCTCATGCGCGTCGAAGCTCGATTCGACGACGTTTAGCTGGATGGCCGATTTCTCGTGTACCCAGGCTCCGGCCTCCCCAAAGGCGGTAAACGCCGCCGGCTTGTCGACGGCTGCCATTGCGGTCAGATCGATGTCCTCCGAGTAGCGATAGCCTTCGAAGCGGCAGAGCCGCAGCGCCGTTCCGCCCTTGAATGCAAGTCGTGCATGAACCGCGGTTTGCGACAGCCCGGCCATCAGCCAGTGGATCGCATAGTCCTTCTCCACGCTCTTCTCGGGCACGCGGTCCCGGGCGGCCGCCTTGGAAATCTCTCGTCGATGGATCATCAGGTCCTCGTCACGGCCTTCAGCTCGTCCGCGCTGACGTTCAGGCGGAGACGCCAGCGCGAATGATAGGAGCCCTCGGCCGGGAGAATCGGATCCAGCAAACTATAGGCCGAGCTCTGCGCGGCGACCTCACGGATGGATTCTCGCGTGCTCTCATGGCCGATCTGATACACCTCGAGGAGGTAGCCGGCCCGCTTTGCGACGACAAACTTTCCGTAGCGTCTGATGTAGCCCAGGAGGCGGTCGTCGTCGAGCTTCTGTCTGGACATCCAAAGAGCGCGACCGACTTCCGACATCCCCCCGCAGAGATCCGGGCGGAAGCACCCGTCTAGGATCGTGCGTTCGAGGTCGCTGACCGGCGCCCGCTCCGTCGAGGTCACCCACTCGTCCCGGAACCCCCAGATGCGCTGACGCGGCGTGACCACGAACTCGAAACGTGAGGGGCCGATGTTGCGCGGCCGTTTGGGCTTGGCGACCGTCACATGGACGGTACGCGAAGGCTGAAGGAGGAGATTGTGGTAGGCCAGAGCCCCCAAGTGCGAGATAAAGTGCGGCTCATTGCCCGCCAGTGCGTGGGCAACCAAGTAGGCGTTCCCGAACTCCTGATCCTTTCCGAACGGAACGATCGCAAAGAGTCCGCGGCGGAGGCGAGTCAGGATGCCTCGACGTGCCAACTGGCCTAGGAACACGGCTGCTTCATGCCGCGAGGAGTGGGTGACTCCGACCGCATCGTCCACGGTCAAGAGGACCTTGTTCTTGGATGCCATGGCCTCCAGGAAGCCGGCTGCGGTGGCTCTAAGAGTCTTAACCATCGATATCATAGTATTAATAACGTAGTATGTTTTCAAAGCATATTACTGTAAGTATTATGCTAAATCCCTCCTCAAACAGCAAAGCCCGCTCAACTGAACCATAGATCCGCGGCAACGGTTAGAGGGTATATGCGCCAGCTGGCTCCGCGAATCACGCAGGACCCGAAGATACTGCATGGCCGACCGATTATTGAGGGGACCCGGGTCCCCGTTGCCGGCATCCTTGGCCACCTCGCCGCCGGCGACCAGGTTGTTGACCTGGCCGAGGAGTACGGCGTCACCTGCGAAGACATCCACGCCTGCCTTGCCTACGCCGCCGAGCTCGTCAGCCGCAAGCAGCAGGTAAAGTAGCCCGCCATCCGGAAACATCTCCCTCCGGCACCACTACGAGAATTGGAAGGCCTGCCACGGATCGGTTGATAGGTTTCGGCTCCAGCTTTCCTAAGTGGGGTGAAGGGGTGGACAGACCCCAACCCCTTTCGAGATCGGAGTCGGAAGGTTTGCCCTGCTGTGCCAGGCTGCCACCCAGGAACTTCAGCTTATCCGAACGGCATGAACCGTCAAGCGGGCGACTATTTTCGCGCCCGGATCACTTTTCCTGCCCGGAATGGACCCTCTCGCCCGCGATGGAGGATAGAGGAACCTGAAGATTCTTTGGTCCGAAATAATTTTCCATGCCCTGAAGTGCGATCTCGCCCGCGATGGGTGTAAAGGGAGGAATTCTGACGGGCCGCTTCAGATTGTCCGACGGAAAGGGGTCCTGGCTTTCCTAAGCGAGATGGGAGGAACAGACATGCGATCAGAAAAGTGGTCCGAACTTACCGAACACCGCTGGCCCTTCAAAAATCACCGGGAAGTAGACGAGGCTTGCCGGCGCACCGCCGCCCGGATGGAACACGAGGGGTTCGAGGATCTCGTGGCCTTCTTCGCCTCGCTGGTGGCGCGCTATGCCCAATGGACGTGGAACCTGCCGGCCAGCGAACGCCATCATCACGCTTTCCCCTTCGGGCTGATCATCCACGGCGCCGAGACCGTCGAACGGGCGGTCGCCGTCGGCGGCGGGACGCTTCGCGCGTTCGCGCCGGAATGGCACAAGGCCACGGTGGCCTTCGCCCTCTACCACGACTGTGGCCGGGTCTTCGACGTCGAGATGACCGACGCTTCGGGCCGAGTCTGGGACCCGCTTCAACAATCTCTCCTCCAGTTCTGCCGGTCCGGTCCGACCAGCTTCCGCTGGCGGCCCGGCCGCGGTCTCGTCGGCCATGAGTACCGCAGCCAGAGACTCTTCCCGCATCTCCTCCCGGACCAGTGGGTGGCCGAGGTCCGGAAGCCGCTCGACGACGCGTGGTACGCCTACTTCCACCGGAGCCGTCTGCCGCTGGACTTCCTGGGCGTCTACCCGTATTGCGTCGCGGGGATCGTGTCCTGGGCGGATCAGCGAAGCGCGCAAGCCGACCGGCTTCGACGGAAAATGGCCGCCCGGGCGGTCCCGGAGGCCGGAGCAGATGCCCCGGTATGTTATTACTTGCCAAAGACCCCAACGCGCACGCCCGTCCACCGGACCGGCCCTTCGATCGGAGGGGACCGATGAAGGAAATCCGAGACTGGCTGGCCCACCTCGATCGTCTTCAGCAGGCCATCGAACACCGCATGGAGGCGATTCCCGACCGCTTCAATGGCTCGGTCCCGCGCGGCCGGCTTCGGCTTCGGGCCTGGCGGCGGCAGAAGGATGGCCCTCCGTATGCGGTCTACTGGATCCTCATGAATCGCCGCCGCATCCGCGAGTTCCGCTGGCAGCGGGAGAAGCCGGTCTTCCCCTTTCGCCGCCGCAAGATCCGGACTCGGCAGGATCTGGATGACGCCATCTTCTTCGGGATGGTCTGCAAGGCCCGCAGGATGGTCTACCGCTACCACGCCCAGGTCACGGCGCTGAACGCCGCCCACGCCTCCATCGCCAGGGCGGTCGAAGCGATCCGCAAACGCCTCCACCCGTACCGGGAGTTCGCCCCGGACGAGCCCGTGGATCTTCGGTTGTGGCGCGGCCGCGACTTTCGCCGGGTCCGCACTCTGCTCCACGGTTTTGAAGCCCATCTCGACTCCGTCCAGCTCGACCTGCAGCGGCTCGACCTCGACATGTCGATCATGCCCAACCTTCCGTTCCGTCTGGTTTACGAACAGGACCTCGATCATCCTTACGGTCGCCTCCGCTGGCGCAGGGTCCGGGACAGCATGATGATGCCTCCGCTCACCGATCGGTTGAAGCGTCAGCTGCGGCTCGATCCCGAGACCAGCAAGCTGATCACGCCGTACGAACTCAAGCGCCGCGGCGCGATGCGCCGGCTGAAGGCCGCCACGTCCGTTCTCCGGCGGATTCAGTCTCCCCTCCCCTGGCTGCTCCCCAACGTCCTCGCCATTCTCCAGGAGGCAGCCATCGACATCCCCATCGAACTTTTTTCTTATGGAGCTGCGGTATGAAGAACGGCTGGAACGAGGTCGCCCGCGTCGGCGCATCGGGCGACGGGTATCCTCACGTGCTGGTCGACGCCCACGGCTGGTGTCTCCGGCTGGGCCCCGATAAGCGGGACGAGAAGTATTACTCAGGCCTCCCCCCCCTCCTTCAGGGAATGGTCGAGCAACTGACCCGGCGCCATCTCCGCGATCGCGGTCCCCTGATGTCGGCCGCGGCGATGCTGACCGAGGTTCGAACCGCACTGGACCAGGCGGCTCGCTGCGGGACGTCCTTGGCCGTTGCGATGCGCAATCAATCGTCTATCCGCCCGCTGGAGCCCTCCAGTCCCCCGCCTCCCGGACCGGATCTGTTCTCCCCGACTGAAGCTGCCTGATCGCATTCCCTGCCTTTTGTTGGAGGTTTCCATGGAACTGCTGCCCCCCGTCGATCCGCTGTGGACCGTGCGCCAAGCCAGCGCCTGGCTCGCGGTCTCCGAGCATGCCCTCCGCTGCATGCTCCGCCGCAACCAGCTGCCCGCTGACGCCATCGTGCGGATCGGCCGACGCGTCCGCTTCCGATCCGAGGCATTGCGGCTCTGGGTCAAGCGCGGCGTCCCGGCCTGATGTGACGGGATGTGACTCGAGCCTTGGTACGGTCAGAGCGAGGGAGGTGACTCATGGCGCGTCTTTACCGCGACCCGCGGAAGCGGAATGCCGCCGGACAGCCCACGTGGTGCATCGACTACGTCGACGCGCAGGGCGTCCGCCGGCGGGAGCGGACCGCGGCGAGCTCCAAGGAGCTCGCCCAGAAGGTCCTTCGGAAGAAGCTGGATGAGGTCGAGCTCATCAAGCTCCACGGCCTTCCCGCGGTCGAGCGGGTGACGTTCTCGGAGTTCATCCCCGAGTACGTCGCGCACGTGAAGGCGGTGAGGTCGAAGACGTCGCACGTCCGGGTGCCCTCGATGGCGAAGAACCTCGAGCGGACGTTCGGGCCGAAGGTCCTCGCGAGGATCCGGACGGGCGACATCCAGCGCTGGGTGGACACCCGGATCCAGGAGAAGAAGCGAGGCGGCAAGGTGACGATCAAGCCGGCCACGGTCGTAGGCGAGTTCGTGACCCTCTCCGCGATCTTCCGGGAGGCCCGAAAGCGCGGCTACGTCCACGACAACCCCTGTCGGGGGATCGCCCTGCCCAGGGTGAACAACAAGCTGACGCGCTGCCTCACGGACGAGCAGGAGCGGCGGCTCCTGGCGGCTTGCTCGGACTGCTTCCGGCCGCTCGTCCGTGCGGCGCTCTACACGGGAATGCGTCTCGGGGAGCTCCTGGACCTTCGTTGGGGCGACGTCGACTTCGAGACGGCCATCGTGACGGTGCTCCACGGCAAAGGCGAGAAGATGCGACACATCCCGATGGTTCCCGACCTCGTGGGAGTCCTGGAGGACATCCCGCGGGCGGTTTCCGACAAGGGCGAGGCGAGTCCCTACGTCTTCAACAATCCCGACACGGCGACCCGCTGGGTCGACATCAAGAAGCAGTGGGCGCGGGCGCTCCGGATCTCGGCCATCCGCGAGTTCCGCTTCCATGACTTGCGCCATACGTTCGCCAGCCGCCTCGCACAGCGGGGGGTCTCGCTCAAGGCCATTCAGGACCTCCTCGGCCACGCCGACCTCAAGATGACGATGCGCTACCTGACGGCCGGTGGTCCCAGAGTCGGTGTGAGGCGAAGTGGCTGAGCCTCTCGAAACGGCTGATCTCAAAGCGGTTGCAAGGGGCGCATCTGCGCAGGCGTGAGGCGAGCTAGCCAC
>Ga0187892_10011671_pt1 | contig 10672 bp, 9 predicted proteins | sample MA1701073metaG_FD_139345 | JGI IMG/M metagenome (GOLD analysis project Ga0187892, IMG submission 139345) | Bio-ooze microbial communities from a basaltic lava cave in the Kipuka Kanohina Cave System on the Island of Hawaii, USA - MA170107-3 metaG ...
AGACATTCCCCATTTTGATTCAGAAGATTGACGCAGAGCGAGTTGGAGGGTCACGCTCCGTCGTGACCGCATTGGCGAATCGGACGCGACAGAGCGCGTCCCTCCAATTTGGGGAATTTCTGCACTTTTGATTTCCGTCTTGCGACACGCCTCTCGCGTGCCTTACCCTGCGTGCGAGAGCGCAGCAACTCTCGTTGGGAGCGTCCTATGGCTGAGAACCCGAAAACCCTTCAGGAAGTCTATGACCTGATGGAAGAGAAAATGATGAAGTCCGTCGAGTGGGTGCACAACGAAATGTCCACCATCCGCACGGGCAAAGCGTCCACGTCGCTCGTGGAAAACATCCAGGTCGAGGCCTATGGCGGGCATGTCCGCCTGCGCGAATGCGCGGGCATCAGCACGCCTGAGCCGCGCATGATTGTCATCCAACCGTGGGACCCGTCCGTCGTGCAGGCTGTGGTCAAGGCGATTGAAGTTTCCAAAGTCGGCATCAACCCCATCGTGGACGGCAAAATCATCCGCCTGCCGATTCCGCAACTGAGCCAGGAACGGCGGCTGGAACTCGACAAGATTGTGAAAAAGGTCGCCGAGGAAGGCCGCGTCGCGATCCGCAACGAGCGGCGCACGGGACTGGAGCAGGCGAAAAAATTGCAGAAGGAAGGCAAGATCACCGAGGACGATTTGAAACACTCCGAAAAGGAAATCCAAAAAAAGACCGACGAATACACCAAGGAAATTGACACGGTCACGACGAACAAGGAGAAGGAAATTCTGACGGTGTAGTCGCGGGCTTTATGCCCGCGCTTTTCGATCTAAACTCGCACCCGTAAAGGGTGCGGCTGCATTTTCCTCCGCAACTCCACAAACGTGAACCGCCCGTGCTCTTCGCGGAACGTTTCCTCCCACTGCGCCGCGTCGAACTTCGGAAAAACCGTGTCGCCTTCGTGTTTTTCGTGAACATAAGTGAGCAGCATCTCGTCCGCCCGCTCAATCGCGTCGCGGTAAATCTCGCCGCCGCCGATGATGAACACCTGCGCCTCCTGCCGCGACCGTAAATCCATTAACGCGTTGTCGAGACTGCTGAACACCAGCGTCCCAACGGGGCGATACTCCTTGTTGCGCGTGAGGACGACGTTGGCGCGCCCTGGCAGACGGCTTCCCAATGACGCGACGATGGACTCAAAGGTCTTGCGCCCCATGATGACAGGATGCCCCATCGTCTTCGCCTTGAACCGCTTCAAGTCCTCCGAAATGCGCCACGGAATTTTGCCGTCCCTGCCGATGACGCCATCATCCGTGAGCGCCGCGATGAGAGAGATTTTCATAAGGTAGGGCGAGCTTCCAGCTTGCCCATTTGAGTTGTGTGAATAAACCAGCTGGAAGCTCGTTCTACCTAAGAACCTATCCCCAAAACTTGGTGGCACAGGCCTCCGTGCCTGTGGCTGACACGGGCAGGGACGCCCGTGCCACCGATTGTTAGGATTGGGTTTTGGGATAGGCTCTAAACCGCCACCTTGAATTTTATCTTCGGATGCGGGTTGTAGCCGACCAATTGAAAATCCTCACACTTCAATTCGTTGAACGGTTTCTTTGCAATCACCAACTTCGGCAGCGGGCGCGGCTCGCGTTTCAATTGTTCGCGCAACCCGCGCGCGTGGTCGTATTCCTGCATCGGGCTTCCTGGCGGCGCGTAATAAATGTGCGCGTCCACTATCGTGTGTCCGAACCAGCCGACTTCCAGCCCGACTTCCTGCGCGATCATCTGCGTCAGCGCCGCGTAAGCGGCGAGGTTGAACGGAATGCCGAGCGCGATATCACCCGAGCGTTGGTTCAACTGACAGCACAGTTTCCCGTCCTGCACGTTAAACACAAACGAGTAATGGCACGGCGGCAACTTGCTCGGCTCGGCGTTGCCTGGCTCCCACGCGCTCACCACCATCCGCCGCGAATACGGCTCGCGCTTGAGCGTATCAATCACAAACTGAATCTGGTCCACCTCGCGCACGCGCCATTCGCCCGACTTCCTGTCCTTCGCCGCGCTCGGAAACCGCCGCCAAAAATAACCGTAAGCCGTCTCCAGATTCCCGTCGGGGTCCGCCCAATCATCCCAAATTTTCGTGTGCTGCCGCAGGTTGCGGATGTGGTCCTCGCCCGAAAGATACCAGAGCAGTTCGTAAAGCACCGCGTTCCAGTTCACTTCCTTCGTCGTCAACAACGGGAACCCCTGCGATAAATCCACGCGGTAATGCGCCGAGAAATACGAAAGCGTGTCCACGCCCGTGCGGGATTTCTTCACGCGCCCCTGCTCCAACACGAGGCGAACCAGGTCGAGGTATTCTTTCATCGGCGGGCCGATTGTAGTCGCGTCAATTGCGAGAGGTCAAGAAATGGAGACGCTGCTCAGAAATTCCCCAAATTGGAGGGACGCGCTCCGTCGCGTCTCCCGCTTCGCGGGACGGCCACGACGGAGCGTGGCCTCCAAATGAACTTTGACCGACCAAGAGGCTCTAAGGGCCGGCTACAGTGCCGAGATGCGCCCTGCATCAACCGCGAAGCCATTTTCTTCTTTTCTCCGCCCGCCGCTCCGTTATCCTCGCGCTCCAACTTTCAGCCCAATCCCGCCGCGGATTACAGCCTGCCAACTGCCGCTTCACCCCCAAATGAAAATCGGCATCCGATTCAACGGCGCCGCCGTCCAGCAACCTTTCGCCGATGTCTGCAAATGGGCGGCGTCAGTGAGTATCGCCGCCGTCGAAGACGCGGGCTTCAACCAAAACGGCAGCGGTATCATCGCCATCGAACTCGAAGATGATCGTTACTGGAAGGATTGTCCCAACTACCAGGAAGGCGTCCGCCACAGCGTCGAATGCCTGAAGAAATTCGCGCGCTGAGCCCGACTTCGGGCGCGGCGTCCCCCAATGTCATGACTCGTCACCGTCTAGTTTTCGTTTGCGCGCGCCTCGCCGCCCTCTCGTCCGCGCTGGTTCTTTCGTCGGGGTGCGTCAAGCCGCGGCGCGAATTCGTCCACGTTCCCGAAATCAAGCTGCCCGCCGCGCAGGCGGAGCATTACACGCTGCCGAACGGGTTGCGCGTCGTGATGCAGCAGGACCGCAGCGCGCCCATCGTCGCCGTGCATCTCCTTTACCACGTCGGCAGCAAGAACGAGGACGCGGGGCGCACGGGGTTCGCGCATCTCTTCGAGCACCTGATGTTTCAAGGCAGCCAGCACAACGACCGCGATTACTTCGAGCCGCTGCAAAAACTCGGCGCCGATTTCAACGCAGGCACGGGTCAGGACACCACGGGCTACCATCAGGTCGTCCCCAGCAACTCACTGGAAAAGGTCTTGTGGATGGAAAGCGACCGCATGGGATTTCTGCTGCCCGCGATGACACAGAAGAAATTGGATAACCAGCGCGACGTGGTGAAAAACGAAATCCGTCAGGGCGTCCACAACCAGCCCTATGGGATGGCGTTCATCGAATTTTCAAAGGCGCTGTACCCCAAGGGACATCCCTACCACTGGACGGTCGCGGGGGATCTCGCCGACCTCGACGCCGCGCGCATGGACGACGTGCTGAATTTCTTCCGCAAATGGTACAACCCGAACAACGCGAGCCTCTGCCTCGTCGGCGATTTCGACACGGCGGAGGCGAAGCGGCTCATCGAAAAATATTTTGGCGGCATCCCGCGCGGTCCCGCGCCCCGTCATCTGCGGCAGCAACCCGTCCAGCTTTCCCGTCCCAAACGGGTCAAGCTTTACGACAAAGTCCCGCTCACGCGCTTCTACCTCGGCTTCCCCGCCGTGCCCGCGCATCACCCCGACGACGCGCCGCTGCAAATCCTCGCGCGCGTGTTGTCCGCCCACCAGGCGTCGCGCCTCGATCGCATGCTCGTGTATGAAAAACAAATCGTCAGCGAAGTCGCGTTCCATTACACCGCGGGCGAAATCGCTGGGCATGCCGCCATTTCCTGCACGCTGCGCCCCAACAAGACGCTCGCCGAGGCGCTCGCCGTGATTGACGCGGAGCTGGAGCGCATCAAACGCGAGCCGCCCTCCGCCACGGAGGTGCAACACGCCAAGAATTACATCGAAGCGCATTTCGTCAGGCAATTGCAGGGCGCGCTGGGGCGCGCGAGTCAGTTCAACAGTTACTGCATTTTTCAGGGCGCGCCCAATTTCGCCGAGCGCGATCTCGTTCGTTTCCTGCGCGTCGCGCCTTCCGACGTGCAGCGCGTCGCGCGGAAATATTTCACCGCAAACCGCCTGTTGATGACCGTCGAGCCGATGGAGGCGACCCCCGCCGAAAAATGAAACTTCGCCCCCCGCCCGCAGTCTGATTCCCGTAATCTCAAGCCACCCACATCACAGCAATCCATGAAAACATTTTTAACCCTTGCCATCGCCGCCCTGTCCCTCACCCCGCTCGCCGCCCGCGGCGACGTTGACCGAACCGTCCTTGCGCGCATCCACGGACGACTCAACGCCGCCACCGCCATCCTCCAGTATTACATCGAGACCGACGACGGGCAGCGGCAGGAACGCGACGCACTGGTCGTCCTCGTCAACGACACGGGGCTTGCCATCACCACGATTGATTATTTCCCGCCGCAACTGCGCCTCGATGACATTCGCGACATGACGCTCGTCCTCGGCTCGGGCGACGCGAAGAAGGAATACCCCGCCAGCGTCCTCGGTCGCGACGAAGAGGCGCGCGTCGCGTTCGTGCAGGCAAAACTCGAAGGCGCACCGCGCACGCCGTTCATCCGATTCGAGGCGACAACCCTCGCCGTGGGCGACGACGTGGTGGTCTCCACCGTGCTCGACAAGGCGTTCGGCTATTCGCGCGCCTTCAACCTCGGCCGCGTCAACGCCGTCCTCGAAAAACCGACCAAAATGTTTTCCACGACGCTGGACGCGCGCGGCGTGACGGGGGCGCCCGTGTTCGATGCGCGCGGGCGCGCCGTGGGGCTATACGCCCATTTCAACACCACCCGCCGCGGGCAGCAGCCGCAAATGGTCGGCGGACGCACCGTGTTGCGCGAAGGGAACATCCCCATCCAGTTGCCCATCATCATCCCCACGGAGCGGTTCGCCGCGCTCATTAAGAACCCGCCCACGCTCGCGCAGGAGCGCAAATGGGCGTGGGTCGGCGTCACGTCGCTGCAACCGCTCACCGCCGATCTCGCGGCGATTTACGAACTGCCCCGCGGCGGCATCGTCATCGGGCAGGTCGTGAAAAATTCCCCCGCCGACAAGGCGGGCATCAAGGCGGAGGACATTTTGCTCAACTACGGCGCGCTCGAACTCAAGCAGGCGGAGGACAAATTGCTCGAACTGTTTTCGCAGGTCTCCCGCCAAAGCAAGGTCGGCGAACCGCTCGACGCCGTCGTCTGGCGACCGTCCGAAAAAAAACAGCTCACCCTGACACTCGTGCCTGAACCGCGCCCGACCACCGCCGCCGAAGCCAAACGCTACAACAACCGCGTGTTCGGCTTCACCGTGCGCGAGGTCGTCGTGGACGACTTGCTCCGATTTCAGGTGGGACAGTTGACGGGCGCGTTCGTCACGTTCGCCAACCCGTCGAACTGGGCGGGGCAGAGCGGGCTGCGTCCCGCCGATGTCGTGCAAAAAATCAACGACGACGCGGTGGCGACGCTGGATGAGTTTCAGAAGCTGTTCGAGGGCGTCGTCGCCGCCCAGCCCAAGGAAATTTTCCTGCAAGTCCTGCGTGGCGGCAAGGAAACCGCCATCATCCGCATCGAGCCGCGATGGGAGACGGTGGACGAGGAATGAGCGCGGCTTGAAGCTCAATGGGCACTTCATCCCCGCTGAAAATCCCCAAACTTCAATCGCAAACACAACTGCGTCGCCTCAAGTCCGACAAGCTGCTGGGTGCCAATGCTGGAGGGACAAGCTGGAAGCTTGTCCTACTTTAGAGCCTCTCCTAAAACCCAATCCTAACAATCAGCGGCACGGGCGTCCCTGCCCGTGTCAGCCACAGGCACGGAGGCCTGTGCCACCAGGTTTTAGGAGAGGTTCTGAATCGGCGAACAGCGCTTCAGTGAATGTCTTCGCGTCGAAGGGCTGCAAGTCGTCCACTTGCTCGCCGACGCCGATGAATTTCACGGGGATTTTCAGTTCGCGCGCGATGGCGACGACGATGCCTCCCTTCGGCGTGCCGTCGAGCTTGGTGATGATCAACCCCGTCAACCCGATGGCGGCGTGGAATTCGCGGGCTTGCGTCAGCGCGTTTTGTCCCGTCGAGCCGTCGAGGACGAGGAGGATTTCGTGCGGCGCATCGGGCACGCGCTTTTGCAGGACGCGTTGCATCTTTTTCATCTCCTCCATCAGATTCTTCTTGGTGTGCCAGCGTCCCGCCGTGTCGATCAAAAGGCAGTCGGCATTGCGGTTGATCGCCGCTTCGAGCGCGTCGAACGCGACGGCGGCGGGATCCGCGCCGTGCCGCCCTGCGACAATGTCCACGCCGACGCGTTCCGCCCAGATTTTGAGCTGGTCGGTTGCGGCGGCGCGAAACGTGTCGCACGCGCCGAGAATGACCTGCTTGCCCTGCGATTTGAGCAGGTGCGCGAGTTTCGCCGTCGAAGTGGTCTTGCCCGTGCCGTTGACGCCGACGAGAAACACGACTGTAGGCGGGGCGGCTGCCTGCTGGAGCGCGGGCGCAGCGGCGGAATTTGTCAACGACTTGACGATTTCCTGCCGCGCGATTTCGAAAATGTCGGTGTCGCGCAGTTCCCTGTTTTCCGTCATCGCCTTGCGAATGTCCGCGACGATTTTCATCGCCATCTCGATCCCGATGTCGCTGGCAACGAGCGCGGCTTCCAGTTCCTCGACGGCGTCCTCGTCGAGCTTGGGCGCGCCCGTGACGATGCGCCTGATGTCGGCGAAAAGTTTGTTATGCGTCTTCGCCAGCCCGTCGCGAAGTTTTTGAAAAAGTCCCATGGCGCTTTTTTACCACGACGGAAGGCGGGCGACACGCAGGATTTTCCTGGGAAATTTTCCGCGTCACTGGATTTTCAGAGGAGCGGCGACACGCGAAGAAAATTGTGACGGAACGGAAAACTTTTTTTGCCGTGCGCGCGCGCGGCGCACGTTTTGTTTTCGCAAGGACTTACGCAACGCGCGATGCGACGGCGCGGGCGGCGGAAAAAAATTTCTTGTTGCTCTGTCGCATCGCGCAATAATGCGCGCGTTGGTGCGGTGCGGAGATTTGAAGGCGCGCGGGAGCGGCTGTCGTGAACAAGGAAGCACGATGGCGCGGCAAACGTTGTGAAGTGCGGCGCGACGGGGGAACTTCAAAGCTGCCAGAGAGCACACGATCAGGCAGCAGGCGGTTTGTCGGGGAGCGCGTTATGCCCCAGTCCGTCAGTTCGTCAGCCAAACACGATGTGGCTGCGAGGGATTGGGCAGTGGATTTCACCTCGGATGCGTTCGGGGGTTTTGCTTCCTGAAAATTTCTTGCGACTTCAAAGTGAGTTCTCCACTGGCTGGCTGGGTCTCTGCCAATTGACGCAAAAAAATGAAAGCGCTCTGGGGAACCGTGGGCGCAGGGGTGGGGTTTTTGCGTTATTAACTGATGTGAATGGCTTGTGAACAACCCCGCGAAGGCGCGGGGCGGGTTCGTCACCGAGCGAAGCATGGCGTCTGACCGACAATTCATCTGGCGGGACATTTGCGTTCGATTGCAGGGACTCGTGAACCGCGACGTGTTCCAACTGTGGTTTGAGCGCATCCGCGTTGCCGACTCCAGCAACGGGGTGTTGACGCTGGCTGTGCCTGACGATTTTTCATTGATTTGGATTGAGGAAAATTATGCGGGGCTTGTCCGCGATGTTGCGAGACAAGCGACTGGGGAATCCCTCGACATTCAATACGTGGTGCAGCCTGCTCCGCCTTCGGGCGGAACCGAAAGCCAGGCGGCGCGCCTTGAACCAGGCAATATTGTCCCGACTGCAACCAAGGCGGCGGTTGCGTTGAAGCAGCAAGCGCCGCGGGCAGGCCAGGACACGGAAATGCCGCAGCCGTCCTTCAACCCGCGCAATTCGTTCGCAACCTTCGTCGTCGGCTCCAATAACAACATCGCGCACGCTGCGGCATGGGCGGCGGCGCAATCGCCAGGCGCGGCTTACAACCCGCTGTTCATCCACGGCGCGACGGGCTTGGGTAAAACGCATCTTGTCCAAGCCATCGGCGCGCATCTGGCGTCGCAGAAACGGCGGGCGCGCGTGCTGTATTTTTCGTGCGAGACGTTCACCAACGAATACGTCGAGGCGCTGAAACAGCAGACGTTGCTGGCGTTCCGCCGCAAATACCGCAGCGCGGACGCGTTGCTGGTGGATGACGTGCATTTCCTGTCGGGCAAGGAGCGGTTGCAGGAGGAGTTTTTTCACACATTCAACGCCCTGTTCGAGAGCCGCCGTCAGATAGTGATGACGAGCGACCGTCCCGTCAGCGAAATCGAAAACCTCGAACAACGGCTGGTGTCGCGATTTGAGTGGGGGCTGGTCACAGAGATTCTGTCGCCAGATTATGAGACGCGGCTTGCCATCCTGCGCAAGAAGCTGGAGTCGTTGACGGTGGAGGTTGATCCCGAAATCATCGAGTTCATCGCCCATCGCATCAAGAGCAACGTTCGCCGTCTGGAGGGCGCGCTGGTGCGCGTGGCCTCCTACTCCAGCCTCACTGGCAAGCCGCTCAATTTGCCCGCCGCCGAAACGCTCCTGCGCGATTCGCTCAAGCAGGAGGGTGCCACCGCCGTGAGCGTGGAACTGATCCAGCGCCTTGTGGCTGAACATTTCCTGCTGCGCACCGAAGACATGACCAGCAAACGCCGTCCGCAATCCGTCGCGTTTCCCCGACAGGTGGCCATGTATCTCAGCCGACACCTCACGCGCAATTCACTGGCGGAGATCGGCGCGAAATTCGGCGGACGCGACCACGGCACTGTCATTCACGCCTGCCGCCTCGTGGAACAGCGCATCCACAGCGACACCGCTTTGCGGGAAACGGTTGGCCAGCTCGAGCGCAGGGCGCAAGGTGGATGACTGGCGAATGGGTGAAGAGGCGTTTGCGGATAACAGCGCCACAGTTCACAATTGGGCTGGCATGCCAATAACTCCATCGCGCGGCGTCAGTGGCCGACAATTTTTGAGCCGCAGTCTGGCGCTGCAAGTCGTTGCCGCTGCGCTTGACATCATCGGTTATTTCCGATATTCACAGCGCATATTACTGCTGGGAAATTGTCATTCTTCTTTCAGTAATAGAAGAGGGGGGTGAACAACCTGGGTTTTCGACGAAGCCCCTCAATCGTTTGCCAAGTGAGGTCGCCATGAAATTCAAAATCGCCAAGGACAAAATTCTCGATGGATTGCAGGTGGTCCAAAATGTCGTGAGCACGCGCACCACGCTGCCGATTCTTTCCAACGTGCTGGTGCGCGCCTCGTCGGGCGCCGTGCAATTGACGACCACGGACCTGGACGTGACCATCCGTTGCGAAGTGGAGGCGGAGGTTTCCAAAACGGGCGCGACAACCCTCCCCGCGCGTCGGCTGTTCTCCATCGCCAAGGAATTGCCCGCTGCCGAGATCGAAGTGGAAGTGGACGAGAAAAACGCGGCGACCATCCGTTGCGGCGCGGCATTCTTCAAAATCCTCGGCTTGCCAGAGGAGGAATTCCCGTCATTGCCCAAAGTGGAGAGCGCCAAGCCGATCCATGCCGAGCAGGCGTTGTTGCGCGCCATGATGCGCAAGACTTCCTACGCGATGTCAACGGACGAGACGCGGTATCAGTTAAACGGCATCCTGATGAGTTTCAAGGACGACAAAATCACGGCGGTCGCCACGGACGGGCGACGGCTGGCGCTCTGCGAGCACGACGCCGAATTGCCGCGCGGCACAAACGCGGACTTTATCCTTTCCGCAAAAACGGTGACGGAATTACAACGGTTGCTGGTGGACGGCGGGACCGCGCAGATTTCCATTTCCGAAAATCAGGCGGCGTTCCTGCTCCAACCCGCTTCCAAGGATTCCAAGCGCACCATTTCCATTGTCGCAAAACTCATCGAGGGGAATTTCCCGAATTATCGGCAGGTCATTCCATCCGAGGCAAAGGAGCGCATCAAGTTGGAGCGCGAGGCGCTGTTGGCGGCGCTGCATCGCGTATCGCTGCTCACGTCGGAAAAATCCAGCTCGGTCCGCCTTCAGTTTGCCAAGAACAATCTCAATATCAGCGTCAACAGCCCCGATGTCGGCGAAGCGCGCGAGACGATCCCCACGGAATTCAAGGGCAAGGAACTGATGGTCGCCTTCAACCCGCAGTATCTCATGGATCCGCTGCGCAATCTGGACGCGGACGAGGTGTTCTTCGAACTGGTGGACGAACTCAGCCCTGGCGTCATCAAGGTCAACGAGCCGTTCCTCTACGTGGTGATGCCGATGCGGATGAACTGAAGCCATCCGACCGTCCCCATCGGGCGCGGCGAAATCGGTTGTCGCCGCCCTTGAATTCGAATCAGCCGCCCCGTTTTAATCAGAACTTCCCCAAATTGGAGGGACGCGCTCTGTCGCGTCTCCCGCTTCGCGGGACGGTCACGACGGAGCGTGACCCTCCCACTCGCTCTGCGTCAATCTTCTGAATCAAAATGGGGAATGTC
>Ga0187892_10011673_pt1 | contig 10670 bp, 9 predicted proteins | sample MA1701073metaG_FD_139345 | JGI IMG/M metagenome (GOLD analysis project Ga0187892, IMG submission 139345) | Bio-ooze microbial communities from a basaltic lava cave in the Kipuka Kanohina Cave System on the Island of Hawaii, USA - MA170107-3 metaG ...
CGAGAACCTGATCGCGATTCGCCGGCGACTCCGAGAGCGGTTCACTGGGGAGGGGGCCGGCGCCGCTCGAGTGGCGGCTTTGCACCCGACTCCGACGACCGTGCAACCGGCGGATGAGAAGTTCCTCGACCGGGTTCGCGCGGCCATCGAGGCGAATCTTGGCGAGGAGGACTTCAGCGTGGAGCAGCTGGCCCGCGAGGTGGCCCACAGTCGGGGGCACTTGCACCGGCGGCTCCGCGCCCTCCTGGGTGAGAGCCCCTCGGATTCGATCCGCCGGATGCGGCTCGAGAGGGCGGGGCAGCTGCTCGAGGCACAGGCGGGGACGGTCGCCGAGGTCGCCTACTCGGTCGGGTTCAAGAGCGTGGCGCATTTCTCGAACGCGTTCAAGGAGCTTTACGGAGTGCGACCCTCCGGCTGGCGGGCCGATCGCACTCGCCACGGAGCCAACGCGACGCCTTGATGGCGTCGCCCGCTAACGAAGCCGCGTCATCAGGTAGTTGGTTCTCGCCCGGAACGGCTTGCCGTCGGACCCGAGATCGAAGGTCATCCGCTCGCCGAGGGCGCCGTCGGATCGGATCTCGCGGAACGTGTGGTCCCCGATCTTCCGGTAGCGGGTGATGCTCTTGACCGGGTTGTCGCTCGGCACCTGCATCGTGGCCAGCCCGCCCTGCCACCGGATCACCTCCATCTCGCCCCCGAAGCTCCAGTAGGTGCCAAGGTAACGATCGAGCGTGGGATCGCCCGCCGCGAGGGAGCGAGTGGAGTCGCCGCGCGCCTCTTTCACCGCCGGGCCGAGGAACTGATAGGCCTGTTGAGCCAGCGCCTGGGCGTTGGCATCGAAGGTGTTCGTCATGACGATGGTGGCGATCTTCTCGGCCGGCTGCAGGAGCAGATGGGTTCGATAACCCGGACAGCTGCCGCCGTGGCCGACGAACGTCTTGTCGTCGTGGCGCCAGACCTGGAATCCCAGGCCCCAGGTAGTTTCCCACCCCGGATCGACGAAATGAACCCGATGCATCTCCCGGAGCGTCGTCGCGGCGAGGACGTCCTTGCCGCCTTTCTCGAGCAGGCGAAACTGCCACGACGCGAACTTCGCGAGATCGAGTGGGGTGGACGCGTACCCCGCTGCCGGTGCCATCGCTTTCGTTTGGAAGAACGGCATCGGGTGACGAGCACCCTCGCGATCGATGCCGCTGTAACCGGTCGCGAGTCGCTTGCCGCGCTCTTCGGCCGGCATCTCGGGAAACGTGCTCGTGAGCCCGAGCGGCCCGATCAGGTTGGCCCGGACGTAGTCGGCATACGACTGTCCCGAAGCGGCAGCCACGACCGCTCCGGCCAGGGTGAAGCCCAGATTCGAGTAGTGGACGTATTGCTCGGGCCGGTACGCCACCTCCCGGTCGGCGACGCCGCGCATCACCTCGTCAGCCGTTGGGAATGCCATGTTAGGCTCGACCCAGAGCGTATCCGCCAATTCGCGCTGGAGCCCGGCCGCGTGGGTGAGCAGGGCTTCGACGGTGATCGCCCCGTCGGCTGGGAAGGCCGTCTTCGGGGTGAACCACGGCAGGTACTTCGAGACCGGATCGTCGAGCCGCAGCTTGCCCTGGTCTCGCAGCTGAAGGCTCGCAAGGCTGGTGAACAGCTTGGAGATCGAACAGATGCTGTAGAGCGTGTTGGGCGTCGCGGGGGTCTTCCAAACGAGGTCGGCGTAGCCGGAGCCGCCTTGCCAGACGACCTCCTGGTCGATCACCAGCGCCGAAGCGACGCCGGGGATTCGGAGAAAGGCCCGTTCGCCGTCGATCCATTTCTCGTAGGCGGCCAGCGCCTCTTTGACGCGGGGGTGCGACGCCACCGACTGGGCGCGGGTGGAGCCGGCGAGGCTCTGCACAAGGAGCAGAGCGGCAAAAGAGCGAAGGAGTGGCTGGTTCATGGCCAGGCCTGTATTCGAAGGTTTCCCGAGGGTCGTCAGATGTTAGACCAGTTCATTCGTTAACGTAATCCTGCGGCGATGTCGAGAACGTCGTCCCGGCTCCGACTATGGAAGGAACCCGGGCAACGCCGGTGAAGATCCCGACCCCGACCCGATTTGGAGGCTCCCGTGCCCAACATCACGACGTTTCTCACCTATGACAGCCAGGCGGAAGAGGCGGTACGACACTACGTCTCGATCTTCGAGGGCGCGAAGATCGTGAGCACCATGCGCGCCGGCGATGAGGTGTTCTCGCTGACCTTCGAGCTTCTGGGGCAGACCTTCATTGCATTGAACGGCGGTCCAACCTTCACCTTCACGCCGGGCATTTCGCTCTTCGTCAGTTGCGACACGCAGGCCGAAATCGATCGCTACTGGGCCCGGCTCACGGAGGGCGGCAAAGAGGTCCAGTGCGGCTGGCTGGTGGACAAGCTTGGCGTCTCCTGGCAAATCATCCCGAGGATACTCGGCGATCTGCTGAGCGACAAGGACCGCGCCAAGGCCGATCGTGCCATGCAGGCGATGCTCAAGATGCAGAAGCTCGACATTGCCGAGCTGAAGCGCGCGCACGCAGGCGGCTGACGGGTGCGCGCGGAGGAGCGGGATTCACTTCCCGGACGCGTCGCCCACTCTTTGAGTTGGGGTCGAAGGTGCCCATTTTGGGGGCGGTCGGACGATCAGGAGGCAGGTCCGGACCATGCGTTCCGTCCCGACGGCGATCCTGCTCATCCTAACGACGCTCGCGACCGGCGCCGGGCCCCAGGTTCCGGCCGCCCCCGCCCCCCCAATGTCCCCGGTCCAGACCGAGCTGTTCAACCTCCCTGGCTCGCTGTCGAATGCGTGGGGCGATTTCGACAACGACGGCGATCTCGACCTGGCGGTCTCCAGCACGAGTGGCGTTAGGCTCTACCGCAACGCCCCGGGTGGATTCATCAGCGTGGGCGAGGCACTGGGTCTCCCGGCCTCGAGCTACGAGATCCGCGGGTTGAGCTGGGGCGACTATGACGGCGACGGCTGGCTCGACCTGATCGGCGGTCCGATCGCGGCGGAGCAGGCGACGATGGTGTTCCACAATGGCGGCGGGAAGCGGTTCGCCGAGGTGGCCGGCGAGCTCGGGCTGACGATTCCCGGCCGGTCCGCGCGGGTGACCAGCTGGATCGACTTCGACAACGACGGCGACCTCGACGTCTACGCGACCGATCGCACCGGAGACAATCGGCTGTTTCGCAACGACGGCGCGAGGTTCGTTCACGTCTTCGCCGGCGCCGGCCCGACCGACCCGCGGCCCACGGTCGGCGCCTGCTGGCTGGACTTCGATCGCGACGGTGATCTCGATCTCTTTCTGGCCAACCAGTCCGGAGCGACCGACGCCCTCTGGCGAAACGAAGGGCACGAATTCGTCGACGTGGCGGCAGAGCTTGGCCTCGACGCGCGGGGGCGGACCAGCGCGGAGGGCGGCGTCGGCTGTGCCGTCGGCGACTACGACAATGACGGTCATCTCGACATCTTCCTGGCCAGCTACGGCAAGAACGCGCTCTATCGCAACCAAGGCGACGGGACCTTCACCAACGTCGCCGAGGAGCTGGGCCTCGCCGTTCAGAATCGCGCGGTCGCGGCTGCGTGGGGCGACTACGACAACGACGGCCTCGTCGACCTTTTCATCACTTCGTATGAGGGCACCGCGCCGGGCAGCCAGGTCCCTGCCAACGCGCTCTTCCAGAACCGCGGCCCCCGGGGCTTCGTCAACGTGCTGACCCCGGGGAGCGTGCTGAACGCCGGGGATCACGGCGTGCAGTGGATCGACTACGACCGGGACGGCGCGCTCGACCTGTCACTGACCCGAGGATACGGCCCGGTGGGCGGGCACCCGCTGTTTCACAACGACCTGGCCAGGGCGCCGGCCCAACGGAGCATGAGCGTCCTCGTCCTCGACGCCGCCGGCCATTACACCCGCGCCGGGGCCGAGGTCCGCCTCTACGATGCATCGGGCAAATTGCTGGCGACCCGTCCGGTGCAGACCGGTGAAGGCTATGGCTCGCAAAGCGCGGGGCCGGTGCATTTCGGGCTCATCACGCTCGCGCCCGTGAGTGTCGAAGTGACCTTCATGACCAAGGCGGGGCGGAGGATTCAAACGGTCCGGAACGTCGATCCCAAGCTGTACGCGGGCAAGTCGCTGGTGGTCCGACAGGACGGGTAAATGCCTCGAGTATGGAGGATGCACATGGAACAAACCAACGTCAGAATTCTCGGACCCTTGCTGTGGAGCGCTCTCACGCTAGGCGTCGCTCCGCTCGGTTCCGCGCAGGAACCTTCCAGCCCACGTCCGATCAGTCGTACCGAGCTTCTCAAGCAAGCTCTTCCGCCTGGAGATTTTCGAAATGTTCAGGCGGTAGTCATCGAGCTGGGGCCGGCTGCCGGGGCACCGCGCCATCGCCATGATGTGGCCGTTATGGCGTATGTGCTCGAGGGGAGCGTGGAGAACCAGTTCGATGCGGGCGCGATCCTCACCCACAAGGCGGGAGAGAGCTGGTGGGAGCCTCCCGGCACAGTGCACAGCGTCGCGCGCAACGCGAGCAGGACAGAGCGTGCGAGGCTGTTGGTCGTCTACATCGGCGAGGAGGGGAAAGCACCCACCGTACCTCTCAACTGAGAGCGTGACCGCGACGCTCGATCCAGAGGGTGGCCCCTCCGGTTGGCTGAAGGAACCTCTCGTTAAGACGTAGGGGCACGCTGGTCGGTGCGGCTTGCGCCGTTCGACCAACTCCCGACCTATCCGCCAGTCAGCACTGCGTTCCGCCGACCAGGCGGCAAGTTTGGCCGGTCGCACAAGTGCGCGCCGACTTTCAGCGGGCGCTCGACCTGAATCCCTCGTCGGAGCCGGGTTGGTACTCCGTGCTCCTGATACGGAAGGCGGAGTCGCTGGAAGCGCGCCGAGGCGTTTCGCTCGACCCCCGGTCGCCCGGCCGGTGGCTGGCCTTGGCCTGGGATGCCATGGGGTTTCGCGACTACGAGCTCGCGCTCTCGGCCGCGGACTCCGCGCTGGCCCTCGATCCGGAGTTGTCGCTCGCCCGCGGCGTGCTCGCGCGGGCGCGTTTCCTCGCTGGCCGCAAGACCCATTGTGCGAGTATGGAGGCGTGGCCTTACCTCGGGACCAAAGCCGGGTGTCTCGCCGCGATCGGGCGGAAGGCCGAAGCCGGGGTATTGGTGGACTCGCTGCTGCATTTAGACTCGCGCGGCGCGGGGCCTTTCGATCCGGCACTCTACGCTCAGGAGCTGGCGGCTTACTACTCTATCATCGGTGAGCACGAAGCTGACAGGGCGTGAATTCGAGAGCTCTATCACGTCGCACCGGCGGGACTGCCAGCTCCCTTTCAGCGATCGCACCTCTTCGCCAAACCGCTAGCCGACCCCGAGTTCGCCCAGCAGGTCAGCCAGCTCGAGGAGGCGGCCCACTTGAGGGTCGGCCAGGAGGGACAGCGCCTGCTCAGCGCCCAGTTGCAGTCTCGTTAGGAAATCTCCGCGACGGAGCGCATCGTCCGGGGCAACAACAGAACGTCCGTTCCCGCGCTCTGTCCGCTCGTCCCCTACGGCTGGGCGCGTTTACACGCGCCCCTACAAAAACCTGCGGGCGGGCTCACGCCCGCCCCTACGGCACAGGTCAGACCTCGCCCGGGCGAATTGCGCGCGGCTACTTCTCCGCGCGGAGGGTAGCGCGGCCGTGAGGTCGATCGTCATGCCGCTGCCGGCCGCTCCTCTTGACCCGGCCCGGGTCCGGCTCTCTCGTCCACCCGTCTGCAACGGGCCCGCCGCAGCGGCGCCGAGCATGATCGTATCAGCGCCGGGCTGAGCGTGGCCGCGATCAGCGCCTCGCGGAGGGAGCAGCGGGTCCAGGTGCAGGCGCCGTCGTCCGTGTCGTCCACCGCGCTCACCAGTCGCTCGCCGCGGACCTTGACCTGGGCGGTGGCGCTATTCGACGGATCGATCGCGCTGGCGACGGTGACCGTGCAGCCCATCGGCTCGGCTGGAGCGGTGTAGCTCGCCCCGCCGGCGTTGGGGGCCACAGTCCCGCAGCTCGCCGCCCAGGTGACCCGAGTCGAATCCGTCCCGGTGATGGTAGCCGTGAACTGGCCCGGTTCGCCCTCCCGGAAGAGGGTATCGTTGGCCGGGGAGGAGGAGGCGAAGTGGTGCTCTCGCCGCAGGCGACCAGGAGCAGGCCGAGCAGCAGTGGGAGCGTGAAAGGCATTCGAAGAGCGGTCATGGCTGCCTCCCCTGGGGGTCGAGGTCCGGGTCGTATCCGCGGTCAGATCCGGCCCATAACTCCAAGGGCGCAATTGGGAGGCGCCGGGCTCATCGGAGCGATGCGGGTACGTCACGGCGCCTTGCGCCTGCGTCGCATGTGACCGTCCCGCAAGAACCTGCGACCTAGCCGCTATCCTGTCGCCCGCCTCAGTCCCACCTTGTCATCGGATGACGTCACCAGTCACGCGGTCACATGCGACGCAACGTGCAGCTCGCGAATGTCATGAGCCGACGAAGTCTGGAAGGCCGTATTTGACTCCACTCACCGTGCTGCTCGTGGACGACGATCCCGACATGCGGCTCTACTTGCGGAGCTGTTTGCGTAGCCCGGCTCTACACGTGGAGCGGGTCCTGGAAGCCGCCGATGGCTTGGAGGCGCTCAAGCTGGCGCGCATGGGCGGCGTGCACCTCGTGATCAGCGACGTCGTGGTCCCCGGCCTCGATGGCCGCGCCCTGTGCCGGGCCATCAGGGAGACTCCCGAGCTGGACGACGTCACGGTGTTGCTCATCAGCGGCGAGGACGGCCCGGGCTCGGCGGACGGCTACGCCGACGGCTTCCTCGCCAAGCCGTTCAACAGCCAGCAGCTGCTGGCCGCGCTCGAGGGCCTGCTTCCCGGTGGACTGCGCTGAACCTTCTCGCTCGAGGAGTGACCATGCTGTCGATCCGCTACGCCCCGAGTGGTTCATGCCGGCCGAGGTAGCCCGGTCGTCGCAGCCGACCGTATTCGGGAAGGCGCTGGAGGGGCCCATGGAGGGTCATCAGCCGCTGATGCCGGCCGGATTCCACCACTACGACCTCCATGTCTGGCTCTGGAGCAACAATCCGGAAGGGATCTACTCGCCCACTAACCCGGCGATCCGCTGTCCGGCCAAGGGGTATTCGTTCGCGGAAGAGGCCCCGAAGATGGTTCACACCAACCGTTAGGATCCGTGAGGGTCGGCCTCGCAATGACGCTGAACGCTCTCGAGGGCCTGTCGCCATGACCACCGCCGCCCGCGCGTGCCCGGCCTGCCGGACTCCGCTCCCCGAGCAGGCACACTTCTGCCTCAACTGCGGTGTGGCGACGCCCGCCGAGCCGGGTGTCCCGCCCCGAACCGCCTCAACCGACGTGAGGGAGATCGCTCGCGTCAGGAAAGCGTTAGGCGGAAGAGGCTACACGGTCGAGCGCGTACTGGGCGAAGGTGGAATGGCGACGGTGTATCTGGCCACCGATGTCAAGCATCATCGCCAGGTGGCGGTCAAGGTGATGCGGCGCGAGCTGGCGGCCACGTTAGGTGCCGATCGGTTCCTCCGCGAAGTGGAGATCGCCGCGCAACTGAGTCACCCGAACATCCTGCCGGTGCACGACTCGGGTGACGCGGACGGCGTCCTCTTCTATGTGATGCCCTATGTGGAGGGCGAGTCGTTGCACGAGCGGGTCGCCCGGGAGACCCAGCTGCCGGTGGAGGAGGCGCTTCGGATCGGACGCGAAGTGAGTGAAGCACTGGCCTACGCGCATGGCCGAAAGATCGTCCATCGTGACATCAAGCCGGCCAACATTCTCCTGACGGCCGGCCACGCGCTGGTGGCCGACTTCGGGATCGCACGGGCGGTGGGCGGCGGCGGTGCCGCGATCACCCAGACCGGTTTCTCGGTGGGAACACCCCAGTACATGAGCCCGGAGCAGGCGAGCGGCTCGACCATGGTCGACGGGCGGAGCGACATCTTCGGCGTGGGCTGCGTGCTGTATGAGATGGTGGCCGGTGAGCCGCCATTCGCCGGGCCGACTCCCCAGGCCATCGTGATGCGGACCATGACCGAGCCGCCGCGCCCGCTAACGACGACCCGAGAAGGGCTCTCCCCGGCAATCGAGGCGGTCGTGACCCGCGCATTGGCCAAGAATCCGGCCGATCGCTGGCAGACGGCGGCGGAATTCGCCAAAGCGTTAGGCAGCACGGAAGACCAGCTTCGGCTCGGCCCGATTTCCGGGGTGCGGGCCCCAGCGCCGATGCCGATACCGGGAAGCGGACCGGGCGCCGCCAAGGTATGGGGACTCTTTGCCGGCGTCGGTCTTCTCGCGCTGGCCCTCGTCTACGGCCTGGTCCGGCGCTGGGGCCTCCCAGCGTGGTCGATCGGCCTCGCGGCGTTGCTGCTCGCGATCGGCGCGCTGGTGCTGGTCGTGACGGGGAAAATGGAAGCCAAGCGAGCCGGCGGCGGAACTGTCACCGGACTCGCCGCCCGCTTCACCTGGACGAACGCCGCGCTCGGCGGCCTGGTCGCGTTAGGCGCGTGGGCTGGAGTCGCCACTCTGCTGGTGTTCCGCGGTCCGGGAGACGGCTCGGCCTCGGCGGGGCTGGTGCGGCTCGCGGTGCTCCCCTTCGAGAACCGGGGAGCCTCGGAGGACGGGTACTTCGTCGACGGCGTGGCCGATCAAGTGCGCGGCAAGCTGATGGGTCTCGCCGGCTTTCAGATCATTGCGCGGGCCAGCTCCGACCAATACAAGGCCTCGAAGAAGACGCCGCAGGAGATTGGCCGGGAGCTCGGCGTCGATTACCTGCTCACGTCGACCGTGACCTGGGTCAAGGGTGCCGAGGGGAAGGGCCGAGTTCAGGTGGTGCCCGAGCTCATCAACGTCAGGAACGGCGCCGGAGCTTGGCAGCAGAGCTTCGACGCCGAGCTCACCGACATTTTCCAGGTCCAGGGCAGCATCGCGACGCAGGTAGCCGGGGCGCTGAACGTGGCGTTGGCCCCCAAGGAGCAGGAGGAGCTCGCGGAACGGCCCACCAAGAGCCTCGAGGCCTACGACTTCTTCCTCAAGGGCAAAGCGGTCATCGGCAACAGCCCAGCAGACTTGAGAAAGGCAATCGGGTTTTACGAGCAAGCCGTGGCGCTCGATTCGACGTTCGTCGAGGCCTGGGCCCGCATGGGGTTCAACCTGTCGCTCCTCTACTTCAACGGAACCCCGACCCCGGAGGTCGCCGCCCGCGCCAAGGCCGCGGTGGAACGGGCGAGAGCGCTCGGGCCCGACAACCCGCAGTCGTTGGTTGCCAGCTCCCGCTACAAGTATCTCGTCGCCAACGACCTCGAGGGCGCGATCGAGGATGGCAGGGCAGCTATTCGGCTTGCCCCGAACAATGCCGAGATGCTGCGCGTGGCCAGTGGAATCGAGACCGTCTCGGGGCGATGGCAGGATGCCCTGGCGCACGCGCGGGCGGCGGCGCGGCTCGATCCCCGTTCCCGGGCGACCAAGGCGTCGCTCATCAATGTCCTGCTCCCAATGCGGAAGTACGCCGAGGCGATTGCACTCAGTCAGGAGGTGCTGGCGGAGTCCCCCACTCTCAACATGCTCGAGAACCTCGCCTTCGCCTACCTGATGCAGGGTGATCTGGCAGGAGCGCGCACCGCGATCAACAACACGCCGCCCGGATTCTCTCGAGACGAGCTGGTGGCCTACTTCTCCCAATATCAGGATCTGTACTGGGTGCTCGAGGAGGAGGACCAGAAACGGGTCCTCGCCCTTCGGCCCGAGATGTCGCCGTTCGACGGCGACCGCGCGTCCTGGGCGACCGTCCAGTTCCAACTCTCGTTGCTCCGCGGCGATCGGGCCCGGGCCCGGGCCCACGCCGACAGCGCCCGGGTGGAATACGAGAAGCAGCTCCAATCGATACCCGACGATCCGCAGCGGAACATTTTCTACGGAATGGCGCAGGCGGTACTGGGCAACAAAGCCGAAGCCATCGTGCGAGCCACCCGCGGGGCGGGGTTCGTTCCGCTCGAGAAGGATCAGAACGGCGGACCCTACATGCGGCACCAGCTGATCCGGGTCCATCTGATGGTGGGCGAGAACGAGAAAGCGCTCGACCTGCTGGAAGAGCTGGTCAAGATCCCCTACGTGCTGACGCCGGGATACTTGCGAATCGATCCCAATTTCGCGCCGCTCCGGGGGAATCCGCGGTTCGAGAAGCTGCTTCAGGGGGCGTGAGCCGTGGCCGACCGCCCAGCCGCTCTGACCACCGCCCTCGCCGACCACTACCGGATCGAGCGCGAGCTGGGCGCGGGCGGCATGGCAGCCGTCTATCTGACCCACGACCTGAAACACGACCGCAAGGTCGCCCTCAAAGTGCTCAAGCCCGAGCTCGGCGCCGTGCTGGGCGCGGACCGGTTTCTCTCCGAGATCAAGGTCACCGCCAACCTCCAGCACCCCAACCTGTTGCCGTTGTTCGACTCCGGGGCGGCGGACGGCTTGCTCTATTACGTCATGCCCTATGTCGAGGGCGAGACCCTACGCGCGCGGCTCGAGCGCGAAACCCAGCTCTCGGTCGAGGAGACGGTTCGCCTCGCGGGCCTCCTCGCCGGCGCGCTCGACTACGCCCACGAGCGCGGCGTCATCCACCGCGATCTCAAGCCCGAGAACATCCTGCTGCA